>Ga0335073_10010556_pt1 | contig 12985 bp, 13 predicted proteins | sample Lox_Sample_22_FD_207093 | JGI IMG/M metagenome (GOLD analysis project Ga0335073, IMG submission 207093) | Soil microbial communities from Loxahatchee National Wildlife Refuge, Florida, United States - Lox_Sample_2.2 | ecosystem: Environmental > Terrestrial > Soil > Wetlands | place: USA...
AAAGCTCCTGCGGTAACGCCGCGGTATTGGTCACCATGTTGGCGTATTGCTGGAGCTGCGTTTCGTACTGCTGAAGCTGCGTTTCAAGCTGCTGCGCCTGCTTGCCGTATTCCAGCAATTGCGTCCACGTTGTGGAGCAGTTCACGCAGGTGACGGCCCACTGTGCATCTGCTGGGCGAGGAGTGGCTACTGCTATCGTTGCCAGCAGGGCGGTGCCGCTAACGAAGGAAAGGCGACGCGCAAGGCCAGTGCGCCTATCGCAACGATTCATAGTCTACCCCCTGTTCGGCAAGCCAGGCGAACGGCCACCGGGCGCCCACACGAGACGCAAGGTCGTGCAGATGGGCGATCTGCTCCTTGGAGCTGACGCCGGCGAACGACAGCGTGATCGGCCCCAGGCCCAGGTCGAACAGGCGGCGACCTTCGGGCGAGACGAGATAGTAGTGCCGCTTCTTGGTCGCCGACCGGATGATCTCAATCTGTGTCTCGTTAAGGCCCATCGCCTCGTAGAGATCGCGAGGACCCGGATGTTCTGCCGTGCCCGCGGTTGTCGCCTCTTCGTTCGGCAGGAAAATCTTGGTGGGGCAGGACTCAATCAGCACATCCATGATGCCGGAGCGCGCGGCATCGGAGAGGCTTTGCGTGGCCAGCACCACGGCACAGTTCGCCTTGCGCAGGACCTTGAGCCATTCCCGGATCTTCGCCCGGAAGACGGGATGCCCGAGCATGATCCAGGCTTCATCGAGCAGCAGGTATGCCGGCTGGCCGTGCAGCGACCGCTCGAAACGGCGGAACAGGTAGAGGAGGACCGGGATCAGGTTCCGCTCACCCATCGCCATCAGGTCCTCGATTTCGAAGACCACGAAGTGCCCGTCTGTCACGCCGTCCTGCTCGGCATCCAGGAGCCGGCCGAGCGTGCCTTCCAGGGTGTAGTAGCGGAGGGCCGACCGGATGGCCTCATTCTGCACCTGCGCCACGAAATGCGTTAGCGTGCGCTCACCGGCGGGGTCCCGCAGCAGCGTCATGGCGCGGTGGATGGCCTCCCGTTCCGCCGGCACCGGCGGCTTGCCGGTTTGCAGCTCGAAACAGGTGGCGATCCAATCCTCCGCCCAGGCCGCATCGGCGTCGCTGTCCAGGACGGCGAGCGGACAGAACGACGGACCGCCGCTGTCGCCAGCCACGTCATAGTGACGGCCACCACAGGCATTCACCGTGGCCCACATGCTGCGGCCCTTGTCGAAGGCGCAGATCGTCACATCCGGGTAGCGCAGGGCCTGGAGTGCAACGGTGCAGAGCAGGGTGGATTTGCCGGCGCCGGTCGGCCCGAAAACCAGCGTGTGCCCGACATCGCCCACGTGCAGGCTTACCCGCAGCGGCGTCGCGCCGGTCGTGGCGGCATGCAAGAGGGGTGGAGAGCCTGGCGGATAGAACGGGCAGGGGTTCTCTTCCCGGCCGGTCCAGACGCCGGCGAGCGGCAACAGGTCGGCCAGGTTGCCGGTGTGGATCAGCGGCCGGCGGACGTTCGGGACGCTGTGGCCGGGGAGCGACCCAAGCCAGGCCTCCATGGTGTTCACCGTCTCGATCCGCGCCGTGAAGCCCTCGCGCTGGATTTCGCGGACGACCAGGCGGGCGCTTTCGTTCAGCGTCTCGCGGTCCTGGTCCATCAGGACGATGACCGGCGTGTAGTAGCCGAACGCGACCAGGGCCGAGCTGGCATCGGCGATGGCGGCATCCGCCTGATCCGCCATCAGCAAGGCGTCCTCATTGACCGAGCCACCCTGAGTTCGGAACACCTGTGTCCAGAATCCGCGAGCCTGCTGCTTCCACTTGCGGCGGAATTTCCGCAGCTCGCCGAGCGTTTCGTGGCGGTCCAGATAGATCGTCCGCGTGGACCATCGGTACCGGATGGGCAGATGGTCGAGCGCGTCGAGAACGCCGGGAAAACTCTCGGCCGGGAAGCCTTCGATCGCGATGCAGCAGATGAACAGGTCGCCGAGGCGCGGGGTGTCGCCGGGCCACAGCTCCCGGCCACCCAGCACCGCATCGAGGTACGCCGCGCCCGGCGGGATGTTCAGGGACACGCCTTCGCCGGTCAGGGCGAAGTGCAGGTAGTTCACCAGCTCATCGCGAAGGTGGTCCCGGCCACACCGGTCAGTGACGGTGAAGCTGCCCATCCGGCGGAGTTGCACGGCATCACCGATCGCGTCTTCCAGGTCCGACAGAGCTTTGTCGAACTGCGCGAGGATGCGGTCGGCGGGACTTCTGCTTTCGGACGGCTCATCGTCATAGATGATATCGACCAGCCTGCTCTTGCGGCGCAGCGGCGGCGTGTACTGGACGATCAGCGCATATTCACTTTCGTAATGGACGCCTTCGCGCATGAACTGGCGGCGGCGCTCTTCATCGACCAGCCGCGACACCGGGTCGGGGAAATGCGATCGCTCGCGGGGCGGGTAATCGGAGGAGGGGAGGCGCACGGCCTCTACCCAGGTTGCCCAGCCATTGCCGAGCCGCGACAGCGCGGCATTGACCCGGCCGCTCAGCCAGTTGCGCTCGCTATCGGTGCTGCTGGCGATGTCCGGGCCGCGATAGAACCACCCGGCGAGCAGGCTGCCGTCCTTGCCCAGGACAATCCCGGGCGCCACCAGGTGACTCCAGTTGAGGAGGTCCGGAACGCCCGCGGCCTTGTCGCGGAAGGGCTTGAGTGCCAGCACGGCCGGATCACTCCGCCCGGTACGGCCGCGACCGGGCCGGGTAGTAGCCGCGATACCGGATGTGGCGCAGGTAGATCTTGGACATGTGCGGGTCGGCCTTGGCCATCCAGCGCAGCACCGGGATTGCGGTGAACCAGAGCGCGGCGCCGACGAGGAACGACACGGTGTTCAAGCCGGACACCGCCAGGCCGCCGGCGACGAGCAGCGTCAGGAGCGCCGGCTCGCGTTCACCGCCCAAAAACAGATTCGGGCGGTGCAGCACGCGATGAAAGGGGAGGTGGCGGAGGCTCATACCACCGCTCCGGTGATGCCGAGCGCACCGGCGATGTTGGCAACACCGGTGATAAGGGCGACCACCAGCACCAGCATGATAATGCGGCGGATGAATTCATTGATCTCGCCGCCGAACACCAGCGCCGCGCCGCAGGCGACCATGGCCAGCAAGGAGATGGTGAAGGCCACCGGCCCGGTGAGGTCGTTCTTGAGCGTGGTCAGCGGTGTGTCCCACGGCAGCCCGCCGCCGGCCGTGGCCGCATGAGCCGTCTCCGGGTGGACGGCTGCCAGCACGATCACGCCCAACACCAGGCAGAGCAGCCAGCTTCGGCCAAGAGCATTACCGTCGGGCATCATGCGCGTTCCTCCACGTTGACAAAGCGGTAGTCCCCGTCCCCGAAGCCTTCGACGGCGACCACTTCATGGATGCGCCGGCCTGGCGCCGAGTCGGTCCGGATAATGGAGACGATGAGGTTGACCGCCTCCCCGATCAGCGGACGCATAGGCGTCTGGCTCACTTCGGCGATCATCTGCTCGATCCGCGTGAGACCGGCGCGCGCGTGATTGGCGTGGACGGTGCAGACGCCGCCGGGGTGGCCAGTGTTCCACGCCTTCAGCATTGCCAGTGCCTCGCCGCCGCGGACTTCGCCGACGATGATGCGATCGGGCCGCAGGCGCAGCGTTGCCCTCAGCAGGCGCTGCATATCCACCGTATCGGTCGCGCGCATGATCACCGCGTTCGGCGCCGCGCACTGGATTTCCGCGGTGTCCTCGATGATCACCAGCCGGTGATGTGGTGTCGCCTTCACCATCTGATCGATGATGGCATTCGTGAGTGTCGTCTTGCCTGTGCTTGTGCCACCGACGACAAGAATGTTTTGCCGCTGCATCACTGCGGATTCTATGGCAACGCGCTGTGAACCAGTCATTATTCCCTGGCGTTCATACTCTTCCAGTGTGAAAACAGCGGAGGCCTTGCGTCGGATCGTGAAAACCGGACCGGACACGACCGGCGGAATGAGTGCTTCGAATCGTGAGCCATCGAACGGGGAGGCGTCCGGCAATTCGCATTCGAGGATTGGATTCTCACGCGTGACCGCGCCACGTAGCATCGAGGCAACAGTCGCGATGAATGATTCCGCGGCAGGTGCTGCGATCTTGCCAACGGGCGTCATTGGCTGGCCGAGACGATCGACCCAGAGTCGCCCGTCGGCGTTCAGCATCAGCTCCACCACGTCGCGCTCCATAAGGAGCGGGCAGAAGGCACCAAGCTGGCGCTTCAGGGACTCCGCGAGGCGTCGTGCCTGCTCCTCGCGAGTCGAGGACTTGCCGTCGTCGATCATCTGCGCGCATGGTTAGGGCACGCCGAATCGCGTCGGCAAGTGTATTATCTGATTTTTCGGATGCCTCTCACACCCGTGATAGCGGCCTCTATTATTTCCTCTTACGGGGTTGCTTCAGCAACGTTCGCACATCGGTGCCGACGGCCCGGGCGACGGAGGCCATCGTTCCGAGAGTGAGGTCGCGCACGCCCGTTTCGATTTCGGATATGTAGGGCTGACCCATGCCGCTTCGTACTGCCACTTCGGCCTGTGACAGGTTGGCCTTCAGGCGCGCCTGCCGGAGGTTATCGCCGAAGAGGACGTGCAAGCCCTCCGATGTGTCATCGGTCCCGTGGGACGGCTTCCCCGGCTTCTTGGCTGGCATCGCGAATCCAAAGTTCCCAGACGCGAGTTGGATAGCGGGTCGGCACGGCGTGTAATAGTACTGAATTATTCTTCGAATCGTAGGCATCCGGTTTGAGCGCGGTGCGCAGCCCAGGTTGTATTGGGGCACATGCGGTTCGGGAAGGCAGCGACCTAGACAAGTCGCCTAGAAGTCTAGGTGGTCGAGGATGCAGGCACCGGGGCCGTCCGAGGTGCCGATCAGGCCGCCGCGACCGGGACGGAGTCCTGGCGTTGGCTTGTTGCGACGACGGACAGGCGATCCGCCGGCCAGGGTTGTTGCAGCTTCAGCGCCGTTGCCGTGTCGGCTCCGAGCCAGATGTCGCAGGCATTACCAGTAAGGACCACCGGCATGGCTTTGCTGTGCACTGGGCGGACCACATCATTCGGAGCGGTGGTCAGGAAGGCGAAGAGCAGGCGCCCGCCGGTCTCGCCCTCGCGGGTGCCGGTCCAGGCCGCCAGATGCCAGCGAAGACAAATGACTCACGTTCATCATTCAGGCCGAACCAGTGCGGGATCTTCGGCGCGCTGGTGCAGGCCGCCGCCAGCCGCGCGCAGCCAGGCGAAAACCCGCTGCACATCGACTCGCGCAATCGCCCTGCCGTGGCGCAGGCCTCGGCGGCGGGGCAGGGTAATCCGGCGGTCGCGGCGGAGATCGATCGGTTCGAACAGGCGGCGCGGCAGCGACTGGGCGAGGAAAATGTCGCTGCGGCGTTCCGGGCCGGGTGGGACGGCCGGGTGGTCTCCGTGCCGGGGGCGGCAGCAGGACACCTTCTCGCCCTGCAAGAGACGGTCCGCAGTTTGACCGCGGTGCAGCGGGGGCGCGGCGATCACGAAGTGCAGCGCAACCTGGAAGCCTTTCGGGAGAGGGAACGGCGGCAGGAATGGCTGGGGCAGAGCCGCGGCCTTGTGCTTGGGCGGTGAGCGCCAAGCGAACCATGAGCTTGGCGCTTAGTGTAGGTGTGTGCGACCAGCTATCAGACGTAGAGAAGCCCGACGCACGCCTGTTGCCCTAAATCAAAGCTTTGGTGCGCACGGCCCAACTCTCGCGGTCGGCGGTGGCAGGCGGTAGGCTCCTGCAACCCAAAGCAAAGCCAGCATCCGGGGAGGAACGTATGAGGCGAGGTCTAGCCTTAGCTCTGGTGTCAGCCGGCGCCCTTACAGGGTGTGCCTCTTTCACCCCCAATCAGGTGGCGCAGCCAGGAAATATCACGTTCGGCGACGCCCTAACTGATGTCGTCAAAGCTTTCAACAAGGCGGAACTTGCCGAGAGCGGCAAGAAAATGGGCGTATATGTCTGTATGGTTACCGTGAATTTTAATGTCGCTGCTTCCGCGTCTCAGGGAGGCAAGCTGCTGCTCGATGCGACCATAAAGGCACCAGCGCCGGCGAACGCTGGGCTGGCCGGAAGCGCGGAGCAAGATTTTGGTTCTAGTGCGAGTAGCGGCAACACTATTTCGATGGTTCTCACTAGCCCGATGTGCTTGCCGCCTAACACATCGGGCACAGTGATGGCCGCCCACGTTGGAAATCCTGCACCCGTGAAGACATCCCTTACCAAACCAGGCCAAAACAGCAGTGACGGTGGTAGTGGCAATGCCAACGGCGGAGGCGTTGCTCTATCTCTGCCGGATTGGCGGAGAGGATTCGGGGGCCAGATCCCCCTCGAGGTACCAGGACTTCCAAAATGATCATGTCCCATGGCGCGGTGCGAGAGCGACCGCTCCAGTCCCCCAGAGTTCAAAGATGAGGATTGGTCCATGGCCCAGCACCCGACAAACTCTGACGAGGCAGACAAAGGCGGCCACGCTGAGCCAGACCAGACGGTTTCTGCTGAACCGAAAGAGCCTGGAAAGCTTCCGAACGAGAATCCTTCGCCTATATCTACACTTTTTCTGCTACAAGATAAAACTAAAGCCTGGATAAGTCGTTACAGGAAATGGGTTCCTATAATCGCACGGGCCGTGCTTGGCCTGGCGTTGGTTCTGTGGTCAGGTATCAGACTAAAGGAGATATTCTCCGAGCATAATTCCGTAAGTACTACGTCGCTTACGATAATGTCTGCGCCAGGGTGTGAAAGCATGAGTAATGCTTTCATTATATTGAACGTGACGGCAAAGGGTGTCATGGCCGCGATCTCTCCCAGCTTTTCAGGGGCCTTGAAAGCGCCAACCTGCATAGTCGTAGGCTCCGAGCGGCTCTTTCACATAATTCCCAGCAGCGATAGAGGCCCAGGCAGCGTTGACCTATCCACTATGCCTAAAATCATTCACCGTCACAGCGGCAATGTAGACATTTGGTCAGCTAAGGTATTTTTCGATCCCCTCCCAACGCCTACCACCAACCAGTTCCAGCCTATCCGACACAACGTGGCACTTGAACTCGACCTTGAGCCGGGCCTGAGCCGCCCAAGTTACACAACAGCACGCCTTGACATGGTCGTCAGCCTTATGACATCGCCGACCACATTCTCGATTAAGTTGGGCGGCGACTTGCAGCTTATCGATTTTAGTTCGCCTACGAGCAATTATTGGAAAGGGGGTGGGCTAATAAACGTGCATGTCGACGGAGTTTCGTTGTTTCATATGGAAATGAACGATCTAGCCCGCCAACGACTGAAGGACATATTCTTGCTGATTGCTGGAGGGCTTTTGATGCTTGGCCTGACTTGCGCCGTAGATTCAGCATTGAAATCGCTTGAATTGATTTCAGAGGGCCGCAATCGTCTGAAGGACGGGACCGCATCGAGCGAATAACTGCTCACTGGCAAGCCGGATATCGCTGAATGGGCTTGCGGCAGCACACCGATGCTGGCTCTTGGTGGTTGGCAGTGCAGCCGCTGCCAATGAGCTGGCCTGGTGGTGAGGGGCAGTTCCGGCCTCTCAAAACCAACCATTCTGATGATCTCCGAGTGTGGTGGTACAAAACCCCACCCTGATAGCACAACAGGATTCTCAGAAGTATTCTCGATTGCTGTGTTACAAGACATCTGGTGCTGGACGACTTTTGAGAAGCGAGCCATGAGAGGCAGAGGGACACACCTGACGCCCGTGCCATCGACTGGCATCTGAACCGCGGCCGCCAGGTGCCTGCTGAGTGCGATGGAATGGGCAGTTTCGTTCAGTGGCAGCTAATGTGAGCACGGCGCTCCGTTGGCGAGCGCGATTCGATGATGGCGAGCACAGTGGCAGCTAATGTGAGCACCGGTGTCGCCCTGCTGGCAGTTAATTCGAGCAGAGATCCGCTCCGTTTGCGAGCACAAGCGTCGATGATTGGGGGCGGCTACACCTACCTGCGCGGTGGACGGCTTCGTCAGAACCTTGGACGGCTTCAGTTCGGAACGCTGGACGGCATCAAATCAGAACGCTGGGCGCCATCGCCTCAGAATGCCTGTACGGCTTGCGTCGGAATCTGCACGAGAGCCAAGTGCGGTTCGACTGCGACTGAGCGTGAGGCGCTCGATTGCGGTCGCGGCTTGGGGCGATGATCGTTCAGCAATCTCCTAGTAGTCCGTTGTCACCGTTTACCCAGTTCTCCGCATCTCGGACTGAGCTCGATGCGCGGCTGCCTAACCTATGAGAGGCCTGAGAGAAAGGTCGCAGGCGCTTATCGGATGTCCGTCCCTCTTTAGAGCGTAAGGGTTCTGAGGCGTATTTGCCATGTTGCACGTTTGGTTTCTGCTGAGAAGAAGGCTTTCTACCTGACGAGCGACGTTGCTCAAGGCAACGCCGAATGCCTTGGGCAACATTCTTCCAGGCGGCATCGCGCGCTGCCTTGCTGCCACGATTCACCGCTCGGCCATCCTTTGGGAGTGCCTGGAATCTGCCGAGCGGTGATGACTGCCAATCAACGTCACGCACGATAATCGGCACGATCCGGGCTAATCCTGCCTGATGTCGTGAGCAAGCAATCGCCATCTCCGTGTCATAGCAGTATGCTGAGGCGAGCATGTCCGAGCTGACAAGCACCAGAAAGAGAGTAGACTGCAACAAATGATCGTGGATTTCTTTGGACCACTCGTCACCGGGTGCGATTCGACGATCGGTCCATGCATCGAGAAGCTTCTCACGATGAAGTAGCTTGAGATGCGTTTCTAGCTCCTCGCGCAGCCGCTCATCTTTATGGGACCAGATGATAAAGGCCCGTGTTGGCCTATCACTAGGTTCTTTGAACGCACGTCGGCCGCCGGTTGCTCTCTGGACCCCGTAGACTGCCTTAAGCAGAACAGTCAGAACCCCGTTCGCGTCAGCGGTGTCGTAGTCCAAGAAATTGGGAAGGCCGGCCGCGGATATCAGGACATCTCCCTCTTCGGTTCCGATTTCTAGCACAGACATACCGCTCTCCGAGAGGCCGCGAGCGAACTCGATGGCACGATCAAGGCCGCGGATCGTCGTACCCAGGGTAGAACCGTCCCGACGACGCCAGTGGACGACGACGGAAGACAGCGACTGTCGAGCCATCCGAGCCTCCCATTTCGCGCATTATATGCTCACTACGGATTTTCCTGCCATTCAATCAAGTGTTCAGAAAATGGTATCAATATGGGAGTTACCCCCGTAAAATCAGTATGATACACGGCAACACTCCGATTCAACCCACGTTCACAACTTCGTGATATGTGTTTATGACTCAATGCTCATATACGGTTTTGCATCTGTGTAAGGGACTCAGCGAATATGGCTGTAGCCGTGCCGAGAGAGACCAAGAAAATGCTCCTTTTCGCGTCTAGCGCGAATCGGTTCTGGTCAACGGTGCTCCAAAAAGGAGATATATCCCAAAACCAAGTATCCGATTTTATGGGTGTCTCGCATGCCACGATTCCGGCCTGGAAGAACGGGGGGACAATCAATCGGGTTGTGGCCATCAATATCTTTAAAAACATAAGGACGAACCTTGACCAGCCGAAGAAGGGAAAATTCCCACCGTTAGGCAACGCAGAACACAACGACGCTATAGAAATATTGAATGGCTTTGAAGAAGACTTTTTGAATGACTCGGTGTCCGTCTATGAGGCGGCCAAGCGTCTGGGAATGACTATGCAACAATGCCAGATAATAATTGATGACGTTATCTATAAGAGGAGTCCGTTGTTCCCTAGGATGTACTTCGATACCAGAGAAGAGGCGGAGGCAACTTTTGGAGCATATGGCGGCATGTTCCAGTTGTGGGTAAAGCGCCAGGTTGCTAACGGAAAACGTCGTGACCTATGGCTTCAAGCGGCTCTTCGAGTCCGATATATATTGGAAGTCCAAGGCGGCTATGTCATACGCTGCAAGCTTAATGCCCCAATAATAGACCCAGAACCAACTCAGAAATATTGGGAGTATGACGGGTTTCTTGTACAGAAACAGCCGAACAAGATATTCTGGATGTTCGAAAAGAGGAGGATTGACCAGTACGACCAATTCCATTGTATTACCGGGCTTGGGCGTCCGGCTTGTTGTGTCTTCGATAACGATGAAAAGAGGCAGCGTACTATGTCTGGGATGTATTTGACTACCGGACAGGACGAGTTTCAATCAATTGAGACCGATCGAGTGCTTCTGCAACGCAAGTTCGGCTTGGCGGCCGGGGCAGAGAAGGAGCGGGCGCTCGGAGATGAAAGGCTAATGAGAGAATTCATGCACAGCTCTCCGCAGATAATTGATGACGAAACACGATGCGCTCGATTAGACAATTTCTGCGATAAGTTCACCCAAGCCAGTTAGACTCGACTTCTGACGCCCGTGCGCGCGATGATCGCGTATTTCGTCCTTGACGCCCTGAGGGTGCATCCCGGCAGTGCTTCTTGGTGTGTCGTTTGAGTAGGCGAAAGCGCTCGGCAACTTGCGTCGGGCCAAGAAATTGCTGCACTACGGTCCCAGACTGCCAATGCCGTCCACGCCGCTCAGCCGGGATTCTGGGAATGAGTAGGCCAGCCCTGTTGCAGTTTTGACTCACCCCAAGTGCATTCTGGCGGCCGACCTCTCTTCCCCTTGCCGCAGAGTCTCCACGTGATAATCCGGTTTATCACGTAGGCGCTGACACTTACCCGGGCTGGTACTACGCCCTAGCGGCGCAAAGACAGTGTGCCCCCCTGACTATAGTCGAGCACCCAGCTCAACTCCTTCACGGCTGGCGCAGCTGGCGCCAGAAATCCAAGCCTGCATTCGATTGTCGCGCGATAGATGTAGTCGGCAGGCGCCTCATCAGGGGAGCCAGGCCCACACAGTCGCCCGTAGCGAACCATCACGGCCATTCCAGCTTCGAGGCGGTACGGTTTGGTGAGGGTGACAAAGTCGCTGCGCAGGGGCACATCTTGACCGTCGATGACGATCATGGGGTCCGTCAGCCCAATAGGTGATGTGGTGCTGCTGCCACCATAGACGCCATACGCCCCACTTAATCGCGCTGGGGTCCTATTCCACGCATAGTCCCGCACCGGTTCCGTTGGCAGCGCCGCCCAGCCTTCTGGGGTGTAGTCGTCCATAGACTTTCCGGGCGGGTATTTCGTGACATTGCGCTCTCTGTAGAGAACGCATTCGAACTTCACTATGTCCCCCGGCGTCGAGGCCCTGAAAATCATCGTAGCCTCGAACGCAAAGGGTGTGCCGCCGATGTAGTTCCCACCGCGGACGATCATGTCGCCCGTGATGATCCGGCTGTCGTTCGGGTTGGGAATGAGGACGATAGTTTCATCTTCTGGAAGCAGGTAGTCGTCAGCATTGAGGTTGAGGCGCGCGCAGATCGCCATCGCCGTGTCATGGGCAACGCCGACACCGCTTTCGGCCCGCCGGATGCTGTCGATGCTGAGACCGGGTCCGACGAGATCCTCCTGTATCAGTTCCGCCGCCTCGCGCGCTTTGCGCAGGCGGTCACCGTCAAAGCGGACGGTCCGCTTCGGTCCACGGGCAGCCTTTGGTTTGATGCTGCGGGGTTGCTGCATGGTTGGTGCTCGGGACCTTCGTCGGCGGGAATGAGAAAACATCGGCACGACGCGTCGTCCGTGCAACCGCCTTCAAAGAGAGTGTCATGAGCAAGAAGATCAATACCGAATCCCGCGTGCAGCTGGCGCGCGTCCTGACCCGCGGCCACCTGGTCGTGCGTCTGAACCGCAACGGCGCCTTCATCAGTGCCCAGAACGCGTTGGCCATCGTGGCGGCGGTGTTCGTCGTGGCGCTGGTGGCGGTGCTGATCTGATCATCATGGGAGCCAGGGCTCTGGTTGGGGGCCCTGGTCTCCCATCGCGACGGGTATTGGCGGACTGCCAGCAAGATGGAAATTCTGGGAGCCCCTTCCCCGCCTTTACTCTTGATAACAAATTCTATCGGTAGTTACTGATGTGTCAAATCCTCCCGGTCGCACAAAGCGAGTGGTTGCTGCTTAGCTGCAAGGGTGGAGGCCAGCTTTTCAAATTGAGGAGACACGGTATCTTTTGTGTTGAATCCTGGTGGTTCCCAACTCTCCTGGACGGACGCTCTGACAGCGTGAGCTAGACAGATCGATCTAAAGAGGAGGATATCCCGGAGCTTTTTACAGCTGGAATTGTCAGCCGTGGGCTTGCACGCTTCTTCGGTGGAGAGCGCCGCCTCGTACCGGATCATGGCAGTTGCAACGCCAGCGTTTTCGATGGCAGACATTTTGCCGTTATACAGCTCCCGGAACTGGACCTTTGACTGTATCAAGGCGGATGAAGGAGTTTCGTTTGGCAAACTGGTAGACACTGCAAGGGCGATCTTGGACGCCAGATCTACTGCTTCTAGATAAGCTGAGAGCTGGGCCTCAAAAAAGGGCTTTTGTGAATCGCGTCTTACGGCTTGGCGAGCATTCTCCCGTGTCTTACTATCGTTGTCCCAGCGCTCTTGCTGGTTTGCAATGTCATCATGGTGCTGCGACAGATACCATGGAATCGCAACGACAGCGGCGCCGAGGGCGACGATTGCGGACAGCGCTGCCCCAAAACCTGCTCCATATCGGGAGCTCAGGCGTAGCCAAAACAGCCAATTCCTGCTTCTGGCCAGATTGCGATCCTTGCCGGGGCTCTACACCACTCTGTCGTGCAAGTGTTTACCACGGTGCAACGGCCCGAGCCATATTTTGTGATGGCCGTTAACTAAAAATTTCGGCGCCACTCGGCGATCTCTGCCCCGAATCCCGATCAGTCTTCTTGATCTCGTGAGTCCCGGGTTCTGGCCTCGATCGCTGCTCAGGCGGCCAGGCTGAAAGCCTGCATTCTATCAGCGTCCTGTCGTTCGGTGACGAATTTCGCGAAGCTGTTGCCTGGGGCGGCATTCA
>Ga0335073_10010557_pt1 | contig 12985 bp, 12 predicted proteins | sample Lox_Sample_22_FD_207093 | JGI IMG/M metagenome (GOLD analysis project Ga0335073, IMG submission 207093) | Soil microbial communities from Loxahatchee National Wildlife Refuge, Florida, United States - Lox_Sample_2.2 | ecosystem: Environmental > Terrestrial > Soil > Wetlands | place: USA...
CATTGAGTTGACCATCGCCTGCCGGAACTCGTACGGCAAGACGATGAGCAGCACGACGCCGGCCACCAGGCCGATCACCGAGTACCTGGTCAGGTTCTCCGGCCGTGGCGCGAGCGGCATCCGTTTCTCTGTTATCTCGCCGCGCGCGGGCACCTTCGCACCGCGCCAGGCCATGGCGACCGCCACCAGGACGAAGAACAGCAGTTCGGGAAGGCCGTTGATCGGAGTGCCCTGGGACTGCGGGAACCAGCTCAGCGAGGACCAGTAGGTGAGCAGCGACGACAGGGCCCCCATCAGCAGGCCGGCGAAGCATGCCACGCCGAGCGAGCTGAACCCGGCGAACAGCGCGGCACCGAGCGCGGGCACAATCTCCAGCGGCAGCGTCTCGGTGTTCAGGGTGATCAGAGGCGCGACCAGGATGCCGAACGCGCCGGCGGTGACGCTGGCAATGAGCGAGTTAGTCAGCGACAGCCGCCGCGGCGACACCCCGGCGTACATGGCGTACCGCTCGCTTTCCGCCGCCGCCCTGGTCGACAGGCCGAACTGGGTAAAGCGGTACACCGCCCACAACGCGACGCCGAGCAGGATGGCGATCCCGGTGAGGATCATCCGGTCGACCGGGATGACGGCATTGAACAGGTGGAACACGTTGCCCGGCAGGATCGAGGTCGGCGACAGCGAGCTATTGCCGTAAGCGATCGCGATGACCGACTGCGCGAGCACCAGCAGGCCGAGCGAGGCCGCCAGCTTGGCCAGCGGCGAGCTGCCGCGCAGCGGCCAGAACAGGCCAAGCTCGATGATCGTGCCGAGGATACCGATGAAGACGAGGACGATGATGAAGGCGAGCCACCAGGGCGGCCGGAAGCCGAGGACACCGCTATTGTTCACGCTGTAGAACAGGTAGCTGCCCACCATGGCCATGGCGCCCATGGACAGGTTGACGGTGCCGGAACCCCGGTAGAAGACGACCACGGACATGGCGAGGGCGGCGATAAGCGCACCCTCGCCAAGTCCGAGGACCGCGAAGAGCAGGATGTTCTGCACGGATCGAGATCCTTATCGTCAGTTAGTTCGTCCAGCCCTCGAGCAGCTTCCACTGCCCTTGGCCTTCGTACTGGTAGAACTGGTCGTAGTCGCTGCACACGTTGCTGTCCGCCGGGTACAGGTTGCCCGTGCAGTTGATCGCGGTCGGGCCGAGCGGGAGCGGGCCGATGTAGGACTTGATCTTGGCCGTGAGCGCGGACGGGGAGAGCGAGGAGAACGGGATCTCGTCCATCATCTTGACCGCGAACAGCAGGCTGCCGAATGCGACGCCGGAGAACGCGTTGGCCGTGTCCGCGGCCGACAGGCCGTAGGATTCGATCGTCTTGTAGTAGGCCGCGACGCCCGGGTCCGCCTGGGTCTCCAGGTTCGCGGTCGCCTCGCCGACGATCCAGTGCGGCAGGTCGCCCCCTGTGTAGGCCGAACCGGGCAGGCTGTTGAACAGCGGGACCGAGATGGCAGGCTTGGTGTCGCCGATCTCGCTCATCGCCTTGGCGATCTCCGGGCAGTCGACGAAGCCGCAGTCAGGGACCTGGATCTGTGCCTGCTCCAGCTGCGTGGCCTGCGGGGTCAGGTCGCTGGCGGTGGCGGAGTACGGGATCATCGTGACCGTGAACCCGCTCGCCTTGGCCGACGCCTCGATGGCCTGGCTGATCGGCGTCGCACCAGGGATGTTCTGGTAGGCGATCGCGACCGTCTTGTCATTCGGGAACTGCGAGCGCAGGAACGGGCCGAAGGCGACCGTCGCGCTGGTGCCGGAGCCCTCGAGCTCGAAGACGTTCTTGCCGGTGTTGTCGGCCGAGTCGGCGGAAACCCCGACCAGCGTCGGGATCGCGCCGTTGACCACGCCGTACATGGAGGCGTTGCCGACCGCGTCGATGCCCTCGACGATCGCCTCGACACCCTTGGTGTTGACCATCTGGTCACCACAGGTGGTGCCCTGCGCCTCGACGCCGGCTATGTAGCACTGAGACAGCTGGACCGGGTGGCCATGCACGCCGCCGAGCGCACTGTTGATGAACTTGACGGTCGCCTCCGCGGCGGCGGTCGCCTGGGGGAAGGATTCGTTCGGCGGGCCGTTCTGCTCTTCCACCCAGCCGAGCGTGACCGGGGACAGCGACGAGTTGGCTGCACCTGAGGCGCCGACATACTGCTGGTAGTTGGTTACCGAGCCCGCGTACGCGGAGGTTGTGCTCGTCCCCGCCGAGGTGGGCGACGCGCTGGAACTTGCCGCCGCCGAAGCGCTCGCTGTCGCCGAGCTCGAGGTGGCAGCGGGAGCCGAACTTGAGCTTGAGCCTGAGCTGCAGGCCGCCGCTCCGGCCAGTAGGCATGCCCCGACGGCCGCGATGCGCCATCTGGAGCCTGCTCTTATCCGACGAGACATTCCTGTCAAGCGCACCATCGCACCCTGCCGCCTCTCTGCGGTGAACAGTCCCGTTTCGGTCCCTCCTCTGCACGGCGCGGCTGGGCACCGCGGTCGCACAGAATTGATTGACCAATAAATTTGAGCTCACGCTAAACCGCTGCAAAAGGGGTGTCAACACCTGGGCTTTGCCCCGGACGAGCCGCGTCTCCCCAGCATGACCTGAGCTTTCTCCGTGTGGCTTTGGCACGAAGAAAGTCATTAATTTTTGGTATCTTCCCCAGTGACGTCACGCTCCGCGCGGGCCGCGGAACGGTACGAAGCGTCCAACCTATGGACATTACGTAAGCGCCTTATGTAACGAAAAGGTCGCGACCGTTAAAGGTAGGTTCATCTATTTTTCCGCTGGATCCGGACACAGACACCGACGGCAGCGCCCCGCGCGGGCGCCAGGGCGGCCCCGCTGCGGGTCCGCCCCGGTTACCGTCCCCAGGCCTTCCGAACGGTTCGTGCTTCGCCTTCCTCCGGCGGTGACCGCTGGTCAGTGGTTCGCCGTACGGTGCCGGAACAGCCAGCTGGCGGCGGACGCGGCGACGGCGAGGATGGCCGCGCAGTAGACCGCGGCGAGCCACGCCTCGTGGCCCAGGGCGGCACCGGTCGAGGTGTGCCCCATCCACAGCCCGCGCATGGTCTCGATCACCGGCGTGAACGGCTGGTTGGCCGCGATCGGCCGCAGGCCGGCGGCCATCGTGCTCGCCGGGACGAAGGCGCTGCTCAGGTAAGGGACGAACATGAGCGCGAAGGTGGCGCCGGTGGCCGCCTCCGGGCTACTCACCACCAGGCCGAAGCAGGCGGCCAGCCAGGACATGGCCAGGATGAACGCCACGATCATCACGATCGCGCCGGCCCAGGCGAGAGGGCCTGCCACGGGGCGCCAGCCGACGGCCAGGCCGACAGCGATGACCAGCGCCGTGGCAAGCAGGTTGCGCACCAGACTGGCCGCGATGTGCCCGGCGAGGACCGACCAGGAGGCGATCGGCATCGAGCGGAACCGGTCGACGATGCCGCTGCTCATGTCGGTGGCGACCGCGACCGCCGTGGTGCCGGCGCCAAAGCCCGCGCACAGCACGATCAGGCCCGGCACCACGTAGTTGGCGTAGCCGCCGGCGGCACCGACTCCCGCGTTGAACGCGCCGCCGAAGACATAGACGAACAGCAGCATCAGCACCACCGGGAGGGCGAGCGCGGTGATGAACGCCTCCGGGTCGCGCACGGATCGGCGAAGACCGCGGGCGATCATCACCTGGGTGTCGCTCAGCGCGTAGCGGGGGCCGTAGGCAGGGGTGAAACGGGCAGGGGTGAAAGCGGCGTTCACCGGGTCACCTCCGGGGTGCGGGCGGGTGCGGTGTCGTCAGGGGCGGTCAGCGCGAGAAACACCTCGTCCAGGCTGTCGGCGCCGAGGCCGGACTTGAGCTGGCTGGCGGTTCCCTCGGCCACGATCCGGCCCTGGTGCAGCACGGCGACGGTGCCGGCGAGCTGCTCGGCCTCGGTGAGGTACTGGGTGGTGAGCAGCACGGTCACGCCGTCGGCCGCCAGGTCCCTGACGGCTGACCAGAGCTGGTCCCTGCTGCGCGGGTCGAGGCCGGTCGTCGGCTCGTCCAGGACTAGCAGCTCCGGCCGGGCGATCATGCTGACCGCCAGGTCAAGCCGGCGGCGCATGCCGCCCGAGTACGTCTTGACCAGGCGGCGGCGGGCATCGGCCAGGTCAAACGAGGCCAGCAGCTCCGCCGCGCGGCCGCGCGCGGCGCGCGGCGGCAGGTGCCGGAGCCTGGCCATCATCCGCAGGTTCTCCTCGCCGGTCAGCATGTCATCGACCGCGGCGTACTGGCCGGTGAGGCTGATCGACCGGCGGACCCCGAGCGGGTCGGCGAGCAGGTCGTGGCCGGCCACGGTGGCGGTGCCGCCGTCGGGACGGAGCAGGGTGGCGAGGATCCGGATCAGGGTGGTCTTGCCCGCGCCGTTCGGCCCGAGCAGTGCGGCGATCCGCCCGGCCGGGACGACGAGGTCAACGCCGTCGAGGACCGTCTTGCCGCGGAAGGCCTTGCGGATGCCAGTCGCATTTACTGTGTATGACATACACGGAATAGTATGCGCCATACACAGTTAGGTCAAGAGACGGGACCGCGGCCACCGCCGCGCCCCGGCCGGCGTACCGTGAATCGGCGACCGTAGGGGAGGGCAGATGGCAGAGGCGACGGGAGGGCAGCCCGCGGCCCGGCCGCTTCCACCTGGGCTCGACCTGCTCTGGGGACGGCGCGAGCGCGGCAAGCGCGGCCCGCGGCCCGGACTGTCGGCGGAAGCCATCGCGACCGCCGCGATCAAGATCGCCGACGCCGAGGGCCTGGACGCGGTCTCCATGGCACGGGTGGCGGCCGAGCTCGGCTTTACCACCATGTCGCTGTACCGCTACGTCGCCAACAAGGAAGAGCTGCTCCAGCTGATGTGGAACGCCAGCGCGCTCGGCGCGGAGCGCCTGGTGATCGAGGGGGACGGCTGGCGGGTCCGGCTGCGCGCCTGGGCAGTCATCCAGCGGGACATGCTCGACAGCCACCCGTGGATCACCCAGATGCCGATGGCGGCTCCCCCGGTCGCGCCGAACTCACTGCACTTCGTCGAGCGGGGCCTTGAGGCACTGGACGGCACCGGCCTTCCCGACTCGGAGAAGATCAGGATCATCGGCCTGCTCAGCTCCTACACGCTGAGCGAGGCCCGGATGGCCGCCGATGCCGTGCGCGCGGCGAAGGCCGCCGCTGCGGCCGCTGCTCAGGCCGGATCAGCGCGGGCCCGATCGGCGTCGGCCGGATCGGCGTCGGCCGGATCGGCGTCGGCCGGATCGGCGTCGGCCGGCCCGGGTGCGGACGAACCGGGACAGGGAGGCGGCGAGCCGCAGAGCTACGAGGCGCTGCTGCGCGAGCTGGTCGACGAGAAGACCTACCCGCACCTGTACCGCCTTGCCTGGGAACCAGGGCCGGAGATCCCGCCGTCCGAGCGCGAGCAGTTCCTGTTCGGCGTGGACACGATCCTCGACGGCGTACAGGCGCTCATCGACCGGACCGCCGGGGGATACTAGCCTCATGGCCACGGAGAACACCGCCCGGCTGGCGGTGCTGATCGACGCGGATAACGCTCAGCCCTCGATCATCGACGGACTGCTCGCCGAGGTCGCCAAGTACGGCACGGCGCACGTCAAGCGCGCCTACGGCGACTGGACCGGGCCGAACCTGCGCGGCTGGAAGGACGAGCTGCTCGCCCAGTCGATACACCCCATCCAGCAGTTCGCCTACACACGGGGGAAGAACGCGACCGACGCGGCCATGGTGATCGACGCGATGGACCTGCTGTACTCGGGGCGGTTCGACGGGTTCTGCATCGTGTCAAGCGACAGCGACTTCACCCGGCTCGCGCAGCGGATCCGCGAGTCCGGGCTGACGGTCTACGGGTTCGGCGAGCACAAGACGCCGAAGTCGTTCGTGGCCGCGTGCGACAAGTTCATTTATATCGAGAACCTCCGGTTCGCCGACGAGGCCGATGCCTCGGACGCGGAGGTTAAGCCGACCCGCCGGACGCCTGCGACAGCGGCGCAGCTCAAGGCCGACAGCGCACTCGTGAGCCTGCTGCGCGGCGCGGTTGAGGCGGCGTCCGACGACGAGGGCTGGGCGCCGCTGTCCACGGTCGGGAACATCATTACCAACCAGCGCCCGGACTTCGACTCGCGCAGCTACGGCTACGGCAAGCTGAGCGACCTGATCAAGGCGACCGGGCTGTTCGACATCGAGCGGCGCAGCCCGGGCGACGGGAAGCAGGCGCTCATGTACGCCCGCGGGAAGCGCCGCGCCGCCACCGCCAGGAAGACCGGCACCGTTAGGAAGAGCGGCGCCAAGCCAGCGGCGCAGGTACAGGTCGCGTCCTGACGCTAGCGCTCGAGCCCGTCCCAGGACCAGCGCGGGAGCGACAGGCCCGGTGGGACATCTGTGTCGCGGGGGTGGGAGAGCGCGACGGCATCGACCGCCCACTCGATGTAGCCGCGAATCGCTGAACGGAACTCCGGGTCAACCGGCCAGCCGGCGTCGTCGGCGGCCAGCATGAAGCAGTCGGCGAAGCGTCTGCCGAGGTCGGTCATGTCGCCGCAGCCCGCGTGGAGCCACACCACGTGGGTCTGGTCGGCACACTCGGCCGAGTACCTCGCGGGGCCGCCGAAGGCCTCGGCCAGGTAGGCGGCGAGCCGCTCGACGTGCTGCGGATGCTGGCCGGGGTGTGAGAACGGGTGGTTCAGCTCCGGGTCGGCGAGACAGCGCGTGTGCAACGCCCACGCGAACGGCTCGAACGCCTTCTCGCCCCCCGCGAACTCGTACAGCGTCGGTCGCATAGAGCGAGCTTAATTCACCTCGTTGAGCTTGCCGTCCGACACGTCGAAGACGAAGCCCCTGATGGCGTCCTTGTGCGGGAGGAACGGGCTGGTCCGGAGCCGGCCGATCGACTGGCGCACGTCGGCGGCCGCGTCGGTGAATGTCTCAACCGCCCACGGCGGCCTGATCCCGGTGTCCGCCTCGACCGCGGCCTTGAACGTGTCCTCGGTGGTCTTCTGCATGCCGCAGTCGGTGTGATGGATGAGCATGATCTCGCGGGTACCGAGCAGCCGCTGGCTGATCACCAGGGACCGGATCACGTCGTCGGTCACCGCGCCGCCCGCGTTTCTGATGACGTGCGCTTCGCCGCCCTTCATGCCGAGCACGGGGAGGATGTCCAGCCGCGCGTCCATGCAGGCGACCACCGCGACGTGCCTTGACGGCGCGCTAGGCAGACCGCCGAGGTGGGTATGCGCGTACTCCTCGTTGTTCTTGAAGTAGTCATCGACGGCACTCATCCATGGCCTTCCGGGAGACGGGGTCACTCGACGCGGGCGTGCAAGCACCGTAACACGAGTCACAGATTGCATACGCTATTCATTTCGACCCGGGGCGGGCCAACGGGTACCTCCGCTGACCCGGGGCGGGCCAACGGGTACCTCCGCGAGAACCGCAGACAGATTTTCCGCAGGCGTCCGATAGGAACCGCGGTCATGGAGCGTCATAACCCTGGAAGGCGATGACTCGGGAGGCACACATGGCTGGCGGATTCACGGCCGAGGGACTGGCGGCGCTGGACGCCACTCTGGCCGGGCACACGTCGACGGGTGCGGTACCCGGCCTTGTTGCCCTCGTGGCGCGGGGCGGGCAGGTGCACGTCACGGTGACGGGGCACAAGGCACTCGGGGACAGCGCGCCGATCGGGCGGGACGCGATCTTCCGCATCTCCTCGATGACCAAGCCGGTCACCGGCGTGGCGGCGATGCTCCTTGTCGAGGACGGGGCGATGGCGCTTGACGACCCGGTGGAGCGATGGCTGCCGGAACTGAGTGCCCGCCGCGTGCTGCGGTCCTACGACTCGGAACTCTCGGACACGGTGCCGGCGGAGCGGGCGATCACGGTCGAGGACGTGCTCTCGTTCCGGTTCGGCTTCGGCTGCATCTTCATCCCCGGGCCGCTGCCGGTGGTCCGGGCCGAGGCGGAACTGCGGCTGAACACGCTCGGCCCGCCGTGGCCGCCGACCCCGCTCACCCCCGACCAGTGGATCGCCGCGCTCGGCAGCCTCCCGCTGCTCGACCAGCCAGGCGAGCGCTGGCGGTACAACACCGGCGCGACAGTCGCCGGCGTCCTCGTCGAGCGGGTCACCGGGGCACCGCTCGCCGAGGTGCTCAGGAAGCGGGTGTTCGAGCCGCTCGGCATGACGGACACGGGGTTCTACCTGCCCTCATCCGCCATGACCCGCTTCACGAGCATGTACGCGCCCGCCGAGGCCGCGGCCGCGTTCGGTGCCGGCACGGACGCGGCCGACGGCGCCGGCCTCGTGCTGATCGACCGGCCGGGCGGCTGGTATGCCGTGCCGCCCGCGCTGCCCGACGGGGCAGCCGGCCTGGTCTCGACGGTCGACGACCTGGCGGCGTTCGCCGCGATGCTCGCGGCCGACGGCGGTGGCCTGCTGTCACCGGAGTCGGTCGCGCTGATGCTGCGCGACCGGACAACGGCGCGGGACCGGGCGGAGAACCCGTGGTTCTTCGGTGACCACCTCGGCTGGGGACTGATGATGTCGGTCCCGGCGGCCGGCGTGGACCCGCGGACCGCACCGGACGGCATGCCGCGCGGTTACGGCTGGGAGGGCGGCAGCGGCACCGCCTGGCGCACCGACCCGGCGACCGGCCTTACCGGCATCCTGCTGACCCAGCGGATGATGACCTCCCCCGAGCCGCCGCAGGTGGCCAGGGACTTCTGGTCGGGCGCCTACGCCGCCATCGCCCCGTAAGGCGCGAAGGGCGGTTAGAAGTCGTGCCGGTGGGTCGCGATCCACTCGGCGGTGGTCTTGAAGCCGCCGAACGTGTAGAAGTGCAGCTTGACCACGCCGTGCTTCGCCGGGTCGAGGCCGTTCGCCAGGTCGCGGATGAAGTTTTCCGGGCCGGCCTTGCCAAGCAGGTTGGTGACCGACAGGCCGTACTTCTTCGCGATCGTCGTGGACGTCGAGATGCCGAGCCGCGAGGCGAAGCCGAGCAGCAGCTTGACGCTGGCCGGGCCCGGGACGCCGACGCGGATCGGCAGGTCGACGCCGTGCTCGCGCACTTCGGCGACCCAGGAGAGCACCCGGTCCACGTCGAAGTCCACCTGGGTGATGATCGTGCCCGGGATGTTCACCTTGGCGAGCGCGGCCGACTTACGCTCCAGAGCCGGGAAGAGCGCACCGACGGGGATATTCGGGTCTCCGGACGGGTGGCCGCCCATCGAGACGTGCTTGACGCCGTACTCCTGGAGCAGGCCGGACTCGATCACCGCGAGGGATTCCTCGTACGGGCCCATCGGCACGGTCGGGTCGCCGCCGATCACGAGCACGTTCTCCGACGCCCCGATGTCGCGCAGCGCCGTCAGGTACTCCTCGAGCATCTCCTGCGACTTGATCCGACGCGCCGAGATGTGCGGCACCGGGGTGAAGCCAAGGCGCATGACGGCCGCCGCGGCGCTGACCCGCATGGCCAGGTCCTCGTTCTCGAGGAACGTGACGTTGATCCGGGTGCCTGGGGGGATCACGCTTGCCGCGTTCTCCACCTTCGCGACATCCTTGCCGGTCATCTCCATGGAGAAGTCGTCTAGCACAGTGCTCACGTGATGCCCATTCCCCAAATCTCGTATGTCCTTGTGACTTAATGGTATGGGCTCACGTGCGGAAACTTAATCCCTGCGGGCAGGCACTGGCGCTGGCCACAAATGGCGGCCGAGCCGGTTAGTGGCGCCGGTATTCCGTCCGAGCGTGCGCGTCATACGGGGCCGGCGCGATCGTGGCGCGGATGCGCGGGAAGCCGAGGTCGGCGTCTGCGTCGGTGCCCGCGCCCGGGTGCTCTCCCCAGACGACGGTCACCTCGGTGCCCGGCGTCGCGTGTGCCACGTCCGCAACCGAGAGGGCCAGGACTGTGCCCGCGGTGTCGATGGTGGCCGTCTGGTAGGTGAGGCCGACGAGTCTGCCGTCCGCGGCCTCGATCCGGTGCCTGGCGTAGGTGAGGTAGTAGCCGTGCTGCTCCCCGAGCACCGCGCTGACATCGGACGGGTCGAGGACCACGGTGACCTTGGTGCGGGTGACCGCGTCCCGCGCGGCGAGCAGGGCGTCCCTGCCGATGAAGTCATGGCTGAACGAAATCGACCGGCCGTAACCGAGTTCGTAGGGCGACAGGTAGTAGTCCTCGATGTTCTCCGAGAAGAAGCTGCCGTTCAGCGGACGCTGCCCCTCGATGCCGAACAGCGGCAGCCACTTCCGGTAACCGGCTAGTTCCTGGTCGGTGTAGATGCCCGGGACCGGCGACGGAATCCACCCGCTCTCCACGGACGCGCTGGCGTACGCCAGGGCCCCGACGTGGACGACCCCGAACTGCTCGCCGGTCGTCAGCAGTGCCTCCTTGACGGACTTCGCGTGCTCCCAGGGGCCGATGAACTCGTACCCGTCCTGGCCGGCCATGTTGTGCCGGAGCGCACGGAACCGCATGCCGCTGCGTTCGACCGGGACCGAGTGGAAGAACTTCGCCGACGGCACCGGGCCGCCGAGGACGGTCTCGACGAGTTCCCTCGCCAGCGGGCCCTGGACCTGGTAGCGGAACAAGACCGGGTCCTTGCCCCCGCGGAACGCGCTGGACGGGTCGGTGGCGAAGGCAACGTCGTAGCCGCCCGTTTCGCCGTGGTACCTGACCCAGTTCTGCGCGGCGGGGATGCCGCTCAGCGTGTAACCGTCCTCGCCGGTGCGCTCAAGGATGCCGTCGGTGACGATGTTCCCGCGGCCGGTGACCGGGATGAACTGCTTAGCCTGGCCGACCGCGAACTTCTCGTAGTTGTTGGCGGATACCGCCTGGAGGAGTTTCGTGGCGTCGGGCCCCTCGATGAACGTGTCGAACATGTGGTGCGAGAGGTCGGACAGCGACACGCCGTGGTGCCAGGCGGCCTGCTCGGCACGCCAGCCCGCGTACTCGGGCTCGATGTTCTCCGGGTTCCACGGCTCCGGGTTCTGCCGCCAGAGCAGCCTGACCGGCGACCCCGCCTTGTCGATGCCGTCCTGCAAGCTCGGTGCTCCCATGGACCGTCTCCCTTACCGCTGTAGCCGTGTCGCTGTAACCTGTTACTAAATCGATCTACTAGATCGATTTAGCCCGGACTTTAGCCGCTCAGGCGCCGTGAGGCAATACCTTGGCTGAGACGAACGTGCCAGGCGCGATGCGCCTGCCGTGGACGGAAGGTGATAAATGGCCGGTCCGAGGCCGCGGGTGACACTCAACGATGTCGCCGCCGCGAGCGGGGTGTCGCGCGCGACCGCCTCGTTCGTGCTGCGCGACTCCCCCGGCCAGTCGATCTCCACGGCGACGCGGGAGCGGGTCCGCGAGGCGGCGCGCGCCCTCGGCTACGTGCCGAACGGTAACGCGCGCGCCCTGCGCGAGGGGACGTCCCGGATCGTCGTGCTCACCATCGACGCGGCGCTTGACGGCAACTACGCGCGCAGCTACATCCGCGGGCTTGACGCGGAACTCGCGGCGCTTGAGCACGTGCTGCTCGTCAGGTACTCCCGCGACACGGCGGACCTGACGGAGAGCCTGGTGCTCGACACGATCGTGCCGCGCGCCGTGCTCCGCTTCGGCGAGCCGTACCTGACCGGCCGGGAACTCGACGACAGCGGCGGCGGCTGGCGGGACGGCCTGGCCGCGCACGTCGCGGCGCAGGTCGGTTACCTGGCGTCCGGTGGTCATGCCAGGATCGCGCTCGCGCTGCCCGCCAGGGACACCCCGCTGCGCGCGGTCAGGGAACGCTTCGCCAACGAGGCCGCGGCCGCGCTGGGACTCCCGCCGCTGCTCCCGTTCCTCGTGGCTGCCGATGCCGCTGGCGGCACCAGGCCGGGCGCGCCGGGATGCCCGTCCGCGCAGGGAAGCACAGCGCCAGGAGGAACGGGTGCGGCCGGCTCACTCCGCGCGGTACTTGGCCAGGGCAGCGGTGTGACCGCCGTCGCCGCCTTCGACGACGACGTCGCGCTGCGCGTGCTCGGCGCGATGCGCGTGCTCGGGCTTTCCGCGCCAGCCGACCTCGCCGTGATCGGCTTCGACGACAACGGCTACGGCGCCCTGACCACGCCGACGCTGACCACGGTGCACATCGACGGCGAGGCGCACGGCCGCCAGGCCGCCCGCGCGATCCTGGGCCTTTCCGCCGACGGTCTTTCTCCGGCCCCGGGCCGGGTCATCGTCCGCGAGTCGGCCTGACCCGCCGGCGGACGCGAAATGCGATGGCCATGGCTGACTAGTGATGACAGGCTGGCCCGTATGGCTGACAACGCACCTGACGAGACCCTGCCACAGCGCTGGAACGCGGCGGGCGCCGACTCCAACACGTGGATGAACTGGAACGACGATCCACGCAACACCCGTGCTGAGCTCACAGGCGAGCGGGCGACGCTGGTCGATTACCTGCGGGCATACCGGCTGACGATGGAGATGAAGTGCGCTGACCTCGACGCCGGGCAGCTGGCGCGGCGTTCGGTACCGCCGTCCACCATGTCGCTGCTAGGCCTGATCAGGCACATGGCCGACGTGGAGCGGAACTGGTTCCGGCGAGTGATGGCAGGCGAAGACGCTCCTCCGCTGTACTGGTCCGACGAGGTCCCCGACGGCGACTGGGCCGGCGCGGTCGCCGACCAAGCGGTCGTGGCCGAGGCCTGGCAATCGTGGCGAGACGAGGTCGGCTTCGCCGAGCGGTTCGTCGCGGGCACCGACGATCTGGCCATCCGCGGCACCATGCATGACGGCAGCACCGTCGCGCTGCGCGAGGTGATCGTGCACATGATCGAGGAGTACGCGCGGCACGCCGGTCATGCCGACCTGCTCAGAGAGCGGGTCGACGGCCGCGTCGGGCAGTTATCCCCCGGGGGGACGCCCCCCGTTCCCCCTGGTGTCCGCGGCTGATTCCAGTTCCG
>Ga0335073_10010559_pt1 | contig 12984 bp, 9 predicted proteins | sample Lox_Sample_22_FD_207093 | JGI IMG/M metagenome (GOLD analysis project Ga0335073, IMG submission 207093) | Soil microbial communities from Loxahatchee National Wildlife Refuge, Florida, United States - Lox_Sample_2.2 | ecosystem: Environmental > Terrestrial > Soil > Wetlands | place: USA: Florida...
TCACCTGTCGGGAACGTGGGACTCGCCGATGGTGAAGCTGGACATCCTGGTCTCGGGTGAGCCGGTCGATGCGCTGTCGATCATCGTGCATCGGGACTTCGCCTACGAGCGCGGGCGTGCGCTGGTATCGAAGATGCGGGAGCTGATTCCCCGGCAGATGTTCGAGGTGGCGATCCAGGCGGCGATCGGGTCGAAGATCGTGGCCCGCGAGACCGTGTCGGCGATGCGGAAGAACGTCATCGCCAAGTGCTACGGCGGCGATATCTCGCGCAAACGGAAGCTGCTTGAGAAGCAGAAAGAGGGCAAGAAGCGCATGAAGCGCATCGGCAAGGTGGATATTCCGCAGGAGGCTTTTCTGGCGGTGCTCAAGATCGGGGAAGACAGCTCGCGGTAGTCGCTTTCCCGTTTCGGGACCACCTTCTCAGGGCCTACCCCCCTCCCCCCCGTTTTCGGGTCCTCTCCGTAACCGTTTCATTTCATTAGACTTGCGGATTCGCCTCGGTAACCGTTTGATTCCATGGGATCAAGCTGTAGCCGCTTGTTTATGAAGGATTTATCCGGGCAACATAGGCGCCTGCCCGTAACTGTTTCATTTCATTGGACAAAGATCGTAACCGTTTGTTGTGGTTAGAGTTAACCCCACAGCGTCGGCCTCAGGACGGTCCCGGTGCAGACGCGGGCTCTTTGAAGTTTCGGTTGCACCGTTCGAGAAACGCCCCCAATTGAAAAGGCCCGCCGGAGCGGACCTGAAGGGTATCTATTTCTATTTTATCGCGTGGAGAAAAATAATCGGCCAAGTTTGTGGGGATGCCTAAGACTGGAGTGAGCGGGTTAACCCGGATAGCCAGTAAATCGACCCTGGACAAGAGCCTCAATGGTCAGCTTTAGCACGTGAATGAGTGGCTCGACCTGAAGTCGACAGTGGACAGAAACAGCCGCGCGACCTTCAGAGCTCTCCAAGTATGCTGCTACGGCATCGCGCTCTTTCAGGAGCGAATCAGCGAGGACCAGCGAAATGGAACTCGGAAAACGGTTCAGCCCCCATCGTGCTGTGTCGCTCGTTGGGCGATTTCTTAACATCGCTAACCAGGCAGCATGCTAATCGACGAAATAGCCAATTTCCGTCAGCAAGCTATCGCTCAGCTCGACGCCCAGTAGGTGCGCATTGAAGGCGGTATGCATTTTCTCTTCAAAACGCTCGATGACGGAAGCGGGCAGATCCGTCTGCCTGCGCAGCATCCATACCAGAGAGGCGCTATCAGTGGAGTATTCGTATTCGCCGGGCAGTCCGCATGCCGGGCGGATTTTCAGGGAGAGCGGCATAGACGCCGTTCCTGGCTTAATCTGACCGGAGGATTTGGTGATCAGGTTGACTCGCATGCAGGGATGATCCCACCAGCGTTGGTGACTCTCAATGGCGCGAGCAGGTTATCAAGGTAACACAAGGTGGTGACCCCACCGTGATGTCCCCACAGCCCGTTATTCGGCAATCCGCCGAGATGACATGGATCGGCATCAATGAGCGCTAAGGCCTGAGCAGGAGCCTGGCCATCGTAAAGAGATAGCGATCATCGATGAGGTCCTTGTTCAACAGGTATCATCAAACCTGAACAGATTCGGCAATCGGAAAAGGTTAACCGTGCACCGCCGATTGCGACATTTGAGGGGAGCTTATATTGCTTCAAAGTGCCGGTGATTTGCTACAGACTGGCGGAAACGCGCCGGCACGAAAAGCTTTACGCTTTCCTGACCAGATGTGGTTTCTGGCCCTGTTGATTTGCACGCTCCTGGTGGCGGTGGCGTTTTGGTACTTCGACGTACCCATAGCGCGCTACACCTATGGGATTTTCGGATCGGCTAAAAACCTGGCAGCGGGATTTTCAAGCGTCGTTCTTCTCGGTGCCGAAGGAGCCGTTGCGCTGGGGCTGGTTGTCATTCGGATAACGCGCGGACATCTGTCGCCCTTTCGTGAGGCGACCGCGCTTGCGTGTCTGACCTCTATCTGTGCTTATGCAATCAATGACAGCGTGCTGAAGCTCTTTTTCGGCGTACCAAATCCTGCGGCTGTAATGCATGGAAGCCAACATGTTTTCAATCTCCTAAGCGGGTCAACGAGCAGCAGCTTTCCCTCGGGTCACATGGTTCTCGCCGGTGCCTTTGCCGGTGTTTTCATGCGACTCTACCGCAGCAGTGCGTTGCTGCTTTCCGCGTTGCTGCTTCTTGCGGCAGTGCTGTTGATCGTTGGCGATTGGCATTTCGTCAGCGACGTAATCGCCGGAACGTTTATCGGCGTGTCAGCGGGCGTTCTAGCCGGCGAGGTCTGGCTCGTCCATTCAAAATAGGCCGTTCCGCCACTTGCAGTCCTGACTTGTGAGGATGATCGCAAGTGGTGCTGACCTTGCAAGGAAGGTGCACGTGCTCGCCGCCAAGCTGTCCTGCGACACTGCTGCATAGCGCATTATGGCCAACGTAGTGGTCGACCAACATCGGCTCAATCGTCAAAGTGAGCCGCCATTACTGGCCGATCACGGCAATTTTGTACATCAACAGAATGATTACGGTCGCTAGTGCGATCCAGCAGGACAGCGTGTAGCGCCGGAAGAAGTAGAGGGCCACGCCCGCCCAGCAGAGGCAAGCAGCTATTAGAGCGCCGCCGACATATGGCATAGCCACTGCGACCGAGAAGTTCGGGCCATGGACGTGCTTGAGGCGGAAGACCTCACCCAGCGTCCTGACGACGATAAGGAATTGAATTGTGATTCCTATCTGAGCCCACCGCTCTCTAGTCACCCGAAGAATTGTAGCTGGGGGGTCTCATGCGAATCGCCAATGCCATGTCGAGATGGTTGCAAGGCTTTATGAGTGAGGGGCTGTGAGCAACAACTGACGGGGCGCACTGAGCGAAATCTCTGCACAGCTGCCGACCTGTCAGGACTTCATCAAGACCAACCTGAACAACTACGAGGGGACGGGAACCGCGAGGAGGGCTCGCGTGAGCCGGTGCGCCTCGCCTTGCTCGGACCGGATGGCCCGACAGGCACCTTCACTCGCGCTGAGGGTGTGATCCCATGGTGACGTGGTCCGACACCCTCAATCGTGGCGTATCGATCGATGTCGACTTGCGCCTGCTCTGAAATTTTCAAACCAGGATCTCGCGTTGGCAGTCACTCGGCGTGCAGTGTCGTGAGCGGATCGAGGCGCATAGCGCGCAGCGCCGGGATATAGCTTGCGGCGAGCGCGACGGTGGTAAGCACAATGGTCACGCCGGCGAAGGTGGGCAGATCATTTGGCGACACTCCGTAGAGCAGACCGGCCATAAGGTGAGAGACGATGAGCGCACCGGCCACACCCAGCCCCGCGCCACCGGCGGCGAGACCAAGTCCCCGGCGGAGGACCATCTTGAGGATCGTGCCTCTTTGAGCTCCCAACGCGAGGCGGATGGCGATCTCACGTCTTTGTTCATTCACAACATAGGAAATGGTCCCGTAGATGCCGAGCCCGGCGAGCAGCAAAGCAGTGGCTGCGAAGGCTGCCACCATCTCCATCGAGAAGCGCCGCACTGAAAGCGAATCGGAGAGGACTTCATCCAGGGTCTCGGCATGGAAGACGGGAAGATTGGGATCGATGGACTGGATATGTTGGCGCACTTGAGCGGGGATGGCGCTGGGATCGAGTTGTCCGCGGAGAAAGATGACGACGTCCTTGGTGGGGCGCTGGTACACGCTGCTGTAGATCTGCGGAATGACCGCGTCGGCCAGCGATTCTGTGCGGGCATCCGCTATCACGCCGATGATCGTAGTCCAGGGCGGCGGTCCAGCGTTCAGCAGTTCGCGGTTTCCAGTGTTCTGCAGAATCAGATGGACGCGTTTGCCGACCGGGTCCTCGCCCTTCCCATCTTTGCCTGGCCAAAACGTGCGGGCCGCAGCCTGATTGATGACGGCAACCCGGGGCGTATCTTCCAGGTCCCGATCGTTGAAAAGACGTCCACGCAACAGCGGCATGCCCAGCAGGTGGAAGTATTCCGGAGAGACGATCGAATTATCGATCAAAGGAGCCTGATTCTCCTTTGTCTCGAGGCCTTCGCGGATGATCGGCATCGGATTGAGAGAACCGCGGCCATGGCCCAGAGGAAGTGAGGAAAGATCGCCGACAGCGACTTCTTCCGTGCCCGGCAAGGTTCGGCCGCGGCGAAGAATCTCTCGCACCAGGACTGATTCCTGGGTGGCGGTTCGGTAGACGTCCATGCTGGGATCGTTGGGTCCGGGCAGCCAGGTCTGCACGGCCATGGCGCGGTCAGGATTGAACCCGGGCTGCACCTTGAACAGGTCCCAGAAACTACGCAGCAGTAAGCCTGCCGCGACCATCAACACGAGGGAGAGACCCAACTCACCGATGACCAGAATCTGACGGGCGCGCGAACGTCCCATGGAACCAGAGGAACTGCGTCCTTCCTGCCGAAGCGTACCGATCAAGTCGACGCGGCTCATCAGCCATGCGGGGGCAAGCCCGAAGATGGTTCCGGCAGCGGCCGAGACGGCCACGGCAAAGGCGAGCACGCCCCATCCAACCGTGATCGCGTTGAGGTGCGGCAGGCTCTCCGGAATGAGCCGCATCAGGAGACGCCGGGCGCCGAAGAGAATACCGAAACCGGCGAGGCCGCCCAGCAAAAAGAGCAGCAAAGTCTCGGTGAGAAGCTGGCGGATGAGGCGCGTTCGTTGCGCTCCCAACGCCTGGCGAACCGCGATCTCACGGGCTCGGCCAGTGGCCCTGGCAAGCAGGAGATTGGCGACGTTGACGCAACTGATCAAGAGGACCAATCCCACCGCACCGAAAAGCAGAATGAGAGAGTGACTAAAGTTGCCGACTACGCTTTCGCTCATCGGAATCAGGCGCACGGTCCACGCGGCCTGTGGCGGATACTCCGCCGGATATTGTTTTTTCAGCGACTTCACCAGCGCATCGAGGTGCGCCTGCGCTGCCGCAACCGAGAGACCGGGCTTCAGGCGCGCGATGACCGCCCGACGCAGACGCAGAGTCCGTTGTGGCGGCGGAAACGGCAGGCCGCTATAGCCCGCTCCCAACCACAGATCCACATTCTGCTCATTGCTGGTGGAACCCTGATCGCGAAAACCGCGCGGCATGACGCCCACGACGTGATAATCGTCGTTGTCCAGGCGCAGTGTCTTGCGAATGATCCGCGGGTCAGCTCCGAACTCCTTCCTCCAAAGCCCGTCGCTGAGCACGACCTCCAGGTTGTAGCCGGGAGTAGCATCGTGCGGATCGAAGGTGCGGCCCAACTGCGCGCTCACACCGAGGACCGAGAAGTAGTTCGGCGTAACAGCCTTGAAACCGAGTCGCTCGGGCTGTGCACCGCCGGTGAGGTTTACGTCTGCGCCGTGGCCGGCGACTGCTACGGACTGGAAGATTCCGGAACTCTCAAGGTCCCACCACTCAGGGATCGAGGTGCCGACATCCTGTGCGCCGATGCCGGGTAGATCGTCCTCGACGTGAGTCAGTTCGCCCGGGTTTGGGTACGGCAAAGGGTGCAGCAGCGTGGCGTCGATCACGCTATAGATGGCTGTGGTGGCTCCCACGCCCAGCGCCATGGTGGCGATCACAATAAAAGAGAATCCCGGAGATCTGAAAAGCATGCGAACCGCATACCGGAGATCCGCGGTGAATGCTCTCACCGTGTTTTCCCATCCGTACGTGCGCACCTGCTCTTTTGCCGCGTGTGGATTCCCAAATTCCAGGCGCGCTGCACGGCGGGCGTCTTCTTCGGAGAGGCCGCGCGCCCGGTAATCTGCGGTCGCTTCTTCGAAGTAATGCCGCACCTCGTCGTCGATTTCCGTGTCCTGCTCGTTTCCATGCAGCAGTCCACGGAGGCCGCGGGTCACCTGGCGCCAAAATGACATACCTAAGCCTCCTGGCGGAGAAGTCGCGCCACCGCTGAAGCCCGTCGATTCCAGGCTGCTTCTTCGATTTCCAGCTGTTTCCTGCCCTCCCGCGTGAGGGTATAGAACTTCGCCCGGCGCGAATTTTCGGTGTTCCGCCACTCAGAATCGAGCCAGCCGGCTCGTTCCAGACGCTGAAGAGCCGTAAGGAGCGACCCCGGGTTGACTTTGAACACGCCGCGCGAAACCTGCTCTACGCGTCGAGCAATGCCGAAACCATGCATGGGATCGAGGCTAAGCGTCTTCAAAATCAGGAGGTCCAGCGTGCCCTGGATTACATCGGTGTTCTGCTCAATCATGAGCCAGCGTTGCACGCCTTCATTATGATTGTCAAGATGTGAGAGTCAAGATAACGGTCGCCGCCGGCGAGCTCAAGGTCCGCATGGAGCGAGCGTGAAGAGCGCCGGCCTTCCCGTTTTGATCGCACCGGGGACGAGCACATCATCGCCAACGTTTGGCATCGCAAGGAAGGGTGCCGGAACAGGTGGCGCTCCGGCAACCAGTTCGCAATCAAGTGTCAGCGAGCGACCGGCAGACTGGCGGGCTGCTCGAGGCGGAACTCGAGCAGAGACTCGCTCGGAATCTCCACCTGCTGTCCCCCAGAAGCCGCGGAAAGGGCGGTCCCTCCGGCGGCTCCCGCGGCAACTCCAATGGCTGCACCGGTTCCCCCTCCTGCGATTCCGCCGATGAGGGCTCCGAGGCCGGCGCCTCCCAGGATTCTTCGGGCGGTTTTCGATCCCTTGCCCTTTGACTGCACCGTGTAGTCGCTGGTCAGAAGCGGATAGGCCGTGCCGTTAATGACGATGTCAGTGAGTTCCAGGGTGAGATTGGCACCGCCCGACATTCTGCCTGCTGCTTCAGCATTGATGAGCTGGCCGTAAACGGTAGTTCCGCGGGGTGCGACCACTCTGTTATCGACCTGTAAATTCGTCTCCAGACTGGCGGTAAAGCGGTAGCCCGCCTGCTGCTTTTTCGAATCCACAGAGTCGACCATGCGGATCAGGATTCGCGTGCCCGCGGGTATGTACACCCTTTTCCCCGACTGCGCCTGCGCCGAAAACCCGGATGCCAAACCCGCGGCCGAAGCCAGGGAAACCAGCAAAAACGTTGCCCGAATCATTGCCTGTCTCATATTCATCACTGGCCTCACGATCCCTGCGCAACTAGCGGTAAAGACGATGCGATCTGAAGATCGATGATCATCAGCAACTGGTCTTCGATCTGAAGGAAGCGCGCAGCCTGGATGGATCCCAGGGACGCCTTGACGCGGCCATAGTATTTGGCCAGCAGTTCGGCGCGCTGCTTGCGATATTCAAGGGCCTTCTGGATCAGCTCGTCGGCCTTGGCGTCGGTCATATCGTCGTAGCTGTCGGCGTACTCCTTGATATTCGCGACCCTCATATTGTTCAGCTTGGTCAGTTCGGCATCGTATTCGTCATAAATGGGCCAGAATTTTGCGGATTGATCGATGTCGAGCTGCATGACGGCACCCATGATCTCCGCCTTTTGCCCCCGAACATTGCTGCGCAGGAGCTCGACATATTCCTGAAGGTTACGTGCCTGGGTATCAGTGGGGGCCGCGGGTGGTGCGGCCTGAGCGGGGGTGGATTGTGACTGGGCATTCTCCTGCGCGATGGCCGATGGACCAACAATGAGTGCCAAGAGGATTGGGAGGCACACTTTCATCCATTTCTGCATGTGATTCTCCTCGCGCGATATTTGTATCGGGCTGCCGAGGCTGTTGCAACCACGAATTTGTAGCGCGCGGTCTGAGTCTCGCCACCCGCAGCCGGACCTTTGGCTTTTCGCAAGCGAAGGAGCGGAGGAGGGGCTGAGTTATACTCGCTGGCGCGATCTGTTTGCCTGTTTTCAGGAGGCTAAATGAAACCGTTTTCACGCCGTGATGTATTGAAGACCGGTCTGCTGGCGCCAGTAGCAGTGGCGGCCGCAAACGGGATGGCACCGTTCGGAGAGATCCTGCGTGCGGAGAGCCCAACAGAAACCACCGCGGCGAGCAGGACGCAGGAAACTTCGACGCAGGGATCAGTTGCGGGGCGGGAACGGCTGCTGCTGGATTTTGGATGGCGTTTTCATTTCGGCAATGCGGATGATCCAACCAAGGACTTCGGATTCGGGAGCGGCTGGACGGGAAACTTTCAGAAGACGGGGAATTTCATTCCGGCGGGAACGATTGCCTTTGACGACAGCGAATGGCGCGGCCTGGATCTTCCGCATGACTGGGCGATCGAGCTCCCCTTCAAGAACGATCCGGCCCTGGAGAGCAAGGGATTTTATCCTCTGGGCCGGACATACCCAGCGACGAGCGTGGGGTGGTACCGGCGGGTCTTCGATCTTCCCGCTGAGGATGCAGGCAAACGCATCACGCTGGAGTTCGATGGCGCGTACCGGGAAACGATGGTGGTGTTCAACAACTTTTACGTTGGACAGCACAGCGGCGGGTACGATCCGTTCAGCTTTGACGTGACTGATTTTGCGCATCCAGGCGGCAGAAATGTCCTACTGGTGCGCGTGGATGCGACCTCGAGCGACGGATGGTTTTACGAGGGGGCGGGGATTTATCGGCACGTCTGGCTGGTGAAGACACATCCGGTGCACGTGAAGAAGTGGGGGACCTTTGTGCACAGTGAGGTGAATGCCGACGGCGCCCGTCTCACGATGCGGACCGATGTGAGCAATGACGGCACGACGGCGGCGGAGAGTGTGCGAGTGATGTCGAGAGTGCTGGATCCGTCGGGCAAGGAGGTGGGGAAGGCAGCGGCACCCGGGACATCGATCGCGAAGGAAGAAGTGCACAGATACGAGCAGGAGATGGTGGTGCGGCAGCCGCGGTTGTGGTCTCTGGAGGAGAGAAATCTGTACAAGCTGGTGACCGAGGTTGAAGCGGACGGCAAGCTGGTCGATCGCTATGAGACGCCGTTTGGAATTCGCACGATAAAGTTTGATCCGCAGAATGGCCTGTTTCTGAATGGCAAGGCGGTCAAGGTGAAAGGAACGTGCAATCACCAGGATCACGCCGGCATAGGCGCGGCGCTGCCGGATGCGGTGCAGTATTACCGGGTGAGAAAGCTGCAGGAGATGGGATGCAATGCGCTGCGCACGTCGCATAACCCGCCTACTCCTGAGCTGCTGGATGCTTGCGATGAGCTGGGCATGCTGGTGTTCGACGAGACGCGGATGATGTCGTCGAATCCGGAGGGCCTGAGCCAGTTTGCCGATCTGGTGCGTCGAGATCGTAACCATCCCAGTGTCTTTATGTGGTCGATGGGGAACGAGGAGGGCCAGGCGAACACGGAGATCGGGCGGCTGATTCTGACAGCGATGAAGCAGGTTGCAACGGAACACGATGGCTCGCGGCCGGTGTCGATTGCTCCCACGGGGGCGATCGGGGTTGGCGGTCTCGAAGTGTGCGATGTGATGGGCTACAACTACATGGATCCGCAGGCCGAGGCGTATCACAAGACGCATCCCGACAAGCCGGTGATCGGGACAGAGACGGTGAGTGCGGTTGGGACGCGCGGGATTTACGTCACCGATCCGACGAAGGGGTATGTGGGCTCGTACGATCCGTACACGACGACGGGGCGCGCATCAGCGGAAGGATGGTGGAGTTTCTGCAACTCGCGCGCATGGCTTGCGGGCGGATTTGTGTGGACGGGATTCGATTATCGTGGTGAGCCGTCTCCGAACGGCTGGCCGAATATCAGCTCGCAGTACGGGATCATTGATACCTGTGGATTTCCCAAAGACTCGTTCTATTACTACCAGTCGTGGTGGAAACCGGAACCTGTCCTGCATCTCTTCCCCCATTGGAACTGGCCGGGCTACGAGGGCAAGGAAATTGCCGTCTGGGTGTATTCGAATCTTGATAAGGTCGAGCTGTTCCTGAACGGCGAGAGCCTGGGTGCGAAGGAGATGAAGAAGGACTCACACGTGGCGTGGATCGTGAAGTATGCTCCCGGCTCGATTGAGGCGCGAGGATCAAGAGACGGAAAAGTGGTGATGACGGCAAAGCGGGAAACAACGGGTCCGGCAGCCAAGCTGGTGGTGACCGCGGATCGCAAAGAGTTGAATGCTGACGGCGAGGATGTGGCAATGTTTGCGGTTGCGGTGCAAGACGCACACGGACGAGTGCTGCCAATTACCCACAACGAAGTTAGGTTTAACGTGTCAGGTGCGGGAAAACTGATTGGAGTGGGTAACGGCGATCCGACAGATCAGCAATCCGACAAGGGGACAAAGAGAAAAGCATTTTCGGGCTACTGCATGGGAGTGGTGCAGGCGGAAAAAAGTTCAGGCACGGTTACAGTCGAAGTGACGTCTCCAGGTATTGAAGCTGCCACGGTTACGATTCCCGCAAAGACAGCGGCGTTGCGGCCGCAAGTGGGGGTGTGGGAGCGGGAGGTGCCGACTGGTTCCGGCATTACTGGCCTTTGGCGGCCAGTGCCGCCGGCAAATCCGCCGACCGGTTTGGCGGCACTCTTTCTGGGCGGTGATACGGTCTACACGCTGCGTCAAGACGGGGAGAGTGTCAGCGGCACGGTGGAGGGCGGAAACGTCAGCTTTTTTGGCGGAAGCGATGTACCTGTAGCGATTACAGAAGGAAAGATAGAGGACGGCCGCGTGAGCTTCAAGGCGGGAAAAACCAGCTACTCAGGAAAAATCAACGGAGACCGGCTGGAATTGGAGCGAACATTCGATATCGGGTTCCACATTCCAAAGCCAGCTGAGAAGGCGGCGAACGCGCCTGCGGTTGGGCCACCTCCGGACGGGTCAGATCCCTCCATCAATGCTTCCTGGCGGATACCTTCGTCCATTCCTGTGGTACTGCGACGCGTGCAGCAATAGCGGCGAACAGACGAGACGCAGAAGGCGGTAATCCGGTTGTAATGTTTTTTGTGGAAAGCACTTTTTTCTGATCCTGGAAAGTTACGACGGAGGAGGGCTCTTCGGTGAATCCCAACCAAGCGTTTAGATGCCTGAAATCAGCGAGATAGAGAGATGATGGTGCGAGAGGGGATTCAATGCAGCGCTTTCACCGCATGATTCTGGAAGGGGGAGGCGAGTATTCCACAATTTTTTCCACAGGACCGGGCGGAATTGTTGCCGTGGGAGGGGACAAAAAATACCGGGGCTCCGGAGGTCGAAGCCCTTTCGGTAAATTGTCCTGTCAGATCAGGGGTGATGCTACTGCTTGGGGGAGGAGGAGGCTGGGTGCGGCGCTGCAGTATGCGATGGAGCCGGGGCGGGCGCTGACGGAACGGAGGCCGGAGCAGGAATGCCGGACTTCACGTTGTAGGCCTGAATCACGGCTGCAGTAATATCGGTGCTCTTGTTGGCCCAAAGGACGATGGGCGCCTGCTGCTGGCTGGCTGCGGCGTCAAGAACGACGGTGTAGCCGTTCTGCTCGGCGTAGCTCTGGAGGGTTCCGTATACCTTCTCCGCAAGCTGCTGATAAGTCTGCTGCATCTCCTGCTGGAAGTCGTTGGAGGCGTCTTCGCCGGTACGCTGGTATTCCTTTTCCTTGTCGTCGATGGTCTTGAGGCGGGTCTGACGCTCAGCATCACTCAGATTTGCACTCTGAGCCTGGAGCTGCTTCTTGAGGGTATCGATCTCATCCTGAAGGGACTTGAGCTGGGTGCGCTTGGGGTCAAATTTCTTCTGCAGTTCGGTGAAGTTGCGCTGTCCCTCATTGGTCTGGGCGACTGCGCCCTGGAAATTGATGACGGCAATCTTGGTGACACCCGTGGAGGCCGCGCCGGATGCGCCGGCGGCAGCACTCTGGGCAACGGCGCTCGCGCCGAGCCCGGACGCGAGCAGGCAAACGAGTGGCAACGAACCTAACTTGAGACGCTTCATGGAAATCAACATTCCTCCGGTTTGAGTGAGATCGCCCGCACTTGCGGAAGCGAACCTTCGCTTCCTGATCTACCTGCTGCGCTGTTCGTTGAGGCAGATTCCATGCCAGAGCGGCGTGGAATGCAAAGACGAGACACGATCAGAAGACATATTCAGGAACTGACCCAAATTATATAGGTTCAAAGCCCCGGACCGTCAAACAACCCCGTCAAAAATAAGCGCACTCAGCAGCAGGCATGCGGGGCCGGGCGGGCCCCGCCGCTTGGCTGATTAGACGCAGCTTCCGTCAGAAGGTAGTGCTGACGGTGAGCCGGAAAGTCTTGCGCGGCTCGCGAAGCTGAAGCTGCGATCCGTACGCCTGCTGGGCCTGGGCGTAGCTGTAGTCACCCGCGCCGCCGGCGGGGAACATGCTGCGGGTGATCAGGTCCTGCGTGTAGAAGTTCTTTTCCAGACGCAGCGGGTTGAAGGCGTAGAAGAGGCGGAACGGGGCGTTGATGATCGGCATCATCACGTCGATTTCGGCACCGAGGGAGTCACGCGGGACATAGTTGGTGCCTGGGATGACGTGGATGAGATCGCCGAAGTCGATTTGCGTGCCGCCCTGACAGGAGCCATTGACGTAGTTGGGACAGCCATAGAGCGGCGCGTTGAGCTGTGCGGCTCCGCCGGGGCTCTGGCGCAACTGGTTGCTGTCAATGGCCATGTCCATTCCGAGGTCATTGAAGAGAGCGAAGCTGACGGTACGGGCGTAGATGGGGATGCGGTATTCGAGGTTGGCCGTCCAGTTGACGTCTCCACCGATGGAGGCGATGCCGTAGACGGGGAGCGGAACCTGAATCGGGCCGAGGGTCGGATTAGTGGGATCGCGGGGCACGGTGGTGCCGTCGGGATTGGTGAGATTAAAGAGCACGCGGGTGGGGACGAAACCATAAGGAGTAACCGAGCGAACGTCGAACCCGCGAAGGTCGGCCTCACCGCCGGCGTAGAAGCGGTTGAATGGCGGGGCCACGTCGCCGCTGATACCGCGGATGTAGGCTGCCTGCAACCGGTATCCGAGGACGTTGCGGCCTTCGGGATTCAGCTTGAGGCCCTTGATGGGATGGAAGCTGCGGTACTCGATGACCGGACTGATGTAGCGTACGTTGCCCCAGAT
>Ga0335073_10010560_pt1 | contig 12984 bp, 9 predicted proteins | sample Lox_Sample_22_FD_207093 | JGI IMG/M metagenome (GOLD analysis project Ga0335073, IMG submission 207093) | Soil microbial communities from Loxahatchee National Wildlife Refuge, Florida, United States - Lox_Sample_2.2 | ecosystem: Environmental > Terrestrial > Soil > Wetlands | place: USA: Florida...
GAATATTTCATTGGTCTTGCCGTCGCCATTCACGGAGACACTGCCGTTCGGATACTGCACGATCTTCGAGGGAATCGGCAGCCCGTTCCATGCCCCCACGAATCCTGCGTAGCCGCCCGCGCTCTCGGCGTTCTCACCGTTGAGAACGACGCCATACTGATCGAGGCCCTCGCTCGAGCCTGTGCCTGGCGCCCCCACCCCGTTGCCCGCGTTGTTACTTTCCGGGCCAGCGCGCGTGGTGTTGGAGAAGTCACCGGAAAGCAGCAGACCCCAACGGCCATCGTCGTTGAACGAGACGAGGCCACTTGCCTCCGGTCCGGTCTTTTTGGCGGTATCGCCGCGTTCTCCGTCGGCGTTGTAGCTGAAGGTGAAGCCACGCGGCAGATCCCAGGGTCGATAGGTGTGCAGATCGAGCGAGCCGCTGATGCCTTCCTCGGTCTGAGCGGCAGTGGGCGATTTGATGACGTCCACCTGATTGAACAGCGTCGCCGGCAGTGTCTCGAAATTGGGTTGTTGCGATGTGATCTGGTCCGGGGTGATGAATACTTCGCCGTTGAGCATGCTGCCGACCTGAGGCAGGCCGCGCACGTCCACCTCGGTACCCTCGCCACCGTTGCGGTCGATCTGCACGCCGGTGATCCGCTGCAGCGCATCGGTGATGGTCGTGTCGGGCAATTGGCCGATGCTCTCCGCCGAGATACTGTCCTGGATACTCGCCGCCTGGCGCTTCACCTGGATCGCGCGCTCCTGCGACTCGCGCACGCCGATGACCGTGACGGTCTCGAGGTCCGACGTATCGGCTGCGTCGCCGGATTTGCTCTTCTTGGCATCGGGCGAGAGGGACGCGGGAGTGTCCTGCGCGGCGGGGTCCGACGCGCCCGCATTCCCTGTCGCAGTGCCCGTGGGCTCCGACGCCAGGGCCGCATTCGCCGCGGCGGCGAGCAACGCGATCGAGACGGCGATCGACACGGGATGCTTGCGTTGTACATTTGACACGGGCTGTACCTCTGGACTTAATTTTTCGAATATCTGCGGGCCGCCGGGCGCGTCGTGCTCACTGGGAGAATTCCATGCGCGCCAGCGCCCATTGGCCCTCGCGCGGATCGCCCGTGGCGAAGATGCACAGGTCACGAGGATCGGCCGGCGCCGAGGGAGAAAGCCTCGCGCTCAGCTCCCTTTGTCCGTCCCCCGGCCCGACGGGCGTCAGCGGTAATCTGGCGAGCAGCGGCCCTGCGCAGGAATCGGCATGGATCTCAAACTCGCCGGCGGCGCCGGCCTTGGGGCGTACGACGGCGCCCTGGGCCTCATCGCCGAAGCGCCATGCCACGCGCTCGACGGTCAGGGTGACGTGCCCGATACCCCGCAGCGGCGCACGAGGCCACAGCCAGCACATGTCCCCGACGTCCGCCGCGTAAACCGGTCGCGGGCCTTGCGCCGGCTGCCGGCCGCCTAAGCGCATCGCTGGCTGCTTTGAGCAGGAAGGAAGCTCGCTGCTGTCGTGCGTCAGGAGCGTCGAGGCATCGAGCACGCGCGCGCGCGGCGCCGCGAGCTCGAACCCGCTCGGGGCATAGGTGGCCGCGCGCAACGTAACCCCCGCCGCCGCGGCGAACTCCAACGGAGCGACGTACCGTGCAGAGGTCGCGGTCGGCACCGAGGCGTCCGTGGTGTAGCGGATCTCGCCGTAGCTCACCTGGTTCGAGAGCGCGACTCGCAGCTTCCCCTCCTGCACGCTGGTCACATCGAAGGCCGGCGCAAACGCCGTGTCGGCATAGGCGACGCCAAGAGCGCGGTAGCGGCCGAGCTCGGCGGTCAAGCGCTCGAGGAATCCGTTCCAGTCATGCGTGTCCGCCCGCGACCACCCGAGCTCCGCCAACGCCGCCATGCGCGGGAAGAGCGCGTGCTGGGCGAGCCCGAAGTCGGGTATGAGCTCCGTCCAGAGATTGCCCTGCACCCCGATGACACGCTGCGCTTGCGCGGCGGTCGCGCCCTCCGGAATGACGACGGTGTCGTAGGCCTGGCGAAGTGTCGTCATGGGCGGCTGGCCCGGCGATTCGTCGGGCAGGCCCGATTGATAGTGGTCGAAGTACAGCGACTCCTCGGGCGTCAGGACCACCTCATGACCCTGCGCGAGCGCTGCGAGTGCAACCCGCTCCTGATCGCTTCCGTGCCACGACATCACCACCTGCGATGCCGGCAGCTTCTCGCCCGCGACCAGCTCGTCGTCCCAGCCGACCGGAACGCGCCCGTGTCGCAGCAGATGCTCGGCGACCTGGCCGCTGAACCAGCCCTGCAGCTGATCCATATTCGTGAGCGCGAGCCGCTGCATGCGCGCGCGCAGCTCCGGGGATGCGTTCCATTGCTGCTTGTCCGCTTCGTCGCCCCCGATCGAGAGATAACGCGAGGGAAAGAGCTGCATCGCCTCGTCGAGCACGTCGTCGACGAACTGCAGGGTCCGCCCGTCGGGTTTCAACAACCACGGGCTGATCCCCCAGTCCGTCCACACGGGCGGACGCGCGCCGGTGACGCCAAGCCACGGATAGGCGGCCACGGCCGCCTGCGAATGCCCGGGCAGGTCGATCTCCGGGACCACGCTGACGAACCGGGCGGCGGCGTAGCGCACGATGGCGCGGACCTCGGCCTCGGTATAGAAGCCGCAGTAGGCAATCCCGGCAGAGCCGGTCAGCTCGCTGTCGAGGCCCGCCGCCTGACGGCACGCGCCGGCCTTGGTGAGCGCGGGGTACTTCGGGATCTCGAGGCGCCAGCCCTGGTCATCGGTCAGATGCCAGACCAGCACATTGAGCTTCTCGAGCGACATCCAGTCGATCAACTTCTCGATGTCGGTGACGCGTTGCAGATGTCGCCCGGAATCGAGCAGCAGCGCGCGCCAGGGGAAGCGCGGTTGATCATCGATCATGCCGGCGGCAAGCTCGGCCGCGGTGCCGCTGATCCAGCCGGGCGGCGTCAGCAGTTGCCACAACGTGACGCTGCCGTAGAACAGGCCGGCTGGCGAACGCGCGATCACGCGGACCCCCCGGGCACCTGACACGATGCGATAACCGCCATCCGCCGCGACGCTCGCACGCGGATCCACTTCGAATATGATTGCAGGGTGAGCATCGGCCACTGCAGCCGCCTGTAACTGCAAGCCGCGCGTCGTGGCCAACAGCTCGATGAACCGATCCACGATGGGCTGAGCCTGCGCGCGGTCCGCGCCACGCAACGCGACCCGGGCACCGGCGACGATCGCCACGATGCCGGACGAGGCAAGGCGGATATGGCTGGGCGCCGGCAGCAAAAGCGGAGCGGCCGGAGGAGCAGGTGTTGCAATCGCCATACCGGTGCTCGCCAGCCACAGCACGGCCATGGGAAACCCCACCGACGCCGCTCCCGCCCGGCGCAACATCAAAAAGATGCGGACAGGCACATTCCCGGCGGCCCCCGCCGAAAACAGCACTCTCGGGACCTCCCGCTCTCGCCCCCAATGCCCGATCGCCCCGCTCATAGATGCCTTACGGCTTATTTATTCGGTAGCTTGACGAACCAATAATGCCGCCGTCGGTCCACTAACGTCAACCTACGGTAGATTTAGCCGTCGATATGGCTATGATAGTTCGATTGTTAGACGAATTAATGGACCCGATATGCCCTCCCAGCCGACCAGCAGCGTGACCCGCCAGCTGTCGCAACGAAGCGTTTTCGAAGCGCTCCTGCATCGCAGCCCGATCTCACGGGCGGACCTTGCCAAGGTGACCGGGCTGTCCAAACAGACCACCTCAGAGGTGATCGACGCGTTCGAGCAGCAGGGGCTCGTCCGCCCGATCGGACGAACCAGTGGCAATGTCGGACGGACCGCCGTGTTATATGAGTTGAGCCCGGAAGGCGGTCACGTGCTGGGCATCGACCTGGGAGCCCGGCGGCTAACCGTCGCGCTCGCCGATATTGCAGGCAGAGTCCTCGCCGAAACGGATGAGCCTACCGACAGCCGCGGCGGGGCCTGGGCGATCGACCAGATTGCCCGGCTCTCGGACCGTCTGGCGCGCGACAACCATACCCACCCGAGCCGGATTCGCTCGATCGTGCTGGCCACCCCGGGGGTGGTCAACCCCAAGAGCGGCGCCATCGAGATGGCGCCCAACATCGCCGGTCTCGGTCAACTCAATGTCGTGGGTCTCCTGGGCGAGAAGCTCGGCAGCCGGGTCGTCCTCGAGAATGACATCAATCTCGCGCTGCTCGGGGAAATCTGGCATGGCTGCGCACAGAACGTCGCCAACGTCGCGTTCCTCGCGCTTGGCAGCGGCGTCGGTCTGGGTCTCTATATCAATGGCCAACTGGTGCGCGGCGAGAACGGCGCCGCCGGTGAGATCGGCTATCTGCCGCTCGGCGGCGATCCGCTGCAAGCCGAGTCGCGCCTCCAGGGTTGCCTCGAGTATCAGGTCGGCGCCTCGGGTGTCGTGCGGCGCTATCGGCAGGCCGGCGGTTTCGAGGTCGATTCGGTCCGACAGGTCTTCGAGCGCGCGCAGGCCGGAGATACGCTGGCTATCGAGGTGATCGAGGAGACGGCGCGGCTCACGGGTCTTGCGGCGGCCACCGTCATCGCAACGGTAGACCCGCAACTGCTGGTGCTGGGTGGCTCGGTCGGGTCCCGTCCGGACTTTGCGGACAAGGTCGCGCGCGTGGTGGGACAGCTGGCACGGCAGCCCGTCGAGGTTCGCGCCAGTACGCTCGGCCGGCGCGCGGGCGTCGTCGGTGCATTGTCCGTCGCCTTGCGCCGTCTCCATCATGATGCGTTCGGGGTTGCGGAACTTGCGGCAGCTCTGCCTCTGCCACCGCCCCGCAGCGCACACCAATGACCGACCATACCGCTTACTGCTTCGCGGCGGACCTGGGCGGCACGAAGCTCGCTGCAGCTATCGCGGACGCGCATGGTCGCATGCTGGCGGAGCTCACCGAGCCCACGGACGGGCGCGGCGGAGCGCACGTGGCCGAGCAGATTGCGGCCTGCGCCGCCAAGCTGGCACAAACCGTCGGGGTCGAAGTCGCGCGGGTGCGCCATGTCATGGTGGGAGTGCCTGGGGCCGTCGATCCTCGCACCGGCCGTATTTCCATGATTCCAAACATCGCAGGGCTGGAGGACGTCGATGTCCTCGGCTACCTGCGCGGCCGCTTCGGGCCGGACGTGGCAATCGAGAACGACGTGAATCTCGCGATGCTCGGTGAGCACTCGCTCGGCTGCGCCCGTGAGTGCCGCCACGCGGCGTTCCTGGCACTCGGAACAGGCACGGGACTCGGCCTGCTCATCGACGGCAGGCTGTTTCGCGGCACACATGGCGCGGCGGGCGAAATCGCGGACCTCCCAATCGCGCGCCATCCGAGTGCGCCGGTCACGTCCACCGGCGGAACATTCGAGCTTCAGGTGGGTTCGCGGGCCATCGTGGAGCGATACCGCAGTCAGGGCGGAACCGGGGCGGTCACAGTGCGCGACATTTTCGGACTCATCGAGCAGGGCAACGAACTGGCGGCATCCGTCCTTGACACCACGGCGCACTGGGTGGCCCTCGCCGTAGTGACCCTGCAATCGCTCCTCGATCTGGAGCTCATCGTCTTCGGGGGAAGCATCGGCGTGCGTCCCGAGCTGTATGAGCGCGTCCGAAGGGCCCTACCCGCCCTTTCCACCCGACCCATCACCATCGCACCCAGCCAGCTCGGCGATCGTGCGGGGCTCACCGGCGCCCTGTGCGTGGCGGCGCAGACGACGCGGCAGATCGCTGAGTTAGCGCGGTAGTCCCAAGTACGCGCCCACGATACCTGGCACGAGCACTACCTTCAATCAAGGCCGGCGTAAGTCGTGAGTGCGGCAACGATCGCGCAGACTGCCAACGCAAGCCAGACCTTCCAATCCGTCGCCAGCTCCCGCCACGTTCGCCTGGGCGCGTCGCTCATGTCCTGCCTCGATCAGGATGCGGCGACACTTGGGCCGCGCTTGTGGTCGCGATCAACCGCTCCTCCCTGGCTCGTGATGGAAGCAGCCGCGCCGAATTCAGAATGAACGTGAGCTCGGACGCCACGTGAATGAATGCGGCAAACAGCGGGTTGAGCAGGCCGAACGCCGCCAGGACGATGCCGATCGCGTCCACTCCGATGGTTCCTGCGAAGTTCGTCCAGATGATTCTGCGCGTGCGGCGGGCGATGCCCAGTGTCTCGGCGAATTTCGCGAGATCATTTCCGAGCAGAACCACATCCGCGCTTTCGCGTGCAACATCGGTACCCGAGCCCATCGCGACCCCCACCTGGGCCTCGATCAGTGCGGGAGCATCATTGATCCCATCCCCAACCATCGCCACGATGCGACCTCGAGCAACCAGGTCCCGCACGCGCTGCTGCTTATCTTCGGGCAGCAGCTCCGCTGCCACTTCGGAAATGCCAAGTTGCCGTGCGATTGTCTCCGCAGCCGCTCGCGCGTCGCCCGTCAACAGAATGGTCTTTATCCCCATCGCCTGGATGGCCCGGATCGCGTCCGCCGCCTCCGGGCGCGCGCTGTCCGCCACCGCGATGACCCCAAGGAGCTTGCCTCGACGGGCTACGAAGACCTCGGTAGCTTCCGGATGTCCTCCGAGGACGTTCGGCGGAACAGCAACATCATGGGCCCGCATCAGGGCCTGATTGCCCACCAGGACGAGATCGCCCTCAAGTGCCGCATTGATGCCGAGGCCCGGGGTGTATCCAAAGCGCTCGGGCTCTCTGATTACGCGCCCGAGCGCCCGGGCGTGCGCCACAATCGTCTTGCCGAGTGGATGCTCTGAGCGAAGCTCCGCCGACGCAGCGGTCTCCAGGAGCTGAGCGGGATCGGCGCCCTGCGACGGAACGATTGCCCGAACTTCGGGCTGGCCGTAGGTAAGAGTGCCCGTCTTGTCCAGCACGACGGTGTCCACGTGCCCGAGCTGCTCCAGGAAGAGCCCGCCCTTGATGATCGAGCCCGCGCGCGCTGCACGCCCGATGGCCCCGAGAATGGCGAGCGGGGTGCCCGCGGCGATACCGCATGCACCGGCCACAATCACCACGGAGATGGTCGAACGGATGTTGTGCGTCAAAAGGTACGTCAGGACTGCCGCGCCGATCGCGAAGTAAACCAGATACCCCGCCAGACGGTCGGCGAGGCGCTGCACGGGAGCGCGCGAGCGCTCGGCCTGCTCCACCGCCTCGATGATCTTGCCGTAGCTGGTATCGCGGCCGAGCCGCTCGGCGCGAATCTCGAGTGCTCCGGACTGATTGATGGAGCCGGCGAACACCTGGGCGCCCGCCATCTTCTCGATCGGGAGTGACTCGCCGGTTATGCGGGCCTGATCGACGAACGAGTGACCGGCGATCACCGTGCCGTCGACGGGAATCCGTCCGCCGGGATTCACCAGCACCGCATCGCCCACAGCGAGCGTCCCGGCGTCGACCTCGGCCACTGCTCCCGCGCGGCGCACCGACACGGCACGTGGCAGGAAGTCCAGCAGATCGCGGATCGCACGCCGCCCGCGGGATACGGTCAACCCCTCGAGCACCTCCGCGATCAGTACGAAAAGCGTGATGACGAGCGCGGTGAAGAACTCGGAGATGGCGGCGGCCGCGATGATCGCGATCGACATCGACAGCTCCATCGTCATGCGCTTCGCGACAAGATTCTCCAGCGCCTCCTTGAAGATGGGCCAACCACCGATCAGCAGCCCCGTGCCTCCGATCAGGCTAAACGCAGTGAATGGCTCCCAGAGGCGCCACCACACGGCCGCTGCCGCAACCGCCACGAGGGCGATTCGCGCCATCTCCAGCCATTCGAGCTCGTGCTCGTGCCCCTCCTCGTCGTCGTGATGCTCCTCGTCCGCCCGTTCGGCGACGCCGTGTGCCGCCGGGACGGTGGTGCGTTGCAGAGCCTGCTCGGCCAATTCCGCCGAAGACACATCCTCTCGCGTGCTCATAGGCCGCTCCCGGGTCGCAATGGTTTCGCCGCGCTCAACGCAGGTAGGCGCGCACGACGTCGATGAGCTCATCCGCCGCACGCATGCGGCTCGCGTTGCTCGGCACCGCAGGACTCGTCACGTGGGTGCGCACGTGCTCTTCGATCACCTCGGTCATGAGCCCGTTGGCGGCGCCGCGAAAAGCGGCAATCTGCTGCATGATTTCGCTGCAGCCCTTCTCCGCCTCAAGGGCGCGCTCGAGTGCCTCGACCTGCCCACGGATACGCCGCACTCGCACCAGAAGCTTGGCCTTATTCCTGATGGTATGACTCATAGGTCCGCCTTATACTGTACAGGAGTATGGTAGCCGCAAACCTCGAGCGGGTGATACCCTCCCGCCGGGCATCATGGATTCAGCGGCCAGCGCTCTCAGGGTCGGGCTCATCGCCCGACCCTCTGGAGTCGCTCGGATATTTATAGGCCAGCGCGGCAGAGCCCCCGCGCGACCGGGCTTTGAGCGCCTCGGGGTGCGGCACCTCGCGCGCCTCACGTTCTGCAACCGGCTGGAGCAGTCCAGTGGTATTTTGTAACCTTGCATTCCAGGTCGCACAAGGACCGGGTTAGCCCTACGAGCACAAGACCTCCGCTCTCCACACTCGCGCTCATTCTCACGTGGGCGGCTGCCACAGTATCGGCGGGTGCGACGACAGCTTTGCTACCACGCGCCAGCCTGGTACCCGGCGGTGTTGCGTTGCTACCGATCGCCGCCAGTGCTGAGGACCATGCTGCGGCTCCGTGGGTCACGTATCTGGGTAACCGCGTCATGACGCTGCACGATGCGGATCACTGGCTGGCAGTGGTCGGCATTCCGCTGAGTGCCCTGCCCGGGGACGCCGCAGTCTCCGTACGCCATGCCGCAAACGGCGCGCCTGAAACCATACACTTCGTCATCGCGCCAAAGCAGTACACCATCCAGAAGCTGAGCGTGAAGCCATCGCAGGTAGATCTGTCCAAATCTGACCTCGCCCGCTACCTCAGCGAGCACAGTCGGCTACAGGCGGCGCTCGCTACGTTCACGTCCGCGGCGCCGGCAACATTGCTGTTGTTGGCCCCGATCGATGGCACGCGCACCAGCTCGTTCGGGGCGCGGCGTATCTTCAACAATGAGCTGCGCGCTCCCCACACCGGCATGGATATCGCGGCCGCGATTGGTACGCCGATAGCAGCCGCCGCCGACGGTCGAGTGATAGACACCGGTAACTATTTCTTCGATGGCAACACCGTGCTGATCGAGCACGGCGAGGGCTTGATCACCATGTACTGCCACATGTCGGCGATCGACGTGCACGTTGGCGAACGAGTGCGAGCCGGCAGGATTATCGGAAGAGTCGGAGCCACCGGCCGCGTGACCGGTCCGCATCTGCATTTCGGCGTGGTACTCAACGGCGCTTTTGTTGACCCGGCGTTGTTCCTGCCGCCTCCACAGCCCGCGCCCGCCAGCGATCCCCCGGGCTGACACCGTTTCGCATCCCAGGTTCGCTGGCCCGACGGCACTGAGACGGCTCCCTGGGCTGAATGATTTCGAGCCCAAACGCGCGACCGGGAGTCAGCCGTGGGTGACAGTACGCTTACAATGCCGCTAGCTTGAAACGCCCTCCACTCGCCCTGCAGATTTGGCTTCTATCGTCGGTGGTCTGCGCCGCGGTAGTGATTCTTTCATTCGCGCGCATCGACGTGCCAATGGCGCTGGCACTGTGGAAAGTCGGTCGCTTTCTGAGGCCTTTGAACAAGGCCTTTGGAGCCACCGTCATTCTATCGTTGGAGTCGGCGGTGATCCTGGTCCTGATTCTTGCACGCCTGCTGCGTGGACATATCTCGCGGTTCGGGGGGACTCTGGCGATAGCCTGTGTCGCCTCGATCTGTGCCTATGGCATCAACAGCAACCTGTTGAAAGTGCTTTTCGGAGTGCCGACTCCTATTGAGGTAGTGCACGGCGCCAGACATACCCTCAATTTGTGGATGGGTTCCGGGGTTAGCAGCTTCCCATCCGGCCACATGGTGCTGGCAGGAGCGTTCGCCGGGGTCTTCATGCGGCTCTACAGAAGCAGCATCTGGCCACTTTCCGCTGTGCTGCTGCTCGCCGCCGGTCTAATGGTCGTCGGGGACTGGCATTTTCTCAGCGACGTAGTCGCGGGAACTTTTCTCAGCGTATCGGCAGGACTCCTGGCAGGAGCATGGTGGGCAGCTAACTCGGATTTGCACCGATAATCATCTTGCCTGCACTGCGCGCGGCTGTACGCAGGGCCTGCAACGAGCAGCGGCTGTCAGAACATCTGTGGGGCGATCAGCCTTTGAATGTTCGGGTCGTCCTTGTCCATGTACATGCGCGGATCAGTCAGTCTGGACTTCGAAGATGCGGCCGGCGAGACGTACTGATCCTCATCAAATGAGCTGTCGGAGTACGGCGGGGTCAGCCCGCATGAACACAATCCCACGCAGCCAACAAGGATCAAGAGGATTTTCACAGGCGACTCCCGTTTGTAAGGTTATAGCATAACGCTCGGCAAGGCCCTGAGTCCACCAGGGTCTGCGGCCGTGCCGGGTTGTGACGCGATGTAACCGAATTGTATAAGTCGGCTGTCACGCGAGCAGTTCCTGGAACTTCAACAGCCGCCCGGCATTGAACATGACGATCAGGCTGCTGAGGTTCTGCAACAACGCCGCGGCGAGCGCGCCGAGCACGCCGGTGACGGCGCAGACGACAATGGCGAGAGTCCAGACCAGGCCGATGGTCACATTCGTATAGATCGTGCGGCGGCAACGCCTGCTCAGGCGAATGCAAGTCCCAAGGCGGCGCAGATCATTGGTCATCAGCACCAGGTCGGCCGAGGCCAGGGCCACATCCGTGCCCTGCCCGCCCATGGCAATGCCCACGGCGCCGGCCTTGAGCGCGAGCGCGTCGTTGATGCCGTCCCCGACGACCAGAGGTCGGTGACCCGAGGCAACCTCGGCGAAGATGGTTCGCATCTTTTGCTCCGGCAGCAGTTCGGCGTGGACCTCGCCAATGTCGAGTAGCTCGGCTACGCGCCGCGCCGCCGCCGAGCGATCGCCGGTGATCAGGATCTGCCGCCGCAACCCGAGCCGCGCGAGGTCGGCTACGGCCTCCCGAGCGTGCGGCCGCGGTTCGTCCGCGAGCAGCACCCAGCCGAGGAACCTCTGGCCGCGTGAAACGCCCGCGGTGGGACCGTCGTGGCTCGGGGGCGGGGAAATCGCAATTCCGAGCTGCTCGAACAGCGCGGAGCGACCGAGCGCTAGACCCTCGTTGCCGTGACGGGCTACGACGCCCAAACCTCTGGTTTCCTGGATATCCGTGAGCGCCAGACGGTCCTGCTCCTCGACCAGACGGGCCAGCGCCCGGCTGACGGGATGACTGCTCGCGGCGCCCAGATTCCCCGCGACCTCGATTAACTCAGCCAATGGGACCCCGGCTTCGGGGCGCGCTTCGACCAGGCGCAATTGGCCGATGGTTACGGTCCCGGTCTTGTCGAACGCCACGGCGTCCACGGTCGCCAGGGTTTCAAGGAACGCAGCGCCCTTGACCAGGATCCCGTGGCGGCTGGCCACCGAAATTCCCGCGATCGATGTCGCCGGCGCTGCCAGGACCAACGCGGCCGGACAGGAGGCAACCAGCACAGCGAGCATCACCGCCGTACTGCCTGAGACGAACCATGTCCCGGCCGCCAGCAGTAAGACGAGCACCAGGTAGCGGTTCGCATAGCGTTCCAGCAGGCGGGTGATTGGCGGTTTGGCCTGCTCCGCGTCCCGCAGCAGCGCGACCACCCGCCCGAGCGTGGTTTGTGCACCGACTCGGGTGATCCGCACCACCAGGTGACCATCGAGATTGATGGTGCCATTGAGGACTTCCGCACCGGGTTGCACTTCCACCGGCACCGATTCGCCGGTGATCGAGGCGATATCCACGCTCGATTCTCCGCTTTCGACGATGCCATCTGCCGGAATGAGATCGCCCGCGCGCGCTTCGATCCGATCACCGATGCGCAGTGCCTGTGCGCTGACTTCCTCGATGCCCTCGTTGACCAGCCGGCGTGCCTTGGTCTGCGTGAGGCGGCTGAGGGCGCGGATGGCTTCCTGCGAGCCGAGCAGTGAGCGCTCCTCGAGGATATGCCCAACCGTCATGACCAGCGGCAGCAGCGCTGCCGTGACCAGGTTGCCGCTCGCCCAGGCACCGAGGAGTGCCAGTGCGATGAGCTGGTCCACGATGCCGTGCAGCCCCGGCTGGCGGAGACTGCGCCAGGCAGCCTGGAGCGCCGGCACCGCGACCAGAAAGGCAGCCACGCCCGCCACCAGCTCGGCCACCTCGTGTTGCTCGGGGCGGAACAGCTGGAGCACACCGGCCACGATCAGGCAGCCTGCCGCAAGCAGCGAGAGCGTCAGCCGCGTCGCCAGCGAAAGCTGCTCGGAGCCGCTCAGCAGCACGCTGTCGGCTGCGGCGTGGTGAGGGTCGGTGGTGGTGGTCAATGTTGGGGTCCTCCCGGCACAAAGATGCGGGCACCGTCGGCGCTGTCCGTCGCGTACACCTTACCCGCCTGCCCCAGCAGTTTGCCGATCTGGTCCTGGTAGATTTGCCTGGACAGCATGTCAGCCGAGAGGCCCGGTGCCCCTTGCGCGAGCGCGCTGATGGCCGCGGTGCGCGTCTTGGCCTGCGTGGTTCTCTCCTCCGCCATCGCCTGCGCATCGGTCAGCATGCGGTCGCGGTCCTGATTGGCCTTCTGCCGGGTGGTCTCAGCCTCGGTGCGCGCGGTGGCGGTCACGGTTTCAGCGGCCTGCAGGGCAAACAGTACGGCGTCGAAAGCGTCCTTGGCCTCCGCGGGGATCGAAGGCACGAGGTCGACGCGACTGACGGTGATGCCGAGCCCCGCGCCTTGCCGGGCCAGATCCGCCAGCCGGCGATTCACTTCGCTCATCAGCTCCGCGCGCAGGCTTTCCCGGCCCGCGCGCGCAGCGTCGCTGGCGCCCGTGCGCTCCG
>Ga0335073_10010561_pt1 | contig 12984 bp, 8 predicted proteins | sample Lox_Sample_22_FD_207093 | JGI IMG/M metagenome (GOLD analysis project Ga0335073, IMG submission 207093) | Soil microbial communities from Loxahatchee National Wildlife Refuge, Florida, United States - Lox_Sample_2.2 | ecosystem: Environmental > Terrestrial > Soil > Wetlands | place: USA: Florida...
TCAATTCCACCGACTGGCAGGGCGCGACGTACGTGCCGCTGCAGTCGGAGAACACGGGCGCCACCGCGCTGAGTCAGTACAATACGCCGCCGCCAGACCCGGCTTGGGCCGGTTCGCAGATCTACACCACCCAGGTATACGAGAAGTGGCCGGGTGACACCGAATCGTACTCGCAGCTCCAGGCCACCGGCTCCGTCGCGCAGAACGCCAATCTCGAGGTCAATTTCGACAACGGCGGCGACTTCAAGGGGAGCGTGCGCGGCGTGCGCGAGACGGCGAACCAGGCATACATGGAGACCGATCTCAACATTTCCGATTCCGACGGCTGCCTCTGGCCCAATCAGCTGAATGCCGGTGTCTCCTTGCCCTGCGGCACCTTCGTCTATCCGGCCCAACTGGGCGGAGACCGCGTATTCAACCCGATCGGCATTCCCGAGGACTCGGTTCCGATCATCGCGAATTTCACCGGCCAATATCTCACGGTCAGCATGCCTCCATCGATGGCCGCCAATTTCGCCAACCCCAACGGCTGGACGTTCAAGACAATCGAGTCGTCCGGCGACGACTACAGCGCCGATGCCGGCATCACCGCGCTGCGCTTCGATGGACACTATGACCTTCATCACGGCTTTCACCTCGACTTCGGCGTGCGCAACAGTATCCATACCGCCAATAACTACGCGTACACCCTGGTAACCCCCGTATACGCCGGCATGGGCGCCAGCGACCCGAACGGATGCCTGGTGCGATATGTCGGCGCCGATGTGATCCTGGCCGGCGGCGGCGCCGGCGGGTGCACGGCTGGCAACTCGGAGGGCTACTTCCGTGCGGGCCCACTTTCGGCAGTGCAGATGTCGAACACCCCGCCGCCGCTGTCCGGCAATTGGCAGGAATACACCAACATCCTCAACTCGGGGATCAACTTCTGGGCAGTCAATCCTTCTGCCATGGACAATATATGGGGGTTCTGGAAGTCGCTTTATCCTGACACCACGACACAAGAGGATCCGGGAGATACATGGGCGGTGTGGATGAAGGAGACATCCGCCTATCTGCAAACCGACTTCGCCGAGCAGTTGGGCGATATGCCGTTCAGCGGCAATGTTGGCGTGCGCGTGATTCACACCAACCTGGACATCACCCAGCATCTGGACGGCCTGCCGGGGTTATACGGTACCAATGCGGCGGACATAGGCACCACGGACACCCGGCGCGGTTACTACGACGTCCTGCCGGATCTCAATCTGGCACTGGACTTGACCCAAAAGCTGACGGCTCGCTTCGCCGCGTCCAAGAACATGCAGCCGCTCGATCTCCAGACCTGGGGTGGCGGCCTGTCATTGAACTACTCGCTGGCGTATATCACGAACCCGAACGGGACGAAGACACAGCTGTACGAAGTGGCGCAGGGCCAATCGAACGGCAATCCGAAACTCGACCCGTGGCGCTCCACGAATTACGGCGCTTCGCTCGAGTACTACATCAACCCCGTGAGTATGGTCGACCTCGAGCTGTTCCGCATCAACGTGGAGAGCTTCATCGAGAACGGCAACGTGCAAAATTGCGACCTCCCTGACGAGGACGGTGTCGTGCGCCATCGCTGCATCACGATCATCGAGCCGGTGCAGGGCGGCGGCAACAGCATCGAAGGCGCGGAATTCGACTACCGCCAGGGATTCACCTTTCTTCCGGGGCTGCTGCGCTATACCGGCACGGAATTCAACGTCACGTACGCCCCGAGCAATTCGGGACAGAAGGATCTGGCCGGCCACGCGATTCCGTTTCAGGACAATTCAACCGAATCGGGCAACTTCATCCTGTGGTACCAGGACAAGCGCCTGCAGGTCCGCGCGGCGTACAACTACCGCTCGAAGCGAGCGGTGGAGAATGATGTGGGCAGCATAATGGGATTGGAAATGTACGAGGCGCCGCAAGAGTACCTCGACGCGTCCGTGCAGTACACGATCGACAAGTACGTCACGGTGTACGTGAACGGTAGCAATCTCACCAACGAGTACGAGCGATACTACCTCGTCTGGCCCAGCCAGGAGGGGCACACCAACTTCTCCGAGCGCAGTTATACGGTAGGCCTGCGCGGACAATGGTGACCGGAAGGCGCATCATCGGAGCCGGGCGCGTGCGATACGCGCGCCCGGCATGCCGAATTCAAGGCTATCTCGAGGGCAACTGACGCCATGCGAGTCCCGGCCAAACCCATGCTCCGGGCGGTGGGGGTGCTGGCAGCCCTGGCGGCCGGGCCGCTCGCTGGCGCTGCAACCGCGTTCGCGCCCACCCGGGTCGATGGCGGCGCAGGCTCGAGGACCGCCATAGCCGATTGGGAGATTCAGACGACCTCCAAAGCGCAGCAAAGCGGCGCCGAGGTCTCCTTTGCCGGCTTTGCAACCGCCGGCTGGTACCCGGTGAGCGGCCGCGCGACGGTGATCGCTGGGCTGCTGGAGAATGGCGCATACAAAAATGTGTTCTTTGGCGAGAACCTGCGTGCGGTAGCGGAGCCCGATTCCAGCGGGGAGCTGTTCGTGATTCCCTGGTGGTATCGCACCGAGTTCACCCTCGCCCAGGGAGGACCAGGAGCACGTACCTTGCTGCGCATCAACGGCATGATCGCAAGCGCGGATGTGTGGGTGAACGGGCACCTGGTCGCCGACCATGCCGCCGTCGCCGGTGCCTATCCCGTGCGTGAGCTCGACGTGACGCCGTGGGTGCATGCAGGTGTCAATATCCTCGCGCTGCGGGTGCATCCCGGCGACCCGAGGACGAGCCTGTCGATCGGCTGGGTGGATTGGAACCCGGCGCCACCGGACAACAACATGGGCCCGTGGCGGGGTGTGGACATCGTGCAGACGGGGCCGGTCGAGCTGCGTTTTGCGCACGTGACCTCGACGCTGTCGCTGCCTGATCTCGCGCACGCCGCACTGACGGTGAAGGTGCAGGCGCGAAACCTCGATACGGTGCCACACGACGCAACGATCACGGGCCTGGTGGCGGGGGTCTCGCTGCGGCGAACGATCCACCTTGGTGCCGGTCAGACGCGGACAGTGTCGTTCTCGCCCGAGACCGATCCGGGCCTCGAGGTGAGTCATCCGCACCTCTGGTGGCCGGTCGGCATGGGTGCGCACCCGCTCTACAGTCTGCAAATGACTGCTGCCGTTGCTGGTGCAACCTCTGACCGGGCGAGCGCCACGTTCGGCATACGCAGCGTCAGCTCCCGTCTCACCAAGCAGGGCTATCGCCGGTTCATCGTCAACGGCTGGCCGGTCTTGATTCGCGGCGCGGGCTGGGCGCCGGACATGTTCCTGCGCGACGATCCCAAGCGCATGGAAGAGGAGTTCAGTTACGTCCGCAACCTCGGGCTCAACGCCATTCGCAGCGAGGGCAAGCTGGAAGACGCGCGCTTCTACGATCTGGCCGACCGCGACGGCATCATGATACTGACCGGGTGGGAGTGCTGCGACAAATGGGAATCGGCGGCCAAGACCGGTGGCGAGCCGTGGGACGCTGCGGATGACAGAGTGGCCGCGGCCTCGATGGCGAGCGAGGCGCGCCTGCTGCGAAACCACCCGTCCGTGATCGCATTTCTGATCGGCAGCGACAATGCGCCACCGTCGGGCCTCGCGAAGATGTATGTCGACACCTTGCAAGCCGAAGACTGGACAATGCCGATCATCGCGGCGGCATCAGAACAAGCCACGACGGAGACCGGACCATCGGGCATGAAGATGACCGGGCCCTACGCCTGGGTCCCGCCGTCGTACTGGTATGCCGACAAAATGGGCGGCGCATTCGGGTTCAATTCCGAGACCAGCGCAGGCGCCAGCATCCCGCCGCTGGACGACCTGAATCACATGCTTTCGCCACAGGAGCTCGAGGCACTGTGGAGGTATCCGCAGGTACGGCAGTATCACGCCGCCGCCGCCTGGTCGCCATTCTCGAGGATCGCGCAGTTCGACACCGCGCTGGCGCGGCGCTATGGCGCACCCAAGAGCCTTGCGGACTACGTCGCCAAGGCCCAGCTCGAAAACTACGACGACGTCCGAGCGCAATTCGAGGCGTTCAATGCGCACATGGATGCGGCCAATCCCGCGACCGGCGTGATCTACTGGATGCTCGACAATGCGTGGCCCTCGCTGCACTGGCATCTGTACGACTATTTCCTGAACCCGGCCGGCGCCTATTTCGGCGCCAAGGTCGCCAACGAGCCGGTGCACATCCAGTACTCATACGACACGCGCGCGATCATGCTGGTCAACCACACGCTCATCAGCGAGCATGGCTTGCAGGCGATCATCCGCGTACGTAACTTGGACGACAGCGTGCGTTACGAGCGGCAGCTGCGGAACATCGATCTCGCCGGCAACAGCGCGCGGCAATTGACGAGGCTGCCGACGCTGTCTGGCTTGTCGCGCACCTATTTCATCGAGCTCGGGCTCACTTCCGCCGACGGCAGACCGGTGAGCCGCAACGTGTACTGGCTCTCCCTCCAACCCGACGAGCTCGATTGGGCGCGTTCGAACTGGTACCTCACACCGGTGACGCAATACGCCGACCTGACCGAGTTGCAGTCTTTGCCGACCGCGACGAGCGAGGTCCGGGCGACGATGCGGCACGCGGGGGCCGAGGACATCATCACTGTCACCCTGACCGTACCCGCATCGTCCAGGGCCGTGGCGCTGTTCCAGCACGTATCGATCGATCAAGCCGCGGACGGCGAGCCGGTGCTGCCGATCCTGTGGAGCGACAATGACGTGACGCTGTGGCCCGGCGAATCGGTTACCTTGACGGCGCACTTCGCCACGCAGGCGGTAGCGATGCCGGCCGTCGAGGTGAGCGGATGGAACGTTCCAACCCGGCGCGTCCCGATTGGCGCATCGACAGCGCCCACCTCATAGCCCGGACCGCGTGCCATCCGGCGGATACCCCGGCGGGGGAGCTTCTGTAGAATTCACCTCACCGATCCACGGGAGAGCGCCCACATGCCTGCCGCACCCAACGTCGCGAAGCCGGCCCGGAAGTTCCACTTCATTTCCGGACTGCCCCGCTCGGGCAGCACGCTCCTGGCCGCCATTCTCAACCAGAACCCACGCTTCCGCGCAGGCATGACCAGCCCGCTTGCCGACATCATGGGGGTGGTGATCGCCGAGGCGAGCAGCAAGAACGATTTTTCGTTCGACGTGTCCGATGACCAGCGCGTGGCGATGCTGCGTGGCCTGCTCGAGAGCTTCTACGCGGGGCAAGCGGACGCGGGCGTCGTGTTCGACACCAGCCGGCTGTGGTGCAGCCGGATGCAGTTGCTGGACACGCTGTTTCCGGAGGCGAAAGTCATCGCGTGCGTTCGCCAGTTGTCCTGGGTGCTGGACAGCATGGAACGGCTGGTGCGCAAGCAGCCGGTCGGCGTCAGCAAGGTCTTCCGGTTCGACACCAACACCACGGTGTATTCGCGGGTCGAGGCGCTGACCGACCCGCGGGGCATGCTCGGGTTCGCCTTCCAGGCCACCAAGGATGCGTTCTATGGCCGCTATGCGCCGGGGCACTTGCTGCTCCTGACTTACGAAAGCCTGGTGCGCAATCCGGCGGCGGCCATGCGCGCGGTCTACCAGTTCATCGGCGAGGCCTGGTTCGAGCACGACTTCGATCACGTAGCCTACAACGCGGACGAGTTCGACGCGCGGGTCGGCATGCCCGGCCTGCATACCGTGCGCCCGAAGGTGGAGCCGATCGAGCGCACCTCCATCCTGCCGCGCGAGATCTTCGGCCGCTTCGTCAACGAATCGTTCTGGATGGACCCCAAAAACAACGTCAGCCAGGTACCCATCGTGTAGCAGGCACTTCGGAGGCCCTCGGCCGTTTGCCCCCGTTCGGGGGATACACCGACCCGCCGCGCCTCCGTCAGGCTCTGCCCCCGCGAGAACCGAGTCGTCCGCAAGGCGGGCCGGCGGTTACCGAAAAGGAGGCACTCCTGTGCGGTACTCTGATTACAAATGTTTCCAATTCCGCTTCGATTCAGGGGTCGCATTCGTCAGTATCGATCACCCGCCGATAAATCTTCTCGATGAAGCTCTGTCGCGGGAATTCGATCCCCGTCCGGGACGAGTGAGAAAGAGCGAGGGCCGGCGCATCGTCGGGGGCTTTTTGACCCCTCCGGCGGCGGCGTCTTGCCAATCGCATCGAGGCGCTCCTGCGCCCTCGATTCCGCTTGATTTCATAAGTTATTGTTTTTATTATATAAAAGTGGATGGGGCTGGCGACCAGCCCCGATGCTCCCAGCGGACTCCCACGTGCCTTCCAGCTTCGGCATCCACGCTTCACAAAGCTGGCACGACACGATTGAACTTCTGGTGCGATCTCTATAGGATGCCGACCCTTTCTGCCCTCGAGTCCCGGGTTTAGCAGCATCAGGCATGGGATCGAGGAGGGCGCTGCTCTCCGCAGCGCAGATCATTTTGGATACTCGAGTCGGGCCAGCACGCCTGCCCGGCTGCTCGACAGTGTGAACCGAAAATTCGTCAACGGAACCTTGCCATGGCCCGCACAACCGCTCTTTCTGATATCCGCAACATCGGCATCATCGCCCATGTCGATGCCGGCAAAACGACGACGACGGAGCGCATCCTGTATTACACCGGGCGCAAGCACACGATCATCGACATCCATGACACCAAGGATCTGAAGACATCGACGACGACGGACTACCTCGAGCAGGAACAGAAGCGCGGCATTACGATTCAGAGCGCCGCGGTCTCCTGCTTCTGGCGGGGGAAGAAGATCAACCTGATCGACACCCCCGGGCACGTCGACTTCACCATCGAGGTGAATCGCTCGCTGCGCGTGCTGGACGGCGCGGTGGTGGTGTTCGACGGCGTTGCCGGCGTGGAGCCGCAGTCTGAAACCAACTGGCGTCTTGCGGACAACTATGGTGTGCCGCGCGTTTGCTACGTCAACAAAATGGACCGCAGCGGCGCCGGCTTCACGCGCTGTGTGGACATGATCAGGAAGCGCCTCGGCGCGCGCCCACTGCCGGTGCAGATACCGATCGGCTCTGAAGACAATTTCAAGGGCATGATCGACCTCGTCGAGATGAAGGCGCTGGTGTGGGAGTCGGACGACAAGGATGCCGAGTGGCAAACGCTCGAGGTGACGCCGGATCTCGCCGACAAGCTCGACATCCACGTGCCGACGGATCGCATGATCCTGGCGGATGTGGAGAAGTACCGTACGGAGCTCGTCGATACTTGTCTGGAGATGGACGACGACGCCATGCACAAATACCTCGAGGACGGTCATGCGCCCTCGGCCGACGTCCTGCGCAAGTGTCTGCGCAAAGGCACAGTGACGGGTGCGTTCACCCCCGTGCTGTGCGGCTCTTCATACAAGAACAAGGGTGTGCAGCAGGTGCTGGATGCCGTCGTCGACTACATGCCGGCGCCGACGGACGTCCCGGCCATCAAGACGCTGGACGAAGATGGCAACGTCGTCGGCGAGCGAAAGTGCTCGGATGACGAGCCGTTCAGCGGCCTGGCGTTCAAGGTAATCAACGATGCGTATGGCGCTTTGACCTTCGTGCGCGTGTACTCGGGCGTGCTCACCAGGGGCGCCTCCGTACAGAACACCACGCGCGGCAAACGCGAAAAGATCGGCCGCATGGTCGAGATGTTTGCCAAGGAGGCGAATGCGATCGAAGAGGCGCGCGCCGGCGACATCATCGCGCTCGTCTCCCTGCAGGAGACGGAAACCGGCGACACGCTGTGTGATTCCGCCAATCCGGTGATCCTCGAGCGCATGCGCTTCCCGGACCCTGTGATCAGCGTGTCCGTGAAACCGAAGGTCAAGGGCGAACAGGAGAAATTCGGCGCTGCTCTCGCGAAGATGGTTCGTGCCGATCCTTCGCTCCATCTCGAGACGGATCGCGAAACGGGTCAGACGATTCTGCGCGGCATGGGCGAGCTGCACCTCGAAGTGACGCTGGATCGCATGCGCACGGAGTTCAACGTCGAAGGCATCATGGGCGAGCCCCAGGTCGCCTATCGCGAGACCATCACGCGCAGGATCGACGAGCAGTACGTGCACAAGAAGCAGACTGGCGGCTCCGGTCAGTTCGCCGAGGTCTGGATCACCTTCGAGCCGCTCGAACGCGGCAAGGGATTCGAATTCGTCGATGCGACCTCCGGCGGCTCCGTGCCGCGCGAGTACGTGCCGTCCGTGGAGAAGGGGCTCAAGGTGCAGAAGGAAGATGGCGTGCTGGCGCACTTCCCGACGGTGGACTTCCGCGCCACCCTGACGGACGGGAGCTACCATGACGTCGACTCGAACGCGCTGACGTTCGAAATCGCGGCCAAGGCATGCTTCCGCGAAGCCATGCGCAAAGCTGGGCCCATCCTGCTCGAGCCGGTGATGAAGGTCGAGACCGTGACTCCGGGCGACTATCTGGGCGATGTCATCGGCGATCTGAACCGCCGCCGCGGCATGATTCAGGATCAGCTCGAGCGCGGCGCGAACATCGCGGTCGTGGCCGTCGTGCCGCTGTCGGAGATGTTCGGATACATCGGCCAGCTGCGCTCGATGACCAGCGGTCGCGCTTCGTACACCATGGAGTTCTCGCACTACGAGCCGGTGCCGAAGAATGTGGCGGAAGAAGTCATCGCCGAGGTCACCGAGACCAAGGCAGCCGCGAACGCCTGAAGAGGGTGCGAATGCCACTGCCCCGCAGTGGCTATCGGTCTGAGCTGGTCAAGCCGTGCTCGCGCCGGCCCCAGATCCTGCCGGCGGCCGTATGGTAGATCGGGATCGCGAAGTAGATGAGCCCGATCACCGGCAGGGCCGATCTCGGCCCGAGCTGGGCGAGCAAAATCGCGACGCCACCCAGCAGCACCATGAATGATTCATCCATCATCGAGCGGCGCGTGCGCAGCTGCTCGATCGGTGTCAGCTCGAGCTCCTTGCGGCAGGCCCAGGCGTAGCGGTACAGCAGCCAGAAAACGCCAAAGACGGCGCTGAACCCCGCGCTGAAGATCGTAAAGAGCGTGCGGACCTCCGGCTCGGCATATGTTGCGTGACCCATCACCGCGCTGAACATGAATTTCAGCGGGTAGACGTAAAGGAGCACGCAGAAGAGCAGCGCACAGTTGAGTATCACCGCCACCGCCGTCTCGAGCCCGTAGCGTCGGAAGTAACGGTAGTGCTCATACCAGACGACGGCGAGCAACGCGAAGCAGATGCCGAATGCAGGGAACCCCCGCATGGCTTCGAGCAACTCGGGGTACGTCTTTGGCACCTCGAGCGACACCACCAGCAGGGTGACGGCAAAGGCGAACACCGCGTCGGTGAAGCCTTCGAGGCGCGTGACTTCGTGGCCCCGCCAGCGAAAGTCGGCTTCACCCGAGATTCGACTCTTCGACAGTGTCTTGCGGATCATGCGGCCCTTGTCGATTTGAGCTCAGCGTCGAGGTGCGCCACCGAAGCCGAGGGAACGGCAATTGCCGCGCCAGGGTCTGCCCGCAAGCCGTGCGCGCACCCAGTCGAGCTGCAGGCCGATGGTCTTGTCCATGAGGGGGTCGTGGTCGAGACCCGGGCGGTGCACGAACTCGATCGGCAGGTGGTGGCTGCACGCCTGCGCGACGCCGGCTTCGATATTGGCGAAATTCACCGAGAGGTCGTCGTCCCCGGCCAGCACCATGAGCGGTCCCCGAATGGGCTTGTTGGCGCTGCGGCTGTCTCGATTGTAGCGGGCGAGCTCGGGTGCCTCGTTCCAGCCGGGCCTGACCGCCGGCTCATGTCCGATCTCGGCGGCCGCGGCGTAAGCGTAGTACCAACATCCCTTCGTGGTCATGTCCCCGTACCGCGCGAGCATGGCCGGTGAGAGCATGCGCGCCACGTCGAAGGAGGGATAGCTCGCCTTCACGCCAAAGGCCGTCAACGGCCAGTACATGTTCGTGACCGTGGCATAGTCGTGCGCATCGTGCGCCTCGAAGCCTTCGTAACTCATATCGCCCGCGACGGAGATCGCGCCTCGATAGCTCGGATCCCGGAGCCTGGCTTCGAGCTCGGCAACGCCCCACACCGCGACACCGCCCTGGGAGTGGCCAATGGCGACCCAGCGACGACCGAGTGATGGGACAGCGGCGTGAGCGGCGGGCACTGAATAGACCACATCGTTGGCCTGCGGAATCTTGTCGTCGTACTGATGAGGGCCCGGCGTTCCGAGGCCGGCGTAATCGGTCGCGACGACGGCAAATCCCGCAGCCACCATGGGCATCAGACCCTCGCTGCCGTATTCGACATCCTTCATGAGCGACGGCGCGCACATGCGGGCGACCCCGCTCGTGCCATGCGCCCAGGCGATGACGGGCCAGCCGCCGGGCGGCGGCGAGCCCGCGGGGATCAGCACGACCCCCGAGGCGGCATCTGGCGCACCATCGAGCGCCCGCGACACATAAAGGATTCGCACCGCACGTGCACCCGGCGGCAGGCTGTAGCCGCTGAATGCTTCCGAGCGGATCAGCGCACCCGGAGTGCGCCCGCCAAGCGGCGGTGGATCATAGAAAGGTGTGAGCGGCAGAGCATCCTGTGCTTCCATCGCAAGCGCCTCGGCACGCGACTTGGGCATCGCGTCGTCGGCCGTCGCGACGGCGGCCGCGAGCAGGCTCAGCGCGGCGATCAGGACGGCGACCGTCTTCATCCGCGCCGCTCTGTCGTCGCGGTTATGACATCCAACGTGGCCTGCCCCAGCTCGGTGTCGCCCTGCTTCTTGAGCGCTTCGGCGAGGCCGAGCCGATCGCGCAGTTCACGGTTCTGACTCAGCTTGAACTTTCCGACGAGGCGGGTGATGTCGATCTCGAGGCCCACGATCGCCTTCAGCATCGCCGCGATGTAGTCCTTTGGCGCGTCGCTCATCTGCCAGGGAACGGGCTGCGAAGCCTCGTGAGTGCGCGTCAGGCGCCCCACCAGTCCGCGCAGAAAAGTCTCCTCGTCACGGATCGTTATCGTCCCGTGAGCGTGCACCACCCGGTAATTCCAGGTCGGCACCTGTTTGTGAGACTCGTGCTTGGTCGGGTACCAATTGGGGGTGACATAGGCGTCCGCCGCCCGGAAAATAACGAGGACTTCCGCGCCGTCCCGGACATCCTTCCAGACCGGGTTGCCGCGCGCCACATGGGCGCGAAGCACGCCACGCTGCCCCTGCTGCGGGTCCACCTCGAATGGGATGTGGTTCGCATCCAGGCCACTGCCGCCATTCGTGACGAGAATGCCCAGCGGATTCTCGCGGATGAGCCGGTACAGCGCCTCGTTGTCAGGTACCGAGAAATGGGCGGGTACGTACATGGAATGCCACCGCGATCGCTTGAGAATGTGTGCCGATGATCATTGCCGGACGGCGGCTTTAATGCAAACCTGCGTCCGCGAGCTGCGCCTGGTCCCGGTCTGCCTTCAAGTCCATGCTGCGACACATCAGCACGTACACCAGCGCCGCCACCGGGAGGCCCACCAGCATCGCCAGATCGGCGCCCCCCATCGCGCGAGCGACCGGCCCCCGGTAAAGGCCCGTGCTGAAGAACGGGATCATCACTGCAAAGCCGATGAAATATGCGCTCAGCCCGCGCCAGTTCCAGCGCCCATACATGCCCCGGGGATTGAAGATCTCGCGCACCGAGTAATGTCCGCGCCGCACGAAATAGAAATCCACGAGATTGATGGCCGTCCACGGGGTCATCAGGTACAGCAGGATCGCCAGAAACTCGCCGAACTTGGCCACGAACGAGCCCGAGGTACCGATTGCGATCACCTCGGCGCACAGCATCGCGAAAACGAGCGACAGCAGGCGCTTTGCGACCGTCGAGCGGCTCGGTTTGAACGAATCCACCGCCGAGAGAAGGGTGAGTGTGGCGCCGTAATAATTGAGAGCGGTGATCGCCACCAACCCGAGGAGTGCGGCCAGCATCAGCGGCCGTCCGAATCCCGGCAGCACGCGATCGGCCGCAATCCGCAGCCCTGTCGTGACCTCGAGTTGGGGGTAGAGTGCGCCGGCCAGCGTGCCTACGAGCATCATCCACGCCCCGCCGATGAACGCGCCCAAATAGGTCCACCAGAACGCCGCCCGCACGCCGACATCGCGTGGCAGGTAACGAGAGTAGTCCGATACGTAGATCGACCAGGAGATCTGATAGGTGGCAGCCGCAAAAAACTGCGCGATGAATGCCACCCTCGGGAAGGGCCCGAAACTGAGTTGCGGCGCCGGCAACGCAAGGCGCGTGACCGCGGCAACCGTGAAGACTACGAGCGCTGCGATGACGGTGGCCGCGATCCATCGATTGGCCACGTGAATGAAGTCATACCCGATGGCGGCGATCCCCGCCGACAGGACCGAGAACACCAGCATGGTCAGAGTCGGACTGGTGCCGTACATCGAGGTCATCGTCTGCGCCGCGAGCAGCTGATTGAAGGCGTTGAAGCCGATGTAGGCGATCAGCGCCACGATCCAGACCAGGAGTGCCCCCAGATAGCCGAATTGCGGGCGCGATTGAATCATCTGCGGCAATCCCAGCTGCGGTCCCTGGGTGGAGTGGAATGCCATGAAGAACGTTCCGAAGAGGCATCCCGTGACCACCGCGCTGGCCATCCACATCAGGTTCCCGCCGAGCGCTCCGCCCACGACGCCGGTGGCGACCGTTGCCAGGTTGGCGTCGCCCGAGAACCAGACCGGCCACAGGTGCCACACCTTGCCGCGGCGCTCGCTCAGCGGCACATATTCGATGCTTCGTGACTCGACGACCGGAGCGCTTGCCTTGCCGGACGCGTCGTTGCCGCTGCTCACGCTTCCCCGCTCAATCCCTGTCGCCCCCGAGGCGGCCGAGCGCCATCAGCGCGAATTCCTCGAAGAGGATCTGCGCGGCGAGTTGTGCGGTGTTGGTCGTCGGATCGTACTGCGGCGCGACCTCCATCACGTCCGCGCCCACGATGTCCAGTCCAGCCAGC
>Ga0335073_10010563_pt1 | contig 12983 bp, 14 predicted proteins | sample Lox_Sample_22_FD_207093 | JGI IMG/M metagenome (GOLD analysis project Ga0335073, IMG submission 207093) | Soil microbial communities from Loxahatchee National Wildlife Refuge, Florida, United States - Lox_Sample_2.2 | ecosystem: Environmental > Terrestrial > Soil > Wetlands | place: USA...
GCGTGACGCTCGAGCGGGCGTTCGGGACCGCCGACATGTCGGGCCGGCGCATCGGCATCATCGGCCTCGGACAGGTCGGCTCACGCGTCGCGCGGCGGCTCGCTGCCGACGGCGCCGAGTTGCTCGTCACCGACGTCGACGCGTCCAAGCGCGCGCTGGCCGAGGCGCTCGGCGCCTCGTGGGCTGATCCGGAGACGGTGCTCCGTGCCGAGGTCGACCTGCTCGTGCCGGCCGCGCTCGGCGGTCTGTTCACCGACGGCTCGGTCGCGACGCTCAGATGTGGCGCTATCGCCGGTCCTGCGAACAACCAGCTCGCCGACGACAGCGTCGCCGATGCCCTTTCGCGCCGGGGCATCCTGTGGGCTCCGGACTTCGTCGTGAACGCCGGCGGGGTGATCTACGGCAGTGCGATGGAGATGTACGGCTGCTCCCGCGAAGACGCGGTCGCGCGCGTCGGCGCGATCACCGGCACGCTCGAGGCGGTGTTCTCGGCCGCCGCCGAGCACGCGATCACCCCGCTTGACGCCGCGCGGCGGGTCGCCCACGAGCGGCTCAGCGCCGCGGATCGCAGACGGCCCGCCGAGGCCTAGGTACGGCTCGGATTCACTCCAGAGCGGCCGCGTGCAGGCCGGTCGCCGGCCGCTCGCGCTGGTCCCACCACTCGTTGACGACCCCGATTGCCCCGCCGAGGATGCCCTCCTTGAACGCGGCCGTGTCGTTCACGTTCGGGAGCGGCTCCTCAGGAACCGGCACCTCGAGGAATTCGCACAGCGGCCCCCACCCCTCGCGTGGCTCCCAGACGAGCAGGCGGTCGGCCGGAACGTCCCGCTTGACCCGCTCGTTCCAGCGATCCATCGCCGCGGCGAGGCCCTCGTCGGTGTATGTGTCCTGCGGCGGCGCCAGCCCTCCGGTCCCGTCGGCCCATGTCATGTGGATCATCAGATCCATGAACCGGCGCCACAAGGGGTCTAGATCCGCCCTGGCCATGCACATGTGGTGCATCACGGAATCGCCGAAATACATCGGCCAGATCGTGTCGCGCATGCTCCGCACCCAGCCGTCGGCCGAGCGCACGCTGAGCACCACCTTCGAGTCCGGGTACTGCTCCAGCAGCTCCTTGTAATAGCGCGCTCCGGGCCAGTCGCATGTCGATGCGGCGTTGCCGAAGATCGTCTCCCAGTCGGGCTCGCCGCGGGCCACGGCCTCCCACAGGGTCAAGCCCTTGTCCATGTCCATCATCACATCGCGCATGTGGTAGCAGGGCCCGAAACCCAGCTTCTCGAACGCGATTGCCTGAGTTGTGGTGGCCGTGCGCGGTAGGCCGGCCCCGATCACTTTCATATGTCTCCTCGGCTGAAGGGGTCGCGGCGGTTCTATCAAAGGCGGCCGGGGCTCTACCCTCAGCGAGGCATATCCGATGAGCGCCGGACGACCTGCTCCCAACGGTAAACCGTGGACCGCCGACTACGCCTCGAGCAACGGCGCGTCGTCCCGTGCGCCCAGCGCCGGTCCAGGCCGGCTCGTCGTCCTCGGCTATATCACGGCGTTCGCGCTGCCGCTGCTCGGGCTGTTTCTCGGGATCGTCGTGGCGACACGTCCCGCCCCGGCGACCGCGCGCCACGGGCGGTGGATCATCGGCATCAGCATCGTCGCCTCGGTCATCTGGGTCCTGGTGTTCACGTCCGGGGTCCTGACCTCGACGACCAACGACATGGGTTATTGATCGCTGCGGCCGGAAAGGTCCGGGCGTGCGCGCGTCGAACTCCTCGCCCAGTGCCATGGGGGATGGCATACGTCCCCCTCCAATCAGGACCAGGAGGACTCCAAATGACCGAGAAGCCCGCGAAGACCGTGCGCCGGCGCACGCGCGTGACCAAGCCCAAGGCTGTCGTATCCCTGCCCGAGCAGCACGAGCCGACCCATGCCGCGATCTCCGAGCGCGCGTACTACATCGCGCTCGAGCAAGGTGGCGCCGACCAGGTCGGGAACTGGCTACGCGCCGAGCGCGAGCTGGCCGCTGCCTGAGTTCGGCTGAGCCTCACCGGTCGGCTCATCGCCGCGCTGACCAGTCACCATGTGCGGCGATGAAGCCGGCCGAGCTCCGCGATCGCTGCCTTTCCCTCCCGGGGGCCGAGGAGACGTTCCCGTTCGGCCAGGAGAACTCGGTGTTCAAGGTCGCCGGCAAGGTGTTCGCACTGTCCCGGCTCGACGGCGCCCCGCTCCGGATCAGCCTCAAGTGCGACCCGTCGCTCGCCGAGCAGCTCCGCGAAGCGCACGCGGCCGTGATCCCCGGCTACCACCTCAACAAACGCCACTGGAACACGGTCATCCTCGACGGCTCGCTGGCCGACGACATGGTCGGCGAAATGATCGAGGACTCCTACGATCTAATCGTGAGCAAGCTGCCACGAACCCGGCGACGCGCGCTCGGGTGGCAGGGCGACGCCTGAGGGATGGAGGCCAGCCACCGCAGCCGCGTCGAGGCGCTGCTGTCCGACGCCGCCGCCGACCACGCGAGCCTCATATCGAGGCTTCCCCCCGACCTTCAGGCATCGCTCCCCGTCGACGCTCAGGGCGTGACCCAGGCGATCGACTACCTCGCCGCCGCCGCCGGTCTGTCTCCCGACGAGCGCCGCGCGCTCATCCGTCCGCACGCGGTCAATCCGGCGGTGCTGCACGCCCGCGTGTTCGGGCGTGCGCCACTGGCGCGTGAGACCGTGATCGCATCGTTCGTCGAGGGCGCGCGGGTGCGCGCCGATGCCCTGGGCGCGCTCGCGGACGCGATCGGCGGCGAGCCGCTCGGCCGCGAGATTCGGACGGTGCTGGTGGCCAATCCGCCGCCGGTGCGGGCCGACGCGGAGGACGTCGTGCCGGCGCTCCGGGCCACCTACGCCGCCCAGGAACAGGCTGTGATCATGATCGCCGCCAGTCTCGACGGCTGACCGCGGTGCTGGCGCGGCCGGCCGCCGAGAGCGTGTACGGTGTTCGCCTTACATGCCTCGCCGCCTCGGCCCAACCATCCTCTCCGCGCTCGTCGCGCTCGTCCTGACAGCATGCGGGAGCAGCGGCGGCGACAGCTCGTCGAACGGGATCGCATCCAAGTCCCCAGATCAGATCGTGGCAGCCGCTACGAGCGCTGTCTCGAGCGTCAACTCGGTCCACGTGTCCGGCGCCGTTCTAAGCGGTGGGCAGCACGTCACGCTCGACCTGAACCTGGTGAACGGGAAGGGCGGCAAGGGCTCGATGGCGCAGAACGGCCTCGGCTTCCAGATCGTCGCGGTCGGTCCGGAGGTCTACATCAACGGCAGCCAATCGTTCTGGAAGACGTTCGGCGGCTCCGCCGCCGCGCAGCTGCTGAGCGGGAAATGGCTGAAGGCGCCGGCGACCGGCCAGCTGTCGTCGCTGGCGACGCTGACGAACGTCCAGAAGCTGTTCAACCAGCTGCTCTCGAGTCACGGCAAGCTGGCCAAGGGAAAGACGACGACGATTCACGGCCAGCAGGCGATCGCCGTCACCGACACCACCAACGGCGGCACGCTCTACGTCGCGACGACGGGCAAGGCATACCCGCTCGAGATCTCGAAGACGGGCGCGGAGGGCGGCCAGATCACGTTCGACCACTTCAACCAGCCGGTTTCACTCGCGGCGCCGCCTCACGCGATCGACATCTCCCAGCTGAAGTAGGAGTCCTGCTCACTCCGGCGAGCTGATCAGCCCCGGGGGCCGCTCACGGTCGCGCCGGCAGCAGCGCGCGCAAGTCGTCGATCGTGTCGGCTTCGTCGGCGTCCTTGTCGGGCCGGTAGCGCTTGACCCGAGCGAATCGCAGCGCGATCCCGCCCGGGTAACGGGTCGAGGACTGGACGCCGTCGAGCGCGATCTCAACCACGAGTTCGGGGCGCACCATCACCGCGATTCCCTGCCGGGCGATCTCGCGCTCCAGGAGCCTCGCGGTCTGCCACCGCAGGAGTTCGTCGGTCATTCCCTTGAACGTCTTGCCGACCATGACGAACTCGCCCGAGCGCGGATCACGGGCACCGAGATGAAGGTTCGACAACCAGCCTCGCCGGCGCCCGTGACCCCACTCGGCGCCGAGTACGACTAGGTCGTAGGTCCGGACGGGCTTGACCTTGCGCCATGCCCCGCCGCGCCTGCCCGCGGCATATATGGATGCCGCGTCCTTGACGACCACGCCTTCATGGCCGGCCTCGAGCGACGCCTCGAGCACCCGCTCGCCTTCGTCGGGATCGCCCGTGAGCACTCTGGGGATGATCAGCTCGGGGGCAATCGCGGCGAGCCGCTCTTGGCGCTCCAGCAATGGGACGTCGAGTAGGTCATCGCCGTCGATGTGCAGGAGATCGAACAGGAACGTCACGATTCCCTCGGGGGGCGCAGCCCTGTCGATCTGCGAGACGGTCTCCTGGAACGCGGCCGGCCCTCCGTCGCGCATCCACAGTGCCTCCCCGTCGAGGACCGCCTGGCGGACGGGCAGTCCCAGCGCCGTCGCGGCGATCCCGGGGAGCGTGTCGGTGATGTCGTTGAGGTTGCGCGTGTAGATGCGCACGTCGCGGTCGCGACGGTGGATCTGAATCCGGATCCCGTCGAGCTTCCACTCCACCGACGATCGCTCGAAGCTCGACATCGCCTCGGATACGCTCGCGCCGGTCGACGCGAGCATCGGCAGGATCGGGCGAAACAGCTCGAATCCGACCGCCCGCAGGCCCTCCTCGCCTTCGGTCATCGCGACCTCAGCCATTCGGGTGAGGTCGCCGGACAGCATCAACGCCCGCCGCGCGAGCTCGCCTCGGACTCCTGCGGCCTTGGCAATCGCGTCGGCCATGATCCCCGCGAGCGCGCCCTGGCGGAGCTCGCCCGTGAACAGCCGTCGCAGGAACGCGGCCTCCTCGCCGGTCGCGCGCCCGAGCAGGTCGGCGAGCAGCTCGCTACGTCTCCCCGCCGAGCCGGAACCCGTGGCGCGCTCGATCTCATCGATCGCGCAGTCGACCTCGATGACGGTCAGCGTGGCGTGGTCCGCTGGCGCAGGATCGATCGTGTAGATCGTGGCGTAGCCCACCCCCACCCTGCCCTGGCGGGGCACGCCCGACAGGAAACCGACGACGATTGGCACCTCATCCGGCTCGAGCCGCTTCAAGAGGTCGGCGAGGATCGCAACCTTCTTCGACCGTGAGCTCGTCTCGCCGACAAGCCCCGAGGCGGTGACCACCTCCGCGAACAGCGTCATGCCGGAGGTCTACCAGCCCACGCCCGATAGGCTGCGGGCAATGAGCCATACCGTGAGCCACACCGATCTCTACGACATCCCGCAGGAGCTTCTCGACTTCCGTGACCTCGTCCGCCGCCTCGCCCAGGACCAGATCGCACCTCGTGCCGCCGACATCGACCGAACGGCCGAGTACCCGTGGGACGTCCGCCGCCTCCTAGCCGAGCACGACGTCCTCGCGCTTCCGTTCGAGCCCGAGTACGGCGGCACCGGGACCGGGACGCTGATGCTCCAGATGGCGGTCGAGGAGATCGCCAAGGTGTGCGCGAGCAGCGCGCTGATCCTGATGCTGCAGGAACTCGGGTCCCTGCCGATCTCGCTGTTCGGCTCTGCTGAGCTCAAGTCACAGTGGTTGCCGCGGTTCGTCACCGGCGAGCTTGCGCCGGCGTTCGCGCTCTCAGAGCCCGAGGCGGGTTCCGACCCGGCAGCAATGCGTACGACCGCCGTGCGCGATGGCGACGAGTGGGTTTTGAACGGCACCAAGAACTGGATCAGCAACGCCGGCATCGCCGACGTGTACGTCGTGTTCGCGAAGACCGATCGCGACGCCGGCCGCAGCTCCGCGTTCCTGGTCGAGGCCGACCGGCCGGGCTTCTCGATCGGCAACATCGAACACAAGCTCGGCATCAAGGGATCGCCGACGGGCTCCCCCGTGCTCGAAGACGTCCGCGTCCCGGGCGGCAACCTGATCGGAGCCGAGGGCAAGGGTCTCAGCATCGCGCTGGCGACGCTCGAGCGAACGCGTCTCGGCGCGGCCGCGCAGGCCGTGGGGATCGCCCAGGGAGCCACCAACTTCGCCAACGCCTACGCCAAGGAGCGGATCGCATTCGGCAAGCCGATCAACCAGCTCCAGGGGATCCAGTTCAAGCTCGCCGACATGGAGACGGGCACGGCCGCCGCGCGCGAGCTGCTCTACAAGGCCTGCGCGATGGTCGATCGTGGTGTGCCCGGCGTGGGCAAGCACACCTCGATGGCGAAGCTGTTCGCGTCCGACAACGCGATGCGGGTGACCGTCGAGGCCGTGCAGGTCCTCGGCGGCTACGGCTACGTGAACGAGTACCCGCTCGAGCGGATGATGCGCGATGCCAAGATCACCCAGATCTACGAGGGCACAAACGAGATCCAGCGCGTGGTGATCGCGCGCGCGATGGCCCGCTGACCGCGGCTCGGCGACCTCACAGTATTACCGTGATATCATCTCGGTCAGCGATGACCGAGTTCGCGAACAAGCTGGCCGTGGTGACCGGCGGTGGCGCGGGCATGGGGCGCGAGCTCGTCCGCCAACTGGCGGCCGAGGGATGCTCGGTCGCGGCGTGCGACTGGAACGCGCAGGCTGTTGGCGAGACCGCGGCGACGGTACGAGCCCGCGCCCCCGCCGGCGTCCTCGTCACCGGGCACACCTGCGACGTGTCCGACGAGCGACAGGTGAAGCGGTTCCGCGACGAGTTGCTCCAGCGCCACTTCACCGATCACGTCGACCTCGTCTTCTGCAACGCCGGCATCGGCGGCGCCCCGAGCTTCGTCACGAGCCCGCGAGCGGAGTGGGAGCGCACCTTCAGCGTCAACTGGTGGGGCGTGTATTACTCCGCGCGTACCTTCCTTCCGCTCCTGATCGCCAGCGGCGACGGCGTGCTCGTCAACACGAGCAGCGTCAACGGCTTCTGGGCCAGCGTGGGTCCGGGCGCGCCGAACACCGCCTACGCGACGTCCAAGTTCGCGATCAGAGGCTTCACCGAGTCCCTCATCGAGGACCTGAGAACCAACGCGCCGCAGGTCCGAGTCGCCGTGGTGATGCCTGGGCACGTGGGCACCGACATCATCGCCAACACCTGGCGCGCCCACGGCCACGGTTCGCCGCAGGAGATGAGCGACGCCCAGCTCGAGGAACTGGTGCCCGCATCGGCGCGGGCCCGGCTGATCGATGCCGGCGTGCTCCCAGCGCAAGCGTCCGCCGATGACGTACGCGGGCTGCTGGTGCGAATGGCCAGCGACTTCCGCGACAAGGCGCAACTGACCGCGGCCGATGCCGCCAGGATCATCCTCGACGGCGTCCGCTCGGGCGCCTGGCGGATCCTCGTCGGCAAGGACGCCGAGACGCTCGACGCTGTGATTCGTGCCGATCCCGAGGACGCGTACGACTACCCCAAGCTGGCCAAGGTGGCCGCCGAGCTCCGAGCGGACAGCCCGAGCGCAGCGGACAGCCCGAGCGCAGCGGACAGCCCGAGCGCAGCGGACAGCCCGAGCGCAGCGGACAGCCCGAGCGCTTAGCTCGCGGGCGCGCGCATCGCCATCCGCGCCACCCGCACCACGATCGTGATCCACACGGCCGCGATCAGCCACCCCGCGAGCACGTCCGTCGTCCAGTGGACCCCGAGGTACACCCGTGACCACCCGATCCCGGCGGCAAGCACGATCGCCAGCACACGAAACGGCCACGCCGGCCTCGCAATCCAGGCCGCCCCGACCAGCGCGAGCGCAAGGAAAGTGCCCAGCGATTGGGTGGCGTGCCCGGATGGAAACGACGTGGTCCTGCCAACGTCCGTCAGCCAGATGTCCATCGGTGGACGCGGCCGGTGTACGAGGTGCTTCGTGAAGTTGTAGAGCAGGAGCGCTCCGCCCCACGAGGCGACGAGCAGGCCCGCCAGTGCAAAGCGTCGGCGCACCAGGAGCGCGGCCGTGACGACCCCGGTCACCGGAGCCAGCACCGCCTGGCTGCCCACCGCTGACAGGAAGTGCGCCACAGTCGTCCACCCCGCCGACCGATGCTCGACCATCCACGAGGTGATCGAACTGTCAAACGCGGTCGAACCGTCCGGCCGCTCGACGTGTCCCAGCAACTTCCCGCACACGACCGAGCACACCACGACGAAGGCGAACGACCCCAGCAACAGAAGGATCAGCCAAACGGGCCGATTAGTTTTCAACACGGGCCTGGTCGATACTCGCATGACGACGACGACCCTCATACTCAACACCCCCGAGGCCGACCTCGCTTACGACGTGCGCGGCCCGCTGCCCACCGCCGACGGACGCCCGCTGCTGTTCATGGTGGGCCAGCCGATGACCGCCGACGGCTTCGACACGCTGGCCTCGTACTTCCCCGACCGCACGGTCGTGACGTACGACCCGCGCGGCCTCGGCCGTAGCATCCGCAAGGACGGTCGGGTCGACAACACGCCCACGCTCCAGGCGCGCGACCTGCACTCGTTGATCGTGGCGCTCGGCGCAGGTCCCGTTGAGATGTTCGCCAGCAGCGGCGGCGCGGTAACCGCGCTCGCGCTCGTGGCGGCTTACGCTGGCGATGTGACGACCCTGGTGGCACACGAGCCGCCGCTCGTGGCGGTGCTTCCCGACTCTGTGGCGGCCGAGCGCGCCCTCGCGTCCGTGCGCGACGCCTACGAGGCGAACGGATCGAATGCCGGGATGGCGGCGTTCCTCGCGATGACCTCATGGCAAGGGGAGTTCACCGACGAGTACTTCTCCCGCCCCGCGCCGGACCCGGCCGCGTTCGGGATGCCCGCCGATGACGACGGCTCCCGCGACAGCCCCCTCCTGTCGGACCGGTCCTGGGCGGTCTCGAGCTATCGCCCTGACGTCGACGCGCTGTTCGCGGCGCCGACTCGGGTCGTAATCGCGGTCGCCGAGGAGTCCGGGAACAGCCTCACCGGACGCACGTCGCGGGCAACCGCCGACCTGCTCAGCCAGCTTGCGACCGTGTTCCCGAGCCACCACGGCGGATTCGTCGGCGCCGACTCCGGCTACCCCGGGAAGCCCGAGGCCTTCGCGCACAAGCTTCGCGAGGTCCTCGACGGCAATCACTGACAGCCGGGCTACGCGGTTGCGGCGGTTGGAGGGCTACGCCGCGCGCTGCGGCAGCGTTCGTGCCCATGACCGCCGAGCGGCGATGGCCGCGTCCAGCTGCGCTTGGGAGCGCACCCGCGCGGCACGCTGGCAGGCGGGGCACGTGCCGACGTGACGGCGATGGCCGCATTCGGTGACCTGCGGATGAGCGGTCGGCGCGGTTCCGAGCGGCGTCACAATCGGGGCAACCATTGAACGCTCGTCTCTCATCCGCCGCTGATCATTCCGTCGCGGCCGGGCACGACCGCGTACAGGGCACAGGCCAGCAGCGCGAGCAGCGGTCCGGTATTCGGATCCGTGGCGCCACCCTCGAACAGCCCTCCTAGGCCCTGCCCGATCACCCAGTACACGAGGTTGAGGACGATCGACGCGATCAGGAAGGCACGGGCGTGCCAGTTCCGCGCGACCGCGATTCCCATCGAGATAGACAGTCCGGCAAGGCCAAGCGCGATCGGCAGCCCCTCGCCCTTGGCCGCGTCAGCGGCCCAGTGCTGAACGGCCGTCAGCCACGTCATCCCTGACGGCGCGGCGGTGATCAGTGCGGTGGTTGCGTTCGCGCTGCTGTTCGCCGGGAGCAACCACAACGCGCCCATCAACACCCACAGGAGCGCCCACGCCAGCCGCATGCCGCGGACGCCGAGCAGGCCTCCGACTCGGTGGCTCGGCCACACCACCAGCCCGACCAACGCGTAGATGAGGACTGCCCCGGGCGCACCGGTAAGCGCATTCGCGGTGTTCGTAAACAGCAGCCCGAACGCCTCTCCGGACCACCACACGACGAGAGCCCAAACAAACGACACCACAAGCGCGGGCTTGACTGCCCGGCGGTAAAGCAGGCCGAACCCGATCCCGACCTGCACGAGGGCAAACGCGGTGTTGAGCGGCACCTGGTGGGAATGGAGGACGCCCGCGGCCCAGTTGACACTGCTCGATACCCAGTAGGGCTGACCAGCGGACGACGCCTTGAGCACCTGGATGAAGCCGTTTCCGTACATGAAGGACTGGAACTGCAGCGCGCCGTCGAGGAGCCAGATCAGACCGAGCACGGTCTGGATCGCGCGGGCCGCGTCCGATGCGAAGTAGGCCCGAGCCCTCGATGCGGGCGACCCGCCGAGGCGCCCGGCGCTCGCGTTCAGCGGCAGCTCAAGTGTGGTGCTCGAACTCATCTTGTGTAACTCCGAGTGACAGTGGTGATGGCGATGCGAAGGAGACAGCGGCCGCCGCGCCCGAGAGCGGTTGAGCGCGGCGACCGTGTCGTCTTGTGTCGTGTCGTTAGGAGCTGACTCCCGTCGCGAGGCCGGAGTAGCCCGCGAAACAGGCGTGAGCCGGTGTGTTCGCTCCGGCGGGCCAGTTCACGCCGTCGTTGTAGAACACGTCGACCTCCTGGCCGTCGGCAGAGATCTCGGTCGAGTCGCTCGCGCTGCCCACCTGGGCGAACGCCCCGGGATCCTGGCCATCGAGCGCGTCGCTGTCGGTGTGGATGTTGATCTTCGTGCCGGCCGGCATCGGACCGTTCCCATCGAGGTCGGCGACCGTGTCGGCAGTTACATCGAACGTGACCTGGTTTTGCCCGTTGGCGTCCGTGGAGCACGTCGAGCTGAACGTGAAATGTCCGACTGACCCGAGCACCACCGTCTGGCCGACCGACAGGAAGTGCTCGCCCTCCGAGCCAACCGGAACGGCAGTCGCGGCGTTCTCGATCGTGTCGATGTTCGCGCACAGCAACGGCTGGAACGCGAGCGTCGGGTTCCCGCCCGACAGGATGTGGTTGCTGTCTCCGAGGTGGATGTTCAGGTACCAGCCGCTCGCCGGTGGCGGGGTGCTGACGCCGGTCACCGTGCGGATGACGTGAATGTCGCCACTCGCGTCCGCGACGAGATCGGGCAGCATGTACACGACGCCACCCTGCGCCTGGCAGGTGCCCTGATGGATGTGCGCGGCATGGGTGCTCCCGGGGACGAACCCGCGTGCGCTGATGTCCACCGTCAACGTCTGCGCCGCGCGGTCATAGGTCACGTTGAACCCGCCCGAGAGCCGCGACCCCCATCCGAGCTTCGACTTCAACGCGAGCTGCGCCACGCCGTGCAACGGCTGGGGAATGTTCGCGCACGCGACGATCGTGCTTGGGCTGACGCCGCCGCCGGTCGCTCCCGGCGTGCCGAGGAGGAGCAGGACCGACTCGGCCCCGCGGGACCGCCGCCGGCCCACCTGGAAGCCGGCGTGGAGCTGGCCGGTTCCGTCCGCATGCACCACGTGCACGCCCTGACCGCCTGTGGCCACGGCACATGTGGCGGTGGACAGAGCGATCTCGTGTGCGCTGCCGGGGGTCAGCCCGAACGCGTCAAGTCCGATGGCAAGGCCTCGACCCGCCGTGCGGTGCACCGTCACGGTGCCGCTCGGCATCGAGGCGAGCGGCGTCGCCGAGGAGGCGATCGCCGGAGCGGCGGCCAGCAAGGCCGCGAGTACCGTCGCCGCGGCGAGAGCCGCGGACTTCAGTTTGAAGCGCATTGATGTCTCCCATCGTCGGCCCCACGACGGCGGGGCACATATTGCTGTTGAACCCCTAAGACCGGGCGCGCGATCGATTTATTCCATTGCGCTACAAAAACGCGGGTCCGACTGAGGCCTTAGATGGGGCAAACGCCTCATGAAGAATCGGTTGGCCGATCGTAGCCTCAGACCGGTAAACCATCCGAGGAGGCGATGACGGTGCACGAGACGGCGTTGAAGTCGAGGACGTGGGCGTGGTATGTGACCGGTTCGCGCGAGTTACACGACTACAGTGTGGATTTCCTCACGTTCCGCGAGGATCTGGACGCGACCCCCTTGGTCAAGGGTCTTCCGGGCGATCAGTGCCAGTGCCCGCACTGGGGTTATGTACTGCGCGGCAGGCTGAGCTACCGAGTCGGTGACCACGACGAGGTGTTCGAGGCGGGAGACGCGTTCTACCTCCCGCCCGGTCACATCCCGGTGCAAAACGAGCCGGGGAGCGAGTTCGTGCAGTTCAGTCCAACGAGGCAGCTGCCTGAGACGCAAGCCGTGATGCGGTCGAATATGGAGGCGCTTCGGGTCGGCTGACGCGCTCATAAGGACGCACGGAGTCGCCGGCGATCGCTGGATCCAGATGAGCGCGCCGCTGTCCTGACCGCTGAAAACTCTGGCCTGGTCGCCGCCGAGCTCCACCATCCGATCGCCGACCTGCGCACCGGCCGGATCACCCATCACGAACTGCTCGTGTGGATGCTCTCCCCCATCCAACCCCAAACAAATGCACACTCGACCGCCGACGCGGCTCGAGTGTGCCGAAACTCGGTCCTGAGGCGAGTCTCGGCACGCTCGGCTCCGGCCACCCGCCGAGTGGCGACTTGTTCGGTCTCGCGTCGCGCCCCCGGTGGCGACGCCCTCAAAGCTCACCGTCGGCACGGCCGGCCGCGCCACCGCCGCCCACCCCGCCTTAAAGACGCCGGGCGCCACCCGCACGAAACGCGTGACGCCCGGATTGGGAGGAGAGATCCGCGTCAGGCGACGTTCACCGCCGCGAATTCCTCTTCGGGGAGCAGTCCATACCTCATCGCGAACAGGCTTGCGGCGGCCCGGGTGGAGGCGTTGATCTTGGTGTAGATGTGCTCGGCGTGGTTGCCGACCGTCTTTGGCGAGATGACGAGCCGCTCGGCGATGTCCTTGTTCGACAGGCCACGGGCCAGAAGCCGCAGGACCTCGACCTCACGCCGGGGGCAGCCCGGCCGGCCCCTCGCGTCGTCGGGTGACGCGGTGGCCGGCGGCGCCCAGCACGGCCTCGACGGCGCCCGCATCGAGCCGGACCGCCTGACGCCCGCCCGGAGCT
>Ga0335073_10010564_pt1 | contig 12982 bp, 14 predicted proteins | sample Lox_Sample_22_FD_207093 | JGI IMG/M metagenome (GOLD analysis project Ga0335073, IMG submission 207093) | Soil microbial communities from Loxahatchee National Wildlife Refuge, Florida, United States - Lox_Sample_2.2 | ecosystem: Environmental > Terrestrial > Soil > Wetlands | place: USA...
AAACCCAGGATCAGATTGTCGTGAGGCTCACTCGAAAGTCGTTCGCATTGCCCTAGCGCGAGCGTGATTGATTTCGGGTGATTTCGCAGTCTGCAAGTGATTGAAAACATGGCGGAGAGAGTGGGATACGACGCCCGAACGGGCCGATTTTGCCAGTCTCATGGGTAAAACGCACTCTCCTCAATCACTTACGAATGCGAAGTAGATCTCAATTCGTAGCCCTCTGACCCCTCAAATGCCGCCATTTTTAGTACGGAACCATACGGCAAAACGGCCTCCCAGCGCGGGCGTGTGTGCACCGCGCCGCAGAACCACACCGCTCTGCCTCAGAGATGCCGAGAGAAGCACGATCAAAGTCGGCGGGGCACTACGCCACAGGTCAAGCTCTGCCGTGGCGCTGAAGGATTTCGTGAATGTCTGTGGGGTTGCGTGATACATCCGACGCCCACACGCCGAACCCGCCGTGACTGTTGACGGCCCGCACCCACTCACTCAGAAACTCGCGCTTCGTTTGTTGCTCCTGATTGTCCTGCCCCTTCACTTCTAGCACGAGCATTTTTCGGTTCGCGAGCCGGACCAAGTAGTCCGGGCGGAACTTGCGAATGATGCCCCTGAATGAATAAGTGATCTCAAAGCCCAAGTGGTCGTTCTTGACCCAAGCAGCCACGAGCGGGCTGCGATCAAGCTCAAAGGCTTCGCTTGCTTCCCATCGGCTATCGAACACGGCCATGTTGATATGGGAGTGGTTGACGTGCTCGCTGGCCTTTCCCGTGTACCACGGCAGCATGTCGCCGGTTGCGCGGATTGGTCGCTCCGTGTCGAAAATCGGAACCAGCGCCGCAGTGTTTTCAAAATGAATCGCCTGCTTTAGATGTTCGGCCACGCTGCTCATGTGAAGCGTGATGATGATTCGGCGGCGCATCGGATCTTGATTGAAAAGCGGCGGTTCGATCCGCAGCTTATCGCTCTCAATGTACTTCTCAACGAGCCGGATCACTTGGGCCAGCAGATATTCGCGGTTGCCTTTCCAAGTGGTTTTCATTTGCTCGTAAATGTCACTTGCGGCTGAGAATACAATCTTTTGCGTTCGGAACCGTTCGCCAAGCTCTCGCAAGCTAATCTCTGATAGCCGCGTCACATCTGGCTTGCCCTCAATGACCGGAGCCAACTCGGCCAGTGTCGGCGTTTCGTAGGCATCGAGTGTAAGCGGCTTTGCCTTCGCCAAATCAAGTGTCAGCGTTGGCCGGTAGTCGTGGTCAATGCGAATTACGTTCGGCCACACGATCTCGTAGCCCTTGCGCTCTGGCAGCGCCTCAATTCTCGTCTTGGGAGTGGGCGGGGGCGGCGGTGGTTGATCTCCCCCGCCTTCGTGTGGCAGAAAAGTGAACGGCACGCCGAAGATGTTTACATATTCAGGCTGGAAGAAACCGGATGCCGGGTCGGTCTCATACGAAGTGCGCCGAAGGCCGCGCCCTACTACCTGCTCGCAGAGCAACTGCGAAGTGAACGCGCGAAGGCCCATGATGTGGGTCACGGTTTTCGCGTCCCAACCTTCCGAAAGCATGCCGACTGAAATCACGCTCTGGATCTTTTCCCCCGGCTGGCCCTTCATTCCAACCGTGTCCACTTGCCGGCGCAAGAATTCGGCCTGCTCTTTCTTGGAGAGCTTCTTGCGCGGCGCATCACCATTTGACTCGGTCCCGTTCGGCTCGTCGCTGTCGGGTTCGTCTGAATCTCCTTCGGCGGGCCGGGCTGCGGTGAAGCCGAGTTGTACCGGCTCGTCCTCTTCTTCGGCCTGCTTCAACACGTGCGAGTCGATGTGGAGAATGCGTTCTGGGTCGCAAAGCTCGTCAATGTTGATCCGCTTGTGCGTGAAGGCGTACTCCACGCGGGCCGCTGTGTTCGTGGTGTTAGCTACTGTGATCATCACAGGCGGCGTCGGCTGCTTTGCTTTCTTCCATGCCCGCGCTGTTTCGAGCCAATCCTTGCCGAGAAAGTAGTAACCGTTGACGACCAGACCGGGCAGCGGAACTTGCGGCTGGGCTTTCCGGTTCACATCTGTTTTCACGTCAGGATCGCTGTAGATGTGGTAGAAGCGCGACTTGTAGTCGGACCGAAGTTTCCCATCATCGCGCACCACCACGCGCGGCGTTTTGACTAGCCCCGACTCAATAGCGTCATTCAATCCGAAATCGCTCACAATCCAGCTATAGAGAGTCTCCTGCCCGCTCTTTTTGCCGGTCGGGGCAAACGGTGTAGCCGTCAAATCAAAGCAAGTAAGAATGCCCCGCGCTCTCTGGATGCGGTCCAATCCCCCAACCCACTTGGTTGCTTCGTTCAACTCTTCCTTAGAGACGCCTGCCAGTCGGGATTTTGGCGGTACTCGCCAAGCGTGGTGGGCTTCATCGTTGATGACAACAAGGTTCTGCGCGGAGGCCATCTCCTCTAATACATCGCGCACGTAAGCCTCATCACTTTTCGGCCCGCGCTTGTCCACGCTACGCTTCTTCTTAATCTGTTCTTCACTTTCCCAATCCAGCTTGTGCCAGTTGCGAATGAGGACCCGGCACGTCTGGCCCTGCCGGAGTTTGTCTTCGAGGCCGGGCGGAACGATCTGAAATTCCGAGTAGTAGTTACCGGGTTCGCCGGGAATCAGCACTCGCAATCTGTTTCTAACTGTCAGCCCCGGAGCAATCAGCAGGATGTTTTTTGAGAATCGCTTGTCCTGCGGATACGTGACCTTGTTTAGCACTTGCCACGCAATCAGCATCGACATTAGGATCGTCTTGCCGGAGCCGGTCGCCATCTTGCAGCAGAGCCGGGCGAACGGCCCGCCGTCGCTCGGCACTTCGATTCCCACCCGCTCCGACGCCGGGGCTTCCGTGAGCCACATCAGCGTTTCAATCGCTTCCAGTTGACAGAAGAAAAAGCGGCGGTTTGAATCGCGCTGTTCAACATCACGCCAGTGCTGTAAAAGGCGCTTTGTGATACCGCTTGTGCCCGGATAGTCCGCATCACGCCACGCCCTCACACGTGGTCTGATTTGATTCACCAAGGGCAGTTCAATGAAGATGCCGGGATCGTCAAAGGAACGTGACTTCTCCGAGGCGCGAACATACCCGGCCTTTCTGCGCTCCGGGTCACGCGTGAACAATCGCGTTTCGCGGTGGTAGCGCCAATGCTCGCGTGGCTCATCATACGGCGAATTGATGATGAGCTGATCTATCGTCGCGGAACCGGCCTTCGGTTCTGGGATACCGGCTTGATTTTCTGTGTTCACTTCACGCCCGCCACCTTCACGCTTTCAATGCCTCGGTCATCAATGACCTTCACTGCAATCCGCTTGTGAGGGCCGGGCACAAAAGGCAGAGAAATCTTGCCGCGATACGTTTCGATGAGTTCGGCGTCAATCTCTGCTTTCAGGTTTCGCGCGAGCTTAGCCCAGCCTTCATCATCGTCAGCCATAGGGAAGAAAACCTGCCGGGGATACAGGCTGCGCCCGTCGTAATCTGTGTCGAGCAGCCACATCGCAATTCTTGAAGTGTCTCCCGATTCAATCGTGCCAGTGCGAGTGTCGTAATAGTCAAAGCCGAGAACCTCAGCTTCCCACTTGCCCTTGTGATCGCCCTTCGTGATCTCGCGCACGTCAACATCGGGCCGCCCCACCAGCCAAAAGCTCTGGTTTGAAGCCCGCTTCTTTTTCAGATCTTCCGTCAGCAGGTCCGCATTCATTTGCGCCGTCAAAAAGGTCATGCCTGTCTTTTCTTTTGTGAGGCTGTCAATCTCGCGCGCGGCATCAGGGTCAAATTCAAAGGCGGCAAAAACGATGATGGCAGGACGCGGGCTTAGGGTTCTCGCCTCCTCCCAAGCAAGTTCGACTTGGTTCCGATCGAGCAAGCTGTACTCGGGGCCGAAGGAGATCACCACTCGCTCCGGTTTCACTCCTTTGGTTTCCGCGTCGGCATGTAACCAGCGCGTCCCCGCCAGTGGCTCGACGCGCGCAAAGTCAATATGGTGTCCACCCTTGCCGCGCAGTCCCGTCTTGACCAATTCGTCTCGCCATTCGGTGTGGCGCAGCGTGGCGCCTTTCCGAGCGACCGATGCGTCCAGCAGAGGCGTTGCGGCATCACGGAAATCGCCGAGCGATTCCTGCTCCTTCGCTGGCGCCTCTCCTATATCGATGTCGTCAAGAGACTGGACGCTCGGCGCGGGGACTGCTTCCACGGTGAACGGGCCGGTCACTCGAACCCGGCTGTTGTCTGGGTAAGGTTGGGCATAAAGAGTTTCCTGCTCAGCGTAGCGAGATATAGCTGCATCAATTTGCTCCGGACTCATCCCCTCACGGATTTCCGGGTTGTTGGCGATTGACTTCAACGAAACATGAGGAATGGTTTTGTAACGGAAGCCGCTGTCCACACCTTCTTCGGAGTGTGCGAGTTCGTAATAATCAAACTCCGCAGTCATCAGCCGCTGCTTCGCTAGAGTGATCGCAACGCGCGACGTATCACAAGTAATCCAGCGACGGCCTCTTTGCTCGGATACGTAGGCAGTCGTCCCGGAACCACAAGTCGGATCAACGACCAAATCGCCGGGGTCGGTGGTCATCAGCACACATCGTTCGATGACCGAAGTTCCGGTCTGCACAACAAAGACCTTGGGGTCGGAGCGACTCTGAACGGTGCCACCGACATCCGACCACATGCTGGTCATCGACACCGCTGGAAAATCATCGAAATATCTGACGTAAATCAATTTCCCCTTCGATGTGGCAGCAATGCGTCCCGCGATAGACAGCCGGTTCATCCCCTCCGGGACTGAGGCCTTCCAATTGTTGGCAGGGCCGGGGTGGTATTTCTTACCGTTAAACTCAAACTCGACCGTTGTTTTTTCTCTGAATCCAGCCGACACGAGTGTGTCGTACCGGAAAATGCGAGCACCATCCGGCAACTCCTGCTCGCCCAACTTTTCTTCGGCCGACAGCGCACGCCTGATTTGGCCGGGAAGCTCCACTTGGTCATACTTCGAGTCGCCTTGCCCGATTGGAGACTTCTTGGTCTGAAATATTCGGCGATACTTGATCCGCTGTAGGTCCTTTGCATACCACAATAGGAAATCGCCTGCCCGGCTCAGTGTGGCGCTGGTGAATCCCCCTGCCGTGGTGTAGTGGATAATACTTACAAAATTGGTCTGCCCAAAGACCTCATCCATCAACTCACGAACGTGGTGCATGTTCTCATCGCTAATCTGGACGAAGCAGGAGCCGGTTTCGTTAAGCAATTCGCGTGACAGCAAAAGCCGGTCTCGCAAGTACGTAAGATAGGAGTGAATGCCAAGCTCCCACGTGTCACGGAAGGCGCGAATCATCTCCGGTTCTTGCGTCAGGTCTTCATCTTTGCCGTCCTTCACGTCGCGCTTGTTCACGAATGGCTGAAAGTTCGAGCCGTACTTGATACCGTAGGGCGGGTCTATATACACCATCTGCACCTGTCCCGCCATGCCCTCCTTTTCAAGGAGCGAGTTCATTATCAGGAGCGAGTCGCCGGCAATCAGCCGGTTCGACCAGCCGTGCGCGTGCTTGTAGAAATCAATCGCATCATGAAGCGACAGCTTTTCTTCTGGCCGTTCAAAGAGCGACGGCTGTACCGGCCCGCCGTTGCCGTTGCGCTTGCGGACCGCCTCAATAATCGTGCGCGGATCAATCGTCTCGTGGACGTGAAGCGAAACGGTAGGTACCTCGAATGAGGCGTGCTCTTTCTTCCCAGCCCAAACAAGTTGCGGGTCGAGGTGAGGATCGTAATCGAGTTCTTTTCCGGGCTTTACGCTTGGGACAGGCTCAATGTAGTCGTAAACCTTGTGAGTGGGGAGCGGCGGGTCGGTTTCCGGCGTGACCAAACCAACCGGAGGATTGTTGACGCGTTTCTTCCCGGTATGTTCATACCGCTCGATGTGCCGCTTCTTCGGGTGATCATTTCCAGCATTCTTCCCCCGCGCTCGTGCCATCAGCCACTACGCCTCCACACATGATTTCCCGGGAACAGAAGATTCTATTCTGAGGAGCGATCCAATACTAGCAACGAAATGGAACCCTGCACCCAACATAAGTCGCTGCTGTTAGAATCCCGCCGGGGGAGATATATGGCCTCTGCCAATCAGGAGGCGCGGGTTAAGGAGATTCTGGCAGCTGTAAAACCTCTCGCAGCCGAATACTATCGGCTGACCGGAAAGCCGCTGGGTGTCACCGGAGAAGTTGCAGAATACATCGCAGCCGAGATACTCGGTCTCAAGCTCACGCCAGCTCGCACAGTTGGTCACGATGCGCTGCGCGGCAACGAGCGAATCCAGATCAAAGGCCGTGCCTATGGCAAGGACGCCAAGCCCGGTCAGCGAATCTCCCGCATCAAGCTCGACGCCCCTTGCGACACAGTTCTGCTCGTTCTCCTAGACAACGCGACCCTAGAGCCTCGCGAAATGTGGGAGGCACCATATCCAGCCGTTTGCGAATGCCTTTCGCGGCCCGGCTCGAAAGCTCGCGCCCGTGGTGCACTCTCCGTCAACGCCTTCAAGGCGCTTGCTCACCAAGTATGGCCGAGCACATAGTTCTCATTTATTTCAGGCCGAAGCTGCGCTTCAGCGGATCGACCAGTTCGGGAACGATCTTATAGACCCATTCCCCATTGTTGTTCAAAGCCCACGTGTACCACGCTTTGGGACCCTTCGCCTTCATCATGTTCTTTGTCATCGAGCCACCGACTCCGCTGTAGTCGTGTTGTTTTTTGACGCCTGCGGCTTTCCAGAGTTTGGTGAGCAAGATCTCACCGTCCGCCTTCAACCATGCCGTCATCGCATCCTTCTGGCTCGGATTGCCGGAGGCAGCTGCGGAATTGATGTTTTCGGCGAATCGTCGGGCGACGTCGTCCCACGTGGTTGAGCCGCTTCCGTTGTTGGGGCTGGGAGCGATGGTATGCGTCTTGCCTCCGCTATTACCTGATACAAGCTGTGAAACCAGTTCGATGATCCGTTCGTCGGACCCGTCGTAGTGGACAAATGTGAATCCGGGCATACTGGGCACCTCCTTTGCTACAGAAAGACTACTCCAGCAGTGTGCGCTGTGTCAACCTGTGATTGATCTATCACAGCACTGTAGTAGATCAGAACAGAGACACGTCAAATTGGCTGGTTTTCTGCTCCGCTAATCGCAAGTGGCACGGCGGGGACGCGGCGGCCTGCCGATTCGGTAACCCTATCCTGACTTACTTCGGGTTCCAATCACATAACCTTCTCCCTTTACGTCCTCTCCTCTCCGAGCTATGTTTCACGAGGTTGCTGTTTACTTTTTGGTACATAGGAGAAACGACAATGACTAGATCAAAGTTCAGTGTTGAAAAGCGGAACGAAATCAAGCGGATCATGAAGCAAGACCGCGTGAGCCGTAAAACCGCGATCCGCCGCATTGCCGGCAAGAAGGCGGCTGTCCCTGCCGCAAAAACGAAGAAGACACAGGCGGCTGCCAAGAAGCTGGCTCCCGCGCAGGTCAGCAAGGCACGCGCCGCTGGCGTGAAACTGTTCGTCGCCGCTGGTCGTCCCACAGCGACTCAGTTTGTCAAGGTGTTTGGCAAGGATGGCGTACGGATGACGTGGCAGGAACGGGCAGCCTTCGTAGGCTTGGCCTCGGCAGAAGAGGCGGCGGCGAAGTTCCAATCTATGCTGACGAAGCAGGGGCGCTAATCGTTTGACTGGGGAGGCGTGAAAATGCTCGTTCACAACAACAAGGGCGAGGTCGTCGGTGAACTGAATACGGCGATCTCGCAGGATGGTACCGTGATTCAGACAAACACGATGTACAGCGACGGACGCCCGGTCGCCCAACACATCTCTATCCGAGACAGTCAGGGGGGCGTCCACACAACAAACGTGATCAACGGAAAAATTCTGCCCTAGTAGGACGCACGGGGATCAGGGAGAGACTATGAGAGCAGCAATTTACGCCCGAGTAAGCACACTCAACGGACAGAGTCCAGAAATGCAGTTGGCCGAACTGCGAGAGTACGTTTCCCGGCGCGGCTGGAACGCCTTCAGCGAGTACATCGACCAAGGCATCTCCGGTTCGCGCGAGTCGCGCCCGGAGCTGAATCGGCTGATGTCGGATGCACACCAACGACGCTTCGACGTAGTGCTGTGCTGGAAGGTAGACAGATTTGGCAGATCCCTCAAGCACCTTGTTAATGCCCTTGCGGATCTTGACTCCTACGGTGTGGCTTTCGTCAGCCTTCGGGACAATTTGGACCTGTCCACTCCGTCGGGGCGGCTCATGTTTCAGATCATCGGTGCGATGGCTGAGTTCGAGCGATCCTTGATTCAAGAACGCGTCCGAGCCGGACTGCGCAATGCGAAGCTCAACGGGAAGACCTTGGGACGTCCACGTAGGATAGTCAATGGGGATGAGATGACCCGGTTGCGACGGCAAGGAGCAAGCTTCCGCGAAATTGCTAAGGCAGTTGGTGCGTCCGCGGGCACAGTTCGTACTCGGTTGCTTCGTGGATGATTTGAAGAGGTGACGGATGAAGACCCTGAAGCCTTTGAAGCCCTACATGCTTAGACGCTGGAGGGCAGGCAACTTCCCAAACTGCCACTACTTCTTCACTTGTGCTAGACCGGGGAGGACGGGGAACGCGGCGAGCAGATATGCTCAAGTACCGGACGATTTGGTTCGCCGTTGGGTTCTCGGCTTGCCAGGCCCGAACACATCTATAGTCTCACTTCTGGGCACCAAGCACGGCATCAGCGAATTTTCGTTCTATTCGTTCTACGGCGGCTTTGACCTGCCCTCCGAAAATCCCGGCTGTCTCTCGTTTCGGGAGTGGCTCACCCATTGGTATGCGGATCGGTCAATAGTTCTCTGCGAGCACCCGACCTGCGACTTCGAACCAATAGTGCCTGAAACACTGGATGAGATCGTCTCGGATATCAGCAAGTTGCTCTCGGCGGGACGAACGGTTGTGCTCATGGATTCCGGCGGGCAACAACGGACTGGTGCGGTCTGTAACGAAATGCGAGCCGTAGAGGACAGCTCTCAATCTTTGTGAGGCTATGTTTAGCGTCGGCCTGTCGCACATCTCGACGCTGCCCAGCCAAAGCCACCGGCGTAGGCTTGCGGTGATTAAAAAACCCTAGTCGCAGCGTCGGGGGCCAAGCATTGAAAATCCAGAACTTCCCAGGTGAACAATGCCGGGTAATAAACTGATATTTCCTAACCGCGATGTACGGTCGGCAGAATCTCAGGAGTGATTGGTTTTGACGGCTGCGAAAGTTCTGGCCTTACGTGATGGATGGGCTTGGGCTTCCTCTGCTGGATCGGCTTAGGCTGCTGCTCCGGCGCTCGCTGCGAAATCTGTTGGACCCGCATGAACGCATCCTGAGTCACGGACTTCCTCGGCTCGCCCGGCTTAATGGGCCTGACGGCTTTGACGTCCGCGGTCTTGGCGTCGGACTGAAACGCCGTCGCCGCCAGTACGGCATCCGCTAGCTGCGCGAAATCATAAGCGAGCAGCCGCCGGAACATTGCGCACTGGTCGGCAGCAGCCATGAGCGGCCCGTGCATGATGATGTGCTCGCGCACGGAACCTTGGAACTCTCTCCATGACGGCGCTCTATTGTGGGTGTGGTAGAAAACCGCGTGCAGCGTCATCAAATCACACTCAGCCGCAGTCCAGCGCATCGCATCGGACACCCCATCAATCTCCGGCTCGATCTTTTCGCATTCGCGAGTCGCGAAGGAGATTTCAGCCTCCGAGCCGTCGCCACCTATCAACACAAGCAACTGCAATAGAAACTCATCGCTGATCATAGCCCTCGCATCTGAGCGGCCCGCTGCTGCTGCAACATTTCTTCCTGACGACCCATGAACGCGGCTTCCATCTCGTCCTGAGCATTCCAGTTAAATGGGACGGCGCGAACCCTCCCGCACTCGTCACGGGAACAAATCTCAAGGTGATGAAGGTTGGGGTGCCGCTCCCAGCGACACGAGTGCCCGGCCAGAGGTGGGGTAGATGACAGATTGATTTTGATTTTCTCCATTTCGGTGCTCCTCTGTAAGAGGGGCCGGGATTACGGATTTGGTTTTGATTGTCGGAATCGCCGACGAAGAGGAATCGCAGAATACGAATGCCATTTCAGACTGTACAGAATCACAAGCCGGGTGCGAGCCTTCGGTGTTTCCTCATCAAAGCCCCGCCCGGCTTGTTGTGTATGAAGATAGGGCCTTTCGGTGACTCCGGAGGGTGAGCTTGGTAATTCTGTCGTCGCATGCGGTGGCCGGAGGCGCAATTATTCTTCCTCGAGGTAGTGGCACCCCTTCTGTTCACAGCAACCGAACGCACCGACAGAGTTCTTGGCGTGGCACTTGGGGCAATCCTTCTTCACTTCTGGCTTACGCTCAACAGCGCCTGTCTCCGTCGCGAACTGAGAAGCGGATGCCTTGGCAGCTTTCACTCGCTTAGCGTCACGGACGCGGCGGGCTTCCTCTAGTTGGTCAAGGAGGGAACCCTTCCGCATATGATCGCGGAAGTTCTTCATCGACTTCGTACGATCTGCCCAGCGAAACTTCTCGTCTTCAATCTGGTAGTGGAAAATCCAATCGACGACCGGGGTGCAAGTCTCGTAGCCGAACTCGGCAATGACATCACGGGCATACGGAAACCACTCGGGTTTCTGCTTGATACCAGAACACTCAGCGAAGAACTGACAGAGTTGGACAGCTGAATCCTCCTGATCTTCAGTCCAGTTCTCAGGGGTTGGGGTTTGATCTGTGGTGCCTCCGTCAGGAGAAAGAGCGGCGACTGGCTGAGCTAAGCTACTTTTCCTCTTCTCTTTCTCTATCTCTATCTCTTTCGAAGTCGATTCGTTGATTCCAGCGGACTTCCCGATCCCAACCGTTCCCAACGGTGTCTTAACGGGTTCCAACGGTGTCGCAACCGCTTCCACGCGTTTATCCGATAGCGTAATGAGGCGCAACTCCAACAACTTTTTGATGGCCGCTGGAATGTACTTCCGCTCGCGACCTGGGATGCTCAAAATGCGTCCGATCCATACCGGGTCGTTGGCTGGGTTCTTGCCGAGCTTTCCACGTAGGCGACGCAGCGCGTCGTACAGGTATCTTTGAAGGCACGTAAGTTCGCTATACTCGCGATCTTCTTCTTTGGCGGTCCAGTCCTTGATCCACGGCGAGGGCCCTTCACGGAGATTGCCTTTGGCATCCGCCTGATACTTCTCCCAGTTCTTGATCGCAATGTATTCCATACGCCCTCCCAATATGACGCGGCCCGCGTCCCGATTCTGGTCGGAAAGAAAAGACGCGGGCCATTGCCATCGCTGGCAAACTCCAAAATTGTGCGCTGATCCGACCAGAATCAGTTGTTGTCGCCTGTATCAATGTTCCCGCAGCGGCGACGCCTACCGCATTAGCGATCTACTTATTGTCTCGCCAGCCGGCAGATGCCCGGTAGGTTACGGCGGTCACGCAGAAACATGCAGCCAACATCAGGGCATAGGCGAGCGCCCCCGATGCTTACTCTGGCGCATTCGCGGAAACTGTGACTATTGCCTTGGCGTCGGAGGTAACGATTGTTCCATCCGCCCGATAGGAAGCATAGCCGTGAAAGATTTGAGAAATCTTCTTCTTCCAGACGTTGTTTAGCTTCTCCCTGATGACGTCGTTCTTCGCCGGGGCTAAGTACCGCATTGTGCTTTGAACGTCTTTGTGACCAAGCAGGTACTGCACCGTTGGAACATCAAAGCCGCCACGTAGGCAAGTCGTGGCAAAGGTGGATCGGAACTTGTGCAGGTAGAACTTCTTTTCGTCCAGCTCGGCTTTTTTCGCAACGTCCTTACACCACCGCAGAAGCTTCTCATTCGGACGCCCGTGCTTGTTGGGGAACACGAGATTGTGCCGGCGCTTCTTAGGTAATTTGTTCGCACGCTGTTCCAAAACGCGCATCAAATCGTCGGGCACGACGACTTCTCGTTCCGAGTTCGTCTTGGGTGCCCAGTCATAATGGGGCTTTGCGCTCACCCGCAGTGTATTGTCTTTGAAATTGAGATCAGACCACTCCAGATGGATCAGCTCCCTCTCTCGCAAGCCGGTTTTTAGAAAAACCGAAAAGATCAACGACTCCGTCGAATCGCAAGCTTTGAAGAAAGCATCAAGCTCCGCTTGCGTGTAAACCTCCGGCATCTCCTCAACATACTTGGGAGCGTCGCGACCGCTCACGAGCTTGATGCCTTTCGATTTGAGGAACGAATGGACGGTCAGGAACTTGTCGCAGGCGGTGCGCGGGGACCGCTTATTCTTCAGAAGCCATTCTCCGTACTTCAGCACATCAATGCGGGTTACATCCCCGAGGTTCGCTCGCTTGACGTAACCGACGAATTCGTCCAGCGTCTGTTTTGTTTTGCTGTAGGAATTTGGCCTGTGCGTTAGGCGGTAGTCCTCTAGGTAGCCATAGACGGCGGCGGAGAGGAGCAGGGAGGGGCCGTCCGGCTCCTTGACTGCGATACCAAGGGCTTTTGTTTGGAGGATGCTTCGCTGGATCTCGGCTTGGTTTTGGGCGTCAGCCGCGTTCTTACATTTTCTGGTGCGCTGCTGTTTCCCTTCGTACCACTTGATGATGTAGTCGGAATCGGGGTGGTGCTCGGTGTGGCCGTTGACGTGGCACCAGTCCGGTTTGAGCTTGTTGTTCCGGCCTGTGACGGGCCTGTAGTACGACCAGACGCCGTTCACTTTCGCGGATTGGTAGATCGCGACCCGGCGGTTCGCCATAAGGCGAACCATACCTCAAAACCATACAGTCGTAGTACAACCGACGGTAATCCTATGGAAACAAAAGTAATGGCGGAGAGAGTGGGATTCGAACCCACGTTAGAGTTTCCCCTAAACACGCTTTCCAAGCGTGCGCCTTCAGCCACTCGGCCATCTCTCCTCCAGCCC
>Ga0335073_10010565_pt1 | contig 12982 bp, 12 predicted proteins | sample Lox_Sample_22_FD_207093 | JGI IMG/M metagenome (GOLD analysis project Ga0335073, IMG submission 207093) | Soil microbial communities from Loxahatchee National Wildlife Refuge, Florida, United States - Lox_Sample_2.2 | ecosystem: Environmental > Terrestrial > Soil > Wetlands | place: USA...
TACAACCCCGACAACCATTGGATGTATTGTTGATTGAGGTATATTGCAACGCTGTATAAGCGTCAGTTCTAGAACTCTTCGTCATACAGCCACATCCAGACAGCTGCCGCAGCAATAATTGTTGCAGATTCGTGAAGCGGTGAATGTAAACATAGTGACGGTAGAAACAGTGGCTTTTCACGCTGCCTAAAACGGATGTTCGCTTTTCTCCGATCTTACAATGGCTTCAGCTGAGAAAAGTAAATTTACAGCCATCAACCCGGACAACTGCAGGACCAAGACTGCTGCGGCGAGCGAATGAACATTAAGCGGCGGCAAACAAGGTTTGGCTTTTGGAGCGGCCAGCGATAAAACACACAGATCATGCAACTTCCCTGCAGCAGAGCCTGATCTATTCTAACGGCTGGTCGATTCCAACACTGTGGTATTGGGGATGGTCAGACGCTTGCATAGGTCGCATAAAAAAAGCAACCGGTGATTCGCCTACTCCGTCGGCCGGCAGAAGCAAAGAAATGACAGCGCCGATGGGCGATGGGCACGCGGCATAGGGCAACGGCGCAGTGGGGATTCAAGCTGCCATGCGCTTTTCGACTTCACCACTGGTCCGACGCTAGGAAAGGCGGGCGCAATTTGCATCTTTGAATGCGTAATCCCCTTCGTCCAACTGCAAGCCACGCTGCACAGCTTAGTCCTTGAGGAGACTTTGCGATGTTGGTGGATGAGAACGGATGGCTGGTCCCGCTTGCTGCGCAGTGTGGGTGTTTTGCCGCACTGGAGCTGGGTTGGTCGTTGGTCGTACGAGGTGTATATCGGTAGCTTGTACATGGGCAGGAGGGGTACCTGGAGAAGGTCGATGTGAACGACTGTGACACTGCCACACCTATTGCACCCGGCGAACCAGGAATACGTATATCCTTGTTCCGACTCGCCTGATGAACTGAGAGAATTACCGTCACTGTGCAGCGCCAATCGCGTTGATGGCTACGACGCTCTAATGAGGCGTGAAGAAAACGGCTGATCTACCGTAAAGATGATGGTGTGAACAACCCAGTACATACCCCTCCATAGCAGGGCCTGAGTAACCGTAGCAGCGGATGTTATCCGAGTGGGTACGGCAGGGGCGGATATCAAATGCAATTAAGCGCCGGGGCAATTGGGACTGGAATTCCCCAAGCCACCGACCGCCGTCCTCCACGGAAAACCAAAGTGTGGATAAGCTGGCGTCGAGGAGAATTTCCAGGCTTGCCGCCCTACCGACGCCAGATGTTTGCGGAGTGAGGCGGTACGGCTCTGGGCTGGCCTCTTGGCGGGGATGTCGACCAAGATGGATGGTTTTGAAAGCAAGGCTTGACTGCTTACAACACATTGGCTGATCGGCGCTCGCTGGCCAATCTCGAGGTGGTTCGCCGCGCGAGCATCGCTTGGCTTGTAGACCATGCGAAAGGAAGAGTAAGCTCCCGGTCCGAGATAGCCAGATGCAGGCCCCGTATGCGGCAAGGTGAACGCCATCGTGTTGAAGCGAGCAACCGAAGGGCAAAAGCGACGCAAAATGCTACCTTCCCGTCCGACCCAAACGCTGATTTGCTTTCAATCATTCATTTTCTGCCAAGGGGGATGCGATGTGGCTTGTGATGGTATTCCAGATCAACTATCCGGTGTGCACGCCTGGGTACGCCTCCATCAGCGTCCCATCCAATTCCAGCTTGTTTCATGGGGCAAATCATCTGCCGAGAGATAATTTAGTCGGACCGCGCTTCAGACGACTGGCCTGCCACCCACCGTGCTCTCTGTCCTTTGCTCCATGTCACCCGCTCCCCTCCCTAACTCGTGGCTGCTAATTCCAGATGCGCGTTGCACTAGCTCCGAAAGTGCCACTCGCTCGACCACAGTGTCGGGAAATGTGGCTGAAGGTCTTCTAATGACACGGATGTTGGAGCGAAATGAAAGCGAACACGCCTCTGCGACGAATGTGGTTTTTGGCAATGGCAACAGACATATGTACCATGGTGTTAACTCTCAAAAACGCCTCCCTTTTTCCATGATATGATGCAAATGTAACGGGGGAAAACGTCAAATCGACGTGTCGCGTCGAGAAACTACAAGCCCAAAAAGTCCCAAACCAAAACATGCAAGATTTCCGTTCGTAACATCTTCGCTGAACGCTGGTCATTGAGCTCCGGAGTATGCCCCTAGCCCGTTAATATACAACGCCGTCATGTACACCCGGCCGATGCTGTTGATCGAGGCCGCGCCTATGTCACATTTGGTATATTTTAAAATTCCGTTCATTCATGCCCTTCACCGCTCAGCCTCTGACGCGCTGGCTGTGCTCTTCCGCTTGCATTTGTCATGCGCCAGGTGACCGTTTCTAGCCGTGGTCCTAGTGAAGACTGCGCCGCATCGGGGACACTCGGACTTAGCCGCCGTGCCTGACTTCTCGCGTTGATGTCTGAGAAGGTTGCTGAACGTGGAGAATTGCCTTCCGTTGCAACCGTGCTCCCAGCATTGGGGTTTCGGGCGCGCCGTGACCACTCTGACGCCGCTCGCATCCTCGGCGCTCAGAGGTACCGCTTGCTGGCTTGGATTGCTCACTGGAAATTGCGTGCCGTACGAGCCCTGCGAAGGTAAATAACCCGACGGTACTTGTGAATACCCAACACCGTAAGTGTTAGAGCCGTATGGATCTTGAGTTCTGAAATGGTTGTTAGCATCGTAGGTTGCTAGATAGGTTAAGGATTCCGTACGATTGGTAGCCTGCGGCATATTGTAGCGATGGTGCCGTCTGTGATGGAGCAGCACCGTAGCCATAGTTTCCTTGTGCTCCACCGACAGATGGGTCATAGGGATTGGGTACGACTTGCTGATACTGTTGTCCTGGTGGTGGCTCGCGTTCACGTGAAAGAGATCTCTGAGACGTCACCGGGCTGCTTCCCATCATCGGTGGGCTCGTGGTGTACGACGGCGCATAACTTGACGGCTGTGGACTTGCTTGCGCCATTACCTGCTGTTGCTCTACAGATGAGTACTGGTCCATGTAGCCTATACGCCAATTTAGTTGCTGGTTCAAGTTGGTCGCGCCATTATTGGGCACTGACTCGACTGGTAGCTCGAAGGGTAAGCACCAAAGTGGCCGTACTGGGCAGGCATCATGAATTCCATTGAGTTCCTAGAAAAAAAATCAGCCAAGATGAGAGAGCGCGATGGGACGGTGGGGGTACCCACTTTAGGCCCTGTGGGTTGAGCGAGACCTCGACGAGAGAGTTGGCGCTGGATGCTGAAGTGGAGATGACGGATTCCGAAGACGACAATGGGTCTCCCGACGCGAAGCTTGAGTTGCTGGCCGAAGAGGTGGTTTGTTGTTGCGCAAGGCCAAGCAAGGTGGGGGTTAAGAGTCCGGTGAGCTGCGCTTCAGGTTCGGTCGCGAGATGGACGGGACGAAGGTGAAAAGTGTGATCGGTTGCGGCTTCCCAGATGGCTCGGCGGTTCTGTTCGTTAAGTTGAACGGCAGATACGGAGCGAGCTCGTGCAATCCGACCGTTGGGTACACGACGAAGTTGGGTTGCGGTGGCCGAAGGGTAGCTTGGTGTTCTGGATCTGGCGGGTTGTGAGCGTCGATATGTATTTGAAGCAATATTGCTAGGAGGTTTCTCCATGACACTGACACTGTCGGATGAAGGGGTGAGGGAGGATTTGAAGGAGGCTGAGAAGACATGGACCGACTTACAAATCTATGCGCCTTACTGCAGAAGGTGAAAAGAGATGGCTTAAAACTGCGGGTAAATGGAGTCACTGAAATACCAGGGATATAGCAAACAGTGCCTGCGCCATGATCGAATGGAGCTAGACACGTATAAACCTTAGAGGCGGCTCCATCCACGAGCGCACCAGAGCGCAGACCGATAGGTGCCTGTTCAGAGGATTCAAACCCTTGCTCGACAGCATCTGCCTCCCGCTGGACGCCCCGGGCTGCCGACCGTTAGCTGCACAAAAGATACGCTGTTATTTTACAGAGAGATGATCCCATGTAATTCCAGGTAATCGGCATCCGAGAGCCATGTAGCTCGACGGGTGACGGGTCACAAGGCGAAGTGGCCGAGGACAAACGCTGGCCATTGCGCCGAAGCTCGACCACACCGTAGCGACAAACTCACTGGAAGAAAGAGTGTTCGGGGAGTGCAAAAACGGTTCCCGCATCGCACGCTACAAAGATCGGAGATCGGTGAGGCCTTTGGCCCTGAGGAAAGCGGTCTACCACGCGTAGTGACACGCCTTCTACTAAGATTTCCAAACGCGGAAGGAGCCGGCATGGAAGCTAAGGGCAAGTGTGGACGAAGACAGCAAAACAAGACAAAGTTGGTGGCGTGGAAGAGTGGTCATGATCGCGTGGACTTTGCATGACGGCGCGGTTTCACCGGACGAAAGGCCAGCGCGCCACAGCCATCAATCGGGTCAGCGAAAATAGTGTCGTCCCGCGGATAGAGCCTAAGCTTGCTGTAAGGTAAGAGTAAGGCAATGAGAGAATAGGGTTTTGACTGGTGACGGGTGACGGGTCTGACGTTTGGGAGGTGAGCGCGCGAGCCAACTGGAGGTCCTTCGGCAGCGCTTCAAGGGTGCATGGAAAGGTGGATGGATGGATGGTAATTACATACTGCGCTGCACTTACTGCATTTGCTGCACCTGCACATAACACACGCAGTCGACAGCAGTACCAAGGTCGGAAGGGTGGTAGGGATGGCACGAGTTGCTTGGAGCCAAAATCTATTTTTCGACCCCACGGTCGGTGTCTCTCAAGTCTCAAGCACCGACTTTGCTGCTAATGTTGCAGCTGTGCATTTGCCGGGTCATGGTCTGGTCTGTGTCGCTGTGGGCCAGCCAGTCTTTTCAGGGCACGCACTGTCGAGTTAGCTCACAGCGGCCTGTTGGTTGGATCGCCCGGCCTAAAGTGCCACCCTAGAGCGCACCCTTTCGTGCTATTTTGGTCGCAGGGATGCCAGTTGCGCGTTTTGCTGCAATTTCACCCTCTGCCCTCGCCCTTCGCCCACCTTCAGGAGCCCAGTGCGCAAACGGGAGGAGCCTAGCCTGCCAACGGGAGGAACCAGAGCCGGCCATTCGCTCTGCTATAACGGGGTTCGAAGGATGGGCGGATGCGACAGCGGTGTGCTGAGCTGCACTGGGATCGGACGGCGAGACCTAGATACCTTACCTAACTCACCACTCGACCGCCGCTTTGCCGCAAAATGCCGAAGTAGGCTATTTTGCGCCAGCTAGCTTAGTAAACCTGCCCAAAAAGCCCATTTGCCACAAGTCCAGCGAAAAGAGAGCTGCTGCTCGGGCGTGATCGGGCTTGCCAAATGCACTGTCGTCAATTTCCCCATACTCTACTCATTGCATCCGGCCGTTTCGAACTTGGCCGACACGCTGCACTTACGACCGTTGAGGCGCTGGGCTGGCCAGAAGTCCGTGTGTTGGCTCGATGCAAGTGTGGTCCGTTCGATAGCAGAAATCGTTTCGCTCGAGAGCATGGTGGGCCTAGGCATGACACTTGGAGGTTGGGCATCTTGACTTTGGATGCTTACGAGCGAATCCAGCCCGTTGTTGTGTGAGCTTGTCAAGGCACGCGCTGTATCGGATAAGGAGAAAGGGTGGAGCGTTCCTGGAACCATCCACTACAAACCGGGTATTGTCGAGTGTATTCATCCCCATCCCATCGCAATTCGCTTCCTCATCATCCGCTTATCCACTTATGCCGCCGTCACCCACCTCGATCCATGCTTCTGGTGCCAAGCCGGAAAGTTAAGTTGTCACTGTGTCAAGGAACAAGACTCGACGTGCCAGAATTCCGATGCGGCCAATGACAAAATTGCCAATCGCACGCGGCTGAGCGGTTCCCATTGCCTCTTCACTATCACTGTGTCAAGGGAGGGGACATGCGGCATAATTCACTCTTCGAGCCATTGGCGACCGTCTGCGAAGTGCATGGTTGGGCTCACGCTCGCAATCAAAAGCTGTCATGTTTCCTTGGCAATGCGATAATAACGCCTCTGGCACCTACTAGTGATCGGCTCATAAACACGCGCTCCGTGATGATCCAAGGCATTGATGAGGCAATGGCCAAGTGACATATTAAAGATGTGGTCCAATAGCTTTAGCGTGTCAAAGATCATCAATCTTGCATTCGGAGCAATTGCAACCGGAAACGAACTATCCACAGTCATACGGGTTTTTCGCCACTGGCGGTTGGCGTTCATCAACTTGAGATCGCATACGGTAAATTATAGCGAACTTGCAGCTGATTGTGCATCTGCAAGTGTGCCTCGTCTTTGTGCCTCGCAACTTTGTGTCCACCACTCAGCCTCTTCGATCTGCTGAACCGCTGATCGATGCGCCTAGGTCGCGCACATCCTTGCCCACGCTTCCCAAGCCTCCACCACTTCAATGCAAGGGCACTATGTACAGAAAAGCTCCGAATCGCTTGCTTTTCACGTTACGATTGATCCGGCATGGCCGCCAGGGCTCGGCGAAACGTTGTCATCAAGTCTTCCGTCTTTTCCAGCCCAACGCTAAATCGGACGAGATCAGCCTCGACTCCAAACGATGCTGCCTGGGAGTGTCTCAGCCTGCTGAACGACAATTTACCAACGGTTTATTACTCACCCAGTCAAGTTCAAGGTAGTGCGCCAAAATGACGTACGGAGAACTACGGACTCATCAGCAGCCCATCCCCCGGGAATAGGATCGCGAGCGGGAAAAAAAATTGTCGTTATACCCACCTCAACGTGAAATTAGTACCAAGACTAGGGCCTTTCGCTGTGCTAAGATTGTCAAAGAACGCGACGGCGTCCGAACGAGTGTGGAACGTGGCTGATAGTAAGCCACCGTAGCCGCCATTTGGGGTCCGACATCGATCGTACAACGAGCGAGTGTCACTATACTTTGGGTAATACACCTTTTTGACTAAGCGGCAGACTTCAGCCGCTGTCCGCTCGCGTAAGATTTTGTGACTTTTGGCTCATCTTACCTCTCTCGTGCGCTCTCAGCACTTCACAAATCGCTTCAGCATTAGCGTTGATTCGCTCGATTCGTGTGACGAAGTCACGGCTGTTCCGCTCCAGGAATATTGCATCTTCAGCCCAATAGTTGTCTTCATACGACTGTGACCAAATCCGCTTCAGCTGTGAGTAGTATTGACCTTGCGGGTTTAAAATTGCACTGATCCAATAAGTTAAGATTTGTTAAAAGCTGAGACGAGTCAAGGGGTAAATTACCTCCCACCCATCACATTGCTATCACCGCTAAATACTTTGGTAAGACTGCTGACTACAATGTCGGCATATGGTAATACGTGGACGTTTAGGAAGTTGCCAATCGTCTCATCCACTATTACGCCGAAGTCGTACTTGTCGGCGAGTTGCCTGATTCTAAGGAGATCCGGCGACTTGAGTAGAGGATTGCTAGGAAATTCGGTGAACAAGGCTGCGAATCGTTCTCCCCGCTGAAGTCTTCGCTCCAAGTCGTCAAGGTCAGCAGAGGAACCGAAACCGTAAAATAAGCATCCAGGCCCGAACTTCTCCAGAATTTTTAATGTGTCAATGTACGGGAACCTATCGATTTCAGCATTTCGTCATTGATTCATCAATCTACAGTTGTGGAAAACACGAACCCATAGCATATGCTTTTCAACTCGCCTCTCGCAGCTAGTATAGCTTGATGTGCATTGAATATCGAACTCATGCCTGTCGGGAAGAGGTAAACATCGTCTTCTGAGAATCCCGAAACTTGTCTCGGAGTTGAAGTCTCTCTTTGCATTTCCAAAGCATCTTTCAAATCAACATCAGCTGTCAAAGCACCTGCAATTCTTCTTCGTATAGCCAGTTTTGCCTTGTCAGCAAGAGAAAAGTCTAGGTTTCGCCCAAATCTTTCTTCAACGTATTGAGCTGGATCACGAGTTTCTCCCGAAGCTTTTGACAGGATGTCGCTTCTCCGCGAAACCGCAGAGTTGGACGTTGGACTTGTGGGTCGACCATTGAGGCTGTTTCTATACCGACGAGGTCCTTTGCAGAACAACGCCGCACTCTCAGCTTCAGAGCTTTCCACCAGAAGACCTTCGTCGAACAATTGATGGCAGTACGCCGCTCGTCGGCTTGATACACCGTCCCCAGAGTGTTGCCAGAAAGCCTTCGCGATACTGTAGTTCTCTCCCGGAAACAAAACTGCAAAAATATTCGGGACTGTCGTCTTCACATCCATGGAGTGCGCACATTGCTCATTTAGAACAAGTTCGATAGTGCGGACCTTGTTTTGATCCAGAGACGGTGCTTTTTGTCGGAAGAAGGCCACACAGCGGTCCGACACAGTTCTTGAAGGAAGTAATATCGCCCTCTCGTTTTGGCGACCATGCTTGTGGATAATGGCGTCTATAAACCTTTGGATAGCCACATTAATGAAGAATCTAAGGTCTAAGTTCAGCCATCGTCAATGCTACTGAACGTAAACATCTTACCTTGGGTATCCGGTTTTCATCTTACTTAAAACCCACTCCTGACCTTCTTCGTAGGCGACATTGGCGCTCCACGTGGGCAAAGACACACTGACGGCCTGTATGGATTAGAAATTGGACCCTCCCAAACACTGGGATATCAATGGTGACTCACGTGCGCAGTCTGCGGCGGAACTGTCTCTCCAACGTCGAGGTTGACGGCTGTCGCGATAGCGGTCATGGCGATGGATAGAAGCTCTCTATTCGTAGTTTGGAGAAGAATGCGACAATTTCCGCCGTAACTGTAATGTGAAGAAAGTCGAACTTTGCCGCCCTGCAAGTGTAGATTTTGCTCCGACAGCGGAAATCTCCAGATACCCATTACGGTAAGGTTATCGATTACCGTGCAGGCCCCTGTTCGCCAGCAGATGCGCAAAAATTCCAACTGCCCAAATCCCTGCAAAGGCTTTTCTGAAGCTGCCGCAAATTTGCGTTTCCTACACACAACGATATCACAGCATTCTCAATGCTTGAGTCCTACCGAACGGCAAAGCGACGGAAAGTGTCGCACGATGCCACCCGTCACATTCATGGTCAAAAGGCGACGGACACGCTGCGAGAGGAACTGCTGGGACAAGAAAACCAAGATTCAGTTTCAGACGATGACGACAATGACGGCGGCGACGACGTAGATGAGGGCCAGGAACACAATACAAGCTTGAAGGACTTGGAAGAGGATTCGGACACACCAAATGGCGACTCGGAAGAAAGAGGAGGCGGTATACATCGCCGGGATGCCGCAAGAAGAAAATCCACTTTGGATGTCAAACCCAGTAGAAATGACACATTGTCAAGTCGGCACCGAATAGACGGTTTTGAAGGTTCAGCATTCGTTGGAGAAGTCTACAAGTCGAATATATTCAAGCTGCAAGTAGATGAGCTTCTTGCACAAGTCAAGCCACCCACCCAGAGTGCGTCAGCGATCGAGCCGGTTTTGAGAACACTGAAAGGAATAATTGAACAGATACCAGCAAGAGCTCCGCAGGTATTACATGAAGCAGCCCAAAAATTGGCACTGGAAACGAAAGTGAAGACGCCATTCCCCAACCCAAAGCCACCTCATGATGCCAACTACAAACTAGAATATGCTCCCCCAGCGCATATCAACATCACCGGAAGCTATCCTCTCAATACAGGCTCAAGGACAGGAGGGAATCTGGTCCTCGATGTCGTTGTTACTATGCCATCAGCATTGTTCCAAGAAAAGGACTACCTGAATTACAGATACTTTTACAAACGAGCATACTATCTCACATGTCTTGCTGCCGGTATTAGAGATAACAAGACCTTTGAGTTTCAACTGAGCTTCGATTACCTTCACGGAAATTCGTTGCTTCCAATATTAATTGCAGAACCATCACAGGATAGCCTTGATCACAGAGGATACCGTATTGTCATCTTACCTGCTATCGAAGACAACATCTTCCCAACAGCGAAACTTCTGCCATCGAGAAACTGCGTCAGACCAAAACACAACGATACCAGCGCTGAACCAACCAAGCCGCAGCCTACACCATTCTATAACGCATCACTCCGCGTTGATAGTTTGGTAAGCTCGTATCTCAGACTACAGCACAATGCAACCAAGACATGCGATGGATATAGAGACGCTTGCATCCTCGGTCGCATATGGCTTCAGCAGAGAGGCTTCGCCGGTCGCATGCGCTTAGGAGGATTTGGAAACTTCGAATGGGCGGTCATGATTGCATTGCTCTTACAAGGAGGTGGACCAAAAGATACACCAGTTTTTTCGTCGGGCTACAGCAGCTATCAACTGTTCAAAGCTACATTGCAATATCTTTCTTCAAAGGATCTCACCAAGGTACCGGCATTCATTGGAGGCGAACGAGTTGATCTCCCGAAGAGCAACGGCATGCCAGTGTTCTTTGATATCTCCAGAAGTCTCAATGTTCTGTTCAAGATGACGCCGTGGTCATACAAACTTCTCCAACATGAAGCCAGAGTGTCTGTTTCAGCCCTCAACGACACCGTCTTCGACCAATTTGATTCAACTTTCATCATGAAATTGGATTCACCGTTGATGAAATTCGACTACCTACTGAACCTGCCAATTAATGTTTTGGTGCCTACAAACGAGAAGCAACAAGCTTCCGAAACTCTACTTCATCGATCGCAACAGCTCTTCAATGCTTTGGCTAAAGGTCTAATGGATCGTGTGCATCTGATATCCATTCAGCTGCCGGAAGAAAACAACTGGGATGTGGATGAGGAATCAAACCCTATCGATACAAGTTCAGTCCTCAGTATCGGCTTAGTTGTCGATCCTGTCAAAGCAAATAGAACAGTAGATCATGGCCCCTCTGCTGAAGAACAGAAAGAGGCCGCAGCGTTTAGGCGGTTCTGGGGAGACAAAGCTGAGCTACGACGCTTCAAAGATGGCAGTATCTTAGAATGCCTCGTGTGGGAACACAAAGACGGTCATCGATCAGTATTAGAGCAAGTTATATTATACGTCTTGGAGAAGCATATCGATCAAGAGGTGGCACAGAAGGCTAGGTTCATCGGAAATCAGCATTATCTGGTGTTGGGCCAGAAAACTCTTGGGAAACAAAACGGACTCGCTCCGTTCCAGACGCTGATGTCGGCATTCCAGAGCCTTGAAGGAGATATCCGTGGACTTGATGGTCTGCCATTGCAAATTCGCCAGCTTCAAGCGAGTTCTCCTCAATTATCCTATTCGTCCGTCCAGGCTCCGTTGCAGGCTGGGTACTTGCTGATGGACAAGCCTGCAGACGTTATCCTCCAGTTTGAAGGATCAACACGTTGGCCAGACGATTTAAAAGCGATACAACGAACTAAAATTGCTTTTCTTTTGAAACTGGCGGATCTGCTATCAACTTCAGTTAAGGAGCTACATGCGCGAGTAGGTCTTGAGAACGACGGTAATTCTACGCTGAATCAAGGCTTCCTTGACATTGTATACAACAGCGGTGCAAGCTTCAGACTTCGAATCCACCACGACCGTGAAGCAACACTACTCGAGCGTCGTATGTCACTCAAAACGCTCAACTCCGCCGAAAAAGCCGACGCCTCCTCAGCACTCGCAGCCTACAAACGAGTCTTCCTCAAAGAACCAGCACATACTCAAGCCATCCAGATTCTCTGCACCCGCCACGCCATGCTATCTCCATCGATCAGACTCGTAAAGAAGTGGTTCTCCTCGCACCTGCTCAGCCCGCACTTCCACCCGTCACTCATCGAGCTCTTCGCGGCGCGCACGTTCACAAACCCGTACCCCTGGGCCGCGCCATCGAGCCCAACGACCGCACTGCTGCGCACGCTGGCCTTCCTCGCGCGCTGGGACTGGCGCACCGAGCCGTGGCTCGTCGACGTGTCGGCGGAGGGCGACGCGCTGCGCGAAGCCGACGTCGCGGCGATGACCACGCGCTTCACGGCCTGGCGCAAGATCGACCCGGCCCTCAACAGGGTTGCGCTGTTCGTCGCCAGCGGCGCCGACCGCGACGGCACCGCCTGGTCGGATGGCGCGCGCCCGCCGAAGGTCGTGGCTACACGCTTGACCGCGCTCGCGAGGGCCGCCGTCGCTGAGGTCAAGAGTGCGGGCCCGGAGCTCGATTTTGCGACACTCTTTGCGTCGGGCTTGGGCGACTACGACTTTTGCGTCTTTCTGGATAGGAAGGTCGTTGGGCGCAACAGGGCCGGCCAGAAGAAGACTGCGTTCAAGAACTTGGAGCTTCAGATTGACGACGAGCAGGTGGAAGCCGTGGGGTACGATCCTGTCGAACTCTTCATTCGCGACTTAGAGGATATCTATGGTGATGCAATGGTCTTGTTCTACGATGAAGATGGTGGTGATGTCATTGCCGGGCTCTGGGATCCCCAGACGGAGATGCGGGCCTGGAAATTGAAGCTTGGATACTCAACGATTCCTGTCGTTGCAGCACAGAAAGGAGCTAGTGAAGACGGTGAGAAACAGGTTGACGTACAGATAAACAAAGCAGCAATCTTGAACGAGATTGCAAGACTTGGTGGAGATATGGTGGTGAAGATCGATGTCAAGAAATCGTAGCTTATGAATCGAAATACGGATGAGAATTCAGTCTCAACTTCAGACTACTCTACAATATCACATTGGCAGACTAGTGAACTTCTACAGATGTTGCAGTAACACGACAGAAGAATTAACAAAAGCGTGAAAGCTTCGAGTCGTTTGCATGACTGGATCTGTTTGATCCACTTCCATACAGCCCGGGCCAACGTTTTCCTTTATCGTACACCCATCGTTCTCTCCATCCCACGCCTTGGTACTGAATGTCAAATGACTTTATCGGATTGGAGCGTCTCTTCCAGATCAATTCAAATGGAGGGATCGGTTGCATAACCTATAAGAGTGCCAACGTCTCAAGCGTCCGTTCTCCCTATGAATGATTTCGAGCCACTTTTCTGTTCCACACGCCCCGCAGTCGT
>Ga0335073_10010566_pt1 | contig 12981 bp, 16 predicted proteins | sample Lox_Sample_22_FD_207093 | JGI IMG/M metagenome (GOLD analysis project Ga0335073, IMG submission 207093) | Soil microbial communities from Loxahatchee National Wildlife Refuge, Florida, United States - Lox_Sample_2.2 | ecosystem: Environmental > Terrestrial > Soil > Wetlands | place: USA...
GATTCGCATTCGGCGTTCTGTTCGGCGTCGTTCCGGGCGCTGTCCCGTTCGGATTTGTTGTATTGGGGGTCCTCCCCGGCGCAGTGCCGTTCGGGTTGGTTGTGCTCGGGGTCGTTCCCGGCGTATTCGGCGTCTGCGATCCAGGCGTTTGGGCCCCAGGAGTCTGTCCTGTAGTGCCCGGCGTACCGGGATTCTGTGAGGCAGTGCCGGGCTGACCGCTCTGCTCCGCCGATCCACCTCCGGCCGGCGGCGCAGCTCCAGGCGAGCTTTGCGCAACCGCCCACGTTGCGCAACCTAGTACTACGGACAAAAATGCAATTCCCTTAAGCGACATTAAGAAACCCTCCGCATCTTTTCTAGCGGCGCTATTTCCAGTTTGTAATCGCGGGGTAAATGGAAGGATCGGTCTTATGCCGTAATTGATCGGCTGTAAGACGGTAGATATCTTCTTGGAGGAAACTGAAATTTGCTCGTGCCGCGGGCGCTACTTCTGATACGGAGTCGGCATCGGGCCTTTTTCGAGAGTCGGCCGATCCCAGATCCAGCCCTGCCGCGAATAGCTGGCCAGTTCGAAGTCCTGCGTCAGTTCGAGCGCATCCGTCGGGCACGCATCTTCGCACAACCCGCAAAACATGCACCGGCTCAGGTCGTAGGTGAAGTTGGTGAGCTCTTTGCGCCGCGTCTTTTCGTTGCGCTCGCTCGAAACAACAATCAGATGTTCAGGACATGCCAGCGCGCACAGGTCGCACGCTATGCACATCGTCTCGTTCGTGTCGGGATTCACGTTGAGCCGCGGCGCCCCGCGATAGCGCTCCGCCACTTGAGGCCGTTCCAGAGGATATTGTTCGGTATAGATCTCTTTGGGATCCTGATAGCGGAACGTGACTTTCAGTCCCTGCAGCAGGTCGACGAGAAAGACTTTGCGCAGCAAACTCGGCATACCCATAATGCCGTAAGCATACCACCGCAAACCAAATTCCCTCAAAAAGCATCCATTGTTTCGTTGTCGAATACAGGGTCGACCGGCCAATTGCCCTGTAAAATCGACCCGTTTGCGCGCCGATTCAATGATCACTGTTGCTAATCACAGACTCTGGCACTGGTTTGTGGATCACCTGCTCTGGGATACCGCAGGCAGTGCGAATTCAGGATTCCTGGGAGCCATCTGGGCAATCCGTAAACCCATCATTGCCCTCGCGCTGACGTTGATGCTCACATGGCGGGAATGGGTCGATTATCATCCCCTGGAAACCCCCGTCGTCGCCCTCGTTGCCATCGTGAATTTTGTGTTGGTGTTCGCCGCCATTGCTCTCCTGGTCTTCACTCTTCAGAGATTCAGCCGGACCATCAAAACTCGGTAACGTCACAAGTTCCCTCGGGAACTTTTCCGGACGTTTGGCCGTATAAGCCTTCATAGAGGATGTCATGAAGGCCCATTTCACCAACTTGCCGACGAAGACCTGGCTCCTGCTGGTGATCCCCGTAGTTCTGGCAGCGTATCCAGTCATGAGGATCGTTGTCCCGGAGGTCATCCACGCGGTGGTGCCGGAAGTCGTGCGCAGCGTGCTCAGCGTAATCTAGCGCGCCTGCCCGTCCCGAACTCTCGGTCCGCGTATATCATTGTGCTGAATCCTCCCGCCGCCCGAAATCGGTAAAATACAGTGCGCGAGATTTTCTCGGACAACGGAGGGACATCTCCCCGCTTGCAAGATTCCGTGGCACAACTGGCATTGGTCACCGACGAACTGTGGATGGACGAAGCTCTCCGCTGCGCCCAGCGCGCGCTTGAAATCGGAGAGGTTCCGGTTGGAGCCGTCATCGTTGTCGACGGCAAGATCATCGGCCGCGGATATAACCGCAACATCACCGACTCCGATCCGACCGCGCACGCCGAGATCGTAGCCCTGCGCGAAGCCGCTGCACTCCTAGGTAACCATCGTCTGGGAAACTGCGAACTGTTTGTTACAATTGAACCCTGTTCGATGTGCGCCGGAGCAATCGTACATGCGCGCATCAAACGGCTCGTCTACGGTTCGGACGATCCAAAAGCCGGCGCAGTCCGGTCGGTTTTGCAGGTTTTGAACCATCCGCAGCTGAATCATCAGATCGAGATTCGGTGCGGAGTCTTGGCAGGACGCAGCGCAGAGCTGCTGCAAACGTTCTTTCGCAATCGTCGATAACCGTCAACCCCGACGGCATTTTTGGCGCGGAGAGGTGCGTGAGTGGTTGAAACGATCCGCCTCGAAAGCGGACATACCTTAACGGGTATCGGGGGTTCGAATCCCTCCCTCTCCGCCATATCTTTTGTTATCAATAAATTGCAAAATATGATACCTACACTGATTCCGCGGGGTATACCTTTTCCGGTTCCCCGCTCCCAAGGAGCAGTGAGGTATGACCGAAAATTGGCTCGATGTCGACGGATATGACGTGTAGCGTAAGCCTTGATCGGTCTGGACGCGCTTGGGTGAGGTTCACGGTAATAGCGCACTATGTCCAAGCGCAAGGACGAAGCCATTCAGGCCGCGATTACGGCGCAATCTCAAATACAGTCCCATTTTGGCCATTTTCACCACTCTCAGTTCCACCGTACACGGTAGTTCCGTAGAGATTTCCGCTCGCATCGAAGACCAAAGCAGAATTGGGATTCTCCCCGTCGGTTCCGTAACTCGGGAAGCTATGGAGAACGGTCTCCGTCCATAAGCCACTGTCGGAGCGCTGCAGCCGGAAGACTGTGCCCCAGCTTCTTTCGCCTCCCTGCGCTGTTGTGCCGTACAGATTGCCGGCGCGGTCGAAGGTCAGAGCGGTTTCGGGGTTATATCCAGCAGGATCGTTCGGGCCGAACGAGTGTAACACCGTTTCGTTCCAGCTCCCGCTCGGCGTCGGGGACAATTCGAACACGTTTCCACTTAGGTCCTGTTCCATTCCCAGGGGAGCCGTGATTCCAAAGAGATTCCCGGTGCTATCGAAAATCAATCCTGAGCCCGGGTTCTCACCCGTCCTCCTGGAATGGAAGCGGAACAGTATGTTTTCTTTCCAACCGCTGCGCGTATGCTCTAAGACAAAGGCGGTCCCGAACGTATTGGCCCCTCCGCCGTCCTCGGTCACTCCGTAGAGGTTTCCGGATTTATCGAGGACCAACGGGCCCAGCGGCTGCACGCCATCGTCGCCGAAACCAAAGCGGTGCAGTACCCTTTCGCTCCAAATGCCCTGCGCCGATCGTCGCACTTCGAACACGGTGCCGCCGAAAGTCACACCGGGCGCTCCGCCATATAAGGTGGTGCCGTACAGATTACCGGCCGAGTCCAACACCAAACCGCATACTGGATTGTATCCGTCGTTATTGGCGTTGCTGCGGAAGTCATACAAAATTGTTTCCGTCCATTCGCCACTTGATCCGCTCGGTGACAACTCGAAAACCGTGCCGCAGCCGAAATCGTTGTAGCCATCGGAGCATTGCTCCCCACCACCTTGGCTGGTCACGCCATAGAGGTTTCCGGAACTATCCATAGCCAGCCCTGCATCGGGATAGGCGCCGTCCCCCGCGAAACTTCCGAAGTTGTATAGGTAGGCCGTCGTCCATACGCCATTTTCCGCGGGCGAGGCTTTGAAGACCGTTCCAGCACCGTAGAGCCCGCCTCCATACGTGGTGCCATACAAATTTCCGGCGGAATCGCGAACGATTCCATTCGGGCTTTGCCCGGCGGAAGACGTAGTTCCGAAATCAGCCAGGGTCGTTTCCTCCTGTGCAGCCATCTGAGTAGCCGCCGCAAAGACGATCAACCAGAGCGACGCAGTCAGCCGGAATTTCCCAAGCAGCATCAGATTCCCCTCTTCATTAGCGACGTCACTGCGGGCTGGTCCTTCGTGGGCCTAAGACGCCGGTTCGGAACTCTTAATGCCTCTACGACAATGCCGCAAGCGACGGGATACGCTTGTCGCACAATGTCGCACTCTGTCGCAGTCGAATGTTGAAACCGGTGTTTTCACTCATTGAGCTTTGCCTGCCGAGACGGTCAATGAGTGTTACGGCGATTTTTCGCCAGCTATGCACTTGCAGGCGTTGACCCGGCCTAGTTTGCGGCACAGGCTGTGCTCATGCCGCGTCGCCACGCAAGGCTTTTTCTCCGGATCGCATGATTTCAGCATCAGTTGCTGGCAGCGCTTTGTCCTTCATTGCCCGATGCTCATTGTCTCTGAATTCAGCCGCCCGAAACCCAGCTTTGTATGCAATGTGAAAAGCCTTAAGTCTTTCCGCGTCACCGGTGACAGAGAATCCGCGTTCGTCCAGTTTCGCTTGATACCCGGCTTTCAGGCTATGGGACAACCTCGAACACCACACCGGCGTTAACCCCGCTGCTGATTCCACCTTCAGTTGTGCCATACAAGTTCTCGGAAGAATCCATCACCAATCCTCCAGGTGGAAATGCCCCGTCATTGAAATCGAAGTTGTGGAGAATCGTTTCTTTTCCTACAGCGGTTACCTTGTAAACGATTCCGTACTGACCGAAGCTTCCGCCGAACAACGTTGTTCCGTATAAGTTTCCAGCGCTGTCCATTACCATTCCCCCCTGCGGATTGCTCCCGTCCGTTGGGCTGCCGGCGAAGGCATGCAGGATTTTTTCTTTTCCGGTGGGGCTGAGGCGGAACACTGTGCCGAAGAAATTCTTGCCACCCACTGTGGCTGTGCCATACAAGTTGCCGGCTTTATCAAGAAGCAGGGGCGCCTGAGGCTGCGTGGAATCGCTGCAATTCGAGGTCAGACCAGCGCAGAATTCGTAGAGAACGGTTTCGCTTCCCTTAGGTGTGAGTTTGAATACAGTGCCGCAACCTTCCGCACACGTGTTGTAGTTGCCTCCCCACATCGTCGTGCCGTAGAAATCTCCGGCGCTGTCCATGATTAGGCCTGCCATGGGCGTGGACCCGTCATCTCCATTTCCGAAGCTGTGCAGAACTGTTTCTGTTCCGTTTGGGCTGAGCTTGAAAACCACTCCCTTCGTGAGGGTTAGGCCATAAACGCCTCCGGTTGATGTTGTGCCATAAAGATTCCCGTGCTTGTCGCGAAGCAATCCGGCGGCCGGGAAAGACCCATCCGTACACTTTGTGCCTCCGGTGGAGCAGAAGTTGTACAGAATCGTCTCCGCGCCGCCGGGGGTCAGCTTGAACACGGTGCCTTTTCCGTGCGCCCCGCCGCTGTTGGTCGTCCCGTAGAGATTCCCCCTGGAATCGAGGATGAGAGGAGCTTCGGGGGCAGTTCCATCGCTCGCGGTCGACCCGAATGTGTGCAACAGAATAAAAGTTCCATTCGAGCTGAGCTTAAACGCTGTGCCCTGGTTGAAAGCGCCTCCGGCCTGAGTCGTCCCGTAAAAATTTCCACTCGCATCCCTCACGAGACCTGCTTGTGGGATCTCGCCGTCATCGCAATTGGAGAGCGAGCAGAAGTCGTAAAGAACCGATTCGGTCTGCGCAGATGCACGCCCCTTAGTGCTGGCAATGATGATCAACAACGCGATCGTCGTAGCCGTAATGGCAAGCGCACGATGGAAAATACTCAGCAGTTTCGGGGCAGAGAAGCGCATGGGTACTCCTTGACGGTAAACGCAAAAATGGAGCCATTACAATGATTTGTCAAGATGAAGAAATCTGCACGTGAGCGCTAAGGCCTGATCAGGTAAACGGGCGCTAAACTCGCATTCGATGCGCCGATTTCACAGCAGAGGTGCCTCGTAAAGTTCTACTTTTCTGTCGCTCCAGGTCTTGTTATCGTCTTTGCGCTTTTTGGTTCTCCGCTTTGCTCTCGTCGTATCCGCATGCGTTCCGCAAAGCCTTACGCAAAGTGGCGTCGGATTTGTGAGCGGATAGCACTTTCGTCGGCTATTGTCGTGTTCTTGGCCGCAGGAGCAAGTACCGTATCTAATGCTCTTGCCATTCACCACTACAAGATGGCCGCGCGGTGAAGATTCCCGGAGAAGGCGCGAAGAAACCACCAAAGCGAGCGCGGTCTCGCGTGTCGAGAGAATAGTGTTCACGTCAATTGCCTGCCCTCAGTCAAAATCAGGTTCCTATGACTTCGGATTCCCGACAGGATCAGTAAATATCGTCGAGCAAATTCTAAGTTCAAGGACCGGCGTAGCCCATCGATAAAAAGTTTTTCTAAGTGGTTGACCGACTTGCTCACGGCGTGAATTTGTATACAGTGCCGCACTGACAATCCGAATCGCCGAAACTGTACGTTGTTCCGTAGAGATTGCCTTGTTTGTCGAGAACGAGGTTCCCTTGTGGATATCCGCCGTCAGCATAGCCGAAAAAGCTGTAAAGCGTGTTCCCTCCGCCACCAGCGAAGACTTCGTATAACGTCCCGAAGTCGCCAACCCCGGTGCCCGATGCGGTGCCGTAGAGATTGCCTGCATCGTCCTGGACTACCCCGCTGGCGAAGTCGCAGCCATCATTGTAATCAGTCGAGCTGTACAAGACGGTGAAGGTTCCGCTCAGAGTATATTTCCATACATTTCCTCCCTCGCATTGATATTCGGTTCCGCAAATCGACTCCCCGTAACAGAATGCGAGATCGGCCTGAGAGTCGCCAACCGCCCATAGCACGCTAAGGTGATTGCTTGTATCGATCTTGAACAGAGCCCCATTGCAATCGAACACCTCATAGCAAGATGTTGTGCCATACAGATTACCTTCGGAGTCGCGGATGAGTCCTCCAATGGGTACCGCACCATCGCTACCTGCCCGGAAGCGGTAGAGCACACTTTCTTCTCCGGCATTACTCAACTTGAACACGGTTCCGTAGTTGTTGTGTCCGCCTGAGGTGGTTGTGCCGTAGAGGTTGCCCGCGCTGTCGCTGATTAAGTCACTCCACGGCATCGCCCCGTTTGTTCCGCCACGAAAGCGATAAAGCACCGTTTCCCTACCGCTGCTGCTCAACTTGAATATCGTGCCGCACTGGCACACAGGACTGCCTCCCGCTGTCGTAGTGCCGTAGAAGTTCCCCGCGGAATCGAGAATCAAACCTGCGTACGGATTCGCTCCGTCTGACCCTCCGGCAAAACTGTAAAGCACCGTTTCCTTGTTGCTGGTGTCGAGCTTGAACACGACCCCGAGGCCATATGCCCCACCATAAAAAGTGGTCCCATACAGATTTCCCGCGGAGTCACGGACCACTCCCGCGGCAGGGGCACTCCCGTCGGGCCCTGTAAAGGTATGCAAGGTATTCAGCGTTTGCGCTTGAGCCGGCATAGAAACGACAGCGAGCACCACGACGATCGCTAGGGCGTTTCGACTCCCTAGACTCATCGTCGAGCTGGCGCCGCTCGTGGACTGGTTGGCAGTGTGCATCACGAAGCCAGATTCCATGGGTCACTCTCTTTCCTCTTCGATTTCTTTTCGAACATGTGCCCGACGCGTAGCGTGCAATGCTCCATCATGAAAGGGTGCTCTCCACGATGGACTGGGTACCCATTTTGAATTTGTGTGAATGGCTCGGCCCAAAAGCGTTCAGGTCGAACAGGTAAGGCCGAAGACGAGGGAGGGAACGACCGAACGGGGCAACTTTGTCACGGATACCAGCCCATGTCAAGACGGCCGCGAATTGCGCGGGCAAATCGGAGTACGCGAGGTTGCAGCGACTGCTTCTGGCAGGGACGATTCTTACCAACAGCGCGATTCCACGTTTGCCAACGATTCTGGGCGAGTCATGAGCTATTCGGAAGTTAGCGACTCGGGCCGCCGCTCGGGAGAGCACCTCTCCCTCTCTGCCAGTTCCCAGTTCTGAGTCATCCGTCAGTAGTCTTGACTTCCCGACACTTGTGAGAGGACGGTACAGAAACAACAAAAGGTGTGAGCGCGCTGCTCACACCTTTTGGTTATTACTCTTCGATTTGACCAACCTTACTGGTTCTGCAGCAGAATCGGTTCCACGCCCACCGTTACTGTCGCTCCTTTGGAGATCGTGTGCTTGTTGCCGCTCAGATCCAGATAATTGACGTACTTCGTCGGAGCGCTGTAGCTCTTGTTCCCACCCGCGTGCCACACGGCCTGCGCCGCGTATCCACCCGAGCCGGTCAGGCCGCAGGTCCAGATTTTCGATGAGCTGTCCTCAGAGCAAAGTGTGCTCATCGTGCGTCCGGACATCCAAGCTTCTACCTCCTTATAGGCTGTTCCCGCGGTGTTGGCTTTTCCGTTCGACTCCAGGGTGCCGGTCTTCTGATCGTTCCAGTCATACCAGTAATGCCGAACAACGCCGTTTGACCAGAGCAACAGGTAGAGCCGAGCCAGGAATCCAGCCTGATCGGTTGCTCCCGGCAGTTCACTGTCCGTGCCCCACGCTCCCTCCGTCGACCAGATGGGCAGAGAGCTGATCTTGTAGGTCGACATCGTGCTCTGGTAGCACTGAATCACTGGCACGATGTCTTCCACCGTGGTCGTGTAATAGGTGTGCAATCCGACGATATCGATGTACTTCGATCCCCCGGCCGCCAGGAATGAGCCCAACCGGTCTGCCATCGTGCAATTGCCATTGGGATAGCTGTAGTTCAGCTGCCCGTTTGCCGGCGAGATGATCTTAGCGCTCGGGATGTACTTCTTGATATAGGTGTTGGCGTCCTGTGTCATCCGAACCAGCTGGGCGTAGGTGCCGGTCCATTGCTTAATATCGTGCGGGGTGTTCCACATCTCCCAGTAGGTGATGCTGGTTTCCCGCTTGGCAGCCGCTGTGATGAAGTTGATGAAATGGTCGTCGGTGCCGGTGCCGTCGGAGTTGAGATCGCTTGGAGGATCGCACGCTCCGTCAGCCATATCGCAACTCTTGTCATTGGACTTTGAGCTGGCCCAACTGGGAGTCCAGCCCACGGTATAGATCAACGTCTGGTTCTTGGATTTGACGGTACTAATCCAATCGTCCAGCGTGGACCAGTCGTAGACGCCGTTTGCTGTGTTGATCTGGCCCCATGCGACATGCGAGTCCCACAGGCGCATCCCTGTGATTGTCATGGTGGGCCAGGGAGTGCCATACAACACGCCATCGTGAGCGGACATGCCGAACAAAGTACTGGGAATCACTGTAGAGGTTACCGTACTCGGATCGAATGAAGCGGGAGCCGATACATCGACCTGGTCATTTTGCGCAACCGAAAAAGTCGCGGCGGTGAGGATGAAAACAGCAACGATTAGGGGAATGGGCGCGAAAATGTGCTTCGCTGGCATCGTAACTCCTTAGTTTTTTTTAATAGACGGGAGACGAGTGGCAAAACCAGGGCCGGAAACCGACTACTCTGGGGATACTACCTTTTACCTAGCCAAAAGACCCCACACAACGGTTGTAGAACTTCTCAGTTAACTAGCGCTCGGCACATTGCGGAAATTTCGCTTTCCCCTTTATTCCCCAATCATTTGGCAGCCGATGCGAGTAATGAGCCACAACTGCAGCTTCGGATTATGAATGAGTGTTAAAGGGCTACTTGAGATCTCGACAGCCTGTTTCATCCATCGACTAATCGAGGACTACGGCTCTGGGTTCAGGTACTAGTGATTGAATCTTTGCGTCGCCAATGCGGCAACTTCACCTTCCAGCACTCGGGCAAGGCCCATGCCCTCCAGCAAAGCCCCAAACTATCCGCCGAAGACGATGTTTTTGAGAACGCGCCAGACAATTCATGTCGGTACAGCAATCCGCGACACACAGTGCTGTGAAAGCCCGATGGTTCCTTAGAACTGCTCGTCCTACTCTGTTGCATAAATACCTTTTTTGGAGCTTCCTGTGACCCGAATCGCAAAAATCCTTCTCACCCTCATCTTTAGTGCAGCATTTACGCTATGTGCTGCGAACGCTCAGCAGAGTAATCCCGAATCCTCGACGTCATCGATGTCGAAGACATCGGGCGCAACTACTGCTGCGGATACCAAATTTCTGCGGACGGTTGGCCGTGCGGACCTGGCTGAGATTGAACTCGGAAATCTAGCAGAGCAGAAAGCGACGAACCCGGAAGTGAAGCAGTTCGCTGAGCGCATGATTCACGACCATACCCAGAATCGGAACCAGCTTCAACAGGTCGCTGCGGACCAGCACGTCACCCTACCCGATATGGTCAGCTCGCAGGACAAGGCCACAAAAGCGGAGCTCGAAAAACTATCCGGTGCGCAATTCGACAAGGCCTACATGACGGACATGCTGAAGGATCACCGAACCGACGTGGCTGAAGTCGCACATGCCAGCAAAACGGCCCACAACCCCGCAGTGAGGAAATTCGCCGAGGAGACTCTACCCGTTCTAGAGTCGCACTTGAAGGAGGCTGAAAAGGTCGCGCCACAGGCTGGTGCAACACAGTCGGCCTCACGATAGTTATTTCCTGTTACGATTATCACTTCTCATTTTTCCTCGGCTGACTGCGGACCATCGCAGTCAGCCGTGTGCTTGCGCATCGCTTCCTTGAATGCCCATCACCTCACCTCTGGGGGTCCGTTCCGGGCGCTCTCCGTCTCCGGGTATCAACTCCTGCTGCCGGCGACGGATCAGCACTTCGGCTTCGTGAACCCGGCCGCCGATCCTCGACTGATCGTACTCGAACAAGGTTTCCATGTAGGCCGCATACCAGGCACGGATTCGATGTGGTTGAACCGGCGCATGCCCGACCGGCTGTGCCATCTGCCGGTTCAATCCCATAACACGCTTCCGCTGTCGGAACCGATGTGTTGCATCAGGATTCCGAGATAGGTCTGCGCGCTCTGCAAATCCTGTGGCTCCCGCTCCGTGCTCGGAACCGCGGCGTGCAGTTCGGATAAACGCTCATGGATCGCCTTCTGCGCCCTATCGATTTTTGCCCGGGCTCTGCCTCGGTCTGCTTCCAACAATGCCGTGTAATAAATGCGATACCACCCGGGCTCGCCGCAGTTTGCGCTTCTTGTTCCGTGACCCTCAATAGCTTCCATAACTGACCATCCCAAGGATCCCTTGTGCGGGAAATGTCTGAACAGTAAAGCAGTGCCCTGCGCGGCAAACAATACAGTGAAAATTGTAACCAGGAGTTATAACGGGAAGGTTAAATGTCAGATTTCAATTCGCTGGGCGCAACGCAAAAACCTGCGTTATAGCCGCCACAAGTCCGGGAATAGTAAATTCCTTCGCCTCGATGTCGACGTTCAGGCCACACTCTCTCAACGTCGCTGACGTTACGGCACCAATGGAGGACATCAGAACCCCATCGAGGCTCGCTCCGTTCATGCTCGCTCCGCCTGACCCCAGCAATGCCACAAAGTTCTTCACCGTAGACGAACTCGTGAATGTCACGACCTGGGGACGCTTCTCCGCATTCTTCATCAGCGTCCGTAACCGCGCGCGTGAACCCGCAGGCACGACTGTTTCATACGCCTCCACAACATCGACGTCCGCCCCCGCTCTTTGCAGTTCTCTCGGGATCACGTCGCGGGCAATTTTCGCCCGCACCAGCAACACGCGCTGCCCATTCACCATCTCACGCAGGCTACTGACGACCGACTCCGCAACGTATTCTTTGGGTACAACGTCAACCCGCATTCCCCGCTGCTCGATCGCCTTTTTTGTCGCTGGGCCAATCGCGGCCACTCGCAAGCTCCCGGTGCCAAGTTCGCCGGGCTTCTTCGGGCCTTCACGCAGCCGCTTCCAGCGGCTGAACAGCGCCTCTACACCATTGACGCTGGTCAGGATCAGCCAGTCATAATCAACGATATTCTTCAAAGCCGTGTCCAGCGACTTGTACGAGCGAGGGCGCCGAATCTCAATGAACGGGATCTCGATCACCTCCGCGCCCAGCCTGCGTAACTCGCTCGACAGCGCTCCCGCCTGATGCCGCGCCCGTCCCACCAGAACACGAACGCCGGACAGCGGACCACGCGGTTTCATCTCAGCTCGCCCTTTGCTCATTTTTCTTTCTTGGATTCCGGGCAAACTCCCAGGCCCTGCTGCCACATCAGCCGCGCTGTTCCGGAGATTGTCGTGTCCGATGCGGCGCTTAAGCTCTCAATCACTTTCTGCTGCTCTTCTTTCGTCCGGTTCTGACTGAGCTTGAATTTCGCCTCGACCTCTGAAACAGTGATCTCAAACCCAACAATATGGCTAAGCATCCGGCTGCGGTACGCCTCACTGAGACTTTCCCACTGCTCGGCATATGCGGCCTCGAACGTAGGAATTAGGTCGTGCAAAACCTGAAGCAATTGCTCAGGCTCCGAGAACACGCGCGCCTCGCCGTACGCATGAACGGCGCCATAGTTCCACGTCGGAACATTCTCCCGCGCGGCGTAGTTCGACGTCGAAACATACGCGTGCGGACCGTGAAAGATCATCAGGCATTTCGGCCGCTCTTGTAGAAATTGCCAGTGAGGATTCGCTTTCGCTACGTGACCGCGAATCGTCATGCGCTCACCCTCTGCGCGGATCACCACAGGCACATGCGTCGCGAACGGAGCCTCGGCGTTATCGGAAATCAAAATCGCGAACGGATTCGCCCGCATGAACCGAACCGCGCTCTCCTGATCTTGCACTCGAAAATATTCAGGGATGTACATGTTTTCTATCGATCCCGCTCAGCGTGCCTCCGACTGCAGGCGATCACTCGATTCGGCACTCTTCGTCTGACCGCGGTCTTTCCTTCGCACGTGCAGCAGCTTTTCCACCTCGGCGATCACCGTTCCTTCCAGATCCTTCACTTCGACCTGGAAGACTGGTTCGTACTTCGGCAGCGTCAGCAGCTTCTCGCGAATGTCATTCAGCTGATCTTCGTCGAGGCGGAACTCAGCCCTCACGGTTCCCTGCCCTGGTTTGCGATAACGGATCGACGCAGCCTTGTCCCACACGATGTAATCGCGTCCCAGGTTCGCCATCAGCATGAGCATATAGAAAGGATCGGTCATCGCAAACAGAGATCCGCCGAAATGCGTTCCAACGTAGTTGGCATTCCACCAGCGCAACTTCATCTCGACATCAATCGATCTCATGTCCGGAGC
>Ga0335073_10010567_pt1 | contig 12980 bp, 10 predicted proteins | sample Lox_Sample_22_FD_207093 | JGI IMG/M metagenome (GOLD analysis project Ga0335073, IMG submission 207093) | Soil microbial communities from Loxahatchee National Wildlife Refuge, Florida, United States - Lox_Sample_2.2 | ecosystem: Environmental > Terrestrial > Soil > Wetlands | place: USA...
GATTTCCCCCACACATCACTTGCATTGTCCAACCCGCTCTGCCTACCGGTTCCAAAGATGTGCGCTAGATGCACCTTGGAGTGGTCTGGAGCTGTATCCTGAACCATGGCGGATAACAAGCGCGACGACTTCTTTTACCGATATCGTAACCTCGCTCCCTCTTCCCTCCGCGGGATTCATCGTGTTTAGTTATGGTCTAGCGAAGCTGGATGGCTTATTAGCTCCAGAGTACTTCTCTTCATTATCCACATCCGTCTTTTTTTTTTTTCATTCTTCACTTCTCAAGCTTCCACTGTCCCTTCTCCGTTCTTTTGGTGGAGTCTGTCAACCATGCCTCGCCGATAGCATTGGTGGTCGTTTTGCCTTTCTAGCTTGCTTCGCTATCTCCGCCCATTCCGAGTCAGAGTTAGTCTGACGCTTCAAAATGCCTCAATCCCTCGTCCATGAGCTAATCGATCAATTGAGTTCCGGAACGCCACTGTTCACGAGCTTGAAACGCTCAATCTTCCAAGCAAAATGGAATTTGAACGGCGAGTTGGAAGAAGAGGTCGAGAAGACCCATTTCCAGATATGGAAAGTCCACATGAGAGGAAAAGACGATGGTGATCCTGTGTATGTTTTGCCCTACATATGTTCAATATTGTATCCTGCTTCCACGTAAATTTCCTTCGGTCTAAGTTTCTGTTGTCAGCAACATCAAACGCAAAGCCTCGAATTCTACTCTAACTCGCACTCTATCAGAGACTGGTGGTTCGCCAGTACAGCTATTCCTATCTTATCCGCCACCCTCGGACCTCTAGCCAACGTTCTCTCCATAGGCGCCCTCGTCACTTATTGGCGCGTGTCTCTCTACGGACCAGACCCGACACAAAATCCACTTCCTGAGCTCGAAGGCATCCCTATCAAAGATCCACGATGGTGCTACTGGATCAATGTACTATCCTTGATCATGGGCTTCCTCGGTAATATCTTTCTGCTGCTCAACATGCAGAACCGAATCCGTTACATCGTATCCCTTCCACTGTCCATTGTGTTCTGGCTAGTCGCATCCTCACTTTTGATTGCCGACCTTGTTTCAATGAGTATATACGCTACTCCTGAAGCTGGAGTGGAGATGTACAGCGAAGGGTTTTGGTATGGTGTTGCAGCCGCAGCTATCTACGGACTACTGGCAATGCTTCTCATGGGAAACTTTGTTGGTTGGGTGCGAGGACATTACCCGCAACACTTCGACCTTACTGATGACCAGAGGACGCTCATCGTGCAGAGTATGCTGTTCTTCATTTGGCTTGCTGGCGGAGGCGGCGTATATAGCAGATTAGAAGGCTGGCGCTTCTGTGATGCGGTAGGTGGAGCTTCAATTCGTTTATGTTGAGAGCGAGAAGCAAGATTAGACCTTCGACTGACGATGATTTAGCTATACTACTGCGACGTCACAATCCTGACCATCGGCTTTGGCGACCTGTACCCGCAAGAGAACGCAGGCCGGGCGATCCTGATCCCGTACAGCGTGGGCGGCATCATCATGCTCGGTTTAGTCATCTCCAGTATCTACCGGTCGGTGAAGGAGCTGAGCGAGAAGAATATCGTGCGGCACCACTTCGAGCACGAGCGCGAGCGCACGCTCGGCCACACCGTCACCACGTCGCTGGAGCTGGAGCGCCGCGAAATCGAGCTGGAGCTGGCCCACGAGCGCCACCTCGCCAAGCAGGCCGCGCGCGGCTCCGCCCGCAGTCCCGCCACCGCCAGCCACGCCGCCATGGCTACCCTCATGTTCCATCTCCCCGACGACAGCCGTCGGACGAGCTCGCAGGGCTCGGAGACTAGAAGAGGCAGCATTGGGACGCTGGGTTCGGCCAGTGGGCCGCTGCTCGTCCGCACAAACACGCTGAAGTCGTTCCACCGGCAGAAGGAATCGATTGTGCTGCTGAAGGAGGAGAAGGAGCGGTTCGAGGCCATGCGGCGCATCCAAGAGCGAAGCGAAATGTGGAAGAACTGGTGGCGCCTGGGTATGTCGCTGACCGTGTTTGCAACCTTCTGGCTGGTCGGCGCCGTTGTTTTTTTCGAGGTCGAGGCCACCACTCTGGGTCTGACCTACTGGGAGAGTGTCTACTTCTGCTGGGTCGCCATTCTCTCCATCGGTTACGGCGACATCAGTCCTCACTCTGGCGCAGGTCGATGTTTCTTCCTCATCTGGAGTCTGATTGCTATCCCCACCGTCACGATTCTTGCTGGTGATCTCACGTCAACGGTAGTCAGCGTCTTCAGCCACTGGTCAAACGAAATCGCCGAAATGACCATGATGCCACGATACGGAGCTTGGCGAACCATCATGGAGAAGCACCCATGGCTATTCCTGCACCTCCCGCAGTGGCTCCAGCAGCGCGGTGAAGCGCGCGCCGCAAAGGAGCGCATCCGCGCAGGCTTCGAGGTGGGCGACACGATCGACGGCAAAGACCCAGAGAAAGGATTAAGCAACGGCAGCATGGCGGGCGATTCTTCAGACAAGGAGCACGAGAACCGCAACGACGCGATCGCAGCCGGCACCATCAACCCGACGCTCTCGGACATGGCTCACCAGCACGACGCGGACGTGGCGAACCAGGGCACGGAGCCGGACGCGGCGGCGCTGGCGCGGCAGCTGGCGCTCGCGATCCGGCGCACGGCGCACGACCTGGGCTCGGGCGAGAAGGACAAGAAGAAGTACTCGTACGAGCAGTGGGTGGAGTTCACGCGGCTGATCCGGTTCTCGGCGGCCGGCGGCGTGCAGCAGGCGCTGAAGGAGGAGGAGGACGAGGGCCTCGTCGAGTGGGACTGGATCGGCGAGGACTCGCCAATGATGGCGCGCGTGTGCGAGCCTGAGTTCGTGCTCGACCGCCTCGTCGAGAGCCTCGTGCGCTACCTCCGCCGCAATCCGCCTGTCGACAAGTTCTCCCTCACCCTGAAGGAGCGCGGTGAGGATGCCCTCCGCATGCGCACCGCCTCCCATCATGGGCCTGTTGAAGAGGTGGAGAAGAATGGCGATGGCGATGGCGATGAGCTGGTGATGAAGCCGCTGAAGAGGACGATGAGCGCGCCGGTTATGGCGAAGAGTGCTACCGCCAGTTTGATCGGTCGCATGGACTTTTCGAGGCAGAGAAGGTCCAGCTTGACTGCTGATGCTATCACGCCTGCAGCTCCGGCACTGCACCCTGTCGAGGAGGAGGACCATGAACATCACGATCGAAGTCCAGAGTAGATAATTGGGTTGAGAGGATATCTAAAGTATTAGCGACCGTGATACCACCAGACTTATACGTAGGAATTTGATATCGCGAAATTCTATTTCCGTTTCTAGACTGAGTAACTTTGACATTTATTAAAGTAATCTTGAGCTACCTTTGACATGCGTGATAAGATCCCGGTCTGCTCCCTATACAACACATGCCTAAAATGGGCCTCTTTGTCTTGCCTCTAAGCGCCCGAATGTAGAACATCAGAGGATCTAATTCGAAGTCCACGAGGTCAAAAGGCGAAGTTCAGGCCCTCATCAAGCCTGGTAACGCCTATAGTTACTCGAATATTCAAGCATATGTGAGGATGCAGATGAAGGGAAAAGCTGAAGATTATGGCTACCATGAGTCACAGGGCGAGTGTAAAGCTTTCAAGGGCATGCAACTACGGATGAGAGGCCAATAGCACTCTTATCCCCATATTATATTCTTCATAACTATACAGGAGCTTCATAATAGTCGTTGTTGATCCAGCTGTCAGTCTCGGCGGCTTCCACCAGATCGTTGAGATATCCCTGAATCTCGTCCGACAGATCTCTCATCTGTGCGTCCGGGAGTGAGTCAAATGCTTTCATTCCTCCTGCTTCGGTGACGTTACGCTGCAAATTTTGACCATCACTTGGCACTGACGTCGCTTGAGCGACGACGCCCACAGCACTATCACGCAGAACGGTGATATCAGAGCCACCTTCGTCTCTCCTGGCGCCATTCGATACATCATTATTTGATCCCTCATAATTGGTCGGCAACGCGAAATTGCCATTCGATATCGGACCACAACTGCGAGTTGGTTCGTTGATGGGTGACATTGACCCTGACTCGCTCCGAGATTGGCGTGACGATATGAAGTGTTGAACAATGGCCGGAATTCCCTCTGTCACCACTCTTTGGATAAGCGGTTCGACGTCGATTAAGAACAACGTCTCTGCCAGTGGGCCTAATGTTTCCCTTACAATGTTCGGGCCTTGGCTGACTGCAAAGTCTTGAAACGCAAACAGCTGCTCGGAGAGATCACCGTCAATGTACGGCGAAGAGGGACATGGGAGCTCTGGAAACAGCATCTTGAAGATCATGAACCACTGCTCCTCTTCTGATGTCCCTTTCGGCGGCTTTCTCCTCATCTGTTGTCTATGTACCTCGGTGACACCTTCCCACCCTACAAGTGGCCGGCGCTGGCAGTTCTGTGCTCTCGTGTGCGCGTCCCGAACGTGCGGCGTCTCGAAGATTTCCATGCAGACAGAGCAGTAAGTCGGAAACGGATGATTCTTGGATATATGCTGTTTGACGTAAGATATTTTGGTCAGCCGTACGCTATAGCAGCTGCGATAGCGTAGAGGGTTTTTCTTGCAAAACGGGCAAGCGAAGAGTCTTTTTTGATTCCGTGGTCGACTATTTTTTGAGCTCGTTTCCAGAGATTCAGAGCGGTCCTGGGTATCGTCTTCAGAATATTTGTTGAAGCTTCTTTTGTTTGAGACCGCTTGGCTTTCGGTGAGTTGCGAGCTTGAACTACAAAGGTTTTGCGTATCATGGGATTGATTGTGATCGTCTTGCTCCTGATCGCAACTTTCGCCACGCTTCTGAAACGCAAGCAGAATAGCTCGAAGAAGCAGTTTTCCATGTCTTTGCCAAACTGGGTGATTCTCTTCTATTGTCAGAGTATGGTTTGAGTAGTCAGATAGCCACAGCTCTTCCGCAGACTCGATATCGGAGTCATCGTCGAATCTGTCACCTTCTTGAACACCAATTGTGCAAATTGCGCTCAACTCTAAGTCAGCCTGACGAGCAGTCGTAAATTGTTCAGTTGGTTTGTCATAAGGAAAATATTGGTCGTCATCAGTTAAATGTGCTATTTCTGGTGAAGATATTTCTGCCCTTGGGAGCGAAGGATCGCTGGGTGGACATGGATGTTGAGGATTTTGTGTAGAAGGCTCCCGCCCAAAAGCTGAGATATTCCCTGTTGCGCCGGTTTTGACTACCAATGATGGTACATACTCCGATGTGCGACCTGAAGAGCTAGAGGGGCCACGGCGAATTACATCCTGATTTTCACTTCGCGGCCACTTGCTTTCCTGGAGGGAGTCATGTAAGTGCCTTATAATGTACATGCAGTGGAACTCACCTGAGCCTTCACACTCTTTTTTTCTGCCTCTACAATCTCTTTATAGAAATTAGAGTCTGTATCGTTTGAAAGGAGTCTTTTTGGAGAATCTTTGCACCACCCTCCGAGACCCGCGAGAGATACGGCGTATCCGCTTTGTGAGGCGCCATATGTATCGGTACTCGTGAGAATCGAACTAGATTCGATTATCTCGTCCTTTTGGCCCCTTGGGGGGGCGGTTAACCGGTGCCGGCCTAACGCGTTCCTGCGTTCTCGGTGGGGATGCCGGGTCCTACGGGAGTAACTAGATATGGTCAATCTATCTGGATAATTGCTGCCAGATAGAACATACTTGGGCGGGCCCAATGAAGGAGTTAAAGAAGGTACAGTAACGGTGACGATTTCCAGACTTTCTATTTCTCCCTTGTTGGGCCGTAATTCATCGGGAGCGAATACATCGTCATCGAGATGTTGAAAATACGGTTGCGGTGAAACTGGATAGGTGATTTCGTATGATTTTTCGTCCTGACCAACGATCACGGGATGGTCACCAATCGTACATGACCGGTGTTTTGTTTCCATAGTCTTAACCGAGGTGTTTGGATCCTAATGTTGTCCGCCTAAACTAAGCTCAGATGTGGACGACGTGCTGAGATCGCTAGCTCTACCTATATCCTTATAAGAAGTTTAGTAAAGCTTTTTATGATTTAAAGCGTCTAGGGAGCGGAGACTCTGAAATTTCAAGGGATAGAAGTTCGCCAGACAAACCGAGCTACGACTCCACGAAAGACTGGCACGTGGATGAACATTGAAAATTCTATAGACTGGAGGAAATGTGTACAAAATATTGAATGATCGATGAAGAGTGCCATGTTTCTGTCGTAAGAATCCAACGCGAGAAACATGAAGTCGGCGTGAGGAAGGGCAAAATTGTGCTTTCAGTTGTGATTGGACGACGTCTTATTTAACTCGTATTGTTTGACGCATGGCGTCCACAAGCCTTGAGGAGGTACGTTTCCAGTAGACAGAGAATACTGTAGACTCTTTAATGAAATGGTTTACATTCACAATACTGGAGATAGGAGCGTGGGTTCCAGAATCAGGCTTGAGCATGATTGAAGCGAGGTTTGGGTCACAAGCAGACCGTGGCTGGACGCGTTAAAAGAGTGTTTGTCGTACCTAGGTAACCCAGCACTTCAGGCCACGTCAATACAAGGCAAGTGAAGGTTAAGCTGGACGACAACTTCTTTAGCGAGAGGCAATTATGAGAATTCTGACTGCGCGACCAGGCGTGGCCGACATATGCGTTATGATGCGGTTTGAAATCTACACCACTTTCCACTTACCGTAACGTACGTGTAGCCCGGATTAACGTTTTCATGCTGCGTTTACCTGTATATAGTAGCCATGTATTATCAATGTCAGTAGAAACTGGCGGATAGTGGCGTTATCTGGTTCTCGATGGTCTTCTGGGTTTATTTTGGGAAATCGTCCAGCTGTTCTGGCCCTGGTTCAAAAGTGTGTCTTTCGTGGTGGATCCACCAGAACATGCTAAGCTTGACCCAACAACTAACGTCGGCAGAGTGGAAGGCATGAAGCTCAAAAATGTATCGTTGATCTAGCACCCTAGTGGCCTTAGCAAAATTGACTGTGAATTATCAAGTGACAGAATTAAAGGATGACTTCCTCGATTAGAAGAGCTGCGCTATCCACGGATCTGATTATATTGAGCTCTCTGTCCAGAACAGTAATAGCATGTATGACGGTTGGATGGAAGTAGTCTAAAATCTCTCTCATAAGTCTCCTTATTCGAGGAGGTCATGACGTCTCCGTTCGCCGCATCCGTTTTCTCAGTTTACCCAAACTCAGCAGACAAAGTGTTAGGCGGGTTCAGCACCAGATTTGAATGACGATTAACAAGTGCCAGCATCTCGAACGACGATAGTATCCAGTCATGAGGTCGAACATCATTCTTCTCGCAACACTGGTCGCAGGAGCTGTCGCTGCGCCGATGGCTGTTGAACCAGCGGGTCCGTTTCTACGGAGAGACAAGGGGGAGAATCCACCAGAGGTTGGTTGTACAACAGATGAAGAAGTTGGCGGCAAAGTTTCATCCATCGGCGAGTTCACTTTCGACTCGGACAAAATGACTTGGGTGAGACCGAAGGCTGCGAGAGACGAGAAGACCAAGGTGTGTTGAAGCCCAATTCTATTCTCAACGAGAAGTAGATGCTAACGGCGAAGATCGTGGCACGCTATGCCCCCTGCTCCAAACAGAAAGATTATCAAGAACTGAAAGACTTGGAGGAATTGCAAGACGCCCGTGACAGGTTGCAGATAAGGCACATAATGAAGAGTAAAGACTGGGCGTACGTTACGACCTCCAACTACAAAGCCGCGATGGTGCTATTGAAAGCGTTGGAGCAAGAGGATAAAAGCTACAGAAAGCTCAAGGGAAAGGAGAGGAACCTAATGCTCAAGTTCATGGAGGAGTATATTGGAAGTCATCCAGGCGTTTCGGATGTTTTGCAGTATATTGCAACGAAGCCTCATGGGTACACCGTCAATTCGGAGGAACCTGTTCGGTCGCCCAAGGGTAACGATACTTGAAATGATTCAAGTTGGTGAGCGCGCGATGCGAAGTAGTGAATCTCGAGCTGTGGATGGAGGTCAAGTGTGTAGAGACAGCAATGACAAAAAAAATACGAGTATCCAGGCCTTTGTAAATTGCTGATTTCGAATCTACGCTCCCTCATCAAGACCAACAGCTCCGTATAAACACTTTTTAGGTCTTTCATATGCCATATGGCTAGGCAGCTCTATGACTTCGCGTAGTAGAATGATTAACGTCCGGGGATCAATTGGGTAGTCATAAGGTGGACTTCTAGACGATTGGGCAATCTCAAGCTTGAGAAGGCAAAGTTAAGGTAGGCTGTTGATAACACTACCGAGCCGCTCATGCGGGTGATGTGAAGAGCAAAACAACTAGCAAGGGTATATACACTCACTTCAATCCACCAATAGCTTCCACAACGCATCCTTATCAACAAAATCATGATGAATGATGTTGACCAGCTTGTAGTCGTCTCTGACCTTTTCCAGAAGCTTTGCTGTCGGACTCTTCCGAGGATAAATCCTCATCCACTCTCTCCAAATCGAAAAAGCCTCGTCACACCACGCTTTAAAGCTGACACCCTCGATGATCGTCGGCGTAACAATCTCCTTGCCTGGAAACGTGCCCCAGGTAACGGGATTCACCGAATCCACATCGCTAGCTTCAAAGTCTCCAGCTGCGTTGCCAGCAAAGTAGGAGATCTCAGTCGAAGCTTCGATCTTGGCCTTGAGCGCGGCCCAGTCCTTGGACGGCAGGAACAGCTCGATGAACGGCTTCTGGAAGACAAAGCCGTTCTTTGGGCCCCACCCGAACGTCGCGTCGCTGCTCTTCAGCCCGTTGACGGCCGGCTGGCTGGCGACGGACCACCACCCCTTGCTATTGACCCTCAGCAGCTGCTCGCTGATGGTCTTCGTCTCAGGCAGGATGCCCTCTTCGCTCCACGGAATGGCCTCCAGCTCGCCGACGATGTACTTCTTGAAGATATCGGAGATGTCGGCGGCGGTCGTCGGGTAGCTCCACAGCTTGATGGCCTGCGGGATCGACACGTGCAGCGACACGCCGTAGCCGTCGATTTCGCCGAACGCCGGCGACCGCGCGTCGCCCCAGCGTCCGTTGGGGAAGTCGTCCCACGTCGCTTCTCGGCCCAGTGTGCCTTCGCCTTCGGAGATGAGGAGCGTTGCCGCGCGGCTGCCGAGGTCGTCTGTCAGCATGCCGGCTTCGCTGATTAGGGCCTCGCGGCTCTTGCTACTTGATATTGATGGTCGTTCGACAATCACGCGGTTGTGTGGATTCGATGGGATAGATGAGAGTCGCCTTCTCTGCGGTATGCTGTTCATAGCGGTTAAGTCCGTAGTGAATTCGATTGCCTCCTCTTCCTCTGAGTCGAAATTAGAGATAAGGCCGCATTTCTCCACAATCTGTGAGACCACCTTTTCAAGGTTAAGCGTGTAGAAGTGAAATCCCTTTGGCCCAGGCGTTTTAATCTGACGAAGACCTCCAATTACCTCGGACAGGATTTCCACCCCAACTTTCTTTACTGCCTCGTCGTCCCCCTTCACAGCATCCAATCGAGCGAGAACATCTGGCGGAAGTGATGCATGGCTGAGTTTCGTGGTTCGGCGTAGAATTTGGTAGCTCTGAATTGGCATCAATCCAGGTAGGATCGGAATGGTTTTGAAAACGCCTGAAGGATCATTCCGAAGTAGTGATTCGAAGTGCTTATACTTGTTGATGTCAAAGAATAGCTGTGTCATGATAAAGTCTGCTCCAGCCTTGGTCTTCTCTATCAGATAGGGAAGGTCGTGCTCCGGTGATTGATGCTCAGGTGTTGAGGTCGCGTCCGAATGGCCTTCCGGATACGCTGCCACACCTATACAGAAATAACTTCCGTGCTGCTTTTTGATATACTGAACCAGATCTACTGCCCAAGTGAATTCGGTATTCGAGTCCACGCTGCTATGTCCATTTTGAAACCCATCATCGTCCATGTACTCATCGCTTCTTGGAGGGTCTCCACGCAGAGCGAGAATGTTCCTTATACCCAGAGCTTTTGCTTGTTCCAAAGCCTCATCAATCAAGGACCGGTTCATGTTCGTACATGTAAGATGGAGACATGTTGTTAATCCCAATTGGCGCTGTGTGATCTCGGCGAGTTCGAGGGATTTTGAAGCCGTGCTTCCGCCGGCACCCCAGGTCACATTGACGAAGAGAGGTTTCAAGGCTCGAGACATACGTTCGAGGCGCGCTTGGAGGTTCGCAAAGCCCTTAAAGGATATTAGCATGAACACGCGACACACTGGTGGCGTACTCACAGTTTGTGTCTTGGGAGGGAAGAATTCCAACGAGAAGTAGGAGCCATTTTCAGGCAGAGCAGCAATCTTATCCGTGATCTTTTCCATAATCGAGACCCGAGCAGTAATTGCAACTGCTCGAATTCACTTGTGAAGCGAAGGTGAAGAAAAACATGGTTTGTTGCGCCGTTGAAAGGCTGGCTCAAAATCATCGGCTGCCGGTCCGCATCTTCCACACATGATGTGGGGAATTTTCCAACTGCCGCTAGAGTTGGTTAATATTACTTTCCACGAGCCATGAACAACTTAAAAATGCTGGCGAAGAAACACAATTCTATTTTATCTCTTTAGAATATTCAATTCATAACCAATGCTACGTGACTATGTTGGGCGATTAATCCTCCAATCCAAGCCATTGTTCCTCGTCGTCCATATCATCGTCATCTACTCCGGCATCGGCATCAATGTTGCCGGCCTCTATCATGAGCATGTCCTCGTTGGTCTCGGTACTTTTCTTTTTCAGTGGCTGCTTAAGCAAATAGTCTACCATGAACTTATTGCTCTCAGCCAGTTTTCGAATATCTCGTTCGATGTTGTTGACTGCTCGCATAAGCACCCGAACCTCCGGAGCGAACTCCGCTCTCCTTTCTTTCAACATCCTTCCGTGGCACGTGAAGATTGCCTGGATCCACCTTAAACAAAACTCCAGATGTGGTCCTTCATCCGCCTGCTTAGCGACAAGTCTCATGAGCCTAGTAAGGTAAACGTCCGGAATGTCCCTGACCACAAAGTCTACGTCGTTTGCGGGAATGGAGAGAAACACTTTCGTTGTTAGGGTATCGAGATTGAGTCGGAATGCCATCACCAGTGCTTTTAGATACTCTTTACGACTGAGTGCTTGCAGCGTCGTCTCAGGCGTGACGGTGACATCGAGATCGAACGGGTCGAATCTCTTTCCTTCGTCCAAACCGTAAACGAGCAACCCTTCCGTGGTGGCAGCGCAAAAGTTCCGTCCACTAGGCGAGAAGGCGACACTGGTGACTCGCACCTCAGGCCTTAGCTTCCTCACACCGACATCGCCTCGTTTGGAGCCCGGTAGAGAGCGATCAATTCGATCTTCGAGATCTGATGCTTCGCCAGTCTCATCCAGCAAGTCTCGTGGCCCGGCTTCTGTCATGTTTCGAGAATTAAGAAACTCCTGTGTGCCATCGAGACTAAGATTCACACTGACGACGAATTTCTTAAGTAGCATGCCAGATTGGCACTCGTATAAGCAGATGTATTTGCTGTCGCCACTCGCAAGGATACATGTACCATCGGCGCTATAAGTGAGGCAAGTAAACGACTTTGTGCCGGCTACGTTCGCGGCAGTTCGGCGGTCAGAGATGCGTCTGCCACCGGAGATATCCCGCCTCCCATCGAGCCCAGATGTCTGAATGCCTTCGCTGACGTTCCAGAAAGCTAGTTGCCCATCAAGAGTGCTTACTGCGATTTGCTTGGAGTCCGGTCGGAATGCAAGAGCAAGTACGTTAGCTTGCAGTTGAAGTGGCTCGGACGTTTGTGTGCGAGCAAAGATATTCCATATTCGGATTGTGTTATCCCAAGACCCTGAAGCCAGTGTGTTACCGTCAGTGGAGAAAGCCAGTGACGAGACGGGTCCTTCATGGCCTGCTAGTTGGTCAAGGAGTTGACCAGTTTGGACAGACCAGATGTAGATTTTATCGGTGTCATGAGAGCCGGCGCAGACAACTTCACCACTAGGATCCACGGCTAAGCATGAAAAGCTTGTACGTTGAGGTGCAGTGAAAGTTCGAAAGTTGCGGTAACGGATCAGGTCCCAAGCTCGCACACTGCCGTCGAGGCTGGCCGTGAACAGGACGCTGCTCTTCTGCTTTGCGAGCTCACATGCGGTCACGCCGCTACTGTGTTCTGTAAATGTGACGACGCAGAATCCCGACCGTACGTCCCACACTTTCACCTTACCGTCGTCTGCACAGGTGACGATGTTCTGACCCGAGTATGAATAAACGAGGGAGTTAAGAGAATCATGGTGAGACTGTTGTTTGAGAATGTACGATTCAGACTGCCACTCCCAAACCAGGAGCTGTCCCAGTCGTGATGAGCCAAACGCAAGCCAGAGGCCGGTGCTGTTGATGGTAACGAAGTCGATATTTGTCTGAGAGATGCTAAGAGTGTGGATCTCTGTGAAATCGGGAAGTTCGTGAATGGTGAAGATACCGTTCGAGAAGCCTGTTACGAGTAGATTCGAGGGAGCATGAAATGCGGCACAAGTCACGTTTGCGTTGCTCTGCATGAAGTAATGTCTATTCGCTATTCTCCACTGCATGTTTTCATCCTGGATCAACTCTTCATCTTCGACGGCACCAGGCTTAGCCATATATTCCCATTGGAAGAGAGCTCCATCCTTGCTGATGGTCCAGATCTACGAATCGTCAGAATTGTGATCAGTGAATACAAATCTGCGGCGCAAACCCACCGTTTCCTGGTCTTTCGAGAACCATGCCGCACGTACACCTTGTCGATGTCCCGACAAGGTGGTAGGCACGAATCCTTTTACCGGATCCAGACTCCATATTCTTGCGGAGAGATCTTTGGATGCGCTGAGAAAGAATCTCGAATCGCTTGACCACTGGATGTGCTCGACTTGGTCGTAGTGACCAGTATATGTTCTATGTCGGACGAAG
>Ga0335073_10010568_pt1 | contig 12980 bp, 8 predicted proteins | sample Lox_Sample_22_FD_207093 | JGI IMG/M metagenome (GOLD analysis project Ga0335073, IMG submission 207093) | Soil microbial communities from Loxahatchee National Wildlife Refuge, Florida, United States - Lox_Sample_2.2 | ecosystem: Environmental > Terrestrial > Soil > Wetlands | place: USA: Florida...
GACGCCGTGGTGAAGCCGAACTTGCGCTGGGCGTTGAGCGCGGACAGCGACTTGGTGGTCGCGACGTGCGCGAGGCGGGCGGTGCCGAGGCTGGCGAGGTGCGGCAGCAGCATGGAGGAGGCGTAACTTCCGGCCCCCACGAAGCCGATCGCTATCTGCTGCTTGCTGTTTTCATTCGTCCGAACGGACGGCTTCTTCGCCCCAGGCAGCACCGTGCTCGTCGCCGGGGCCGGCGCGCCCGCGGGCGGCACCGGATACTCGAGCAGCACGCCGATCGCCTTGAGCGAGCCGTCCTTGAGGCCCGCGTAGACTTTGGCCGCGTCGCTGAGCGGGAAGACGCCGTCGATCAGCGTCGCCACTTCGAGCTCGTTGCGCGCGACGAGGTCGAGGAACGACTCGAGGTTCCGCTTCTCGGTCCACCGGACGTACCCGGGCGGGTAGTCGATGCCGTCGAGCTCGTAGCGGGTGTCGTACCGGCCGGGCCCGTAGGACCGGGAGAACCGGACGTCCAGCTCCTTCTCGTAGTAGGCGTTCCACGGCAAGTCCAGCTTCATCTTGCCGATGTCGACGATCCGGGCGCGGTCCCTGGCTAGCTTCACGGCCGCCTCGACCGGCCCGTTGGTGCTCCCGCCGGCGCTGAGGAACACGTGGTCGGCGCCGCGGCCGTTGGTGATCCTGGCGAGTTCCGCCTGCACGCTGTCCAGGTCGTCCGGCGACCCGGCCGCCACGGCGCCGGCTTTCTCCGCGAGCCGGCAACGATCCGGCACCGGGTCGATGCCGATCGCCTGCACGCCTGCCGCCGCGAGCAGCCGGACCACGAGCTGGCCGACCAGGCCGAGACCGATGACAGCCGCCGTCTCGCCCAGCTGGACTTCGGAGCGCCGGACGCCGTGCATGGCGATCGACGCCACGGTCGCGAACGCGGCGTGCTCGGGCAGCACGCCGGCCGGGACGGCCGCGCAAAGGTTGACCGGCACCCAGTTGTACTCGGCGTGCAGCGCCTGCTCGTTGCCCGCGCAGGCGACGACCTGGCCCACCTTGAACTCCTCGGCGCCCTTGCCCACCTCGGTGACCACGCCGCACAGCGAGTAACCGAGCGGCGTGTAGGAGTCGAGTTTGTTCATGACCTTCTTGTAGGTGGTGACGACCCCCTGCTGCTGAACCTGGTCGAGAACCTTGCGCACCTGGTCTGGCCGCGCCCGGGCCATGCCCACCATCGACATGCTGGCTTCGGACACCTTCATCATTTCCGTGCCAGTTGAGATCAGTGAGTACAGCGACCGCACGAGCACGCCGCCGGGGCGGCATGCCGGGGCGGGAACGTCGAGGACGCTCAGTTCTCCGGACTTGTAGTTCTGGGCTACCTGCTTCATCGATCGCTTACCGGTTCCCTTTCACGTCGACACCCGGCCGCCACGCTAACTCGCCACTCCGGCGCCCCGGACCTGGCGATACCACAGTTCCATGGACAACAGCTGCCAGATCTGCTTCGCGTTGTCCTCGCGGCCCGCCTGCTCGTCATCGATCAGCTGAAGCAGCGCCTGCTTGCGGAGCATCCCGGCCTGCACCAGGTCGCCGCCCACCAGCACGTCGTCAATCAGTTCTCGCAGGTCGTTGCGTACCCAGGCCCGCAGCGGCGCCCCGAAGGAGGCTTTCGGCCGGTGCACGATCTCGTGCGGCAGCCAGTTTTCCGCGGCGTCCTTGAGCGACGCCTTCTGCGTCCTGCCGCGAATCTTTTCCCTGCCGGGCACGGTGAACGCCGCCCGCGCCATCAGCTTGTCCACGAACGGCACGCGCACCTCCACCGAAGCCGCCATGCTGGCGCGGTCTGTGTAGGTCAGGTTGAGCCCGGGCATGAACAGGCGCGTATCTGCCAGGCACATCCGGTTGATCTCGTCGTCAAGCGCGTTGTCGTCGTAGATGGCGGCGTGCTCGCCGATGACGGCCGTAACCTGGGCGCCCAGCTCGGGACCGACCAGGCCGGTGAGGTCGTCGGGGTCGTACAGCGTGTAGCTGCGCCGGAACCGGGCCTCCTCGGGCAGTTCGGCGAAGGTCATGAACCGCTTGGCCCATCGCGGGTACCGCAGGCCGCGGCCGCTCACACTCACCGGCAGGCTCCGCACCGCCAGGCGCGCTCCGGCCCGGGCAGGGGCGGGCAGCCGGCGGTACCGGCTCGCCATCAGGCAGGCGAGGTGCTTGCGGTAGCCGCCGAACAGCTCGTCCGCTCCCATCCCCGACAGGATCACCTTGACCCCGCGGTCGCGTGCGGCCTCGCACATCAGCAGGGTGTTGATCGCCGCCGGGTCGCCGACCGGCTCGTCGAGGATGTCCACCATGCGCGGCAGCAGATCGACGATATCCGGGGAGAGCTCGATCTCATGCAGGCTGATGCCGAACTGCCGCGCGACCTTTCGCGCGTAAACGGTGTCATCGGGCATCGCCTCGAGCTTCTGGTCTTCGGGCCTGAAGGTGATCGTGTAGGCGTCAACCGAAGCCGAGTCCTGATGGGCCAGGACGGTGATGATGCTGGAGTCCAGGCCGCCGGACAGGAAACTGGACACCGGGACGTCCGCCACCAGGTGCGCCCGCACCGATTCCTCGACGATGGCCCTCAAGTCGGCCGGGGGCTCTGTCGCCGCGGCGGCAGCGACATCCCGGACACGCCAGTACTCGCTCACCTCGATGGCGTGCCCCGGGCGGATGCGCGCCCAGGACCCGGCCGGAAGCTTGCACACGCCCCTGATGGCACAGCGCTGTTCGGGTATCCAGTAGTAGAGCATGGACGCGACCAGCGCCCCCGGCTCGATCCGCAATTCCGCGCCCAGCGCCGCAAGAAGCGCCTTGAGCTCGGAGGCGAATACCACCCCGTCCCCGCGGGGCATGTAGAGCAGCGGCTTGATGCCGAGCGGATCCCGGGCCAGGATGAGTTCCCCGGTCGAGGTGTCGGCAAGCGCGAACGCGAACATGCCGCGGAACCGGTCCAGCGCCGCGGGTCCCCACTGCCGCCAGGCCTCGAGCACGACCTCCGTGTCCGACTTGGTGACGAAGCCGACGCCACGTCCCATCAGCTCCGCGCGAAGTTCCTTGTAGTTGTACAGCTCGCCGTTGTACACGAGGGTCAGGCCGTGCTTGCTCAGCGGCTGGTCTGCCGCGGCGGAGAGATCAATGATCGAAAGCCGGCGGTGGCCGAGCTGAATGCTGACGCGCTCGTCCTGGTGGCTCCAGATCCCCGCCGCGTCAGGTCCCCGGTGCGCGATCCGGTCGCTCATGACATCGACGATCTTCTGGCCGTCAGGCTGCTGGTAGCACCCGGCGATCCCGCACACCTCAGCCTCCTGCCGGGTCACGCGGGTCAGGACCGCCGGTGAGGTGCTGATAGACGCCCAGGTAGGCACTTTCCTGGTGACTCCAGGCCAGCTCATCTTCGACCCGGGCGCGCCCCAGCTTGCCCATCCAGGCTCGCTGCGGTGCGTCGTCCACGAGCTGGACGATTGCCTCCGCGTACTTCTCGACGTCGTTGGGCATCACATACACCGCGGCATCGGCGGCCGAGACCCTGGTCTCATGGAGGTCGAAAGCTACCACGGGCAGCTCGAAGGCCATGTATTCCATCGTCTTGTTCATCGTCGATACATCGTTGAGCGGGTTCTTGGGGTCGGGCGAAAGGCCGACATCGGCGGTGGACAGGATGCGCGTGACCAGCTCGTCGGGCGCCCGGCCGGTAAACTCCACATGGCCGGCCAGACCCAGCTCATCGCGGAGCGCCACAAGCTCGCCGAAGCAGTCTCCGGAGCCGATCAGCGTGAAGGCGATATCGTCGCGGCCGAGCTTGTTCACCACGATGTCCGCGGCCCGTACCACGATGTCGACCCCGTCCTGCGGCCCCATCACCCCGATGTACGCGGCGAGAAACTCGCGGCCGCGGCGCTGCGCGGGGTCAGCGCTGCCGCGCTTCAGGCGCTCCGGGTCAGGGCCGGTCCTGACGACCGTAACCTCGGTGGCCGCTTTGCCACTTCGCTTGATGGCGATCTGCCGGTAGGAAGCGTTCGTGGCGATCACGTGATCCGCGGTCCTGTGAGTCCTTCGCTCCAGCGCTCGCAGCCCCCGGTAAGGCAGCTTCGGGCCGTCGGGAAAGCGGGACTCGAACAGCTCAGGACACAGGTCGTGGTGGTCAAACACGAACCGGGTGCGGTCGACGGCACGCAAGGTCATGGCGATCGGCCAGAAGATGTCCGGCGGGTTGCACGCCTGGATCACCGCGAAGCGCCCCGAACGCCGCGCCTTGAGCGTCAGCCAGGCGGTCGCGATGAACGAGTACGCGTACTCGGCGATGAAGCTCAGCTTGCTGCCACCAGGGGCGTACGGCCGGTACTTGTGCAGCTCAACGTCGTCGACGACTTGGTACGCCGGGTCACCCTTCCCCTTCGGGCACACGACGGTAACCCGGTAGCCCGCCGAGACAAGCGCCTGGCACTCAAGCCACACTCGCCGGTCGAAGGGCACCGGAAGGTTCTGGACAATGATCAGGATCCGGCGCGTCACTCCTAGAAGAGCACCGGAGGGCGGCGGTGATACACCATGACGGTTTTGGGTATCACTGCCGGTTCTACGCGGTCTTATGGTGTGCGGGACGGTCGTCCCGCCACTTACTCATGTCCCGGAACTGGGGGTAGCAACGGTGAGAATCCTCGTTGAAGGCGACCGCGGGCACATGGGCGCTGTCCCGGTGCCTACCCCGCGCGCTGCCGGACACGAGGTTCACGCGTGCACGATCGACGACATGCCGCGCCGCCTGCCCGGCTAGGCAGCGTAGATGATAGGAGGCCAGGCGCTCTTCGATGCCGCAAGGCCCGGCGGGACCGGACTCGTCGAGCGGCTCGCCAGGCTGAGGCGGCTTCAGGTCCATGCGTTCCGGCGGCTTGGCTGGGGTGTCATCGACCAGGGCGTGTCGAGCCTGACCAACTTCGCCGTGGTGATCTACGTGGCGCGCACGCTCGGCGCCACCGAGCTTGGAGCCTTCAGCCTCTCGTACGTGACGTATGGCTTCGCGCTGAACGCGTCGCGGGGCATCGCCACCGAGCCGCTGATGGTCAGGTTCAGCGGCTCCACCGACCGGGTCTGGCGGCGCGCGGTCGCGAGTTGCACCGGCATGGCCATCGTCACGGGCCTGATTTCTGGCATCTGCGTGCTCGCGGCATGCCTGCTGCTCAGAGGACCCGCCAGAGGCGGGTTTCTGGCGCTCGGGCTCACCTTGCCCGGACTCCTGCTGCAGGACAGCTGGCGATTCGCCTTCTTCGCGATCGGCCGGGGCAGCCAGGCTCTCATCAACGACACGATCTGGGGCGCGGTCCTGATTCCCGCCCTCGTGGTGCTAGCGCGGACCGGTCACAGGAACGTGTTCGCGTTCGTCCTCGCCTGGGGCGCCTCAGCCGCTGTCGCCGCCGCCGTCGGGCCGTTCCAGGCGCGAGTCATGCCCAATCCGATGAACGCGGCGCAATGGATGATCCAGCACCGCGATCTGGGGCCCCGGTACATGGCCGAGAACACGTCCCAGAGCGCCGCGAATCAGCTCCGCTCTTACGGCAACGGCGTCATCCTCGGGCTCGGCACGGTCGGCTACTTGCAGGCCGCCACCACGCTGATGGGCCCCTTCCAGGTCGTCATGTTCGGGATATCCATCGTGATGGTGGCCGAGTCAGCCAGGATCCTGAAGCGGTCGCCGCAGCGACTGTCGGCGTTCTGCGTGCTCCTCAGCGTCGGCCTCGCCATCGCCGCCTTCCTGTGGGGCGTCGCCATCCTCGTGGCGCTGCCGGTGGGGATGGGAGCCTGGCTCCTCGGCCCGCTCTGGCACCAGACCTATCCCCTGGTGCTGCCGACGATGCTCTCCTACATAGGGCAGAGTGCCAGTGCGGGCGCGGTCGCCGGCCTGCACGCCCTCGGCGCGGCCAAACGCAGCATGTGGGTCGCCTTCTTCGTCGCGGTCACCTACCTCAGCTTCAATCTGCTTGGTGCCGTGGTGGCGGGTGCTGTCGGTTCGCTGATCGGCGCGGCCATCGCGGCATGGCTGAGCGCGCTGCTGATGTGGGTGCAGCTGCGGGCCGCGCTGCGCGAATACGGCAGGCCGCCCAGGCGGCCTGGCCGGCATCGTCGGGCGCGCTGACCTACTGACGGGCTGCGTCGCTACCGAGCCGCGTCACCGCTAGGCTGCAGCTCTTGACCTGCCGTTTCGGAGCCGGCCCGAGCGCGGTCCGCTGGTCCGCGGCGCGCCACCGACTTGGCGAGCAGGGCAGAGATGTTGTGCGTGCCGGCGATAAACCGGGCCGACGGCCCCAGGCTGACCGCTGTGGGCGCGCCCACGATGTACAAGCCGGGAACCGAGGACTCGCCTTGGCGGCTCACCACTGGATACCCGCTCAGGGTTGTGATCCTGGTCCTGAGGGCCTCCGTCAGGAACGGCAGCCTGGTCAGGTCGATACGGAACCCGGTCCCGGCGATCACGTGATCAGCGTCGACGGACAAGCGCCCGCCACCGCGGTCCTCAAGCGCGAGCCGCACGCCGCTTCCGGCGGGTGCGGCTTCGCGCACCTGATGGCCGGCAAGCACGTCGAGGACGCCGTCGATGCGATCCTTCAGCCACCACGACCCGTTGGGCCCAAGCACGGTGCGCGCCTTGGTGATCCGCATGCCTTCAGGAAGCATGCGGAACGCCGCGGGCTTGTTCCAGAAAGCGCAGCGCCACCCCTCGCACAGCTGGGTCACCGGCCGCCGGATGCGGCCGGCCGGTCCGAGGTGCGCGGGGTTGGCAGCGCTCCAGAGGAGCGCGGGGACTCGCGCGATGACCTGCACGGCGGCCCCCGTCTCGTGCAGCAGCGCCGCCGTCTCGAGCGCCGACTGTCCCGCCCCGATCACGGCGACCCGGCGGCCCTTGAAGTGATCGAGCTCATGCACGTCGGCCGTGTGCGTAAGCAGCTCAGGCGGCAAACCGGACAGCTCAGCCGGGATCCGCGCGTGGGGCAGCACCCCCGTCGCGATGACGACCTGCCGGGCGGTAACCGGATCGCCGCCGGCGAACGACACCCGGAACCCTCCGTCGACCTGCTCGATCCTGGTCACCATGTCATCGCGCACGTGCGGCACCAGCTGCCCGGTATACCAGTCGGCATAGCCGAGGAACCGCTCGAGGGTCAGCGGCCCCACCCGGTCGACATAATCGAGCCCGTGCGCTTGGCAGTACGTCCCGACGTCATAGCCGCGATGTGGTGATGCTATCTCCGAGGCATATGGCTCCGACTTCATCAGCATGCCGATAGGCATGCGATTCCGCCAGCTGTCCATCGGACGGCCGACGATGACGTGGTCAACGCCAAGCGCGCTCAGATGCGCGGAGATGGAGACGCCGAAGGGACCGGCCCCGATGACAATCGCCTCAGTAGCTGACACGTAAGACACCTTTCTCAAACACGCTTTCCCATGATTGCTTCCTCGCCCAGGGCTGATTGCCCGCCCTGCGGCTTTCGCACCGCCGCCGCTGTGTTCCGCCATTCCGCGATGACCGGTTTCAGGTCGTGCCGGTCGAACCCGTCGTAGTGGCGGGTGCGGAAGAATTCCGCGCCGAAGAGCCCCAGTCCGCGGGCCCTGGACACGCTATCCGGGCGGCCCGCCCGCCGTTGGTTGTCCCGCAGCCACCGCAGGTCGCCGTGCAGCCAGCGGGTACGGACGCCGATCCGGTGACCTCGCACGCGGTCGACCGGGAGCCCGGACGCCCACTGCCAGATCAGCAGCGGGAAATCGACGCCCGAGTGGACCGCGTTCTCGATTGTCCCGGCCAGCCGCGGGTTGATCTCCATGAGCAGCGGACGGCCTGCCGCGTCGCGCCGGAACTCAACCTCGCACACGCCCTGCATGCCGATTGTCGTGGCCAGGCGGACGGCGGGGTCATAGATATCCGGCGGGGCGGCGATGCTCTCCCGCATCACCGACGCGCCCCCCAGCTGCGGGCTGGTCCGGTAAGCCACGTGCCCGCAGTTCGCCATGACGTCGCCGTCGACCAGGAACAGCGTCACTCCCTCGCGACGGCCCGGCGCCCACTCCTGCGCGAGCACGCTGGCTCCTCCGGCCAGGAACCGCTGGGTCGCCGCCAAGACCTCGTCCCGGTCGGTGACATCGACCGGGACGAGGCGAGTGGGGGACTCCCCGGTCCACGAGATTGTCGGCTTGAGCACGAAAGGGAACTCGAACTCGGCGAGCACCGCCGGCAGGTCGCTGAGGTTGTCGATCCGCATCGACCGCGGCTGCTCGATGCCAAGCTTTCGCGCGACATCAAGCGTGCGGTCCTTGTCATTGGCTGTTTCCAGCGCGGAGTCCGGCGGAAGCGCGAGGACGCAGCCCAGGTCGGCGAGCTCCCGCCGTCTCGGCGCCAGGGCCGCAATGGCCCCGTCCCCGGTGGGGAGGGCGACCCGGGTGGGGTGCTCACGGACGAAGTCGACGACGGCGGCACCGAACACCGCGGCGTCCTCCGCATAGTTCGGCAGCACTATGTTGCGAGCGGAGTAGCGGGAGCGGAACGCCGGAACGGGGCTCGACGGGTCGTGCTCGGCGAAGCTCTCACCCAGGACGACGCGCAGCCCGGCCCTGCCGAGGCTCCGGACGCTCGCCAGACTCTGCTTATAGGCAGCGTCCACGATGAGAACGTCGTAGCCGTCGGGTCTCTTGGCGCGTGCGCCCGCCCGGGCGGGAGCTGCCGGTCTCCCGGTTACCTTCACTTGGCCCTCCTGATTGTCCAGGCCCATCAGCTAGTGGCTGCGTGATGGCCATAAGCAACCCGGATGGCCATAAGTAAGAGAGTGCGCTCGGCTTGATCTGATACGCCCATAGCGGCTCGCCATTTACCTTGGCGCCTGTCGTATCACCGGGCCCGGTGCCTGCTCTCTTATGGAGGGGCTTTCGTTTGCGAACAGGCCATATGATCAGGTTGGCGCGGCAGACCCGCCGAACGCTGCCGTGCTCGTCGGCGCGCGCCGACCCCGCCCCGCGGTGATCCCTAAGTCTGCTCACCGCCACACAATTGTGCGTAGGAGTCAGGGTTGAGGTACGCGTTTTCAGGTTCACGCGGACTGTACTGGGCAGCGGGCGCAGCCTGCCTGGCCATCATCGCAGCGATCGCGGGCCTGGTCGTGGCGGGCTCAAACCCTCAGGCATCGAACCCCCCGGCGCCGAACCCTCCCGCGACCGCCAGCACACCGGGGCCGTCGGCGAAGGCTCCCGTTACGACCACCCGCGTATGCGGCCAGGCTGTCCTGCGCTCGCCGTACGGTTTCGACGGCGCGCCGGGCCCCTACTCAAGCGGCACCGCGGGCCTCCCGACCTACGGCACGCCCGGCTCTGACTTCCCCGCCGACACCGCTGGCGTCGTCCTGCCGACGGGAACGAACAACTACGCCTCCTATCAACTGAAGCCGGACACCGTCTACTACCTGCTGCCGGGAACGCATTCCGGTGGCTTCCAGGCGGACAGCAACGATTCCTTCGTAGGCGGCTTCGCCCACGGCACCGTGTCGGTGCTGAACGGCAACTATGGTTCCGGCGCTACGGCGATCGATTCTGACGTGAGCAACGGCGACCAGCCCGGCGTGACCATCGAGTACCTGACGATCGAGAAGTACAGCCCGCAGGTCAACGCGGGGGCGATCAACCAGGAAGCGAACACCGGCTGGACAATCCAGTACAACACGGTCACCCTGAACGTGCCCGGGGCCGGCATCATCGCGGGGGCCGGGAACACCCTGAAGGACAACTGCCTGACGCTGAACGGCCAGTACGGTTTCCAGTCCACGGACACCAACGGATTCGGCAGGGACTCGATTACCGGCGGACCCTACGATGTGACCGTCAAGGGAAACGAGATCAGCTACAACGACACCTGTGACCTGTCCGGCCTGATGGACAACAAGGCGATCGGCTGGTCCAACTACAATCCGGTGCCGGCGCGATACCGGAATTCCCAGTGCGGTCAGGTCACGCCAGACGGCGATCAGGGCGGCTTCAAGCTGTGGCAGACGAACGGCGTCACCATCGCGGACAACTACATCCACAACAACTGGGGCCCGGGCGGCTGGGCGGACACGGATAACGCGAACACCACGTGGACCGGGAATACGTTCATCGCCAACGAGAACGCGGCCATCATCGAAGAGATTTCGTACAATTTCTCGATCACGGACAACTACATGGCGGACAACGACTGGACAGACGGACTGGGGAACTCAGGCTTCCCGCAGCCAGCTGTGTACATCTCGGAAAGCGGCAGCGACGCCAGCTCTGGCGATGTCCCCGCCTGCCCGGAAGCAGCCTGCTCCGGCCAGAGATCGTATCCGGGCCAGTCAGTCATCAGCCATAACACGCTCATCGACAACGGCGGAAGCGTATTCCTGTGGCAATCCTCCGGCCGGTTTTGCTCGGACGGTTCCGACCCGGCGTGCACGCTGGCGGGCAACGGCCAGGGGCCGTTCACCATGTCTTCGTGCAAGGCAAACCTGCCGACCGCGTCCGTCAGCACGACCACCTTCACAGGCGAGACGACCGGCTCACCCCAGGAAGACTGGTGGGACGGATGCATCTGGCATACCGAGAACGTGAGCATCACGCGGAACATCATCGATTTCAATCCGGCGAACATCCCGAACTGCACCGCCGCGGCCTGGCCGGCCTGCGGCGCGGGCGGCATCTTCAGCGACTACGGCGCTCCCAACGGCAACGTGCCCGGCTGGGCAATCCCGACCCAGCTCACGTTCTTCCAGCACGACGTGTGGGCGGACAACACGTACAACGGGCCGTCCACCTTTTTCGCGTGGAATCAGGGCAACGAGGTCAGCTGGGCCGACTGGAGCGGACAGCTCTCGGCCGGCGACAAGTGCACATCGTCAGGTGAGCGCCAGGGCGGCACGTGCACCGGGCCGTACGGCCAGGACACCGGCAGCGTGTACCACAGCACGCCGCTCCAGGGCTCATGAGCCGATCCGCCGCAGGATGAACGGGGCGGCGGCGGCGAGGCTCGGAAACTGCCAGACCCTCGGCCGCTGCTGAGCACCTGATCCCAGGTAAACGGCCGACGCCCCGATCGCTTCAGCGAGGCCGACATCCTCCGGGCGGTCGCCGATGACCCACGACGCCGTGAGGTCAAGGTTAAGGGCGGCCTCCACTGCCTTCGCCATGCCCGGCCTGGGCTTACGGTCCTCGCTCGTACGGGCGAAGGCATCGACCACGCCGGCGGGGTGATACGGGCAGTAGGCGAAGAAGTCGATCTGCGCCCCATATTTTGCCAGGTACCGTGCGATGTAGTCGTGCACCAAGGCGACGTCGTCGGTTCCGTAGAGGCCTCTCGCGACCCCGGACTGGTTCGTGACGACCGCGACGGGAATGCCGGCCTGGTTGAACGTGGCGATTGCCTCCGGCGCCCCTTCGATAAAGTCCACGCGGTCGACCGAGCCAACGTAGCCGTGATCGACGATGATCGTCCCGTCGCGATCGAGGAGGATGCCTGGGCGCCGCTTCACGATGTAGCCCCGTGCGTTACATGTATCACAGAACCCTTTTCATTGCTCTTAATAGACGTGGCACGCGACGACTACCCGGACGCTTCCTCGCGCCGGACCGGCACCGCCCGCGCCACCTCGTCATGCCATTCAGGAAGCCTCCAGCAGAACGCGAAGCTTTGCGAGGCACCGCCCTCGGGTGGGACCGATGCTGCCGACCGGCAGCCCGAGCTGGTCCGATATCTCGGCGTAAGAGATCGGCGGATCGGCCATCAGCAACTCGAGCAATTGCTGCCACTGCGCGGGCAGGTGAGCCATCGCGTCGCGGACGACCTGCGCGCGCTCGGCTGCCAGCAGCGCCTCGTCCACGGCGGGACCGTGGTAGTCGACTCCGTCGAACTCCGCGTCTTCGTGGACGAGCACCAGCCTCTTGCGCGCCGCGACGTGCCGCAGGCATTCGTTGCGCGCCGTCGACGCGAGCCAGGACCCGATGCGATCCGGCTGCTCGATCCGGTCGATGTGCTCAATCAGTCGCATCCAGGTCGTCTGGACGACGTCCGCGGCGTCGCTCTCGATCAGCTTGAACCGCGCGGTGATCGACCAGATGAGCCGACCGTACTGATGGACGAGCAGATCCCAGGCTCTCATGTCCCCACTGCCGGCGCGGCGCACCACGGCCGTGATGTCGGAGTCGTCGGCGGCTGGTGCCGCGACATCCAGGCGGAACAGCTCTTGGGCTGGCATTGCGGTCATCTAATCTCCCTCACGCGGGCACACCGGGGACCGAGTCTCTGGCGTCTAATACGCACCCGATCCCCTGGCGATCACCGAGAACGTCTTCCAGAGGATTTGCAGGTCCAGCGCGAGCGACCAGTTCTCCACGTAGCGGATGTCCAGCCGGACCGACTCGTCCCAGCTCAGATCGGACCGCCCGCTGACCTGCCACAGACCGGTCAGCCCGGGCCGGACCGCGAGACGGCGGCGAACATGGTCGGCGTACAGCGCCGCCTCGGCCGGCAGCGGGGGCCGCGGGCCGACAAGCGACATCTCTCCAAGGAGGATGTTGAAGAGCTGCGGCAGCTCGTCCAGCGACCACTTGCGCAACCGGGCGCCGACCGGGGTGACCCGCGGGTCTCGCCGGATCTTGAACAGCACCCCGTCGAACTCGTTCATCTCCTGGAGTTCCGCTAGGCGCTGCTCCGCGTCGACGACCATCGTGCGGAACTTGTAGATCTGGAAGGTCTTGCCGTTCTTGCCGACCCGGGTCTGCCTGAACAGCGCCGGACCACCGTCGGACAGCCGGATCGCCACCGCGATGAACAGCATGAGCGGCGCGAATGCCGCGAGCGCCAGCCCGGCGGCGCAGCGGTCGAAGAGATCCTTGAGAATCTGCCGCGGACCGCTGAGCTGCGGGTGATCGACGTGCAGCAGGGTCAGCCTGGCGGTTGG
>Ga0335073_10010569_pt1 | contig 12980 bp, 17 predicted proteins | sample Lox_Sample_22_FD_207093 | JGI IMG/M metagenome (GOLD analysis project Ga0335073, IMG submission 207093) | Soil microbial communities from Loxahatchee National Wildlife Refuge, Florida, United States - Lox_Sample_2.2 | ecosystem: Environmental > Terrestrial > Soil > Wetlands | place: USA...
TTTAAATCGCTGATCGCCACTTGCAACAAAACAAGTCTTACCCTAACCCTGAGGTCGTCGGTATCGCCAAACCAACAAGCTGTTTTAACTCACGAACTTTCCGCTTCACACAACTTCCATCATGACGTCTGACCGGGATAGGAAGTACAAGGTATGATATCTATATCTCTGTGATTCTTCATTTATTAACGTTGTAGATCGAAATACAACAAATGATGTTTGTGGCTGGTGAAGTCGCCGAACCACTTCCAGAAACAACGGGGTTGATAGAAGACATCGTCCGAGCTCAAGTCGTCGAGATGGTAAACCTCTCATTTACCATACTCAATGCTTATTCTAGATTGTTCAAGCTACTGCACAGGCAGCACGAAGATCCTCAAAGTCCATCTCTGTAGACGACTTGATCTTCCTGATTCGTCATGATCGAGCAAAAGTAAATCGTCTACGGACATATTTGTCATGGAAAGATGTGCGGAAGAAGGCAAGAGAAGATGGTAAAGATGATGGACAAGATGCTGAAGTGGAAGATTTGGCACAGGGTCCTGAAGGAGCAATGAAAGCTAGGAAGAAGGCCAGAGTGAGATTACCGTGGGACGTGAGTAATATGTTTTCGGAATCGATACCCGATGGAGATAGCGATGAGGATGAAGAAGCTGTTGAGGCTAATGCTGCTGATTTGGAACGTCTTAAGGCACGCTTTCCTGTACATGAAGGGTTCCTAATTTATAGAATGAAGATGAGAGAACGAGAGCTATGACGAAAGACGAATATGTGCATTATTCTGAATGTCGACAAGCGTCATTTACATACCGAAAGTCGAAACGATTTCGCGATTGGGTTGGAATGTCAAATTTGATTGATTCAAAACCGATACCAGATCTGATCGATGTATTGGGATTCCTAACATTTGAAATTGTAGCAACATTGACTGAGGAGGCGCTTAAAGTAAAAGCAGATGAAGACAAAGTCGGTGAAGAAACTGGCAGTGATAGAAAACGAAGACGAATAGAGGGAAATGGAGAGAATTATCTGTTTGATGGACCAAGTGAGGAGAAAAAGCCTCTCAAAGCGAGACATGTCATGGAAGCTTTCCGACGGCTGCAGGCTCAGCAGATCAGAAATAGTCGTGGTCACATATTGCGAAACTTTGGAGGAGGTCTTGTAAAGACCAAGGTAGGCTTGATTTAGATATACCCGGTTTGGCGAATTGAAGCTTTCAGAGTGTCATGAGATGGTCCCCGTTGAATTTCGTTATCTTCTGCATTACGCTTCGGAAGGAGGTCCGTGCGCAGCCTAGCCACCTCAGTATTTCGCGCTAAGCCTCCCTTTGACTAAAACTAGGATCTGTAACTAGAACACAGATCGTGTCCATGAATTGACGAAACTCAAGACCCACGATGCCATCAGCAGAACCGCCAACACGTAGAAAGTCTTTGTTTGCACCTTCGCAAGCAGGTAGAAACTCCCTATTTTCGTGTCCTAACTCATGCGCTAGGACTCAAACCAGACAATCGCAACTTACAACCCAGCAAGTCTAAACTTCGCAAAAGCGAAGTCGAGAGCAACGTTGTCGATCTATTCGGCCAACCTACAGATGTATCTGTTGTCGTACAATTGTGCAACCGATTGCGGGGAGTTCCATGTCGCCTTTCAAGACGACCCGTATTCGGAGACCACGACTGGATTATCTTTGTGGGATTTGATGATTTAGTTGAGTGGGTCGCTAGGGTCCCATTGAAGAGTAACAAGCAACATCCGCAGCTCGAGTTCAAAACCGAGGCTTTCTGCCAACGATATGAGAGCATGCTGGCGACAATGGAGTATGTGCGCTTGAAAACAAAGATACCAGTTCCACGTGTTCATCATTACGACTTGACTAGCGAGAACATCCTTTGCAGGCCGTATATCCTGATGGACTATCTCCCAGGAAAACCACTTTCTTCATGTTTCGATGATCTTACGCAGCCTAAGCTGCGCAACATCGTGAAACGATGGGCAGAATACACAATGGAACTCTCCAAACATCAATTTCCGGAAATTGGCTCTCTATTTAAAGAAGAGAATAATTTCGTTATCAAAAAGCTCTTACCAAACGAAATCACTCACCTCTATGACCATCGAGGTCCTTTCCGTTCGGTAGCCGATTACCTCTTCTCCATGTCCGCGATCAAGAAACGTGCGATTGCGTCTCAAAACACAAATCCTCATCGATATCAAGACTTTCTACGAAGCAGTTTACTTGAATCCCTTATTCCCATGTTCATACTCCCGGAACATCTCAATGGACCGTTTGTCCTGAGCCATCGCATGTTCGATATGAACTCCATTCTCGTCGATACCAATTACGGAACGATCACGGGAGTTTTGTCCTGGCAAATGGCCGCTATTCTCCCTCTCGCATGCCACATTCGGGTTCCAGATTCGTTAAACTATGACCTTGCGGCTCCTGAATATCAACTGAAAGAACCGGCTAAAGTAAAATTCTCAACTCGGTACCGCACCTTCTTCGAAAAATGTTTGTGTGACGCTGGTAAGGGAAGTGGCTGGGACTGTGAAAATTTGATCGAGAGGTCGTTGATATGGGATTTATTTGAGAGAGCAATATGTAACTTGGCAGATGAGAAGTATTTTGATGCTTTGTGGCAATATGTGTATGGACCGAAGGTGGAGAGTTGTGAATTGACTAGGAAGGCTATGGAGAATGCACATTGGGGAGTTGCGATGGCTGACCGATGGGGAATTGCTGTTGAAGGACATGATTAAGTTATTATTGAAGATAATGAAGATTTGTTTCTTGAGCTGCCTGCCCCTGAATTTCGCAATGGTCCCTCGAAATGCGAGGCTGCGATGATCCGTCAATCAAATCTGCCAAATACGCATCATTTTTCGCTTAACAAAATTCTGCCTCTGTTGATTGATAGAACATCTCCTTCAGAACAATGCGATTAATCAAGCAGAGTCTAACAAAAGAGTATCTCTCATCCTCCACAGAACTAATTACAGTGGCGGCTCTATTACTCTCTTCCCAGAAGAGCCAGAGGATATGTGGTACGACTCCTTCTCCCTCAGCCGCTGACACAGGCACCTCTACAACCTCCTTGAAAAAGGCGATCGAATACGAGCCAGCGCAATCCGTAAGGTTCAGAATGAATCAGCAACAGGAAGCACAACAACAACACGGGTACATACAACCCTGACTATTCGTGTAGAAAAAACGGATTTCGATGTCCAGGCTGGTGCGTTACATGTTGCGGGTCCTGTGGTGGAGGAGAACAAGTATGTCAAGTTAGGACAGTATCATACGTTGGATCTTGAATTGCAGAGGAACGTTACGATTTTGAAGGAAGAGTGGGATTCCATTGCTTTGGAACGGGTGCAGGAGTCTTGTGATGTCAGCAAGAAAGCTGAAATTGGAGCAGTGGTGTTACAAGAAGGTAAAGCATGTTCCCGACGAAGCTGAACACTAGGTCTCGCAAATATATGTTTGTTAACGGAACATATGACTATTTTACGGCAACGGATAGACATGTCAATACCACGGAAAGATAAAGGAGGAGGGTCTAATCACGATAAGGGACTAGTACGGTTCTATGAGACAATTTATCAATCGATGCTTCGACATTTCGACTTGGATAATCTCAAAGTCATTCTATTGGCCTCACCTGGTTTCTACGCAGCATCTCTACGAGAACATATCCTCGCCCAAGCTACTGTCCAAGGTCTTCAAAACGTACTCAAAGCCCGATCGAAATTTCTTGTTGTACATTGTTCAACAGGACACTTGCACTCACTGAACGAAGTCCTCAAGGGCGACGAGGTCAAAGCAAAATTGGCAGACACTAAATTCGCTAGAGAAAGTAGAGCTGTTGATGAATTCTACAAGATGATAGGTTTCGACGAAGAACGTGCTTATTATGGGCCAAAACATGTCCTTCGAGCGGTGCAAGCAGGAGCAGTTGGCACATTGTTAATATCAGATGCATTATTTAGGTCTGCTTCTTCTGCTTGGTGTGCTAATTGTAGGAGCCAGAACATTGGAGAACGGAGGAAATGGGTAGATGTTGTAGAGGAAGTGAAGAAGGGTGGTGGCGAAGTACTAATATTCTCGAGCATTCATGAAAGTGGGAAACAATTAGATCAATTGACTGGAGTGGCAGCGATTCTCAAGTTCCCTCTTCCAGAAATAGAATCTGAAGAGGAAGAAGAGGAAGGAGAGCAAGAACCAGAAGGCAATGCGTAGATATTATTATACCCTGACATATTAAAATAAAATCACACTTGTGCTACCAACTCGCAAGCTTCACCACCAAGTTCGATCTCATCTCCAAGTTGATTTTCGTCGATCTTCATGAAATTGTCAACAAATGCGTTCGTTAGATCGTTTAATACTTCCTCAAGACATCTAGTTGTTTCCTCATTTTCCTACATGCTGATGAGAGGCACTTCCTAGAACCGGTACAATACCGAACCTAACAAGAGGTCTTCCTCCGAAGCAAAGAATTCGCGATGTCTCAAAAGTCATTGCCGTCGCCAGTGCCAAAGGAGGCGTCGGTAAAAGTACCATCGCAGGTACCTCCCCATCCTCCCAATTCTGACCATTTTCTAGTGAATCTCGCCCTCGCAATGGTTCAGCAGGGAAAACGTGTAGGAATTCTCGATGCGGATATCTTTGGACCGTCAATTCCACGGTTACTCTCGCTTTCAGGAGAACCTTTTACGAATTCTCGTAAATCCGGTTTCCTCGAGGATGCTAATGAGAGAAAATCGACTTGTTCCATTGACGAATTATGGATTGAAAGCTATGTCCATGGGTTTCCTGGTGCCTGCTGAAAACGCAATTGTGTGGCGTGGATTAATGGTGATGAAAGCATTGCAACAACTTTTACATGATGTCGATTGGGGAGGATTGGATGTGCTTGTGATTGATATGCCTCCTGGAACGGGAGATACTCAGCTTACTATCACACAACAAGTATATCTGGATGGTACAAAACTATTGTATTTCTATTGATGTTGTAGGGGTAGCAATTGTTTCTACACCGCAGGATATTGCGCTGATAGATGCGGTGAAAGGCATCAACATGTTTCAAAAAGTCGATGTTCCTGTATGCTCACATTATAACTACTGGACTTACTATAGATCCTTGGACTTATTGAGAATATGGCCTCCTTCACATGTCCTCATTGTCATCGCACAACAGACATTTTTCTCTCAGGCGGCGTAGAAAGAGAAGCCACGAAACTCAATATCCCAATTTTAGGAAGTGTCGCTTTGAATCAAGCGATTTGTTGGGATGCTGATAAAGGAAAACCCACAGTAGTTGCAGACGGGCCTGATAGTCGTGTGACAAGTCAAATCTTTCGTGAGATAGCAGACAAGATCCTGCAAAAGTTGGATACCCCGAACATTGAGTAGAGATTATTTTAAATCCCACGACTATTAAGTTACTGTAGTTGGCACAAATCGGTATTCAGGATGAGCAGCTTTGTACTCATCGAATCGCGTTCTGAGCCGTTTAATACTTTCCTTCATATTTTCACGCAACCATTGTCAGCATGTTTTTGACGAAGCGTTACTTCTTCAGGCTCTATTTTGACAGGATAATCTTCCTCTGTTATTGTGATTCTGGTGCCGTCAAATTTGAGTGTCTCGGCAATAGGAACAATGTCTTTCTCCTGTGCGATATCTTGAATAAACTTTTCAATCTCATTCCATGATTCTTGAATCGACTGTATTCCCGGAAAGGGGTGCATCTGAAAGACATGAGGCATAATCTCATGCACAAACAATCTCACTTTTTGTCCCATCAATCTCGCCCGTCTTGCGAAATACACTACCATCAGACAAACATTCAAGACGAACTTACTAGACTCCTTATACAACAACTCTGAGTCACTTACAAACATCAACATTGGAGGAAACTCCTTCAACATCTCATCAGGACACAAAACCGGACTAGCAAGCGGATGCATCGCAACCTCCAATCTAGGTAAATAAGCATGTGCAGTATCATAAGAAAGTTCCGGAATAGCTGCACTGGGTTGCCATAATAGTGGGTGTTCATGTGGATTTACAGTTGGATCCCACGGGGATTGAGAAGAAGATTGCATACCGAAGGAAAATGAGGAGTCGAAGAGACCGCATAGTGTGATTATACCGGCTGGAGGGGGGAAGTGAGAGTTTGCGGAGGAGAGAATGGATAGGAGTGTTCCTAGGATAATGTTACCGCCTGCTGAGTCTCCTGCGAAGATAATTTGGGAGGGAGAGATGGGTTGGTGGGGGGAGGATTTGGGAGGATTGAGGAGGTAAGAATACGCTAGGAGGGTGTCTAGGAGTTGTTTTGGCCATCTTGATTGTGGGGCTAGTCTATATCTATGTTGTTAAGAAGAATTACGGGGAAGCGGTACCTGAGTGAAAGTACTCGGCATTTTCCCTTCTTGGCAATTGTGTAGCACAGGGTGCGATGAGAGCGTGGATCACATAACCTTCATCGTCAGATCAGCGATCTTTCTCTTGAGGATACATGTATCCGCCATGGCAATAGAGAATCACAACGTCGCTCTCTGTATCATCTGAAAGTTTTTGGAACTTGTCAGACAGCGAAAGGTCGTCCACGGTTTCTGATCATTCAGGTCAACAGCACTGAACAGAATACCTTTCAAGGTTGCCTCACTTTTGGCAGCAGTCCACTCGGCTGTTAAATCATTGTTTACATCATCGACATTCAATTCCAACCCCTTTATATCGGGATCCAATTTCGCAAGTGCTGTATTCAAGACTGCCAATGTGTCTTTGGCGGTGTCCTCATTCTTAGGGATAGCAACTTCAACAAGCCAGGCATCTTTTGTAGCAGCAGGAGTGTGATCTTTGCAAGTCATTTCTTGTGATTCTTCAATGGTCGTGAAACTCAAGAGGCCAAACATGCCCTTTGTGATGCCCATTATAAGTGACAATTTCAAAGGCCATTCTTTTGGATAATACCCCGTTCGAAAGAGATGACGTAAAAGAGCACCGATACCTGATACTACCAGTGTCGAAACAAGTCGAACCCGTGACAATGGCATTCTTGACGTCTTGACGAGGAGAAGGAATTGAGAAACCTGTAGTCTTCACCTTTGTGTAAATGCCACGTCGTAAGATTTGGCGTCTTGCTGGCTTGTGACGGCGGGGTTGCAATCGGCCCGACTTCCGACAGATTTCCCTGATGATTGGCCGAATAATTGCAGCCGGCTACAGTAGTCAGAAAGGGGGAGCCATTGGCGAAGAGCAGCGATTTTAAACCCAAGCTAAATTGAAAATGAATGCCCCTCGACTTTAATGTCTTTACTTTTCGCAGAGTGATTGGACCATGGCTGATTCATCGCGTCGCTCGGGAAATTTCTTATGGCGGGAACGTTGCTGTTCAAACAGCAGTCATTTCTTACCAATTTCGCCATCTCACACCCATCGCGAGATCAAGATAAGGATTCGGCCACAAAGGGTAGAATAAGCAACTATACCCTTGAAGAAAGCACGGGAACATCGAAGAATTGAAAATTGCAATGAGCGAGGTCATGAATACCTTTCTACAGGGTTGCAAAGTGCAGAATATAATCGGGCGGGAGAAGATTCCGGGAGAGACCGGTGGGACCCCGCTTTGGTGGTTCTAGGCTAGGGAGAGGCATTCCGGTAGTTATTTAACTACGCCGGTTGTCGGGTAGCCTTATTGGCCTGGCCTGTGAGACGCGCGACAGTGAATGCGGGGCGACGGAATTTATTGAGGCGTTTAACCCGGAACCAAATTAATCCAGCCACTGAATACCAAGACCAAGCAACTAAAGAAAGCATGGAAGCAATTAAGCAAAAAAGAAAGTTCGTCAAGGAGCTGCGAAAAGAAAAAAATTCTATTCTATTCCATATCTAATTTACTAGGAGCATATTATATAACTCGGATAACAAACTAATAAGCAATAAGCCCGGCATTAACAAACAGCATATGATAAAAATTTAAAAAATTTCCGGGTCTGTACCCCTATAAATGTGATCAGACATCATCGCACCGACCAATTTTATCTCTATATTGCCACATCTCATTAACGCTCCGGCCGCCCACCGATAACAATCCTGCTGGCCTCTTCGTCTCTGTGGAAGCTGGCGATTAGGGATAGCTAGGAATACCATCACCGCACATGGCAGACAGTCCCGAGTCACTGGCACCCCAAGCCTCAACCTCGGGCGGCGGCGATAATGACGACGATTCAAAAGATTTCCCAAATCCACCGTCAAAAAGACGTTTGATCAGAACTGCCTGTCTTCCCTGTCGCAGGCGCAAATCAAAGGTACCTTTTTCCGCTTCAGCGGTAATCGCGCAATAATGTTAATATCCAGTGCGATGGCACGTTGCCACGATGCATGACATGCCAGATTCACAAAACAGAATGCCAATATGACTTTGATGCGGACAAACGAAGGTTCATCAATGCTAACGATCAAGTGTTTATTGTGATAGGAACCCTTCCAGGAGATATATAGAGTCACTGGAAGCCAGAGTCGCTTCGTTGGAAAGCTTACTACGGAGTATTCGTGATGCCGACTCAAATACGTTGTCTGGGATACTGCGGGAAATACGATCACGAGGCGAGGATGCAGAATACTATGCGCCACTGAAACGTGATTCTCCAGAGGCACGGTCGGTTTCAAGGACCGGATATGTGGACGATACGACAGGCAGTCCACTGGCCGAGCTGGGAAAGATCATGGGGACATTACAGTTGGAAGAGGGAGATGTACGATACTTTGGACCAACCTCAAACTTATCTCTCATCTCAAACAATGCTCCATCAACATTGCCACCAAAGGCATCTATGGTCCCCTCAGACGCCGAACTACATGATTTCTTCTACGCCCCCGAATTGGTCGAGCATCTGCTCAGTTTATACTGGTCTTGGCAACATCAATATTTTGTCCTCCTGGACAAAGACCTGTTTCTACGTGACCTGCATAACGGCGGCAAATTCTGTTCAGGTACGGTATCAATCCTATGGTGGCTAACTCGCTAGAATTACTGCTAACTGCCATCCTATGTCATGCTGCTCCGTACTCAAATCGACCGGGTGTACGATCAGATGAAAATGACCCAGCCACAGCCGGATACTACTACTTCAACCGAGCACGCCACATCTTCCTTCTAAACGAAGACATCATGGCCCGACCGAGCGTAGTAACCTGTCAAGCTCTCTGTCTTCTCGCAAGTCGTGAAGCAGGCTGTGCCCGAAACGCACGTGGATGGATTCTATCCGGAATAGCGTTCCGGATGGCATTAGATTTAGGTCTCCATCTCGATTCCCAACGACTCGTCGAATTAGGATATCTCAGCGAGGAAGACTATTATGTCCGCTCCATCACTTTTTGGGGATTATTCCTGTTTGATCGAGGATGGTCAACGTATATGGGTCGACCGACTGTGATTCCGTGCGATTCCATTAATGCTCAACGACCCCCTATCGATGTTGAAAAGGAAGCGGAGACATGGAAACCCTATTATAATCCGGATGATCGAACGGTTGCTGGAAAATCGTTTCCCGAACGACCTGGACATTTGTGTACTGTTTTTGAACGGATTTGTACTATTACTGAGGTATTGGGAAGTGTAATGGTCAGTTTGTATTCTGAGATCTCAAAGTTCGAGACGTCGAGCGAAACTTATCGGGCAGATGTCATTGCAGGATTATATTACCGTCTCAACACATGGTATAAGGAATTACCATCTCACTTGAGATGTGATCCCTCGGCCCCGGAAGGCATTTTACCGCCTGTGATTCTCATGCAGTAGGTTCTTTCTGAGATTTGGCTGATGGGTTAGCATGATGTATCACACAACTACAATCCTTCTCTTCCGACCTTTTGGCTCTAGGAAACAGTTGGCTGGTATCCCTGCCTCGCCATGGGAACTATGTACAGCCTCTGCCAATTCAATTGTTGCTCTTCTCAAACTCTACCGTGCCCGTTTTTCACTTCGATACATCATCAACTTATCCGTCCATATTATCTTCACAGCCTCAATAGTGCATCTAGTCAACGCAACATCAACTAACGAATCCTTACAACGCTCAAGCCGAAATGCCATTCGAACATGTACCTCGGGATTTGCAGAGATAGGCGAAATCTGGGCAAGTGCAAAAAAGTCATTACGAGTAGTCGAAAGTTTACAAGTGAAATGGCAGTTAAGATCAGATGAGGATGAATCTCAAGCACAAGGATGGCCGCAAACTGTTAATTATCCACCTGCTCCTAAAGAGGAGCCTGAATATGATGGAGTAATGCCTTCTCTATCTACCGAAGGACAAGTTCCTGAACCGTATGTTCCTCCTTTGTAAGTTTGCTTACGAATGTAGAGCCGAGGGATTCCAACAATACTTTATGCCGCCAGATACACAGAACGTGATCAATATTGGTCCACAAAACGAATTCAGTAATACAGCTTTCTGGGATTATCTCCCGTTTTTGGAGCAGCAGGAATATGATACTCAAGGACATGATACGCAAGGAGGACACCGTTTTCACCAGGAGTAAAAGCACTAGAGAAAAAGATTATAATTTTAAATGTATACCACATAGAACTTAAGACTAATGCTACATAAATTTTCATTTTTTCCTTTTTTTGCTATGCACTATGATGGTATGCTAATGGTATCGATACAATTGAAGTCTTCTTCTATTCCAGTATCAACTCATCGACGAAATCGTCTAATTCAACGACAGTAAATGTATTTCGCCATTCAGACCGAAACACCTTCTCCCGCCAAAGTCGTGACATGGATTTCTTCCAGCAAACTAATTCGACATGCCACCCTCGTGTCAAAGCCCGCTGAATGCATTTCAGAAAACCACCTTCGGGACTAAACTCTGCTGGAGCAGCATCTCCCGTTGCAAGAACAATAGTAGCAGGTTTTTCCACATCTAACAAACATTCTAGGATCTTGAGATGTAGAATTTCATCGACAGCTTGTTCCTTTTTCCTTTCCCGTTGAGGCGTGCGAGTAGCAGAGTCACTAGCATACGGATTCCCCATTGCCATCTTTTGGGAGGTATCTACGACGCGTTCCAGGATGGATACTTGGTATCCTAGATGTTGAGCCAGTGCAACTGGTTGAACGAGAGGATTTGAGCCGACGAGGACTTTTGTGGCGACAGGACGACCGCGTTCGAGGATTAGTGTGAAAGCATGGAAATCGAACTTTGGATGTCGGAAGAAGGGATCTGTGATGTTGTGTTTGGCTTTGTAGGCGTCGTAGAAGCCGATTAGGATATTGGAATTGTCGATGAAAATGTGCAAGTCGCTGACCTGCAGAGTGGCTAGCGAGGATAGATAGTTTGATTGTGGTTGATTGTTGGATTTAGGAAGGAGAATCCTGTCTACTTCGGCTGGATATTTTGCTAGGAGTTTCTGAATGAGGCTTCTGCGACGGTCCGCAGAAGATGGCGAAGCAGGGACAATTGTAGTGACTTTTGGTGATGAGACAGGAGATGAGAAAGCCGGTGGTACATAAAGGAAACTCTTTCGTCTAGGCGAAATGACGAAGGAGTTCGTCTTATCTTCATAGGAAGATGAATACCATGACGATTCTTCCTCATCCTCAAAACTACTGGACTCTTGATGCCGTTGCCGCTCTTTCGACTTTTTTGATTTAGATTTGCTTTTGTGTCGAGCCTTTCGCACTGAATTCTCAGATGTGCCTATTGCGACGGCATTTGCGCCAGTGGAGTCCGCGGAAATTCCGTTCTTAGCTTTCCGTAGCAATTGCTTGCGAGATGGAGGAACTTCAGTGACATCGCTACCACCTGGAGAAGACGGCCTTGGTATGATTCGTGAAGAGGCGAGGTGGTCCCACACTGCGGAAAAGTCGCCAAGCTCTGGAGGTTCATTCAAGGAAATCAGGTCGATTTCTGGCAGATCTGGTTCTGACTCGATTGATGAATCCACGGTCTTGTCGCCGACTTGGCTGTTCTTTGACGATTTCTTGTTTCCCATATTCAGTATGAACTCCCATCTTAAAAAATGGGGTCATTGACCATGATTAATGAGTCATCGGAGAGATGAACACAGTGCGTTTGGGGAACAGAAAGAAAGGAAAGGGGCAGTTGATGATGAATGAAGATGGCTGAGAAGTGACTCGATTCTTAAATGCGCAATCGTGTGGCTCAAAATTGCGACTCAGCCAACCCGCAAGGATCACGTGATTGAGTCTCTGACGTCGTAAAAATAAAAGTTGAGCTAGCCTCAACACAACCTTATCTACACAATACCCAACTTGATCCTGCTATCTTCCCACCCTTTTCAATTCCTGGGCCCTATACCAAATCATGGTAGAAGCAAAAGAGAAAGCATGTCTCATCTGCATTGACGGTATTCCTCACTCATTTGACTGAAAGAACTGCTGAGCTAACCTCGCAAAGGTTGGGGAATCTCTCCTCCAGACGGTAATCCCAAAGGCGATGCAATCAAAAACGCAAAGACTCCAGTCATGGACAAATTCGAAAAAGAAGAGCCATTTTGTGAATTAGAAGCTCATGGTCTCGCAGTCGGATTACCAGAAGGTCTAATGGGTAATTCAGAAGGTATTTCTCCGTCTGACCGAACAATCTCTGATAGATAGTCGGACACTTGAATATCGGTGCAGGAAGGGTTGTCTGGCAAGTATACACTCCAATTGACATCTTCCATGAACAGTGCTGATGAATAGGATTTAGTACGCATCGACCAATCTATCAAGAAAAGAGAATTTGCTAAACAGCCTTACCTTGTGGAAGCTTTGCAAAGGGCGGCCAAAGGAAATGGACGACTCCATTTACTTGGTCTTGTTTCAGATGGTGGAGTACATTCTCACATTACCCATCTTTTTGCGCTTCTTGCTGCTGCAAAGGAAGCTGGTGTAAAAGAAACATATGTTCACTTTTTCGGCGATGGACGCGATACAGATCCCAAATCGGGTGCTGGGTA
>Ga0335073_10010571_pt1 | contig 12977 bp, 10 predicted proteins | sample Lox_Sample_22_FD_207093 | JGI IMG/M metagenome (GOLD analysis project Ga0335073, IMG submission 207093) | Soil microbial communities from Loxahatchee National Wildlife Refuge, Florida, United States - Lox_Sample_2.2 | ecosystem: Environmental > Terrestrial > Soil > Wetlands | place: USA...
ATCGCCGGCGACCGCCTGGTCGTTCTGTCTGACCTCGCCGGCGCGGTCGACTCGATCGACCGCGAACGGCCGGTTGTGTTCTACTGCCGGAGCGGCGCGCGCTCGGCGATGGCCACCGAGGCGTTCCGCGGCGCCGGGTTCGACGCCCACAACATGGCCGGCGGACTGCTCGACTGGCACGCGGCCGGGTTGCCGCTCGAGCCGGCCGACGGCTACGTGGCGTAGCGAGCCGAGGCGTCACTCCGATCTGAGGACGTCGGCCACCGGTCGGCGCGCGCCGATGCGGGCGGGGATCGCGGTCAGCACGGCAACCGCGATCAGCGTGCCAGGGATCACCGCGAGCAGCCACAGGACGGGCGGACTGGCCTCGCTGACGTGCCCGCCGGCGAGCTGGTAGAGCGCGAGGCCGAGCGGAATCCCGAGGCAGGCCGCGAGCAGCGCCGGCATCAGCTGCGAGGAAGTCAGGCCGGCGGTGATCTGGCGGGGGGTCGCGCCGAGCGCGCGCGCCAGCGCGGTCGGCCGCTGGGCGTCGATGACGGTTGCCCAGGTGGTGAAGATCGCGTTGATCGCGGCGAGAACGATCAAGATCGCGCTGAGGAGGAACACGAGGTGGGTCACGCGGTCGGCCACCGAGCTCGCGCCGATGACTCCGGACGCCACGTCATGCCGATCGTGCACGTCGACGTTGTGCTCGAGCGTCAACGCCGCGACGACCATCGTCACCGCGATCGTCATGCTGGCCACGGTCAGGAGCGACCGCCGGACGCGCCGGGCCACGAGCCGGACCGCAAGCAGCAGCGGCACCGGCAGCCGCGCCGAGAACGCGATCAGCACCGGCCGGCGTCGGGGAGGGTGGACGGGATCGTTCAGGGCTCGGATCGTGCTCGTGCGAGCGCCGCGGATCGCCGGGACGATCGTCGCGCACCCCGCCACCAGCATCGCCACGATCACGACCTCAGCCACCAAGGTGACCGTGAGCGGCGGGGTCGGGGCGCTGCCGAGCAGGCCGTTGCCGAGGTTCGTCAGCACGGGCGTGACTACCTGACCCGCGATCACGCCGACGGCGGTCGCGGCGAGCGCGAGCACGAGGTTCTCGGCCAGCAGCACGGTCGCGACCAGGAGCGGCGTCGCCCCGACCGCCTTGAGCAGGCCGACGCGCCGGGTCTGCTCGGCCATCCGGCTCCCGACCACAACCGCGATGCTCGCGATCGCCAACAGCGCCAGCAGCGTCGAGACGATCAGCAGCACCTTCTGATCGACCGACACGACCTTGAAGTCGCTCTGCCGGATGTCCTGCCAGGAGGTCATGAACGACGTCACGTCGTTGTTCGTGTCGTTGCCGAAGGCGTATGCGGCGTTGCCGTTCTCGAACGCCTGTGGGGAAGACGGATCGGCCAGCCTCACGTTCAGCACGTAGCCGAGCGGCTGCATCCTGGTCGCGAGCGCGCCGGCGTCATCGCGCGTCAGCCAGATGACGCCCGGAGTGCTCACGGGGTAGAAGCACTGGGCGGTGCTGACCGCGATCCCGGCGACTCGGAACCGCCGGCCGTTCAGGTGGATCGTGTCGCCGACGGCGAGGCCGAGCGCGTCGGCGAAACCGCGCTCGATCACGGCGCCGCCGGGGCTGACCCACTTCCCCGCGGTGACCGCCGGCCGGTCGATCGCCGCGGGCCGAGCATCCCGTCCCTGGGCCTGCACCGGAACGTCAATGCCGCCGGCCGTGAGTCGGGCGGACGCGACTGGATAGGGTCCGGACGTGCTCGCGACGCCCCGGGCGTGGACGAGCGGCGCGAAGTCCCGTGCGACCTCGGGCGACGGGCCCGGCGGGGGCACGACCTCGGCCACGATGTCAGGACCTCGCGTCGCGGCGCGGGTCCGCGCGAATGGGCTGTCGGTGACCTTGTGCAGGGTCAGGCCGATCGTCAGCGTCGTGGTGGTCGTGACGATCATCAGCAACAGCAGCGCCGACTGGGTGCGGCGACGCTTGATATCGCCGACGACGAGCCGAGAGACGAGCAGGAGCCGTCCCACCGCGGTCAGCCCTTGAGGCCGGCCATTTCGGTGAGGCTGCGGGCCGAGCCGCCGGTCAGCCTGGTCTCGTCGACGAACCTCCCGTCGCGCATCGAGATCAGCCGGTCGGCCGTTGCCGCGATCCGCTCGTCGTGGGTGACGACGACGAGCGTCTGCCCGTCCGCGTGCAGCTGCTCGAACAGCCGGAGCACCTCGGTCGTCGCCGAGCTGTCGAGGTTCCCGGTTGGCTCGTCGGCGAGGACGACCGCCGGCCCGTTCGCGAGGGCGCGAGCGATCGCGACGCGCTGGCGCTGCCCGCCCGACAGCGCCGAGGGCAGGTGCTCGGCACGGTCTTCGAGCCCGACCTGTTCGAGCAGCTGGGCGGCGCGCTCCCGGGCCTTCCGGGGCGAGACGCCGGACAGGAGCGCGGGAAGCTCCACGTTCTCGAGCGCGGTCAGCTCATCGACAAGGTGGAAGGCCTGGAAGACGAACCCGAGCGCACGGCGCCGCAGCCGCGCCAGCCCGGTCTCCGGCATCTGCTCGATCCGGTGCTGGGCCAGCTCCAGCGTGCCCGCCGTGGGCCGCTCGAGCCCGCCGAGCAGATACAGCAGCGTCGACTTCCCGCACCCGCTCGGGCCGACGATCGCCACCGACTCGCCGGGGGCGACCTCGAGGCTCACGTCGTTCACGGCGCGGACCAGCGCCGCTCCCCTGCCGTATTCCTTGCGCAGCCCGCGCGCGGACAGGACCGGTTGCCGTGAGTTCATTTTTGCTCCTTCGCCGAGTTCCAGTAGCGCGCGCAGGCCTCGAGCCAGCGCAGATCCGCCTGCAGCCTGAGCACGACGCCCTCGAGCAGCAGTGCCGACACCGACCCCTCGGGCTCGGCCAGCGCCGCACGCTGGGCCTGACCCAGCCCGACCAGCAGCTCGCGGCGCTGGCGGTCGGCGATCCCGACCGGGTCGGCCAGCCCCGCTGCGGCGGCGGCCACGAGCTTCAAATGGAACTCCGCCGGCGCCGGCTTAGGCCAACTCGTGTCCTCGAGCCACTGCGCCACCCGCTTGCGGCCGGCCGGCGTCAGCTCGTACACCTTTCGATCCGGACGGTCCGTCTGCCCGACTCGTCGCGAGCGCAGCAGCCCCGCCTTCTCGAGCCGGCCCAGCGTGACGTACACCTGCCCGTCGTTCAGCGCCTCCGCGAGTGGCCCGAGCGCCAGCGCGAGGCGTGCGCGCAGCTGGTAGCCGTGCGAGGCCTCGCCCGCGAGCAGCGCCAGCAGGACCTCACGGACGACGCCCAGCTGGTAGCCGCCCCGCGGCTCTCGAACTGGAAGCTGGGAGGGCTGCGGCATCGCGGTATAGATAACGGTTAGCTACCCGCCAAAATAACCGTTAGCCAGGAGGGTGTCAAGGCGCCCGTTGCAAGATTTCGGCCGCGCTAAAGGACTCCCCGTTCAGAGCCCGATACGAGTCATGTGACATTTGTCGGGCGGGTCGTGTAGTGTGCCGCGCCGACATAGAAGCCCAGCCGAGTTCCCGGTTGCTACGGCGCCGGGAAGCGGGGAACCCGATGGAGCCGAGAGGCTCCGGGGGGCGAATCGCCGGACCTCCGGCGTAGCGCACTCTTTCAGCGCGAGCCCGACAGCTAACCCCGTAGGCGCAAGAAAGAGAAGGGGTTGTACTTGTCGAGCCTGGATTTTCATCGCGTCGCCCGTAGGGCGGGTGCGTCTGCGCTCATTGCGACGGCGATATTCGCCGGCGCATCGGCCAGCGCGGCCACCCCAAAGCCCCAGCCCGCGTCCGGCGGCGCGGCGATGGCGGCCACAGTCAAGACCGCGGGCACGCTGACGAGGCCGAGCACGGCGAAGCAGCTCGGCTGGCGCTTGTTGCGGTCGGGGCTCCACGGCAACGACGTGACGATCCTCCAGGGCTACCTCACGATCGCCGGTTATCCGACGTCGGTCGACGGCCAATTCGGCCCGGCGACGGCGGCGAGCGTGGCCGCGTTCAAGACGGCTCACAACATGGCCCCCGCCAATGGGGTCGCCGGCGCGGCGTTCGACAAGGCACTCGAGGCGGCGATCAGCACCTACGAGAGCGACATACCCACCGGGACGACGACGATCAACGCGGACGGAACCGCCACCGCGCCGGCCGGCGCGCCCGCCGCGGTCCAGGCGGCGATTGCCTCGGCCAACCAGATCATCGACACCTCGTACTGCGTCGGCGGCGGCCATGGTCAGTGGAATTCGAGTTGCTACGACTGCTCAGGGTCGGTCAGCTATGTGCTCCATGGCGCCGGACTGCTGTCCTCGTCGGAGGACTCCACGGGGCTCGAGTCCTACGGCCAGGCCGGCCCCGGGAAGTGGATCACGATCTACTCCGATCCCAGCCACGCCTTCATCGTGATCGGCGGGCGAGCCTTCGACACGGCCGACTACGGCGGCCCCAACATTCCATCGGGTACCGGGCCACGCTGGCGCTCGAACCCGCTCGGGAATCTCGCCGACGGCGGCGACTACGTAGTTCGCCACCCGCCCGGCTTGTAGGAGGAGGGTTGGCAGGGGCATCCGGCGCCGGCCGTCGGATGCCCTGCTCCTCGCTTGGCTGACGGCGGTCGGCCGGGTCCCGGTGTGCTCGCGGAGCGGCGCGTGGTCGCCCACGACCTAACGCCCGTCGCTCTGTCGTAGCATGGGTAGTGCTATGAGGGTTCGAGCGCGATCGAGCAGCCGGTGAGCCCGGAGACGGGATGAACCCCAACCCGCCCACACCCCGCCGCATCCTGCTGTCGGCGCTCGGCGCGCTGACCGTCGGTCTGGGCGCCGTGAGCCTGATCGCCGGGTTCAGCGACTCTCCGCCGGTCCGCCTCCTCCAGGGGATCGCCGTGTTCGGCGCCGGCGCGGTGATCGTCGGCGGCGCCGTCGTGCTGGTCATGATCCGCTTGGCCAACTGGCACGACCCGGAGTCCGAGATCGACTTCGAGGCGCTTGTCCTCCGCACCGAGCGGCTCGCGGCCGAAGGGTCGTGGGGCGAGGACGAGGGCGACGAGGAAGACGACGACGATGATCTGTTCGATCCGTACAACGAGGACGACTTCAGGGCCCTCGTGCGCGGCGCCATCGACGATCTGCCGCTCGAGTTCCACCGTGCGCTCGAGCACGTAGCGGTCGTCGTCTCCGACAGCGGCCGGCGCCAGCGCGCCTACGGCCTCTACCAGGGCGACACGATCGCCCAGGACTATTTCCACGACCGGATCGTGATCTTCCGCGACACGCTGCTGCGCGACTTCGGCCACGATCCCGACCTGCTGAGGGCCCAGGTCACCCGCACGCTTCGCCACGAGCTCGCCCACCACCTCGGGTGGGATGAGAAGGGCGTGCGCGGACTCGGGCTGTAGGCGGGCCGCGGCGGCCGGCGCCGTCTGGAGGTTGGTCACAGGTCCACACTCGAGCGGCTGAGCTAGCGCCTATACGACCTGGCGGCCCGATTGCGACAGCCAGCCGCCTTCGGCGAGCGCGATGCTCAGCGAGGTCGGCTTGCCCACGAAGTACCCCTGCGCGTAGTCGACCTGGTGCTTCTGGAGCAGTTCGATCGTCTCCGCGTCGGCGACCGACTCGGCGACGGTCTTGATCCCGAGCGCCTGGGACACGCCGACGATCGCCTTGACCATGTGCTCGTCGACCTCGCTGCGGGGCAGGTTCTGGATGAACTCGCCGTCGAGCTTCACGTAGCTCACCGGGAGGTGTTTGAGGTAGTAGAAGGACCCGAAGCCCGTGCCGAAGTCATCGAGCGCGAGGCTGCAGCCGAGGTCGGTGAGGCCGCGGGCGAACTCGGTGGCCTCCGGCATGTTGGCGATCGCGGCCGTCTCGGTGACCTCGAAGATCAGCTTGGTCGGATCAACCGACGAGCGCTCGAGCTCGCGCTCGATCATCCGCAGCAGTTCCGGGTCGCCGACCACGGACTCGCCGCTGAGATTGATCCCGACCTGCGGGATCGGGCCCATCGACTCGGCGATCAGCTGGATCGCCCGCGCCACCACCCAGCGGTCGATCGCGTGGATCAAACCGAACCGCTCGGCGGCCGGCAGGAACGCGCCCGGCGCGATCAGCTTGCCCCGCTCGCCCTTCATGCGTAGCAGCAGCTCCCCGTGCTTGATCTGACCGGTGGCGAGCTCGAGGATCGGCTGTAGGTGCAGCACGAAGCGGTCGCGGTCGAGCGCGTCCTGGATGCGCTGGGACCAGGTCAGCTTCGCCATCGCCCGGGCCTTGCGCGCCTCGGGCGCCGTGTAGACGACGACCCGGTCGCGGCCCGAGGTCTTGGCCGCGTACATCGCGAGATCGGCGTTGACCAGCACCTCGCCGGCGGTGGCGTCGTCCGACTCGAACGCGGTCACGCCGATGCTGGCGCTGATCCGGAACGGCCGGCCGCCGTAGCTCGCCGGGCTGTTGCGGATCTCGGCGAGCAGGTCCTCGGCGGCGGCTCGCGCCTCGTCGACGCCTACCGCCGATAGCAGCACCGCGAACTCGTCGCCGCCGAGCCGGGCCACGACGTCCGTCGAGCGGAACCGGTGGCCGAGCACCCGGGCGACCTGGACGAGCACGGCGTCGCCGGCGGCGTGGCCGGCGGAGTCGTTGATCCCTTTGAAGTTGTCGATGTCGATGCTGAGCACCGCGCTGTGAGAGGCGTAGCGCCCGGCCCGCGCGAGCTCCCGCTTGAGCTGCTCGTCGAAGCGGCGGCGGTTGAGCAGGCCGGTGAGCTGGTCGTTGTCGGCCATGTGCCGTAGCCGCTCCTCGTAGCGCACGCGCTCGGTGGTGTCCCGGGCGATGATCGCGGTCGAGACGATCCTGCCGTTCGCGTCGGTCACCGGAGAGACCGTGAGCGACACCGCGATCACCGTTCCGTCCTTCCGAACGCCCTCGGTCTCGAAGTTGTCGATCGACTCGCCCGACAGCAACGTCTCGAGGATCCTCTGCTGCTCTCCGGCGCGTTGCGCGGGCTCGATCAATGCGATCTGCTGCCCGATTGCCTCCCGCGCCGCGTAGCCGTACAGCTGCTCGGCGCCGTGGTTCCAGCTCGTGATCGTGCCGTCGGAGGACTTGGTCACGATCGCGTCACGGGTCGATTGGACGACGTAGCTGAGGAGGTCGCGCGCGGACCGGGCTGCGGCTTCGTCAGTGACATCCTGCATCGTCCCGACGGCCTTCACCGGTCCGCCCTTCGCCTCGACAGCCGCCTCGCCGCGGGCGCGAACGACTCGCTCAACGCCGTCGAACCGCGTGACGCGGAACTCGAGGTTCAGCGGCTCCTTTTCGCGCTGGGTTCCATCGAACGACTTCTCGACCAGCTCGCGGTCCTCCGGATGGACGCGCTCGAGCACGAGCGCGCGCGTCAGCTCGAGCTCTCGGGGCGTGGCGAAGATCCGGCGCAGGCCCGCGGAGTAGTGACCCTCGCCGGAGTCGAGCTCGAGCTCGAAGCTGCCGGTGTCGGCCGCCTGCTCGGCCTCGGTCAGCAAACGCTCGCTCCGGGCCCGCTCCTCGGCGCGGGCGAGCGCCTCGAGGATCAGCGGGCCGGCCTCGGTCAGCGACTGGGATCGCTCGAGCGCCTCGGTAACCGCGCGCTCGAGGTCAAGCCACTCGCCGTCCCCGTGACGTCGTTTGGGGCGCGGGTGCATCACGACTATTCTGGCGATGTCCCCGCAGGGGCTGGGGGTCGCCGATCACCACCCTGCATGGTGAACGCCAACTGCGTACTCCCTTCCTGGATGGCGTCAGTTTACCCCTGCAAAAGGCCGCAGAAGCGCCGGTCGAACAGATGTTTAGAGAGGGTTTGCCAGCGCTGGGATCAGCGCGGCGGCATCCGCAGAGCACCGTCGAGTCGGATGACCTCGCCGTTGAGCATCTCGTTCTCGACGATGTGCGCGACGAGCGCTCCGAACTCCTCCGGGCGCCCGAGACGGGAAGGGAACGGGACGGCCTGGCCGAGCGCCTCGCGAGTGTCGGCCGAGAGCCCGGCGAGCAACGGCGTGTCGAACGTGCCCGGCGCGATCGCGCACACGCGGACCCCGACGGACGCGAGGTCGCGGGCCGCCGGCAGGGTCATGCCGACGATCGCGCCCTTTGACGCCGAGTAGGCGATCTGCCCGATCTGTCCGTCGAACGCGGCGATCGACGCGGTGTTGACGCACACGCCGCGCTCGCCCGACTCGGTCGGCTCGGTCTCGATCATGGCCGCGGCGGCGAGCCTCATCACGTTGAACGTGCCGATCAGGTTGACGCGGATGACGGTCTCGAACGGCTCGAGCGCGTGCGGTCCGCGCTTGCCGGCGACTCGGGCGGCCGAGCCGCCGATCCCGGCGCAGCAGACGGCGATCCGCAGCGGAACCGGCTGCCCGGTGGCAGCATGGACGGCCCCCTGCACCGCCCCTTCGTCGGTGACGTCGGTGGGGACGAACGTGGCCCGCTCGCCGAGTTCGTCGGCGAGTGCGCCTCCGCGGTCGTCGTTCATATCCGCGATCACCACGTGGGCACCGCGGGCGTGCAGCCGGCGCGCGGCGGCCGCGCCGAGACCGGAGGCGCCGCCGGCGACGAGCGCGCCGTTTCCATCGATCCGCATGCGCGGAACCCTAGCTATGCAGCGCCGGCGCCCTCATGCCCGGGCGGCCAGCGACAGCGCGAACAGCTCGTCCGGGTCGGTGTACCACGTGTCGAGCTCGAGGCCGGCGGCGCGGAAATCCGCCTCCACGCGCGCGCGAGTGAACTTCGCGCTGATCTCGGTCCGCAGCTCCTCGCCGGCGGCGAAGTCGACCCGCAGACCGAGGTCCCCCACCAGCACGGTGCACGGCCGCCGCGAGCGCAGGCGCATCTCGACCCACTCGTGCCTGCGATCGAAGAACGCGATGTGGTCGAATCCGTCGGGCGAGAAGTCGGCATCGAGCTCCCGGTTGACCACGTGCAGCACGTTGCGGTTGAACTCGGCCGTGACGCCCTCAGCGTCGTCATAGGCGGCTTCGATCACCGCCGGATCCTTGACCAGGTCGGTGCCGAGCAGGAGCCGGTCCTGGGGGCCGAGCAGCCGGCCGATCTCACGCAGCAGGCGCCGGCGTGTGCCGGGGAGGAAGTTTCCGATCGTGCCGCCGAGCAGCGCCACGATCCGCGGCGTTCCGTCGGGTTCGGGAATGTGGCCGAGATGCCGCTCGAAGTCGCCGATGACGCCGTGAACCTCGAGCTCGTCGAACTCCTCGACGAGCTCCTCGGCCGCTGACTCGAGCGCGCTCTCGGACACATCGAGGGGGACGTAGCGGCGCAACGTTCCCGCCCTCGCCATCGCGCCCAGGAGGATTCGCGCCTTATCGGCCGATCCGGAGCCGAGTTCGACCAGTTCGCCGGCGCGTGTCCGCCGCACGATCCCGTCCGCGCGCGCGAGCAGGATCGCCCGCTCCGCCCGCGTGGGGTAGTACTCGGGGAGCTCGCAGATCCGGTCGAACAGCTCCGATCCGCGGGCGTCATAGAAGTGCTTGGGCGGAATCTCCTTGAACGGCCGGGTCAGGCCGTCGAGGACGTCGTTGGCGAGCGAGCGCTCGTCGGCCTCCGACAGGAACGACTCGATCCTAATGTCCCCGGTCCCTGTGAGCGGCCTCAAGAGGCGTCCCTCGCGATCCGGAAGCCCGAGAAGATCTGGCGCCGCTGGGGGTAGTCCCAGTTGCGGAACGTGGAGGTGGCGACGCGGGTGCGGGTCGCCCACGATCCGCCACGGAGCACCCGGTAATGGGTACCGAAGAACACCTCCGAGTACTCCTTGTACGGGTGCGCGACGAACCCGGAGTAACCATCGAACAGGCTGCCCGTCCACTCCCATACGTCGCCGATCATTCCGAGGCAGCCGTAGGGTGAACTGCCCTGCGGGTAGGCGTCCACGGGCGCGGTCCCACAACCGCGATGGTCGAGGTTGGCGTGCTGGTCGGCCACCGGGCGTCGGTTGCCCCACGGGTACCGCCGGGCCACCCCGTTGTCCTCGTCCCAGGTCGCCGCCTTCTCCCACTCCACTTCGGTCGGGAGGCGGGCACCGTGCGCGCGAGCGAAGGCGTCGGCCTCGAACCAGGACACGTGAACGACCGGCCGGTCCGGGTGGAGTGGCTCGAGCCCGCCGAGCCGCCACTCGGCATCCAGCTCTTCCGTCCACGCGCCGGGTCTGGTGATGTCGTACTCCTGCTTCCATGCCCACCCCTCGTCGGACCACCACTCGCGACGCTGGTAACCGCCGCCTTCGACGAACGTCAGGTAGCTCGCGTTGGTGACAGGGGTGCGACCGATCAGATAGCCGCGCACGTCCGTGCGGTGGCGCGGGCGCTCGTTGTCGTAGGCGAACCCGTCCGGAGTCGCGCCGATCGTGCACTCACCCGCGGCAATCTCGACCATGTCCAACCCGGTGGCGGGAGGGCGCCGGAAATCTGGCATTGGGCGCCGTCCGGCGAGCTCGTAGCCGTCGAGGCGCGCCAGCATCAGCGTCTGGATCATCGTCTCGTCGTGCTGATGCTCGTGGCGAAGCACCATCTCGTGCAGGAGGCCGTCGTCGATGCCGCGCTCGTCGATCACCTCCAGCGTGCGCGCGCGAACCTCCTCCATGTACTCGCGCGCCTGAGCCGGTCCAAGCAACGGAAGGTCACCCCTCACCGCGCGCGGTGTCTCGAACGCGTCGTACATCGCGGCCAGGTCTTCGCGCAGCAGCGGACGTTCGCCATAGCGGTGCACGAGCCACAGGTCCTCGTAAGCGGCGATGTGCGCGAGGTCCCAGGCGAGCGGACTCATCAGCGGGGAGTGGACACGCTCGAGATCGTCGTCCGACACAGACGCGATCAACGCGAATGTCCGCCGGCGCGCCTCCTGCAGCGCCTCGACGATCCGCGTCGCAGTCGGGGTCGCCGTGGCTGCGATCGAGCCGGTCACTGTGAACCATTGTAGGCACGTGCTTCATTAACTTCGGGCGAATTCGAGTGACTATGTAAAAGTAACTCGCGGTTAACCGGTTCACTAGAGAGGTGAACCGGTTAAAGATTTAAGGTGAAACGGTTCAGTGAACCGTGTAGCGCAGGTAGAGAGAGCTATCGCTTTCGATTGCCCACTCGAGCGTGAGCTTGCGCAGCTCCGCGAGAGCCTGCCCTCGGGTGATCCCCGGGGCCATCCCACCCCCGGCCAGCTTGGGCGCCAGCGACAGGAACAGCTCGTCGACGAGGTTCTCCTGAAGGAGGGCTCCGAACAGCGTCGGGCCGCCCTCGCACAGGACCGAGCGGACATCGAATGCCGACCGCAGCCGCCGCATCATCGTCGTCAGCGTGAACTCGCCGGGATCGAGCTGGACCACCTCCACGTGGGCGGCCAGCGTCGACGCGTCGAGCGCCGCCGGCGTGAACACGGCGACCCGAGCCGCGGGCTCGGAGAACAGGGGGATGTCGGTCGGGATGCCCCCGCGGGAGAAGATGCAGGCGAGCGGCTCGGGGCTCAGCCCGGAGGCGGCGCGCCGCCGGCGGCGCTCGGCGTCGCGGACGAGCCTCCCGTAGCGCTCGGCTCGCAGCGTTCCGGTGCCGACCAGGATCGCGTCGACGTGCTCGCGCAACCCGTGGAACATCTGCCGGTCGCCCGGATCGCTCAGCCCTCGCGAGACCCCCCGGAAGGCCGCGCGCCCATCGGCGCTCGAGATGAAGTTCACGATCAGGTATGGCCGCTCCGCGTGCGCGCGGCCCGCGAGGTTGAGAGACGCGAGCAGCTCGCCGACGCCGGTCGGCGCGGGCTCGGGAACGAGGCGGCGGAGCTCAGGGCCCGGGCCGGACGACGAGGCGGCGGTCACGGAGGCGAACGTATCAGCAGGGTGATAAACAGACAGCGTTGAGGCCAAGGCCGGTTTGAGGGAGGGAGCATGCTCGACTGCACCTATCGCGTCCAGATCCGGCATCACGCCGGCCAGTTGGCGCGCGTGGCCCAGGCGATCGCCGACGGCCAGGGTCTGATCGGCGACGTCGTGACGGTCTCGCTGGGGCGCGAGAATTCGGTGAGGGACATCACGGTCGAGGTGCGGGACATTCCCCAATCCGACCGCATCGCCGAGCTCCTCGGCGGACTCGAAGGCGTGAGGGTGATGTGGCACCAGGATCGGGCGCTGCTCCGGCACGTCGGCGGCAAGCTCCGGATCGACGCCCTGCGGCAGGTGCGGACCGTTCAGGAGATGCGCGACGTGTACACCCCCGGTGTCGCGCGCGTGTGCACCGCGATCGCGAAGCAGCCCGAGCTCGCGGCCCGCTACACGATGATCGCTCGGAGCGTCGCGATCTGCACGAACGGCTCGCGGGTACTGGGCTTGGGCAACATCGGGCCGGTGGCGTCGATGCCGGTGATGGAGGGCAAGGCGGTGTTCTATGACCAGTTCGTCGGGATCTCTGCGATGCCGATCTTGATCGACGCCACCGACGTCGACACGTTCGTCAGCACCGTCCTGCGGATCGCGCCGACGTTCGGCGGGATCCATCTCGAGGACATCTCGGCACCCGAGTGCTTCGAAATCGAGCGCCGGCTGAAGGAGGAGCTGCCTCAGCCGGTCATGCACGACGACGTCCACGGCACGGCGGTGGTGTCGCTCGCCGCGGCTGTCGTCGCCTGCCGGTACGCCGGGATCGAGCTCCGCTCGGCGACGGTCGGCCAGCTCGGGCTTGGCGCCGCCGGCTACGGGATCGCGGCGCTGATGGTCGATGCGGGCGTGCGCCGCGTGATCGCTTTCGACCCGCTCGAGGCGTCGCACGCGCGCGCTCGCGAGCACGGGGTCGAGATCAGCTCGATGGAACAGGTGATGGCCGAGGCCGACGTGGTCGTGGCGACCACCGGCCGGCCCGGATTGATCCGGCCGGAGATGATCCGCCCCGGGCAGGTGATCCTCGCGCTCACCAACCCCGACCCCGAGATCGAACCCGAGCAGGCCGAGGCCGCGGGC
>Ga0335073_10010572_pt1 | contig 12977 bp, 10 predicted proteins | sample Lox_Sample_22_FD_207093 | JGI IMG/M metagenome (GOLD analysis project Ga0335073, IMG submission 207093) | Soil microbial communities from Loxahatchee National Wildlife Refuge, Florida, United States - Lox_Sample_2.2 | ecosystem: Environmental > Terrestrial > Soil > Wetlands | place: USA...
CCTCTACTCGTTCGGCGCGATGCTCTCCTTCACCACCGCGCACGTCGCGGTAATCGCGCTGCGCGTGAAGTATCCCGAGAAGGAGCGGCCCTACCGCATGCCTTGGAACGTGCGCATCCGGGGCGGCACGATCCCGCTGACCGCGGTGCTCGGCGCGATCGGCACGTTTGCCGCCTGGTGCGCCGTTGTCGCGCTGCATCCCGAGGCCCGCACGATCGGCATCCCCTGGATGCTTGCCGGGCTCGCGGGCTATGTGATCTACCGCCGCCGCCAAGGGCTCGATCCGCGCGCCCAGTACAAGATCGAGCGCCCAGAGCGTCCGCCGGACTTCGAGGCGTTCGACTATCGAACCGCGCTCGTGCCGATGTTTGGCGCCGACGTCAGCGCCCGCGCGCTACGCGCCGCCGCGAAGCTGATCGGCGAAGACGGCGTCGTCTATGCCGTGTTCGTGCTCCCCGTGCCCAATCAGCTCTCGCTCGACTCCGGGCTCGCCGAGGAGGAAGCCCAGGGGCGCTCCGTGCTCGAGAGTGCCCGCATCCAGGCGCGCCGGGAGGGGATCAAGGTTCATACCGCGCTGATCCGCACGCGCCATCCGGGCGCCGCGCTCGTCGAGGAAGCCCAGCGCGTCGGCGCTGACGTCATCTACTGGTCAACAATCCACGCGCCTCGCGGCGAGCAGGGGATCGGCCCCACCGCCGCCTATCTGCTCGGCAAGCGGCCCTGCCGGGTGATCGTCGAGACCGATCCGCGCGCTAGGCGCGCGCTCAATGGCGGGGACGTTCCCGCGGTGCTCCCGGCCGAGAGAACCCCAGTGTGAGGCACAAGCCGGCGAGTCCTGTGGGTGGGGTTACGGTTTTTGGTTTGCGGTAGCAATCGTATATACGCCTTGGAGCGCAACTCTGCCCCGAAGCGAGTGGTGTCCCTGTGTGAGCGGCACGCGTATATACGTTCGCTATCAATCAAATAAAAGGAGAACCCCACATCGGCAAGGAGGACCCCACGTCGGTCTCCTAGCCGCGTGCTAGTGCCGAGCTGAGCGCCTCGTCGAGCTCGGGGTGGGCGAAGTCGTAGCCGAGCACGAGCGCCTTCGCCGGCACGACGCGGGCGCCTTCGGTGATCAGCCCCGCCATCTCGCCATACATGAGCTGCAGCGCCACGCCCGGTACCGGCAGTAGGGCTGGCCTTTTCAGCGCGCGGCCCAGCGCGCGGGCGAAGTCGCGGTTGCTCACTGGGCGCGGTGCGGTCGCGTTGACCGCGCCCTGCCAGTGCTCGTCGCTCGCCGCCTGCGCGATCATCCCCACAACGTCGTCGCGGTGCACCCAGGACATGTACTGGCGCCCGCTCGCGACCGGCCCGCCGAGGCCGAGCTTGAAGGGCGGGAGCATCTTCTCCAGCGCTCCGCCGTCCTTGTCGAGCACGACGCCCGTGCGGATGCACACCACGCGCACGCCGAGCGCCTGGGCCTTTTGCGCCTCGGCCTCCCATTCCACACACACCTGCGCGAGGAAGTCACGCCCCGGCGGGGCGTCCTCGTCGAGTGGCTCCTCGCCGTGGGGGCCGTAGTAGCCGACGCCCGAGGAGCTGACCAGCGCGCGCGGGCCATGCTCGGCTGCACGCATGCCCGCGAGCAGGTTGCGCGTGCCGGTCACGCGCGTCTCGCGGATCGTCCGCTTCGCGGACTCGTTCCAGCGCTGGGCGATGTTCTCGCCCGCGAGGTGGACCACCGTATCGCGGCCCTCCAGCGCCTCGGCGGGCGCGGGCTCTGACATCAGATCCCATGCGTAGGCCTCGACCGGCGCGCAGCCCGCATGCTGCAAGCTCTCTTCCGCGCGCTCGGGGTTGCGCGAGAGCACGCTCACCTGCGCGCCCGCGTCTTGCAGCGCCGCGACGACGCGCGGGCCGATCAGGCCCGTGGCGCCCGTCACCGTGACGCGCAGGTCGGGAGCCTGGCCGCTCATCGCCCCGCTCTCCTCATCGTCTCACTCTCTCATACGCGCGTGTCGGTCCCACACGCACTTGCTATCCGCTTGCGCTTGCTTGCAAACGCGCGTCGGCCGCAGCCTAGGCGGGGGCGCTCGGCGTGAGCGTGTCGCCCTGGGCGAAGCCCAGCTCGTGGCCCGCCCGCGCGGCGCCCGTCGCGCGGGCCTCGTCGGCGACCGCTTGCGCTACCGCGGGCGCGACGTCGCGGTTGAACACCGAGGGGATGATGTAGTCCTCGCGCAGTTCGGACTCATCGACCGTGTCGGCGATCGCGATCGCCGCGGCCATCTTCATCTGCTCGGTGATCTCCTGGGCGCGCACGTCCAGAGCGCCGCGGAACACGCCGGGGAAGCAGAGCACGTTGTTGATCTGGTTCGGGTAGTCCGAGCGGCCCGTGGCGACGATCCGCACGTATTGCGCGGCCTCCTCGGGGCTGACCTCCGGGTTGGGGTTCGCCATCGCGAAGACCATCCCGTCGCGGTTCATCCGACCCAATGCTTCGGCGGGCATCGCGCGAGCCCCGGAGAGCCCGATCAAGAGGTCCTCGCCGTCGATCACCTCGGCGGGCGTGCCCGCGCGACAGTCGGGGTTCGTCTCCTCGGCGAACCAGCGCTTGATCTCGCTCATCGAGCCGTCGAGGTAGTCCCCGCGCTGCACGTGCAGCGTGCCCTTGGAGTCGGCGCCGACGATGTTCCTCACCCCGCCCGCGTGGAGGATCTTCGTCACGGCGATGCCCGCCGCGCCGAGGCCGATGATCAGCACGTTCAGGTCCTCCAGGCGCTTGCCCGTGAGCTTCACCGCGTTCAGCAGAGCGGCCATCACGACGACCGCGGTGCCGTGCTGGTCGTCGTGGAACACGGGGATGTCGAGCTCCTCCTTCAGCCGGTCCTCGATCTGAAAGCAGCGCGGCGCCGAGATGTCCTCGAGGTTGATCCCGCCGAACGCCGGGGCGATCAACTTGACGTTGTGGACGATTTCCTCGGGGTCGGTGGTCTCCAGGCAGATCGGGAACGCGTCCACCCCCGCGAACTCCTTGAACAGGCAGCACTTGCCCTCCATCACCGGCATCGCCGCGTGCGGGCCGATGTCGCCGAGGCCGAGCACGGCCGTGCCGTCGGAGACGACCGCCACCGTGTTGCGCTTGATCGTGTACTGGAAGGCCTTTTCGGGGTCTTCGGCGATCGCGGTGCAGACGCGCGCCACGCCGGGGGTGTAGGCCATCGAGAGGTCATCACGCGTCTTCAGCGGGTGCTTGTTGTGCTGTTCGATCTTGCCGCCGACGTGCATCTGGAACGTGCGGTCGGTCGTGTCGATCACCTCGACCCCGTCCTGCTCGCGCATCGCGGAGAGGATCTGCTCCCAGTGATCCTGGCCGGAGGCGTCCACGACGATGTCGCGCAGGCTGTGCGAGCCGTCGACCTCGACGAGGTCGATCGCGCCCACGGCGCCGCCCGCGTCGTTGATCGCGCTCGTGAGCAGGCCGAGCGTGCCCTGGGCGTCATCGACGCGGACACGGATCGTCAGTCGGTACTGCGCGCTTGGTGTGGCGCTCACTGCTGTCTTCCCCTCGCTTGCTTGGCGGCAGGGCATGTTAGGGCCAATCCGCCGCCCGCTGCGGAGCGCCGCGCCACGCGGCGTTGTTCGAAGCGGCCAAATCGCGCCGCGCGCAGCCTCCCGCGCACCCTCGTAGAGTGACTGCTCGATGGCGGCCACGAGCACGAGCGCGCAGCAAGCAGCGATCGGCGCGGTGGACGGTGAGCGGCGCCTGTTCCTGATCGACGGACCCAGCCTCGTCTACCGCGCCTTCTTCGCGCTGCCCGAGTCGATCGCGACTTCGACCGGCGTGCCGACGAACGCGATCTTCGGCTTTGCCTCGATGCTCGTGAAGATCGTCACGGACTACGGCGTGTGTCCGACGGTCGTGGCCTGGGATGCGGGGACCTCGGGGCGCACGGAGATGTTCTCCGAGTACAAGGCCCAGCGGCGCTCGCGCCCGGACCTGCTCAAGCAGCAGTGGCCCGCGATGGAACCGCTCGTCGAGGCGTTCGGCTACAGCAACGTCAAGGTCGAGGGCTACGAGGCCGACGACGTGATCGCCTCGCTGTCCGCGAAGGCGCTGGCCGCGGACCCGCCGGTGCCGGTGATGATCGTCACCGGCGATCGCGACGTCTTCCAGCTGATCGACGAGCAAGGGCTCGTGAAGGTGATGGCGACCGCGCGGGGGATCACCGAGACGAAGATCTATGACCGCCAGGCGGTGATCGATCGCTACGGCATCCCGCCCGAGTCGATCCCCGATTTCTACGGGCTGAAGGGCGACACCTCCGACAACATCCCGGGCATCCCGGGGATCGGCGATAAGACGGCGAGCGAGTTGATCCAGAGCTATGGATCTTTGGAGGACGTGCTCGCGCACGTTGATGAGATAAAAGGCGCCAAGCGCAAAGAGAACCTGCGCGAGCACGCCGAGGACGCGCGGATCTCAAAGCTCCTGGCGACCGTACAGCGCGACGTGCCCGTGGAGCTCGACATCGTCGCCGAGTCCGCGCGCGAGCCCGACCGCGCGCGGGTGCGCGAGGTGTTCCGCGAGTACGAGCTGCGCGATCCGCTGCGGCGCCTTGAGGAAGCGCTCGTCGATCCCGAGGTCGCGGCGCCTGCGCCCGCGGCCGAGGTCCGGCTGAGCGGCCGCGTGCGCGAAGGCGCGCCCGCGGAGATCGCAGAGCTGGGCGGCGCCAAGGACGAGCTGTCGCTGATCGCCCGGCGCACCGAGGTGCCCGAAGGCGAGCTGTTCGCCGAAGGGGCGCCCTGGCGCTTCGCGGCCGCGGTCGCGAAAGAGAAGTCGGCCGAGGTACTCGCCGGCGATTGCTCCTCCTCCGAGGAGGTCGCAGCCGCGGCGGCAGAGCGCCCCGTGGTCGCGCACGACGCCAAGGCGCTCGGGCTCGTCCCGCCCGGCCTGGCTCACGACACGCTGCTCGGGGCTTTCCTGCTCGAGCCCGCGCGGCGCGGTTTTCCCTTCGCGGAGCTATGCGAAGAGCGCGGCCTGGCCAGTGATCTGGAGGACCCGCTCGCCGCCGATGCGGTGATGCTGCAAGCGCTCGCGGGCTGGCAGCGGGCGCAGATCTCAGAGCGCGGGCTGGAGCGCGTGATGGGGGAGATCGAGCTGCCGCTCGTGCCGGTCCTGCGCGAGATGGAGCTGCTCGGCGTGCGCTTGAACCTCGCGCGGCTGGCCGAGATCACCGCGCGCGTGCGCGAGGAGCTGACGGGCCTTGAAGAGGACATCTTCCTGCTCGCCGAAGAGGAGTTCACGATTGGCTCGCCCCAGCAGCTGGGCCAGATCCTGTTCGAGAAGCTGGGGCTCACGCGCAAGCGACGCGGCAAGACTGGCTACTCGACCGACGCGCGCGTGCTGCAGGCGATTCGCTCAGAGCACGAGATCGTGCCGAAGATCGAGCGCTGGCGCGAGCTCTCGACGCTCGCGAAGACCTACCTCGATGTGCTGCCCGGGATGGTGGACGAGCGCTCGCGGATCCACACGACGTTCTTGCAGGCCGGGGCGCAGACCGGGCGCCTGGCGAGCACGAACCCGAACATGATGAACGTGCCGATCCGCACGCCGCTAGGGCGCGAGATCCGCGGCTGCTTCGAGGCCGACGAGGGCGAGGTGCTGATCTCCGCGGACTATTCGCAGATCGAGCTGCGCGTGCTCGCACACGTCGCCGAGGAGCCCGTGCTGAAGGAGATCTTTGAGCGCGGCGAAGACGTGCACACCGCTACGGCCTCGCAGGTCTTCCAGGTCTCCGCCGAGGACATCGACCCGGGCATGCGCTCGAAGTCAAAGATGATCAACTACGGGATCGTCTATGGGCTCTCGGACTTCGGCCTCGCTGATCGCCTGAACATCCCGCGCGAGGAGGCCAAGGAGTTCATCGACGCCTACCTCGGGCGCTTCACGCGTGTGGCCGCGTTCATCGCCGAGACGATCGAGTCCGCTAAGGATCGCGGTTACGTGACCACGCTATGGGGCCGGCGGCGCCAGATCCCCGAGCTTCAGGCGCGCAACTACCAGGTGCGCACACTGGGCGAGCGGCTCGCGGTCAACACCGTGATCCAGGGCACTGCCGCGGACATCATCAAGCTCGCGATGGTTCGTTGTCACGATGCGCTCGCGCAATCGAAGCTGAAGACGCGGCTGCTGCTGACGATCCACGACGAGCTGCTATTTGAAGGGCCTCCCGAGGAGGCGGTGCAGGCAAGCGCGCTGATCGAGCGCGAGATGTGCGCCGTGTGGGAGCACGAGCCGCCGCTCGCGGTCGAGGCGGGCGTCGGGCAGAACTGGCTGGAGGCCAAGTGAGCAAGACGCTCGCGGTGCTCGTTGGGGTTGGCGCGGGCTGCCTGGTCGGCATGCAGGCCCCGGTCAACTCCAGGCTCGGCAAGACCGTCGGCGGGCTGCAGGCCGCGAGCTTCTCGTTCCTCGTCGGCACGCTCGCGCTCGTCTCGCTCACGTTCGTGCTGCGCGGCGGGCTCGGTGCTTGGGGGCGGCTCGGCCACGTGCCCTGGTGGGCGCTCGTCGGCGGCCTGCTCGGTGCGGTCTACGTGTTCGTCGCGCTCGAAGCCGTGCGCACGCTCGGCGCGAGCGGCCTGAGCGCGGTCGTGATTACCGGCCAGCTCGCGATCTCCGTGCTGATCGATCGCTTCGGCCTGCTCGGCGTGGCCAAGCAGCACGTCAGCGCCTCGCGCGTGGTCGGGCTCGTGCTGCTTGCTGCCGGGGTCGTGCTCGTCGTGCGCAAGTGAGCGGGCGCCGCGCCATCCGGGTCGTGCCAGTCGTGCGCAAGTGAGCCGCGCCGTGCCGCCTGGGTCGTGCTCGTCGTGCGCAAGTAGCGTTAGCTAAGTCTGACTAAGTCCTAGCCAAGCGCCGTGCGAAAGCCTTCACGCCAGCTGGCGTACTTGGGGCTCCAGTCCAGCTCGGCCTTCGCCCGGGCGTTCGTTGCTCCTTGCGCTTCGGTCATGATCGCGACCCCGTAGCTGCCCGCGAGCAGGCGCGCGAGCCACGCGGGCACTTTCATCGGCTTGCGCGCGCCGAGTGCCTGGGCGAGCGCCGGGATCCAGTCCGCGACGCGCGCGGGCTCGTCGTCCACAACGTTGAAAACGCCCGGCTTCCCCGCGCGCAAGGCCGCGACCGTCGCCGCAGCGGCATCGTCGACGTGGATGAAGGACCACACGCCTGCGCCCGAGCCGACGACGGGCAGCCGGCGCTTGGCGACTTCCTCGCCGGTCGAGCCTTCGCGCGCAATCGCGCTGCCGGGACCGTAGAAGTAGCCATAGCGGAGCACGGTGCCGCCTGCGTCGAGCACCGTGTTCTCCAGCGCGGCGAGTGCCTTCGTCGAGCGTTTGACCGGGCCTTGCGCCTGATCCTCCGAGAGCAAAGGGTCGTGCTCATCGTGCACTGTGCCCGGCGAGCCGGGCGCGTAGAAGAACGCGACGCTTTGTGCCACCAGGCGCGTGACCCCCGCCGCGTTCGCGGCCGCGACTAGGTTCGCAGTGCCCTCGCTGCGTAGGCGGTCGTTCTCGGCGAAGTCGCGCTCCATCTTGCGCGGGTCGATCCGAGGCGGGATCGAGGTGAGCTGGTGGACAACCGCGTCCGGGCGCGCGTCGGCGACGACCTTCGCGAGCCCGGGCGCATCAAACGCGTCCGCCACGACGGGCTCGGCGCCCGCCGCGCGTAGCTGCTCGGTGCGCTTGGGCGAGCGCGTCATGCCGATCACCTCATGACCGTCCGCGATCAGCGCGGGCAGCAGGCGACGCCCGATCACGCCGGTCGCACCTGCGAGGAAGACCCTCATACCGCGATCGTGCCCGCAGCGGCGGTGGGCGAAACGCCGTTTGCGCCAGAACGCCCATCGGCCGATTGCGTCTCGGGAACGACGCAGACCATCCCCTCGCTGAAGCCGGTGGCCCCGATGCCGAGGGCAAGGTTGAAGCGACCACGCATGTTCTCGACAGCGATCACGTTGGTCAGCTCGACTAGCTGAGCATCGTCGAGGTGCTCGCGCAGCGCGGCGAACAGCTCGTCGGACACGCTCACCGGCGTGCTGCTGATGCCCACCGCGTAGTCGAGCACCAGCTTCTCCAGCGCGGAGAACTCCTCGCTGTCGCGGTAGTGAGGGAGCGCGAGCATCTGCGCCTCGCTGACCCCGGCGCGGTAGGCGATCGGTGAGCCGATGTCGATGCACCACTCGCAGTGCGTGAACGCGGCGGCCTTCAGCTCGGCGAGCACCTTCAGCCGCTCGGGGACGCGGTGCGCTTTTGCGACCATCCCCTCAAACACGCCGTAGCCGACGAGCAGTCCTGGCGTGTGCGCGAAGGCCTGGGCCGGCTCGATCATCGCGGTCGTCGTCTCGCGGCCTGTCAGCTTCTTCGTTTCGCGGCGTCCGATCCACAGCAGCAAGCGTGTCCACGGGCCTATTTTGCGTTCGTTCGTTCCGGCGACTCTCAACATCTTCATACCTCCGGGGATCGGCTCGACTCGCGCGCCAGCCACACAAGCACCACGGCCCCGATCGCGAGCGAGGCGAAATTGGCGGGGCCGAGCCAGCTGCTGTGGGCGGCGTCGATGTCGATGAGGTGGTTGATCGCGTGCAGGCCATACTCGATCGCGAGCAGCCACAGCACCGGCGTGCGCCAGGAGCCGCGGCGGACGGCGATCAGCCCCACGAGGCCGATCGCCGCGGAGAACGTCGCGATGTGGCGCATGTAGTGGTGGTTGGGCGCGCCGGAAGGCCCGATGTCTTCGAAGAAGGCATGCGGAGCGAACGCGAGCATCGCCGCGAGCGCGAGGTTCACGAGCGAGAAGGCAATCAGCCCCGCGACGACGATCGAGCTGTCGTTCGTAGGGGCGCCGGCATCTGCTGCGGGGTGGGGAGCGGGGATCTCGCTGGCGGTTGACACGCCCGCTACTGTAGCCCAGAGGTGGTTCCCAAACAGTGACCAGTACAGCGACAGAAACGGGTACCAGTTATGGGCCGGAGTTGCTGGTCCGCCTACGCGGCAGGCGTCGCCGGGCGCAGCTGGAGGACCGCCTGCGCGAGCTGGTGCGCGATGGCACGCTGGCCGCCGGCAGCCGCATGCCCTCCTCGCGCGCGCTCGCGGACGACCTCGGCGTGTCGCGCCGGCTGATCGTCGATGCCTATGCACAGCTGCTCGCCGAGGGCTACCTCGTCGCCCGTCAGGGAGCGGGCACGTATGTTGCGGACGCGGGCGTTATCGAAGACCCACCGCAGGCGACGCCGTGGGCGAGCGCCCCGCAGTTCGACTTCTTTCCGGGAGCCCCCGACCTCTCGGCCTTCCCGCGCGCGTTGTGGATTAGCGCGACGCGCGAGGTGCTGCGCACGGCGCCCGACACCGCGCTGGCCTATCCCGACGCTCGGGGCATGCCCGCGCTGCGCCGCGCGCTCGCCGCGTACCTGCGCCGCGTACGCGGCGTGGCCGCCGAGCCCGAGTCGATCGTGATCTGCACAGGGGCTACGCAGGGGCTCGCGCTGCTCGCCCGCGCGCTCGTGACTCGTGGCGTGGGGGAGATCGACGTCGAGGACCCCGGGCTTCCCCCGCACCGCGCGGTTCTTGCCTACGCGGGCCTTGACGTGCGCGGCGCGCGCGTTGACGAGCAGGGGCTCGACGTCTCCTCGCTGAGCTCGCGGGTCGTGCTGAGCACGCCGGCTCATCAATGCCCGACCGGCGTGGCGCTCTCGCCGCAGCGTCGCGGCGAGCTGGTTCGCTGGGCACGCGAAGGCGGTCTAGTGATCGAGGACGACTACGACGCGGAGTTTCGCTACGACCGCTCGCCGCTCGGCGCGCTGCAAGGGCTCGCGCCCGATCGCGTCGTCTACGTCGGCACGGTCTCAAAGACGCTGGCTCCCGGAATGCGTCTCGGCTGGCTAGTCGTGCCGCCCTGGCTGATCGAGGCGGTCGCGCAGGCCAAGGCGCTCGACGACCTGGGCTGCTCGGCGATCGAGCAGCTCGTGCTCGCGCGCCTGCTTGAGACCTCCGCCTACGACCGCCACCTGCGCAAGGCGCGCAGGCGCAACCGCGCTCGTCGCGACGCGCTGATCGCCGCGGTCGCAAGCGAGCTGCCGGGCGCGAGCGTGAGCGGCGTCTCAGCAGGGCTGCACGCGCTTGTGCGCCTGCCGCGCGAGGTCGAGCTACAGGCCCTGCTGGAGGGCGCGGCAGCTCGCTCGCTGGGGATCTACCCGCTGAACCTGCACCGGATCCAGCCGCGTCGGGATGTGCAGGCGCTGGTGATGGGCTACGCCAATTTGTCCGAGCCGGCGATCGAGGAGGGCGTGCGCAGGCTGGCCGGGGTACTGCAGGAGCTCTGAAAAGCAGAAGGAGGTCACCGTCGATGGCTATGAACGATCCAGCCCTGACCGACCCGGCGCCCACACGATCCGCGCGCCCAAGTGCTCGCCCCGTCGCGCAACGAAGGCTGCCGGCGGCGCTGTTCAGCGCGCGGATGGCGGCGCGCAGCGCGCCACGCGGGGCGCGCGAGATCGCGGATGTCGCGCGCACGGGCGATCCCGCGGAGATCGCGCGGCACAAGCGCGCCCTACTGGTGACCTACCGCCGGGACGGCACGCCGGTGCCGACGCCCGTGTGGGCGGCCCCTGGTCCGGGCGGGCTGCTCTACGTGCGCTCCGAGCGCGCCTCGGGCAAGCTGAAGCGCCTGCGCAACGACTCTCGCCTGCTGGTCGCGCCCTGCACCGTGCGCGGCAAGCCGCTCGGCGCGCCGTTCGAGGCCCGGGCGCGAGAACTGGCGGGCGAGGAGGAGCACGTTGCCGAGCGGGCGCTCGTCGCGCGCTACGGCTTCGGCCGCGAGCTGTTCGAGCGCACGATGGACGTACTGCGCGTGGACATGTGCTTTCTGGAGATCGCGCCCGGGGCGTGGGGCTAGCCCGGCGCTCCGCGGCTGTCTAGGCTAGGCCGGCGCGCCCGCGGACAGCGCGGTGAGCCGCGAGCGCGTCAGCGCCCGCGGCCCGTCGGCGACGAACGTGGGCGGGGCGATGTCGAGGTAATGGTCAAACGCCCAGTCGCACAGGCGACGATTCTCGAAGGCGCGGACCAGCGCGCTGACCGAGCGGCTCGGGGTGAGCTGCCCGATCAGCTGCTGCACGCGCAGCATCCAGGTGAACTTGCGCGTGTGCGCGGCGGAGAAGGCGCCGTAGCGCTGTAGCGCCTGCTCGCGCGTGCGCTGCCCCTCGACGACCGCGCGCAGCTCGCGCCCGCAGGCAAGACCGAAGTAGAGCGCGGTACGGATGCCCTCGGCGGTCAATGGGAGACAGTGACCGGCGGAGTCGCCAACAAAGAACGTGCCGTCCTCGACGGCGGGGCGCAGCTGGTGCGGGATCCAGTTGCCCTGGTAGCGCTCGGCGGGCAGACCGAGGTCGCCTGCGAGCCTCACGGTGGGCTGCTTGACGTGGTGGGAGGGCCAGTAAGAGCCAACGCCGACGCGCAGCTCGCCGGCGGCGGGAAAGCTCCAGGAATAGCCCGAGCGCACGTAGCGAGGGTCGACCCACAACTCCATCTCGCTCCCGTCGCCGTGGGGGTGCACCTCTAGGCCGCGCGAGAGACGCGCGTTCGGCGGTTGGATCGTCGGCCCGTTGGAGAGCACGCGTCGCCAACCAAGCCCATCGACGATGAGCGGCGCGCTCAGCCGACCGCGGTCGGTGAGCACCGTGTTGCCCTCGCGTCCGGTGATCGTCGCCGTGGCGAACTCCAGCTCGCCGTCGTCGGCCTGCGCCCACAAGAGCGCGCACAGCTCGCGGTAGTCGAACGTCGAGAAGGACCACGGCAGCGACCAGCGCGCGCTGGTGAACGGCGTGTGCACGACGAGCTCACTGAACGTCTGGCGGTGAGAGTCCTGCAGGTCCATCGCGTTCAGCCAACGCGTCGGGATCGCGCAAGCCGAGGTCTGGCGCTCGCCGATCTCGTAGCGGTCGAGCAGCAGCACCCGGGCGCCGGCGCCGGCCAGCTCGCGGGCGACGGCAAGCCCCGCGAAGCTCGCCCCACATATCAAGACGTCGCAGTCACGCTCAAGCGGCGTGCGCGCCGCTCCCCGCGTCGTCGCTCGTACAGGCATCTGCGAAGCAATGATACGGGCGGCTGCGCCAATGCTGCGCTAGGCTTCGCCGGTGCAAACAGTGATGGAGAATCCTCAAGCCCACGTGGTCGAGGGGTCGAACGGCCTTCTGCTGGAGATCGACGGCACGATCGTCCCCAACTACGAGGCGACCTTCCGCACGATCGAGGAGGGCGAGGTCGTCACGGGTCACGTCGTCCGGATCGACAAGGACGAGGTGCTCGTAGACATCGGCTACAAGTCCGAGGGCGTCATCCCGGCGAACGAGCTGTCGATCCGCAAGTCGGTCGACCCGAACGACGAGGTTCACCTGGGCGAGGAGGTCGACGCGATCGTCCTCACCAAGGAGGACCAGGACGGCCGCCTGATCATGTCCAAGAAGCGCGCCCGCTTCGAGAAGGCGTGGCGGCGCATCGAAACGGCGGCCGAGTCCGGCGAGCCGGTCGAGGGCACGGTCATCGAGGTGGTCAAGGGCGGGCTGATCATCGACCTCGGCGTGCGCGGCTTCCTGCCCGCCTCGCTGGTGGACATCCGCCGCGTGCCCAACCTCGACGAGTACATGGGCACGAAGATCGAGACGAAGGTGATCGAGCTCAACCGCTCGCGCAACAACGTCGTGCTGTCACGCCGCGCGGTGCTCGAGGAGGAGCGCAAGGAGGTGCGCCAGCAGATCCTAGACCGCCTGCAGCCAGGCCTGGTCGTCGAAGGGCAGATCTCCAACATCGTCGACTTCGGCGCGTTCGTGGACCTCGACGGCATCGACGGCCTCATCCACATCTCCGAGCTGTCCTGGTCGCACGTCAACCATCCCTCGGAGATCCTCGCGATCGGCGACACGGTCAAGGTGAAGGTGCTCGACATCGACCGC
>Ga0335073_10010573_pt1 | contig 12976 bp, 8 predicted proteins | sample Lox_Sample_22_FD_207093 | JGI IMG/M metagenome (GOLD analysis project Ga0335073, IMG submission 207093) | Soil microbial communities from Loxahatchee National Wildlife Refuge, Florida, United States - Lox_Sample_2.2 | ecosystem: Environmental > Terrestrial > Soil > Wetlands | place: USA: Florida...
CGGCTTTCCGCCGCGCGCCAGGCGATGCTGGAATGCGAAGCCTCCTTGACCATCGCGCTCGGCTACCGCGATCTGAGGCCGGCGGTGGTCGGCTCCTGTACGCTGCCGGGAACGGAACTTGAAGGGCGATACGAGCGGCTGCTGCACGAACTGCGGACGAACTGGACAGAGGCGCGCGGCAGACAAGCGTTGGAAGCCGTGGGTGTCCTTCGGCAGCATATCGACACGCTCGAATCGGGGCTGAGCCGGAGCATGCCGCAGTTTGGATCGGAGTTGCGGCCGGCTCGAATGGAGGATATCCGCGCGCATCTCGACGCGGATGAGCAGTTGGTCGAATTCGTCGAAAATGAAGGGCGTTATGGGGCTTTTGTGCTCGGGAGATCCGGATTGAAATGGATCGATCTGGGGCCTTCCGGTCCGATCGATCTCGCCGTGCAGGATCTGTGCGCGTCGGCCGCGGATTGGAGCGTGGCCCGCGAACGGGGTGAAACGCGCAGCGCCGATTCGGCCGCCCAGACCGCGCGGGATGCCATGGCAACGCTGTCGAAGCGACTGGCTCCGGCGCTTTCGGCCAGCGGAGTCCGCAAGCTCCGGATCGCCCCGGACGGAATGCTCAACCTGGTTCCATTCGGCGCACTGTCCGGGGCCGGCAACCATTTCCTCATTGAACAGTTCGCCATCAGCTACCTGTCAGCCAGCCGCGATCTGGTTGGGGCGGATGATCCGGCCGTTCGCGGCACTACGATCGTCATCGCCGTGAGCCCGGGCGCCACTGCAGGACGCGGAACTGCCACCGCGACACAACCGCCGGTGACCGGCGCCTTCCGGGCGGATATTCTGCAGAGACTGGATGGGGCGCCGATGGAAGCGCGGGAGGTGGAGCATTGGTTCCCGCGAGCGCAGGTGCTCGGCGAAGGCGAGGCAACCGAGCAGCGAATCAAGCAGGTTCGGCGGCCCGCCTTGTTGCACATCGTGGGCCACGGGCTGGTGCGCGGCAATGAGGATTGCCAATCCGTTCGCGGTAAGCCGGCATGCGGGCTGGCCGCGCTCGATCCCGCGGCGCGGGTCATGAGCCTATCGGCGATCGTCCTCGAGGAGGCGTATGGACGCGGCGGCCATTCTCCGGAGGATGGCATGCTGACGGCGCTTGAATTACAGACACTAGACCTGCAGGGCACCGAAATGCTGGTGCTATCCCAGTGCCGGATGGCCGACGGCGTCCCATCGTCGGGAGAGGGCGTCTACGGAATGCGGCGGGCCGCAGCCATCGCCGGGGTTCGGACATTCGTCGCCCCGCTATGGCAGGTGGACGATGCCATTGAGCTGAAGCTGATGGATCGCTTCTACCGGGAACTGAGCGCGGGTCAGAGCCGGGCGGAAGCGTTGCGGCAAGCTCAATTGCAATTGCTCCACACAGACGCGGCATCGAGCTTTCTCGAATGGGCGCCGGTGATTCTGTCGGGCGACCCGGCGCCGCTGCCGCGCGACCTATTCAAACGGTGACGGAATCCGCCTCAATCCTCCAACCCCAGAAACCGGCGCATTCGATCAAGCTCGGCATCGAGTTCGCGCTGGAAAGCCTTCTCGCGCGACGGGCTGGAGTCAACAAATCCGAACTCCGCTTCCAATCGCCCGTTTTTCACCGCCAGATTGCCCCAACCGATGACGCGATCGCGCCAGAGAAGCGGCATAGCGTAATATCCGAGCTTGCGCTTTGGAGGCGGCGTGTACGCCTCGAAGCGGTAGATCCAATTCCACAACAGCTCGAAGCGATCGCGGTCCCATACCAGCGGATCGAAGGGAGTCAGTAGACGGACAGTGTCCGGAGCGCGCCAATGGCCGGCATCTTCGCCGGCGGGCCAATACCAATCGACGCCGTCCACGCCGGCATGCTTGAGACGCTGCTCGGCGCGATGGAACGCGCTCTTCAATTCGCCGCGCCATTGAGGCGCCGCAAAGCGGAGCCGCCGGACGAGATCCGCCAGACAGGCGCCCGGCAACGGGGCATAGACCGCGACCGCGGCATCCACCAGAGCGTCGATGCGGTTGAGACGGCTGGTCTCATCGGCCGGCGGCTCTCCGTGTTCGATAGGACTGTACAATCGAATTCCCTTATCCCGGCGGGCGACTCGCAACATGCCCCGGTAGTGCATGGCGTCGAGCAGGTGGGTGGTGGCATTCGACGATCCACCCCAGTAATTGCGGACAGAGCCGAGAGCAAACCTCTGGCGCGCTTCGCGCGGGTGCAGAATGCCGCGCTCTCTTGCGAACTCGAGCAAACCATACGCCTGCTTCCGTCGCGCCGCCGGCCATGACGCCGGATTATCCGCAGGAACGCCGGTTTCCGGCCGAGGATGCATCAAGGTTTGAATCGACCGGGTTACGAAGCCGTAAACGACAAAGAAATCCTCTTCGATGCCCAGCCTGGCATAGGATCGTTCCAGGTCGCCGGCGCGGTAATTTTTGACTCGGTGACGCAGAATCAGATCTTGAGCCCGCGCCGGGGCGCTGATGGGGTCGGCCTGCACGAATCCGATTCGCTCGATGGCCCGCTTCAAGGTCGTAGGCGGGAAAAGCGTGCGGCCGACGGCATATCGCCGCATTTGGCTGAGGGTGACGCGCATGGATGCCTGGAGCCGGTTGCCGGGCAGCCCGCGAAAGGGGTCCGCCGGCCGCGGCCTACTCCACCAGCATAAGCCAGGCGGCGACAGCGCAAAGACCGTATAGGATGGTCATCGCGTGAGGATTGGAGTGGTATCCCGTTGACCGGCACCAACCTTTGTCGCGTGGCGCTCCACAATTCTCGCAGACCGGGGCGGTGAAAAACGATGTGTCATGGGGCAGGAGTGCCCGCGTCACGAGGGTCAGATTTACTTATGTTCCGAAAGACAGGCCGGCACTTCGAAATCGCCGGTCTGATTGAAACCGTAATAATCCATTTGCATGCTCCCACCGGCCTGCGAGTCGGCCATGGTCATGGCCATTCGCGCCGGCAGACCATTGTCCTTGGTTACGTAAATTTGAACCGGGCCGTGGAATTTTCCATTCTCGTGCACGAAGAACTCGTATCCGGTTACCGCCATGCCGTTGATGGTCTGGTCGCCAATCAGACGAAGGTCCGTCAACGGCGGAGGCTGGCGTTTTTCGGCCGGAGCGCTGGAAATATCCGGAGCGTCCATGCAAGTCCATTCGAAAAAGTCATGGGCTTGTTTCCGGATGCGGGCGGCGGCCGCGGCATTCGCGGCGGCGGATCCGGCAGTAACCGCGCTACTGACCAGCCCCATCGGTCCGTTGGCGAGGTTGCGCGCAATGGACTTTGCGGACTGCTCTTCGGCTTGAGCGAGCTGCTTGGCGATCTGCGCGTCGGCCTTGGCGAGAATGCGGCCCGAAGCCGGCGAGCTCCACTTCTTTGCCAAGCGGCCGTTTCCGCGCACGGTTCGCAACTCGAAGTCTTCCGGCTGCCCGTCGATCGGCATTTTGAAGTGCATCGACACCTGCTTCAAGTCGCCGGCGGTGGTAGTTTCGGCGGTGCCGAAGCCCATCTGCTCCATCATCTGCTGCATGCGCGGGTCGCTGGCAGTTACGGTCACCTTCTGGCGATAGACGGATTGCTGTCCCAAATGCTCGAAGGCCTGAAAAATCGGGCTATCCGGGGGAACCGGGACACCCTTGGCGTCGGGCGAAGTTGCCTCGTCACTACCTTTTTTCGCGTGCCCGGTGTCTTTATTGCGTTTGGACAGACCCGGGAATCTTGGGAACTGGGCAAACGACGCGTGAACGAAAGCGAGCCCAGCCAGCAGACAAGCAAATCTGAACGCTCTCGATAGAGTCATTTCATCCTCCTGACACAGGGGCGCCGGTCCTCTCGAAGGAGGCGCCCCGATCCTCCGGTGCGAAGATAAACGCGCAAAGGCCGGGAAAATCAAATCAGCGGCGGAAGGACAATTGTACGATTTCTCACGGATTTCACTTTTGGTAGAATGGCTGTCGATTTCTATGTCTGCAGCCGGCGTGACGGGACTGCTGATCGAATGGGGCAACGGAGACCGGGGCGCCCTCGACCGTCTGATGCCCCTGGTATACGAAGAACTTCGCCGTATCGCGCGCCGCCATCTTCACCTGGAGGGACACGGGCACACGTTGCAAAGCACCGCCCTGGTGCACGAAGCGTATCTCCGCCTGGTCGATCAGAACCGGGTGCAGTGGCGCGATCGGGCTCACTTCTTCGCGGTGTCGGCGCGGTTGATCCGGCGAATCCTGCTGGACCATGCACGCCGTCGGCTGGCCAGAAAACGGGGCGGCGCCGCCACGAGGCTGACCGTGGAAAACGTCGGACTGCCCGCGCCGCAGAACGTCGACCTGATCGCGCTCGACCAGGCTCTGGACAACCTGGCGGAACTCGACGCCACGCAGGCACAGGTGGTCGAGATGCGATTTTTTGCGGGCCTGACGATCCCGGAGACGGCGGAAGCATTGCGAATTTCCACGGCAACCGTGGAGCGCGACTGGATCACAGCGAAGGCGTGGTTGTTTGACCGGCTAAACAGCGTGGACCGTCCCGCACCGGCGGCCGGATGACTCCGGAACGATGGAACCGCATCCGCGAACTGCTCCACGCGGCATCCGGAATGGACGCAGGAGGGCGCGGGGAGTTTCTGCGGCAGAGTTGCCGCGACGATCCTGAATTGCAGGCGGAAGTGGAACGCCTGCTGGCCGCCCTGGCGGAGTCGGGTAACTTTCTGGAACCGCGCGAGGCGGTAAAGGACGAACCCGGCGGCGACCGCATCGGGCCCTACCTGATTGTCGAACGCGCCGCTCAAGGCGGGATGGGGACGGTTTACCGAGCCGTTCGGGAAGACGACTACCGCCAGCAGGTGGCTCTGAAGCTGGTCAAACGGGACATCGAGACGGATTTCCTGCTGGAGCGTTTCCGGCAGGAGCGGCAGGCGCTGGCGCTGCTCAACCACCCCAATATCGCGCGGCTCCTGGATGGCGGGAGTACCAAGGACGGACGGCCTTATCTCGTCATGGAATGGGTCCAAGGCTCGCCCATCACCGAGTATTGCGCCGGCCGCAAGGCGCCGCTGCGGGACCGGCTGCAGTTTTTCCAAAGCGTCTGCCATGCGGTGGCGCACGCGCATGCCAACCTGGTGGTGCACCGCGACCTGAAGCCCTCGAACATCTTTATTACCGACGACGGAACCCCCAAGCTGCTGGATTTCGGCATCGCCAAGATTCTGTCGCCGGAATTCGATTCCAGCGGCGCCTCGCCGACGATGACCGGGGCATGGGCGCTGACGCCGGACTACGCCAGTCCGGAGCAGGTGCGCGGCGAGCCGATTACAACCGCCACCGACATTTATTCGCTCGGCGCCGTGCTGTACGAACTGCTGACGGGTGAATGCCCGCATCGTTTAGGCAGCCGCACTCAGGCAGAAATCGAGCGGGTCGTGTGCGCGGAAGACGTCGTCCGGCCGAGCGCGGGCGCAGGCGCAGGCGGTGTGGCGCCCCGCGAAATCCGCGGCGACCTCGACAACATCATTCTCAGAGCCATGGAAAAGGCGCCGGCGCGCCGTTATACCCACGTAGAGGAACTGGCCGCGGATGTGCGCGCTTATCTGGAAGGCCGCCCCGTGACCGCGCGGCCGGTATCGTTCCGGTATCGCGCCATGAAATTCGCGAGGCGGAACAAAACACTGGCGGGCATCGCAACCGCGGCGGGACTCTCCTTGACCATCGGATTGGCGCTGGCCCTGTGGCAGGCGCGGGTTGCGCGGGCAGAGCGCGAAATCGCGGAGCGGCGATTCGACCTGGCGCGCCGCGTGGCGGCGTCCCTTCTGTACGACGTTCACGACCAGATTCAAGATCTGGCCGGGTCGAGCAGGGCCAGGGAGTTTCTTCTCCGCAAGAGCCTGGACTACCTGGATGCGCTTTCGCGGGAAGCCGGGGCGAGCCCGGAGCTGGAACGAGACCTCGCCAACGCCTACCGGCGGGCGGCGACCCTGCAGGGAGCTAACGGGATCTCGAACCTGGGTCAGAAGGACGCAGCGCGAGAGAGCTTTCGCAAGGCTGTAGAGCTGCTGAATCGCGCGCTGGCGGCCGTGCCGCAATCGGTTGAATTCCGCCGCGACCTCGCCGCGACGCACCGTGAGTTCATCGGCGTCACCACTGCGGGCCCGGAGATGCTGCAGCACGCGCAGACGGCGATGTCCATGGTCGAAACCCTACGCCGCGAACGGCCGGGCGACCCGGCCTTGCTGGACGACCTGCAGAAATCGGAATTCGACATGGGCCGCAGTCTGACCGTGCTTGCCCGCTACCCGGAAGCAATCGGCTATTACCGCCGGGCGATTTCGCATGGAGGCGGATCGCCGCCGCAGAATGTGGCACTGGATCATCGGTCGCTGGGCGCGGTGCTGATCAGCACGGGATCGCTGAGCGAAGCTCTCGCGGAATATCAGGCGGCGGCAGCGATCGACGAGCAGCGGGTACGCGACCAATCCGCGGACGGCCGGGCGAAGCTCGATCTTTCCTACGACTATGCCGACTGGGGACTGATTCTACTGCGGATGAACCAGGCAGCGGCGGCGGTCGGAAGATACCGCGAAGCTGAAGGGCTCCGCGCGGCTATGGCGGCGGCGGATCCACGTGACGCCCGGGCGGCGACGAGCCTGGTTTCGGCGGAGTGGCGAATGGGACTGGCAATGAAGCGAGCCGGCGACCGGGCTGGCGCCGAGCGTGCGTTCCAGAAAGCGGTAACGGAGGGGGAACGGATGATTAGAACCCTGGCGGATCCCAAGACCGGAACCAGCGCGCTCGAGGACGCCTGCTGGAACATCGGGCTCTGCTATTGGAAGGATTGGGGTTCGTGCGCGAAGGCCACACCCTGGTTCCTGCGGGCGCGGCAACTGCTCCAGAAGTTGAATCAGCCCACGGCGAATATCGATAAGGCGCTTGCGGAGTGCGGCTCCGCGACCGGTTCAGGCGGACCGCCGTAATCCGGCTGGAGAATGCCGTGCAATGCGGCAATTGATCAACCAGCAGGGGGGAAATCACCGGAGAACCTCCAAACAACGAACCTCGATACGGTTCGTCGCAACGTTGGTTCACGGCTTCAAGTGGCGATCTACGCGCGGAGCCGGCATCCGAATAGTCCTGAACCCAACCGGTCAACTGTGTCCGGCCAGGGCGCGCCCCAGTTAGCGGCGCGAATAACTGAAGGTGTCAATCCTTTGGGATTACAGCTATGAACTTATATTAAATCTTATGAGTTTCTGTGTGCGAAACAGACCGGAACGCGGAGTCGATGGTGACCGGGGTAACCTCCTTAGAACCTTCGGTAAAGGTCGCAAGTACCCCAAACTATAGTTCTATACGACTCAAAAATGGGCCCAATTATATACAACACGTAACGTAGAATATATAATTTAGCCAATCGCAGTAAAAAAAATGCCAGTCCGGCGAAATTCTCGGAGGAGTTCGGATGGACTTGATAAAAGTGTTGGCTCAACTGCGCCAGAACTATGAACAACTGACGATGGCAATTCAGTATTTGGAGCGGTATCAGAGCTTGCAGGAGGGGCGCGTGAAATTGCCGAATCCCAAAGGCCCCAATAAGCAAGATGGCACGGTGAAAAGACGTGATGTCGCAGCCGTGAAATCGCGCGGCGCGGGACAGATCTGACAGGCAATCGGTCAATCTTGCAGGACCGGATGGCGGCCGAAGTGCCTGGTCACGCGAGAATGCGGCCGGAGCTTAGGCCCACCCCGTCAATCCCGCCGGGAGTTTCCCTAACCAGCGTGCGTTCCCGAGGACTGTTAGCCGGCAAACTTACCCGAGGTCAGGCGAGTGCAGCCTCTCAGCGCGCGTCAATTCACCTTGGTTATCATTTCTCCGCCGAGGTCCCGCAGGCTATGATCGGCTGGTATGCAGCTTGTCCAAATTCTCCGGCTGCTCTGGAGGATCATCCAGACCTATTTCCGGTTCAAACGGAACATGAATGCGATTCGGTCCGGCAACGGCGGCGCCGAATCCATGGACGCCACAATCACAGCGTATAAAAAGGGTGACTACGAGGCGGCTTTTTTTAAGACCATCGATCCCTACTTAAAGGGAGTCACTTTGATGCAGATGGGGCAGCTCGGCGGGGCGCTGCCCCTTCTGAAGCACGCAGCCGATACCGCCAACGATCCGCGCGCGGGCGCAATGGCCAACAATGCCCTGGGCCAGCTATTCGTCGAAGACAAGCAATATGTCGAGGCGCAGGAATGCTTCCGCACGTCGCAGATTCTGTGGCAGGAGCGGGGCGGCGCGGACCGCGGAATGGCGGAGATGTGGCTGCGGCGCGGCGAGAATTCAGAAGAAGCCCTGCGGCTGGCGCGGCGCGGACTGGAAAAAGAACGGGCCCACCCTGGCTTTTCCGTGGAAACGAAGAACGCCAGTCTGTGCGAACAACTGGGAACGTTGGCCTGGGCCGTGGCGGTGGAAGTTCACGACACGGCGGAAGTGAACCGACTGGTCAGCGAGGGGCTCGGGCTCACGGCCTCCAATCCGGTCAGCAGCACGGCACTCATGCATCTGCACTTCGGACACGCTTACGCGGCGCTCGGCGACGCGGAGAAAGCCGTTCAACACTACGACGAAGCGGCTCGTATCGATCCGAAGGGCTTGGCGGGCCGAGCGGCTGCCGTTGTCATGCCTGTTCCAGTACGGCCGTGAGCGCGGCAGGTGTTTCCTGGGGACTGCTGCAGCATGCTCTCGGCCGGGCCTCGGACGTCCCCGGGTTACTGACCGCAGTGTCTCGCGCGAGCGGCAATCAACTGCAGAATCGCATGCGTGACCTATGCGACCGGGTACTACACCAGGGTACGATTTACAACGCGTCGCCGCCGGCAGTGCGTGAGCTGATTGCGATGTCGGCAAGGCGCGACACCCGGGACAAAGCGGTCTTTTATGCCGTGCTGGGAGAGTTTGCCAGGTCGGCGCGGCAGGCGGTTCGGGACGGACGAGCGATTCCTTGCTGCAGCGGCGGCGAACCGGCCGATGGCACGGCGATTCTATGCGAGATTCTGCAAGCCCGCGATCGATTCGCGCCGGATCTGGAACACCGGGAAGCAACGATCCGCGGACTCGCTGCCGACCTTTTAACAGCCTCGACCGACGCCGATGCGGCGGCAATTCAACTGGTGCGCAATCGGTACTCTGCGGAGCGCGATGCGAGCGCGAGGTTGTCTCTGCTGAACTGCCTGATTCGTGTCCGCAGTACGGTTTCGGATTGGCGCGAGTTCCTGACAGCCGCGCTGGCGCGCGAGACGGATCCGGCCAATCGCTGCGCGCTGCGGCGAGCGGAGGTTCAGGAGTGGAAGTCGGAGTCGAGAGCGGCGGCGGTGGATGAACTGGTCGGGACGTCGATTCAGACAGAACCATCGGGGCTATTCGCAGCTTTGCGGGAACTCGGAGACGAGAGGGAACTGGCAGCGCTGTTACAAGCATTGCGGGCGGGGAGCGACCGCCACTTTCTGCGGGAGGCGGCTCTGCGCCTGCTGCGCGTGATATTCCTGGATCCGCGTACGGGTTGGGAGAATGTGAGTTACAGCGTCGTTCAAGACCAAAGCACACCACGCAGAACCAGCGACCCGATCGGCTCGTTACTGAAAGGTGTCTTCAAGCTGGCCCTACTGGTCCTGGTTGGCAAGCTCTTTCCATTTGTGGTGCGGCGCAAACTCCGCAAGATCGCCGAGGCCGGCGCGAAACGCCGGATGAAGGTCGAGTATCGGGAGATCGAGGGCGAAGCACCCGAGATGCCAACGCGCCTTACGGCGCAGCAACAGATGGTTCTCGAGTCGCTGGCTGGAAAATCGGAGTTGTGGTTCGATATCACGAATCTCTGGGAGTTGTTTGGACTTCCGTCAACGGCGGAAGCCCTGCGGGAATTTATCCGTGCAAGGGCCTGACAGACCGCGTGCCTCGATCGGGCTCAGAAGCTTCAGGGCCGCTCATCGCCGGCGCCCAGGCTGGCCGGCAACCCGCCCCAACGAAAGACTCAACCCAGATTCAAGAATGAAGGACTGATCTGGTATATTACGGAGGTCCCACCGAATCCAATCCCACGGAGGAGTTCATTTTACAAATGAGTACTGTATTGAGCGGCGCAGAGTTCAAACAACAGTTGCGGGAGGGCGCGCCGAAGATGGGCCTGTTCCTCAACGCGCACAGCCCGACCGTCGCCGAGCAATTGGCCCATTCGGGGTACGACTGGCTGCTGGTCGACACCCAGCACGGCCCCATGGATCACGAGAAATTGTCGGCCATGTTGTGCGCGATTGCGAGCGGCGGAGCGAAATCGATGGTCCGCGTCGAGGGGTATCATGACCGCGGGGGCATCCAGCAGGCCCTGGACCTGGGCAGCGACGGCGTCCTCGTCCCCTACATCAACAACGCCGATGAGGCGCGGCAGGCGGTGAGCTGCGCGCGGTACCCGACGATGGGCACGCGGTCGGTCTACTTCCCGCAACGCAGCACCGACAAGGCCGGACTACTGGGTTACGTCGGCAAGGCCAACGAGAATATCATCGTCGCTCTGCAGGTGGAAACTGCGTCCTGCATCCAGAACATCGCGGAAATCGCCGCGGTTCCGGGCGTCGACATTCTGTTTCTTGGCCAGAATGATCTGTGCATGTCGATGGGTTTGTTTGAGAAGTACGAGTTCCCGCACATGTACACGTCGCCGGAACTGGGTCAGGCCACGCAGGCGCTGGTGGACGCGGCGAAGAAGAATGGCGTGAATCTGGGCCTATTTCTGTTCGGGACGGCGCGGGTCGGCGAGTTTCTGGAGAAGGGATTCACCTTCATCAGCATCGGCAACGATCTGCATCACGTGCTCACACAAGCCGGAGCATACGTGAAGGATATGGAGTCCACCGCGGCCAGCAAGGGCAAGCAGTGGACGCGGCGGCCGACGGCGCTGTTTTAGAACGCCGCCGGCCGCGTGGTTTGCGCTCCTCTCTATTTCGTACGATAGGCGAACGTAACGGTGGCTTCCTCGTCGATGACGAGGGGCTTGACGAAGCGGTAGGATGTGCCCATCCGCGGGACGTCGATGGGGATGGGCAAAACACCCGCCACTTTCTGTTTGAGGTCGAGAATGTTGGCGGGTGGCGCGGCCGGAGGCGGCGCCAGATCCTTTTTCGCCTGAACGTTCGCGACCATTGCGGTCTCTGTCTCTAACGTTGCTGCGCTTGCCGTCACGGTCACCGTTTCGGCTGTCGCTCCGACATCCAGCCTCGCGTTGATTAACCCCGCCTGATTGGCAATATGGTTCATCCGCTGGATATTGGTTTTGAAACCAGCGGCCTCGACCGTGATTTGCGCCACTCCCGGCGGGAAGTTGGCCACCGACCAGTGACCGCGCAGGTCCGTATCGGCCAATTCGCGGTAACCCGTGGCCAGGTTGAGCACCGTCACATGCGCGTGGGGTACGAACCCGCCGCCGACGTCGGTTACCGCACCGCTGATCGGCGACGACCTGGGATCGTTATTGACCATCACGCTGGCAGGCACAAAACTTCGCGGCTCGCTTGGCGGTAGAACACCACGCAGTTCCTCGTCTGCTACATCGGATTGCGGCACTATCCACGACGGAATCACATTGCCGCCGAAGTCGGAGACTCGGAACTTCGCGGGTAGAAAGACTTCCCATTCGACCATTCCAACCGGCATGTCCATCTTCGGAAGCGCCAGCTCCGATCCGCCTTTTTTGGCGAACGGCGACCCGGCATGGAGAAATACGAACGACACCGTGTAGTCTCCGGTGGGCCGAAACCCGGGCCGTAGCAGCGGGACGCGCTGGCCATCGGGGCCTTCGGCGGGCTTGACCTTCTCGCCGGCGACGTCGGCGGAGAGGATCGTCGCGCCGGGGGGCAGGTCCACCTTGAGGAATGGCTGCGACTGGTTCTTCACAACCAGTTTCACCTCGGTCAGCGAACGGCCTTCAGTGGTGACCACGGTTGTGACCGACGCCGATTGCGCGATCGCGGACGGGAGCGCCGATTCGGGGAAACGCACCCACTCGAGCGCCAGGCCTGGAACATCCGACGCCTGCCGGTGATAGCGGAATGCGGCGGTGATGGAATCTCGTGCCAGCGTCCGCAGGAAGGGACTGGTCTCCTTGAGGTCCATGCGCTTGAGCGCGCCGCTCTCCCTGGCCGCCAATTCCAGACTGCCCGATCCCTCGACTAAGACCTCGCCAGTCTCCCGTTGCGCCGATCTCACGGTCACAAACGGCACGTCGGCCTGAGGCTTGTCGATCGCCTTCTCCATCGAGATGAGGAACTGATGGCTGCGCTGTGCGGCATTGCTGACCACGATCGTGAGCACCCCGGCTTGTAGATCGCTGGTCTCGAGTGTCGGACCGGTGACCCCGGTGATCCCGTAACCGGCGGGCGCCTCGATCTCAAACCGCGCGGGATCGCCCTGCACCACGTTGATGTCGACCAGCGCGACCAGCGAAATCGCCGACTCGCTGACCGAGACCAGCGTCTTCACGTCGGAGAGAAAGCGGGCTTCGCGCGGAGCTACCGGCGCCACCGTCTCGCGGGCGGCCCACCAGATGGTCGCAGGTCGTCCGGGCGCCAGCGTGGCCTCGATAATTGTCTGGCCGCCGCTGGACGCGCGGCTGGTGATCAGGCCCGGTTCGATGTTGACGCTCGTGCGGTCGCCCGGAATGGCCAGCGTCAGTTGCACGGCGCCGGCCGCCGGAACCGGCAGGTTGAAGGCGGCGCGGCCCGCTTCGATCTTGAGTGGAAGACCGGCGCGCAGGCTGACCGAGAATTCGCCAGGACCGGGAAGGATGGCCCGCGTCGACGCGCCGGATTGATCGATCGGCAGTTCCCTGCCCTGCCGCGCGGCGTCGAAGATAGTCATTCCCGTAACCAGCGGAACCGCCGTATCTCCCTTGGCCAGAACTTCGCCGTCGAG
>Ga0335073_10010574_pt1 | contig 12976 bp, 12 predicted proteins | sample Lox_Sample_22_FD_207093 | JGI IMG/M metagenome (GOLD analysis project Ga0335073, IMG submission 207093) | Soil microbial communities from Loxahatchee National Wildlife Refuge, Florida, United States - Lox_Sample_2.2 | ecosystem: Environmental > Terrestrial > Soil > Wetlands | place: USA...
CGGCCGCCGGCGTGGCTGCTGATCGCGGCCGCGATCTGGCTGGTGGCCAGCGGCTTCGCGACGGCGTTGTTCGGGTCCCCGGTGGTGGCCTGGCTGTACCAGACGCTGGGCACCGGGTTCCTGGCCTGCTGGGGCCTGGCGGCGCTGTGGCCGCCGCCGCAGCGGCCAGCGGCCGCTGACGAGACCGGCCGCGGTCCGCCGGTATGGCCGTTCGCACTGGTCGTGCTGCTGGTCCCGGCCGCGCTGCTGACCCAGGCGGAGCGGAACGCCGACACCCGCGAGGTGGTGCTCGCCGTGGCCTGCGCGGCTGCGGGCTTGTTCGTGGTCGCCCGGCTCGGGGCCGCGGCCCGCGCGACGGCCACCGACCCGGTGACCGGCCTCATGGTCCTTGCCGTGCTGCAGGCCGATGCCCGCGAGCGGGTGGCTGCCGGGAAGGCCCCGACGCTGTTCCTGGTCGACCTGGACCAGTTCCATGTGGTCGGCGAGACGGTCGGCCGCCGGGGGGCCGATGAGGTGCTGCGGCGCACCGGGCGGCGGCTGCTCCGCGAGGCCGGCAGCGGGCGGGTCGCCCGCGGCAGCCTCGGGCGGTTCGCGGTCCTCGCCGACCTGCCCGCGGCCGGCGGCGCCGCCGACCGGCTGGCGGCCGGGCTGGCCGCTGCTGTCGCCCGCCCGGTGATCGTGGCGGGGCAGCGGCTGCACCTGGTCTGCAGCCTCGGCTACGCCACCGCGGCTACCGGTGATGCCGATGACCTGATCGTCAACGCCGAGGTCGCCCTGCAGACGGCCAGGAACGCCGGGCCCGGCGCCTGCATCGCCTTCCACCCAGGGCTCCGCGAGGCCGGGCTGGAGCGGGCCATGCTCATCGCCGACCTGCGCGAGGCCATCGGCGCCGGGCAGCTGCTGCTGGAGTACCAGCCGATCGTCGCGCTGGCCGACGGGCTGATCGTCGGGCTCGAGGCGCTGGTCCGCTGGCAGCATCCGCGGCTCGGGCGGCTGGGGCCCGACAGGTTCGTGCAGCTGGCCGAGTCCGAGGGCCTGATCGGTGACCTGGGCGCCTGGGTACTCAGCCAGGCCATCGCCGGGGCCGCCACTGTGAACGCCGCCGCCGGCCGCCCGGTCTTCGTCGACATCAACGTCTCTCCCGCCCAGTTCGGCCCCCGGCTGGCCCGGGACCTGCGCCAGGCACTGGCCAGCCACGCGGTCGACCCGTCGGCGATCGTGCTGGAGGTGACCGAGACGATCCTGGTCCCCGACCTGCAGCGGCTGGCGCGCGAGCTGGGCGAGCTGAAGGCGACCGGGGTCCGAGTGGCCGTGGACGACTTCGGGACCGGCTACGCCTCCCTGGCCAGGCTGCGGGACATGCCGATCGACATCATCAAGATCGACAAGATGTTCGTGACCGGGCTGATGCCGGGCGCGCGGGCCCAGATGATCGCGGGGGTCCTGCAGATCGCCGCATCACTGGACGCGGACGTCGTGGCCGAAGGCATCGAGCGGACCAGCGAGCGCGACCTGCTGGCCGAACTGGGCTGCCGCCTCGGACAGGGCTACCTCTACAGCCCGCCCGTCGCGCTGGCCCAGGCCCAGGCCATGATCCTGGCAGGACCGGTCACGAGGTAGCCTCTGGCGGCCGAGATCTTCTGCCAGGCCCGGGGCCGGGACGGCGGCGATCAGCGCACCGGCCCGCTGCTCGCCTGCCGCCACGGTGCGCGTGCCGCTGCGGCGGATCGCCGCCGCGTAGGACACGTCGTGTTATTCCAGCCAGCCAGGCCTGCAGTCATTTGGCCCTGCGGCGGCCTTTCGACGGTGACCAGGCGAAAGGCACCTGGCCTCGAGCGCCCGGCCGACCATCGCCTGGGCCTGCCGCGGCTTGGGGACGAACTCCGTCTGCCGGGGATGCCGGCCTCCCGGCATCTGTCCCGCCGAAACTCCTCGTCAAAGATGCGCGGTCATCGACGGAGTACGCCCGACTGGCTTCCCGGCCTGGCCGTGGTTTGGCTGGCTGGCTTGCCGGGACTGTGTCGGCGCCGAGGACCCAGGATCGCTTGACGGTTTGGAGCTCGAAGGTCACGTCTATGTCGCGAACTCCTGGGAGTGGTCGGCGCATATTCCCGCTCGGTGAGAAGGCGCCATGGGGCCCATAGGACGGCGTGTTGTGTCAGCTTCGCTGGGACAGCGAGCAGATATGCCAGATCGGCGCCCTGCCGCGCCGGGACGCATGAACAGTCCGCTGACCTGGCCCTTCTCGGGTTGAGTGAGGCTGGGATGGTGTTTTCGTCTTGGTTGCGCCCGGCGTGCGGGGCTGGTTACGGTTGCAGGGGATTCAGGAGAGTATGTGGCTGGCTTCGGTCTCGGCTGGGTCGCGGTCCGGCGGCGGGACCAGCCCGGCGGGCACGGCGGCGGTGCTGTGCTGCGCGGTCGTGCGTGTCGGCTGGGTCGCGGCCAGCCGCTTGAGCAGGGCCGGGGTGACGCCGCGGTAGGCGGCGGGGTTGATCGGGTTGAGCCAGTGCGAGGCGCGGACGCCGGGGCTGATGTTGAGGCCGAGGTCGCCGAGGACCTCGTCCACGTTGTGCATCGAGTACGGGATGATCTTGGTGCCGCGGCAGTGGTGGCCGCTGACGGCGTCGTCCATGAACGCCAGCTGGTCGGTTACCGCCTGGCGGATGGCGGCGGTGCCGGGCAGCGGGACCGCGCCGGCCAGGTCGGCCGCGATCCAGACGGCTGCCATCTCCGCGTTCAGCGGGCTGAAGAACGACGAGTTGTAGCCGTTGAAGTAGAGGCCGGGCACGGCGACGGGGAGAATCTGCCGGTAGAGCAGGAAGTTGCCGCGCTCGTCGAACAGCCGCCGCTGCAGGGCCTCGGGCAGGAACGGCACCCCCTGGGTGAACCCGGTCGAGCAGATCACCAGGTCGGCCGGGAGCGTGCTGCCGTCGCTGAGCTCTGCCGACGGGCGGCCGTCGCCGGAGAACAGGCGGGCGATGGCCCGGTCGCGGCGCACGGTGATCGTGCCGGCCGCCACCCCCTCGAAGAAGCCCTCGGTGGCGAGGCCGATCGCGCCGCGGACGATGTCCTCCATCTGGCCCGCGGGCACCAGGCCGAGCTTGTCCAGGCCGAACTGCCTGACCGAGACCGTGCCGATCGAGTTGATCATCTTCCCCCGCAGGCCGGACCCCGGGCCGTGCAGGAACTTCTCCACCCCGCGGAGCACCCGGTAGCGGAACAGGGCCTCGCCCATCCGGGTCAGCAGCAGCATCTTGAAGTTGAGCTTGCCGTTGATCTTCCTCGGGACCTTCCACAGCAGCTGCCGGGCGATCACGTCGGTGCTGGCGGCGACCCGGCTGACCGGGACGGTGACGTCGCAGGCGGACTTGCCGTAGCCGACCACCAGGACGTGCCTGCCCCGAGCCTGCTCGGCGTCGTGCAGTTCGGTGCCCGCGAGCACCGCGCCGCCGGCCGCCGTGAACTCCTCCAGGCCCGGGAAGGCGGGGATGGCGGGCTCGCAGAACACCCCGTTGGCCACTACCAGGCGGTCGAACGCCTCGGTGGCGGCCGTGTCCGCCCGGTCCCCGGCCGGGACGGAGTCGCGGCTGACGACGGTCCAGCCGCCGTCGGCGGCCGGAGCGGCCGAGACCACCTCGGTCTCCAGCCGCAGGGCGCCTTCGAGGCCGAAGCGGGCGGCGTAAGCGGCCAGGTAGGCCTGGATCTGCTCCCCGCTGGGCCACTCCGGGTAGTTCTTCGGCATCGGGAAGTCCGAGAGCGAGTACTGGGCCTTCGGGCTCTGCGTGGTCAGGCCCGGGTAACGCCGCGTCCGGCTCCACACGCCGCCGACGTCGGGGGCCTTCTCGTACACCGCGACGTCGTGCCCGGCCTGGGTCAGCACCTTGGCGGTGGCCAGGCCGGCCACTCCGGCGCCGATGATCGCGATTCTCATGGCTAGCGGACCTCGGGAGGCAGCTGCAGCTGGATGCCGAAGTCTTCCATGATCTTCTTCATCACCTGGATGTCCTTCGGGCCCGGCGGCATCTCCGCCAGCGCCTGGTAGTACCCCTCGAGCCCGGCCGGGGAGACGACCGAGATGACCCTCGCCTCGGCGTCGGAGGCGTTGCGGAACGTGTGCACCACGTCCCGCGGCAGGTACAAGTAGTCGCCCTGCTCAAGCACGAAGTCCTCGCCGCCCAGCATGACGTCGAGCCGCCCGGCCAGGCAGATGAAGGACTCGTCCTCGCGAGTGTGCAGGTGCGGGGGCGGGCCAGAGGTCTGCGCCGGCACCGAGTACTCGAACAGCGAGTACGCGTCGTGGGTGGACTTGCCGTCAGTCTTCATCGTGATGCCGAGACCGATCGCCGCGATCGCGTGGCCTTCGCGCGAGCGCAACATGTAGCCGCCGCCTAGTGACACGGTTTCCTCCTTCGCCTACGCCGGCGATCACCGGTGTGCCGGAGATCACAGCGTGGGCGCGGCCTTGCCGGTAAGGCAAATACCCGTCCCAGCCACTGGGACACTTCCGCGTTACCGGCGGGTGGAGTACGCGCGCGACACCGCGGCCGCCGCCAGCCGCACGGCCGGCCCGATCCGCTCCGGTTTGACCAGGCCGGTCGGCCCGGTGACGGACACCGCCGCCGCCACCTGTCCGAGCGGGCCGAACACCGGGGCGGCAACGCAGCTGATGCCGATGTTGCCCTCTTCGCGGTCGACCGCCCAGCCCCGGGGCGGTATCGCAGTGAGCTCCCGCAGCACCGCCACCCGGCTGGTCAGCGTACGGGGAGTCCGTGGCGTCAGGCCGGCCGCGAGGACCGTCTCGATCGTCTCCGGGTCGCTGTAGGCGAGGATCGCCCGGCCGAGAGCCGAGCAGTGGGCCGGGATCTTGCCCCCCGCCTGCTCCAGCATCGGCATCGGCCGGTGCCCGCTGATCCGCTCGACCACCAGCACCTGCGGGCCCTCAAGCACGCCGAGCTGGACTGTGGTCTTGGCCGCAGCAAGCAGGTCCTGCAGGAACGGCAGCGCCGCCTCGCGCAGCTCGTGCCGGATCGGCGCCAGGCTGGAAATCTCGAACAGCCGGTTACCGATCCGGTAGCGGTCCTTGGGCTTGTCCAGCCAGCCGAGACGGATCATCCGGTTGGCCACCCGGTGCGCGGTCGACCGCGGCAGCCCCGACCGGGTCACCAAAGAGGCCAGCGTCAGCTCGCGGTGCGTGGCGTCGAAAGCGCCGAGTATTGCCGCCGCGCGGTCCAGCCCGCCCGTCCCCCCGGAACCGTAGTCCCGCTCACTGGGACTCATCGTTGGCTCCTGGCGTCCATAGGGGTGATGCTAAACCCAGTCGCGACCCGCGACCTAACCGCTGCGACCGCAGGAGGCTCTCCCATCAGCACGCGAACCGCGATCAGCACGCGAACCGCGCTCGTCGGCGGCGGCGGCACCGGCATCGGCTACGCCACCGCCGAGCAGCTCCTGCTGGCCGGCCACCGGGTCGTCATCGCCGGCCGCCGGGCCGACGTCCTCGACCAGTCGGCGGCGCGGCTGCGGGAGCGCACCGGCGGCAGCGTCGACAGGCTGGCGAGCGACATCCGCGACCCCGACGCGGCCAGGGCGGTTATCGCCGAGGTCAAGGCCGCTCACGGCTCGCTCGACGTGCTGGTGCTCAACGCGGGCGGGCCGGCCCCCGGTCGCATCACCGAGGTCGGCGACCAGGGCTGGCAGGACGCGTTCGAGCTGTTGCTGCTCGGCCCGCTGCGGCTGGCCCGGCTGGCGCTGCCGCCGATGGCGGGCCGCGGCTTCGGCCGGGTGGTGTTCGTGACGTCGACCGCAGTGCGTCAGCCGCAGCCCGACCTGGCCGCCTCGGTGGTGCTGCGGTCGGCGGTGACGGCGGCGGCCAAGCTGCTCGCGCGCGAGTTCGCCGCTGACGGGGTGACGGTCAACTGCGTGGCCCCGGGCGCGACCGCGACCGAGCGCCGCCGGCGGATACTCGACGACCGCGCCCGCGCGGGGAACAGAAGCTACGACGAGCTCGACGCGCAGGACACGGCGTCCATCCCGGCCGGGCGGCCCGCGCGGCCCGAGGAGATCGGAGCGGCGGTGGCCTTCCTCGCCTCCGCCGCCGCGGGATACGTCAACGGGACCGTCCTGACGGTCGACGGCGGACGAACGGAGACGATCTGATGGCGCAATCCGGACCCGATTTCAGCCTGGCCGAGTACCTTGGCGGGCTCTGCGACACCGTCCGGCCGGTGTCGGCGCGGCCGGTGGTGGTGCACGCTGCCGAGCTTGAGGCGCTGCCGCCGGGGCAGGTGCACAACCCGTCGGTGCTGTCGATCGCCGGGCGGCTGCCCACCGCCACCTTCGAGATCTTCCGGCAGACGATCCCGCCCGCGCGCAGCTCGGACATGCAGCGGCACCACCACGAGACCGTGCACTACGTGATCTCCGGCGACGGGCACAGCGAGATCGAGGACGAGACCGCCGCCTGGTCGGCGGGCGACTTCATCTACACCCCGCCGTGGACCTGGCACCGCCACTACAACGACTCCGCCGACCAGCCGGCCGAGTTTCTGACCATAGAGAACTCACGGCTGCTGTCCCTGCTTGGCGTCGGCCGGCGGCAGAGCGCCGGCCTTGCGACCATGGCCGAAGCGCGGACGCGCTTCGGCAGGGACGAGACCGCGTGAGCCGGAAGGACGGAACAGGATGAGCGAACTGCCCGCGCACCTCAGCATCTGGGGGGAACTCGGCGACGTCGATCACGAGGTCCGCCACGTGGACGTCGACGGCGTGCGCACCCGCCTGCTGCTCGCCGGGTCAGGCCCTGACCTGATCCTGCTGCACGGCACCGGCGGCCACCTGGAGGCCTACGCGCGCGACGTCGCCGGGCTCGCGGCCGACTTCCGCGTGATCGCCTACGACATGACCGGTCACGGCTGGACCGGCCTGCCGGACACCCCGTACACGATCGACGTGCTCTCCGGTCACCTGACCGGCCTGATGGACGCGCTGGGCATCGACTGCGCTCACCTGTCGGGGGAATCACTCGGCGGCTGGGTGGCCGCCTGGACCGCCAGCCACCATCCCGACCGGGTGGACCGGCTGATCCTCAACACCCCAGGCAACATCGCCAACAAGCCAGAGGTGATGACCCGGATGCGGGAGAGCACGCTGGCCGCGGTGCGCGACCCGAGCGACGCGACCGTCCGCCGCCGGGTGGAGTTCCTCTTCCATCACAAGGAGATGGTCACCGACGAGCTGGTGAACCTGCGCCGCGCGGTCTACAGCCGCCCGGGGTTCCTGCGCGCCATCAGCAACACGCTGGTGCTGCAGGACCCGGAGACACGCAAGGACTTCGCCTGGGACCCGGCCTGGGTCGGCCGGGTCGCCGCGCCCACCCTGCTGCTGTGGACCGAGCACGACCCCACCGGCGGCCTCGACGAGGCGGCGATGCTGCTCGAGTGGCTGCCCGACGCCCGCCTGCACGTGATCGCGGACGCTGGCCACTGGCCGCAGTGGGAGAAGCCGGGGGAGTTCCTCCGCGCCCACCACGACTTCCTCATCCTCGGCAAGGACCCGCAATGACCGCCGGACGATCGAGCGGAGGGCGGGCATGAGCGAGATCACCGGCCTGGTCGCGATGTCCCACGCGCCGTTCGCCGCCCTGCTGCCGCCGAGGGACGAATCCGACCCAGGGGGCCGGTTCGTAGCCGACGCCGGCCGGGTGGCGGCGGCGGTCGCCCGGCTGGCACCGGACGCGGTCGTCGTCATCGGCCCCGACCACTTCCACGGGAACTTCTACGACCTGCTACCGCCGTTCGTCCTCGGGGTGGAGGAAGCCGAGGGGTTCGGCGACTTCGGCAGCCGCTCGGGGCCGCTGCCGGTCGCGGCCGAGCTCGCCTGGCCGATCAGGGACGGCCTGGCCGGGGCCGGCTTCGACCTGGCGCTCTCCTACGCGCTCACTGTCGACCACGGGGTGGTGCAGAGCTACGACGTCGTCTGCCGGGGCCGCGGCGTCCCGATGGTGCCGCTGGTCGTCAACACCGCCGCACCGCCGCTGCCGAGCCTGGAGCGCTGCACGGCGCTCGGCACGGCCCTCGGCGACGCGATCCGCGGCGCCGCCTTCCCCGGCCGGGTCCTGCTGATCGCCAGCGGCGGACTGTCGCACTGGCTGCCCTCCAACGATCCCCGTGACGCCTCGCTGACGGCCGAGCGGCGGACGGCCGTCATCCACGGGCGCAAGGATGTCCGCGCGTTCGCCGCCGACCGCGAGCCCGCGGTGCGGGCGATGGGCGGGAACCCGGACGCCCGCGTCAACGCCGAATGGGACGGCTGGTTCCTCAAGCAGCTGGCCGGGGCGGACCTCGCGGCCGTGACCGGGCTCGGCGACGCCGGCCTGGAGGAGAACGCCGGCCGGGGCGGGCACGAGATCCGCACCTGGCTGGTGGGGCTGGCAGCGGCAGCAGCGCCCCTGGTGTGGACGAGCTACGAGCCGGTGCCCGAGTGGATCACCGGCATGGGCATCGGCACGACGTTCGAGGTGAGCTGAGCATGAAGACCACCAGCAGAGGGCTTGCCCCGGGAGCCGTCACGGCGCTTGACCAGCTGGTCGCCGCCCGCGCCACCCGGCAGCCCTGCGCCCCGGTGCGCGACCTCCTGCCCCCCGGAAATACCGACGCCGCCTACGCGGTCCAGTCGGCCTGGGTCGCCGGACAGCTGGCCGCGGGCGCCCGCGTCGTCGGCCGCAAGATCGGGCTGACCAACCCGGCGGTGCAGGCCCAGCTCGGCGTCGACCAGCCCGACTTCGGCGTCCTGCTCGATACGAGGGCCTGCCCCGCCGGCCAGCCGGTCGACCGCGCCCGCACCCTGCAGCCCAAGATCGAGGCCGAGATCGCTTTCGTGCTCGCGGCTGACCTGGACCAGCCCGGCATCGGCCCGGCGGACGTGGCCGCCGCCACCGACTACGTGGTGGCCGCGCTTGAGATCGTCGACAGCCGCATCGCCGGCTGGGACATCAAGATCGTCGACACCGTCGCCGACAACGCCTCCTCGGGGCTGTTCGTGCTCGGCGACCAGAGACAGCGGCTCGACCGCCTCGACCTGGCCGGCTGCACGATGGAGACGCGCCGCGGCGACCAGGTGGTCTCGGCCGGGACCGGGACGGCCTGCATGGGCCACCCGCTGGCCGCCGTCGCCTGGCTGGCCGCCGCCGTGCGCGATCGCGGCGACCCGCTGCGGGCGGGCGAGGTCATCCTCTCCGGCGCCCTCGGGCCGATGGTCGCGGTCGGCCCCGGCGACGTCTTCCAGGCCGACATCAGCGGGCTCGGTCAGGTCAGCGCGGCCTTCACGGACGGAACCTGATGAGCGGGCGAGGCAAGACCAAGGCGGCAGTCATCGGGTCGGGCAACATCGGCACCGACCTGATGATCAAGATACTCCGGCTCAGCGGCCGCCTCGAGCTCGCGGCGATGGCAGGCATCGCCCCCGACTCCGACGGCCTGGCCCGGGCGCGGCGGTCCGGCGTCCCGACCACGGCCGACGGCGTGGCCGGGCTGCTCGCCCTGCCAGGCTTCGAGGAGATCGGGATCGTCTTCGACGCCACATCCGCCCGGGCGCACGAGGCCAACGCAAGCGCCCTGGCCCCGTACGGGGTCACCATGATCGACCTCACCCCGGCCGCCCTCGGCCCGTTCGTCGTCCCCGCGGTCAACCTCGAGCAGCACGCGGACGCGCCCGACCTGAACATGGTCACCTGCGGCGGCCAGGCCACGGTCCCCATCGTGGCGGCAGTCGCGCACGTAACGCCGGTGCCCTACGCGGAGATCGTCGCCTCGATCGCCTCCAGGTCGGCCGGGCCGGGGACCCGGGCCAACATCGACGAGTTCACCGAGACGACCGCGCGCGCGATCGAGTCGGTCGGCGGGGCCCAGCGGGGCAAGGCGGTGATCATCCTCAACCCGGCCGAGCCGCCCGTGATCATGCGCGACACCGTGTTCTGCCTCGTCGAAGCGACCTCGCCCGACGTCAGAAGGGAGATCGCCGCCTCGGTTGCGCGGATGGTGGCCGAGGTCTCCCGCTACGTGCCCGGATACCGGCTCAAGCAAGCCGTCCAGATCACGCCGGTCGACGAGCATCCGGTCACGATCGTCGGCGGCCCCGGTGTCACCAAGCCGAACATCACCCACCAGGTCAGCGTCCTGCTCGAGGTCGAGGGGGCCGCCCACTACCTGCCCGCCTACGCGGGCAACCTCGACATCATGACGTCGGCCGCGCTGCGGGTCGGCGAGCGGATCGCGGCCATCACCCTGGACACCACAGCGTGAGGACGACGGCATGAGCAGACGGCTATACATCCAGGACGTCACCCTGCGGGACGGCATGCACGCCACCCGTCACCGCGTCTCGCCGGAACAGGCCGCGCGGATCGCCGCCGCCCTCGACGCGGCCGGGGTGGACGCGATCGAGGTCGCCCATGGCGACGGGCTGGCCGGCACCAGCCTCGCCTACGGGCCGGGCAGCAACACCAGCGAGGAATGGATCGAGGCGGCTGCCGCCGCCGTCACCAGCGCCCGGCTGACCACGCTGCTGCTGCCAGGCATCGGCACCATCGCCGACCTCAAGCACGCATTCTCGCTCGGGATCCGCTCGGTCCGGGTCGCCACCCACTGCACCGAGGCCGACGTCGCCGCCCAGCACATCGCGGCCGCGCGCGAACTGGGGATGGACGTCTCCGGCTTCCTGATGATGAGCCACATGGCGCCGGCGGCCGACCTGGCCCGGCAGGCCGCGCTCATGGAGTCCTACGGCGCGCACTGCGTCTACGTCACCGACTCCGGCGGGCACCTGCGGATGAGCGGGGTACGCGAGCGCGTCCGCGCCTACCGCGACGTCCTCGACCCGGCCACCGAGATCGGCATCCACGCCCACGAGAACCTCTCGCTGGCGGTCGCCAACTCGCTGACCGCGGTCGAGGAGGGCGTCACCCGCGTCGACGCCTCGCTGGCGGGCCACGGCGCCGGCGCGGGCAACTGCCCGCTCGAGGCGTTCACCGCCGCCGCCACTCTCGAGGGCTGGGAGCACGGCTGCGACCTGTTCGCCCTCCAGGACGCGGCCGAGGACCTGGTCCGCCCCCTGCACGACCGGCCGGTCCGGGTCGACCGCGAGACGCTGACGCTCGGCTACGCCGGCGTCTACTCCAGCTTCCTCCGCCACGCCGAGACGGCCGCCGCCCGCTACGGCGTCGACGTCCGCGCCCTGCTCGTCGAGGCAGGCAGGCGGCACCTCGTCGGCGGCCAAGAAGACCTGCTCATCGACATCGCCCTCGACGCTTCCCGTACCGCTGCAGCCTCCAACAGCGCCACGCACTGCTGACCGGAAAATAGAACCTCAGCCGGACAGCCGGCAGCGGACCTTTCAGGGGAACCCCGCCCCCCCGGGTTCGCTCCCTCAGGGCTTGTTCCTGGATGTCCCGGGGGGAGGGGCGAAGACTTCCATACGAGGATTCCTGCGTCGGCCAGTATGGCTTCACATGGCTGTAGAGGAGCTCAGCGCGCTTTTGGGTGGCTCAGCGTCGCCTCGCGTCGCCCTGTGCCGACCGACGATGGCTCCCCAAATGGCTCCCATCAGACCATGGAGATGGGTGACCTCAGTCGCATTTGTAGGAGCCGCCCGAGCATGTGTCGCGTCGCGAATGACGGGTTCTGCAGGGCTGACAGGCAGGGGCCCCGCTGGCTCTGTTGAGGTAGGCGCGTTGTTCCCGCTGCGTACTGGCGGTGGACGCGAAGTGCGGGCTGGCTGACAATCGGGCTATGTCGGTAGCCGGGCAGGCGCGGTATCCGGGCAGCGTCTTGTGGCGGTTGCTGGACAGTCGTCTGCCGCAGCGCTCCGTGGCGGCGGAGGAATGGGTGCGGCGCGCAGCTTCCGCCCCGTGGAAGCCGGTGTGGCTGCCCGAGGAAGAGAGCCGTCACCGGCTCGGCCTTGCGGCGGAGATGCGGATTGGCCTCGACGTGGGCGAGGCTCCGGCTTACTTTGACTTGCTGTCGTTCTTGCCGCCGGCCGATTATGGCGCCCTGCTGAATGCGGCGGGCTTCAGTTCGGAGCAGAGCCCGGTCGCCGCTACCGGGACCGCTGACCCGCTGCTGTTCGACTGGCGCAAGGTGCATCAGCCGCTCGGGTACGACGAGGGCCAGCCGGCTGCCCTGTCCGCGTGTCTTGAGGCGGCGGGGATGCGGAACGTGGTTTCCTCCCCGTCCTGGCGCGCGGGCGACACGGCTTTGCCCCGCTAAAGGACTCAACCGCTCGCCATGGTTCAGTCGGTGTGCGATGCTCCCTGGCATGCCCGTGGCCCTGATCGTTCCGACGCTGGCGGCTGGCCCCTTCCGGCTTCGCCCCTTCACGCTCGCCGATATCGGCGCCGTACGCGAAGCGTCCGGTGATCCCTACATACCCCTGATCACCACGGTCCCTGCGGCCTTCACCGAGGACGAGGGCCGTCGTTTCATCGAGCGGCAGTGGAGTCGCGCCGAGCAGGGCACCGGTTACTCGTTCGCCATCGCTGATGCCCGTACCGATCGTGCCGTCGGTCAGGTCGGGCTGTGGCGGAAAGACATCGGCGAAGGGCGCGCCTCCGTGGGTTACTGGATCGTCAGTTCAGCGCGGGGCAGCGGGGCCGCCAGCTTCGCTGTCCGGGCCCTCACGCGGTGGGCGCACCACGAGCTTCACATTCCGCGGCTGCAACTGTACGTCGAGCCGTGGAACACGGCCTCGGTCCGGACGGCGGAGAATGCCGGGTACCGGCGGGAGGGGCTGCTGCGGAGTTGGCAGGAGGTAGCCGGCGAGCGGAAGGACATGTACATGTACGCCAGCCTGGCGACCGACAGCGGCGCCTGGCCGCATGCAGTGCGGTGACGGCTGCTTCCCAGTCGTTGACGGCGAGCAGGGTGGCGCCGAGGCCCGACCCGCCCAGGACGCCTCACTAACGGTCGCACCGATTACCGCGGTG
>Ga0335073_10010576_pt1 | contig 12974 bp, 9 predicted proteins | sample Lox_Sample_22_FD_207093 | JGI IMG/M metagenome (GOLD analysis project Ga0335073, IMG submission 207093) | Soil microbial communities from Loxahatchee National Wildlife Refuge, Florida, United States - Lox_Sample_2.2 | ecosystem: Environmental > Terrestrial > Soil > Wetlands | place: USA: Florida...
GTGCGCCGAACTGGCCCGCGTTCCCCGTCTCGGCCACTGCCCGGCCGGCGCGGCCGCCGTGTCGTTCCCCGAGTTCCTGGACAGCGCCCCGCCGGTCAAGAACTACCAGGCGATCACCTGGCCGGCCGCGGACGTCCCGGCCCGCCAACTGGGCGGCATGGGCGTGGACAGCATCGATATCTCGACGGACGGATCCGTCTCGGCGCTGGAGCAGGCCAGGACCGCGCTCGACAACGCCAACGCCTACCCCAGTACCGGCGTGGCGCTGACGCTCGGCGAGATCACGACCGACAAGAACACGAAAGACAACGCCTACGGGCAGCTCGCCGACGTGATCATCCTGGCCAGCCTCGTCGTGGCCGGCTGCACGCTGGCCGCCGCCATCGCGGCCGGGCTGGCCGACCGCAAGCGGCCGTTCAGCCTGCTGCGGCTGACCGGCGCCCGGCTCGGCATGCTGCGGCGCGTGGTCGCGCTGGAGAGCGCCGTCCCGCTGCTGGCCGTGGCCGTGGTCTCGGTCGGCGTCGGGTTCGGCGCCGCCGCGATGTACGCGAGCGTGATGCTGCAGCATCCGCTCGTGGGACCCGGCGCGGGCTACTACGTGCTCGCCGTGGCCGGGATCGCGGCCTCGCTCGGCGTGATCGCGGCCACGTTCCCGCTGCTCAGGAGGCTGACCGGCCCCGAGGTCGCGAGAAACGAATGACCCGGTTTGCACCCGGCCGCAGGTCACGGCCGCGTTTGACAGCAACACGGACCGCTGTCGTACTGTGATGTCTCTCGGGTCTGGATTGAACGGCGGGTCAATCAGCTGCCCTTGCGCTGCGCCGTGTTGCCGCACCGTTGCCGTAAGACGTCGCACGTGATGACGGTGAGCAGATCACCGTTGCGGAGCCTGGCCCGCTCGGGGGGAATCAACAATGACCGATGACAGGGGTGGGACGAGCATCGAGGGCCGGACACGGGGCGGCCCGGTGGTCGTGAGCTCGGGCGAGCCATCATTGCCGGGGCACTGGCCCGGGCCAGGCGCGCCCGGGTCGTTTAACCACGCTCGCAGGGCGGGGTTAAAGCGTGGCTGCCCGGCGCAGCGACGGGCGCGTGCGGCCCACCACCGCACCCCCCGTTAGCGCTGCGAGTACGGCGAGCCGGCCGGCCGGCGCCGAAGAACCGTTCCGCGCCCTGCTGGAGTCGGCGCCCGACGCGATGGTGATCGTTGACGGCACCGGGACGATCCGGCTGGTCAACGCCCAGACCGAGGCGCTGTTCGGCTACCGGCGCGGGGAACTGCTCGGCCGGCCGGTCGAGATCCTGGTCCCCGGGCGGTTCCGCGGTGAGCACCCGGGGCACCGCCGCGGCTACGCCACCAACCAGCAGGTGCGGCCCATGGGCGCCGGCCTGGAGCTGAGCGGGCTGCGCCGCGACGGCAGCGAGTTCCCGGTCGAGATCAGCCTCAGCCCGCTGCAAACCAGCGACGGGCTCCTGGTGTCGGCCGCGGTCCGCGACGTGAGCGAACGCAGAGCAGCCGAGGAACGCATCAGCGAGCTGGCGCTGATCGTCGAATCATCACAGGACGCCATCTTGACCAAGACCCTCGACGGGACGATCACGTTCTGGAACGCCGCCGCGGCGCGCATGTACGGCTACACCGCCGCCGAGGCGGTCGGCCGGCACGTGTCGATGCTGGCCGCGCCCGGACACGAGAACGAGATCGACGCGCTGCTGGCGGCCATCGGGCGCGGCGAGGAGATCGACCACTACGAGACGCTGCGCCGCACCAGCTCGGGCGACCTGCTCGACGTCGACATCCTGCTGAACCCGGTGCGCACCCGCTCGGGCGCGATCATCGGCGCCTGCGCGATCGTCCGCGACATCAGCGGCCACCGGCGCGCCCAGGAGGAACTGACCCGCCTCTACCGCCAGCAGCGCCACATCGCGCTCACCCTGCAGCGCAGCCTGATGGGATCCCTGCCCGAGGTTCCGGGGCTGCGGACGGCGAGCCGGTACCTGCCCGCTACCCGCGGAGTCGGCGGCGACTGGTTCGACCTCATCCCGCAGGGGGCCGGGCGCACCGGGGTGCTGATCGGCGACGTAATGGGCCGCGGCCTCGAGGCGGCCACCGTCATGGGACGGCTGCGGTCGGCGGCCAACGCGCTGGCCCGGACCGGCATGCCGCCCCGGCAGCTGATGGACGCCCTGGACGCCGTCGTCCGGGAGCTGCCCGGACAACTGGTCACCTGCTGCTACCTGGTCATCAACGCCAGCCAGGGGGAGGTGACGGCCAGCTCGGCCGGGCATCTTCCGATCCTGCTGGCCCGGCCCGGCGGCACCGTCGGCCAGCTGCCGGTTCCGGTCAGCGTGCCGCTCGGCGTCGGCGACATCCCGCACGAGGAGACGACGCTGCCGGTACCGCACGGCTCGACGTTGCTCCTGTACACCGACGGCCTGGTCGAGACCCGCTGGTCCGATGTCGGAACGCAGATCGAGGCCCTTGAATCCGAGCTGTGCGCGGCGCTCCTCGGCCCATCCAGCCTGGACCAGGCCGCCGACCGCATCCTGGACTCGCTCCTGCCCGACCCGGGCGGGCCGGCCGACGACGTCACTCTGCTGCTGGCGCGCACGCCCGAAGCGCCGCTGGCCACGGTCACGACGACGCTGGAGCCCCGGCCCGACCAGGTGGCGGCGGGACGGCGGTTCGTCCGCGATGTCCTCACCGCCTGGGACCAGGCGGAGCTGGCCGACACGGCCTCCCTGCTGACCTCCGAGATGCTGACCAACGCGGTGCGCCACGCCCGCCAGGCGATCGGACTGCGCCTGCACCGGCTGCCCGGCGAGATCATCACGGAGGTTACCGACGACTATGCCGCGCCGCCGCGGCGCATGCTGCCCGCCCTGGACGACGAAGACGGGCGCGGCCTGACCCTGGTCGAGGCGATGGCGCACAACTGGGGCACCCTGCCGACCAGCGAAGGGAAGATCGTGTGGTTCAGCCTGGCGACTGGAGGCGAGCAACAGCCCAGATGGGGGGATCGGTCATCCGGTACCGAATGACCCCGGGGCTGATCCTGGCCCTGCCGTTCGCGCTGACCCTGGGGATCGCCATCGCGCGGCTGATGGTGGGCCCGGGCTGGGGGCTGGTCCCGTTGCTGGCGGTGGGCCCGGCCGTGGCCGCGGCGATCGGCGGAGCGGCCTACACCCTGGCGTCCGGCGCGCTGGCCCTGGTGATCTGCGCGTTGCTGCTGATCTGCCCGATGGCGGGCGCGCCGGCGCGCCGCGCGGACATGATCGGCCTGGTGGCCGTGGCCGCGGTCACCGCGGCCGGGATCGTGGCCAGCACCGCCCGCCGCCGCCGCGAGCACGAACTGGCCGAGGTCCGGGTGGTGGCCGACACGGCCCAGCGGGTCGTGCTGCGGCCGGTGCCCGAGCGGATCGGATCGGTCCGGCTCGCGGTGACGTACCTGTCCGCGTCGTCGCAGGCCCGGGTCGGCGGCGACCTGTATGACGTGGTGAACGCCGCGCGCGGGGTGCGATTGGTCGTGGGCGACGCCGAGGGCAAGGGCCTGCCGGCGGTGCAGTCAGCGGCCGCGCTGCTCGGCGCGTTCCGCGATGCCGCCCACGAGGAGGACAGCCTGGCCGCGATCGCGACCCGGATCGACACCAGCCTGGCCCGCCAGCTGCCCGACGATGGGTTCGTGACCGCGATCTTCGCCGAGATCAGCGCCGACGGCTCCAAGATGGAGCTGCTCAGCTGCGGCCACCCGGGCCCGCTGCTGCTCGGGGACGACCAGCCCAGGTTCCTCGATCCCGGCGAGGGCAGCCTGCCGCTGGGCCTGGGCCACCTGTCGTCCGAGCCGCGGATCCCGGTCACGATCCCGCTCGACGGGTACGACGCGGTGCTGTTCTACACCGACGGCGCGACCGAGGCGCGGAACACCGCCGGGAGGTTCTTCCCCCTGGAGGACTGCGCCGCGGTGCGCGGCGGGGGTTGCTACGACACCCTGGTGGAGCGGCTCGGCCGGGAGCTGACCCGGTATGTCGGCCATGCCCCCGACGACGACGTCGCGCTGCTGCTCGTCTACCGCGACGGAACCGGCCCGGGCCCAGATCACCTCACCGCGCCGCAATTCGGCGGCGACGTAGCGTAAAACACACCAACATGGCAAAGTTCGCTCATGGGTCCCACGGTGATCACGCGCGCCGGCGCGGTTCGCGGCGAAACTCGCGACGGCGTGGCCAGCTTCCTCGGCATCCCGTACGCGGCGAGCCCGACCGGGCCGCTGCGGTTCCGGCCGCCGGCGGCGCCCGAGAGCTGGGACGGCGTCCGCGAGGCCACCGCGCTCGGCCCGACCCCGCCCCGTCCCGATTACGCGGCCCCGTTCGACGAGCTGCTGCCCGAGCCGGCCATCCCGGGCGACGACTGGCTGAACCTCAACGTCTGGACCCCCGATCCCGGCGGCGCGGGGCTGCCGGTCATGGTGTGGATCCACGGCGGCGGGTTCAGCAACGGCAACTCGGCGCTGCCGATCTACGACGGCCACGCGTTCGCCCGCGACGGCGTCGTGCTGGTCAGCATCAACTACCGGCTCGGCGTGGACGGGTTCGCGCTGCTGCCCGGCGCCCCGGCCAACCGCGGCCTGCTGGACCAGGTCGCCGCGCTGGAGTGGGTGCGCGACAACATCGCCGCGTTCGGCGGGGACCCGGGCAACGTCACGGTCTTCGGCGAGTCGGCCGGCGCCATGAGCGTCACCACGCTGCTGGCCATGCCGGGGGCGCGGGGCCTGTTCGCCCGGGCGATCACGCAGAGCGGCTCGGTGCAGGCGGCCGCGGACCCGGCGGACGCGGCGCTGGTGACCAAGGAACTCGGCCTGACCCTCGGCCGCGAGGCGGACGCCGCCAGCCTGGCCACACTGGGAATGCCCGAGCTGATCAAGGCGCAGATCGAGATCCGCGACGCGCTGGCCAGCCAGCCCGACCCGGCGCGCTTCGGCGCGACGATCGTGGCCAGCGCGCTGCCGTTCATCCCGGTCGTCGACGGCGACGTGATCCCGGCCAGCCCGCTGGACGCGATCGCGGCGGGCTCCGGGTCCGAGGTCACGTTGCTGACCGGCACGAACACCGAGGAGTTCCGGCTGTTCCTGGTGCCGACCGGGCTGGCCGGGCTGCTGGACGAACCGGGCCTGCCCGGCGTGCTGGCCCTCTTCGGTGCCGGCCAGCCCGTGGCCGACCTGTACCGGGCCAACCGGCCGGCCGCCTCCCCCGGCGACGTGCTGTGCGCGGTGCTGACCGACCGCTACTTCCGGCTGCCCGCGCTGTCGGTGGCGCAGGCGCGATACGGCGCGGGGGCGGCGCCGACGTATCTGTATGAGTTCGCGTGGCCGAGCCCGGTGGGCGGGCTCGGCGCGTGCCACTCCCTGGAAATTCCCTTTGTCTTCGACAACCTGGCGGCCGAGGGGGCCGAGCCTGCCCTCGGGCCGCGGCCGCCCGCGGAGCTAGCCGAGCGGATGCACGCCGCGTGGATCGGCTTCGCCCGCGGCGGCGACCCCGGCTGGCCGGCCTTTGACGACGGCTATCCCGTGATGATCTTCAACGCGACGGGCGGGGGGCTGCAGCGCGATCCCCGCGGAGATGAACGCATGATCTGGGGTGCGTAGCCCGGCGGCGGGCATGCCGGAAACCGCGTACGGCGTTGCCGTACGCGGCAGGCGGCCCGCCGGCCCCGGCATGGCTGCCCGGACCGGCCTAGGCCGCGCACTCCCGGCAGACAAGCCGCCCGCCGCGGGTCTCCGCGAGCTGGCTCCTGTGGTGCACGAGGAAGCAGCTTGAGCACGTGAACTCGTCCGCCTGGCGCGGGATCACCTTGAACGAGAGCTCCTCGTTCGACAGATCCGCACCGGGCAGCTCAAGCGACTCCACGACATCGTCTGGGTCGATGTCGATGGCCGTCGACGACTTGTCCATCCGACGCGCCTGCAGCTCCTGCAGGCTGTCTTCGGCCATCTCGTCGTCGGTCTTCCTCGGGCTGTCATAGTCGGTAGCCATGTGCGCCCTTACCCCTCCATCTTCTTCACCTATCGCGCGGGTGTAACGCTTGAAGCGCCTCGGTTGTGCCCGAATCCGGCGGGGAATTCTGCCACGTCCCCGCGGCCTGTACACGTACAACGCAACACCGGCGGTTCGTGTCGTACCTGGGCTGGCCCGCAGCATCACACGACACCCGGCATTCCCCCTAAAATCTCCCCAGGCAACTTGCTTGATCAACGCCCCTAGCAGGCACAAGGTGCGTATGGTGCGAACCGCGCAACTGTCCGGCACAGACCCTCGCGGAGACCAGTTATGCCCCACGTCGTGCCGCTGCATGCCAGCGACTCAAGACGCCTGGGTCGATACCGGCTGACCGGCCGGATCGCGGGGATGCCCGCGGACGGCCCGGTCTACCTCGGCCAGACCCCGGAGGGCACTGAGGTCAGCATCACGCTGCTGGACGGCGACTGGGCCGGGGACGGCGCCGCGCGCGACCGGTTCACCGCCGAGGCGAACGCCGCGTCCCGGGTGGCGCCGTTCTGCGCGGCCCGGATCCTGGGCGCGGGGTTCGAGGGCGGTCACGCGTTCCTCGTGCGCGAGTATGTCGCCGGGCCGTCGCTGCTCGAGCTGGTGACCGACGAGGGCGAGTGGGAGGGCGCCGATCTCGAGGCGCTGGCCATCGGGACCGCGACCGGGCTGGCCGCCATCCACCAGGCCGGGCTGGTGCACGGCGACTTCGGCCCCGAATACGTGGTGCTCGGCCTGACCGGCCCGAAGGTGATCGAGTTCGGGATCACCCCGCCGTACGGCGCCGCGACCCCGTCCGCCGACATGCGCGCCTGGGCGCACACCATGCTGTTCGCCGCGGCGGGCGGCCCCGCCGACCCGGCCGATCCCGAGGACCTGAACCTGCTGCCCGAGCCGCTGCGCGCGCTGGTGATCCAGTGCACGTCGGCCGACCCATCGGACCAGCCGTCGGCCCGGTCCGCGGTGATCGAGCTGCTCGGCGACGACGACCCGCCGGCCGGCGTGTTCGGCGAGGGCGCGCGGCGCGCGCGGCTGGCCGCGGCGGCGCCGCCGCCGGCCGAGGAGGAGCGCGCCGACCGGCCGCGCCGCGCCCGCGCCCGCCGCGGGGTGGCGATCTGGTGGGTCATCGGGGTCGCGGTCTGCATCCTCGCCATCGCGTTCGCGATCCACTTCGCCCAGAGCCAGAGCGGCCAGCCCAGCGCGTCGAAGCCGAGCCCGAGCCACCAGGCGACCGCGTCCGCGACCGACGGCTCGACGGCGCCGACGCCGACGATCACGGTCCCGGCCACCCTGGCCGGGACCTGGGCCGGCCAGATCAGCCAGACCAGCCAGTCCGGCACGTTCAACGCGACCGTCACGGTGACGCTGAAGGCCGGGGCGCCCGGCGGCACCGTGCACTACACGGGCCCGTTCACCTGCACCGACGACCTGAGCCTGGTGTCGGACTCGTTCGGGGTCCTGACCCTGAACCAGGGCGTGGTGAAGGGCCCGTGCCAGCGCGGCGTGGTCACCCTCAGCCCGGCCCCGGCCGGGTCCTCCGGCCTGGCGTTCAGCTTCAAGGGCAAGGGCGCGCCCGCGGCGACCGGCACGCTGCAGAAGTCCTGAGCGGTCAGCCGTCCCGCTCCGGGTCGGCGCCGGCCAGCAGGTCGTGCAGCTCGGTGAGCAGCCCGGTCGCGGCCGCGATCGTCATCGACGGGCCGGGCGGCTTGCCGCGTAGCCCGATCACCGAGGCGCCCGCCTCGGCCGCGATCAGCGCGCCGGCCGCGATGTCCCACAGGTTGACCCCGCGCTCGTAGTAGGCGTCCACGGTGCCCCCGGCGACCGAGCACAGGTCGACCGCGGCCGACCCGCCGCGCCGGATGTCGCGGACCCGCGGCAGCACCGCCGCCAGCACCCCGGCCTGGACCGCCCGCCGTCCGGCCTCGTAACCGAACCCGGTCGCGACCAGCGCCTGGCCGAGCGGCACCCCGGTGTTGCAGGCCAGCCGGACCGGCGTCGGCGTGTCCTCGCCGCGCGGGTTCAGGGCGCCCGAGCTCAGCCAGGCCCCGCCGCCGAGCCGGGCGCTGAACAGCTCGTCGCGCCGGGGCACGAACACCGCGCCGGCCACCACGGTCCCTTCCGCCTCGGCCGCGATGCTCACCGCCCAGTCCGGCAGCCCGTACAGGTAGTTCACGGTGCCGTCCAGCGGGTCCACGATCCAGCGGACCGGCGAGCCGGACCCGGTCTCGCCGCCCTCCTCGCCGAGGATCCCGTCGCCGGGCCGCTTGTCCCCGATGATGTCCCGGATCAGCGCCTCGGCGGCCTGATCGGCCTCGGTCACCACGTCGGTCGGGCTGGACTTGGTCGCCACGACCTCCGGGCGGCCGCCGCTGCCGAGCAGCAGCCGGCCCGCGGCCACCGCGAGCTCACAGGCCAGCTCCAGCAGCTCGCGCACGGGCGGCACGGGCGGCCGGCTCATGACGCGGCCAGTCGCGCGGGGCGGCCCGAACCGCAGCAGCCCGGGCCGCAGGTGTCCAGCGCCGGCCCGAGGTCGCCGAGGGCGCGCGGCGGCGCCCCGTCCTGGCGTTCGGCCACCAGCTCGGTGATCATCGAGACGAACCGGGGATCGGTGCCCGGGGTCGCCGCCCGGGCCAGCGGCAGGCCGAGCCGCCCGGCGGTCTGCGCCGCCTCGACGTCGAGGTCGTAGACCACCTCGAGGTGATCCGAGATGAAGCCGACCGGGGCCAGCACCACCCCGTCGGAGCCGGACGCGGCGAGCCCGGCCAGGCACTCGCCGACGTCCGGGCCGAGCCAGGGCACCGACGGCGGCCCGCTGCGGCTCTGGTAGGCCAGCCGCCACGGCCGCGGCGCCCCGGGCGGCCCGGCTCGCCCGGCGACCAGCCGCGACGCCTCGGCCAGCTGAGCCGGATACGCGCCGCCGCCCGGGCCGCTGGCGGCGGCCATCGCCTCAGGAATGCTGTGGGCGGTACAGACAAGGTCATAAGTGTCTTTTACGCCCCGGCCCAGGGTAGCGGCGGCGGCCCGGACGGCATCGGCCAGCGGCTCAATGAACCCGGGGTGGTTGAAGTACGGGCGCAGTTTGTCGATCACCGGGGGGCTGCCGCCCGCTCGCGCCACCTCGGCCCGGGCCCGCTCGAGGTCCTCCAGGTACTGGCGGCAACCCGAGTACGAGCTGTATGCCGAGGTCACGAACGCGATCGCGTGGCGCCGGCCGTCGGCGGCCATGGCCGCCACGGTGTCGGTCAGCGTCGGGTCCCAGTTCCGGTTGCCCCAGTACAGCGGGAGGTCGACGCCGCCGGCGGCGAAGTCCTTCTCGATCGCGGCCAGCAGGTCGCGGTTCTGCCCGTTGATCGGGCTGATCCCGCCGAACCGGTAGTAATGCTCGGCCACGCGCTCCAGGCGGTCCCGGGGCACGCCGCGGCCGCGGGTCACGTTCTCCAGGAACGGGATCACGTCGCCGGGGCCCTCCGGGCCGCCGAAGGACACGAGCAGGAAGGCGTCGTAACGCGGCATGTCACCATCCAACCAGGCGGGCGTACCGGGTCAGGACGGATAGTCCTGCGCGTACTCGGCGGCCAGCCCGAGCACCTCGTTCACGTACCAGGTGGCGTGGTTGTAGTCGAAGATCGCGGCCGACAGGCCGGCGCTGCCCGATGCGGCCCCGTCCGCGCACAGCATCCTGGCCGCCGACGGAACCGCGTCGTACGGGTTCATGATGTCCGGCGTGCCGGTCTCGCCGAACCCGTCGATGCCCCAGACCGCCCACGTCGACGGCAGGAACTGCATCGGCCCGAGTGCGCCCGCGGTGGACGGGCCGTTGTTCGCGCCGTCCGCGCTCTCGATCTGGCCGATCGCGGCCAGCACGGTCCAGGACAGGCCCGGGCAGTACAGGGCGGCGGAGGCCTGGAACAGCTGCAGATAGCTCGCGGGCCGCTGCCCGGAGGTGACCTTGGTCACCGGAAGCTGCTGCTGGCGCAGGCTCACGATCGTGCCCGAGGGCCCGAGCACCTTCTGCACCCTGGCCGTCAGCTTGGTCAGCCCGGCGCCGGGCGCGCTGATCAGGGCGGCGACGCGGTGCACCAGGCCGAGCTCGGCCGAGACCTGGGTGTTGACCAGCAGGTCGACGCCCCCGATGCCCAGCGAGGCCGCCGCGCCGTACCGCAGCGTCCTGGTGTGGCTGCCGGTGAGCTGGTAGGCGGCTCCCGCCTGCAGGCCGAGCGCCTTGCGCGCGTCCTGCGAGGCGACGAAATCGCCCTGCGACAGGGCGGTCCAGAACGGCTGATCCGACGCGGTCTGCAGCGGCACCCAGGGCCGGAACTGGACCGGGTCGACGCCGATGACGCTGACCTGCGTGTTGCCCGCCTTGATGTCGGCGCCGTCGAAGGCGATCATGTTCCGCACGCCGCTGATCCGGCTCAGGCTGGCCAGCTGCTGGCTGGTCAGCCCGGACGGCGAGACGATCAGCAGGTCGGGCAGGATGATCTGCTTGAATGGCGCGGCGTCCTTGGCCGCCTGGCCGGCGGCCGTCACCGCGGCCTTGTCGTTGCCCGCGCCGCCCGGGGGCTGCGGGAACCCGGCGTACGCGCCGATGCCCAGCAGAACAAGGGCGCTGCACCCCGCTACTCCCCGGGCCACTCCCCGGGAGAAGAGCGCACGCGATGCGGATTCGGCGCCGCCGCGTCCATTGTTGCGGATCAGTAGCCGGCCGATCACCCGTCCCATCATCGCGATCTACCCTAACCCGCTCCCGGGCCAATGTGCAGGCCACCGCGGCCAACTCCCGCTGACCACCGGGATAACCGGTGGAGAAGCCCATGGCCGCCTGATATAGCTTCACAGAGGGAGGATGCGCGACAGTGACGCAGGTCAGAGAGCGTGGCCAGCGCCACGGCAACCCATTCCTCGAGGTGCTTTCCCGGCCCGGCGCGCTCAAATTCTCGGCCGCCGGAGTGCTGGGCCGGATGCCGATATCCATGTTCGGACTCGGCACGCTGCTGCTCGTCGCGTCGGTCACCGGACGGTACGGGCTGGCCGGGCTGGTGTCCGCGGCCAGCTCGGTCGGCTACGCGGTGTGCGCGCCGCAGGCCGCCCGGCTCGCCGACCGGTTCGGGCAGCGCCGGGTGCTGCGCCCGCAGGCGCTCGTCTACGCCGCCGCGACGGCCGCGCTCGTGGCCTGCGCCCTGGGGCGCGCGCCGGTCTGGGCCCTGCTGCTCAGCGGCGGGCTGGCCGGAGCGTCGATGCCATCGCTCGGGTCGATGGTGCGGGCCCGGTGGAGCGTGCTGCTCGGCGACTCGCCGTTGCTGCACTCGGCGTTCTCGCTCGAGTCGGTCCTCGATGAGCTGATCTTCGTCATCGGTCCGGCGCTGGTCACGGTGCTCGCCACGCAGGTTCAGCCCGCGTCCGGCGTGACCGTGGCCATGGCGGCCTGCGTGATCGGGACCCTGCTGCTGGCCGCCCAGCGGGGCACCGAGCCGCCGGTGGTCCCGTCGTCGCCGGCCTCCCCGGTGTCCCCTGTGCTTCCCGTTTCCCCCGTTTCCCCGGTGCCGCGGGGCGGCGGCGCCCGGCGGATCCGGATCCGGATCCAGATCCCGGCGCCCGGGCTGGTCACGCTGGCGCCGGTCTACCTGCTGCTCGGCGCGATGTTCGGCACGATCGACCTGAGCATCGTCGCGTTCGCCCAGGAACACGGGCACAAGCCGCTGGCCGGGTTCGTCCTCGGCACCTACGCCCTGGGCAGCGCGGCGGGCGGGCTCTGGTACGGGTCACGGACCTGGCACGGCCCGCTGCACCGGCGGTTCGCGACCACGCTGATCGTGGTCTGGGCCGGGACCGCGACGTTCTGGCTCATGCCCGGGCTCGGCGCGCTCGCGTCGGTCATCTTCTTCTGCGGGCTCGCGATATCGCCGACGTTCATCGCGGGGTTCAGCCTGGTCGACCAGCAGGCGGCGCCGGGGCGGCGCACCGAGGGCCTGACCTGGCTCACCTCGGCCATCTCGATCGGGGTGGCGGTGGGATCCGCCACCGCCGGGCACCTGGTCGACGCGGGCGGGGCGCGCTGGGGTTTCTGGTTCGCCGCGGGCTGCGGCGGCGGCGCGGTGGCGGCCTGCCTGCTGGGCCTGGGCCGGCTGCGCCCGCCCCGGCCCGGCGAACCGGCAGAATGGGGCGATGCCGGAAATTAGCGTGTGGCGCAACTGGGCGGGCAACCAGACCGCCCGGCCGCGACGGGTCGCGTCGCCGCGCTCGGCGCAGGAGGTGGCCGACCAGGTCCTCCGGGCGGGCGCCGACGGGCTGACCGTGCGGATGGCCGGGACCGGCCACTCGTTCACCCCGGTCGCGGCCACCGACGGGCTGCTGCTGCGCCCCGGCGGCCTGACCGGGATCCGCTCGGTGGACGAGGCCGCGGGCCTGGTCACGGCCGAGGCCGGGTGCCCGCTGCGCGTGCTGAACGCCGAACTGCTGGCCCGGGGGCTGTCGCTGGCCAACATGGGCGACATCCAGGTGCAGACCGTGGCCGGGGCGATCCAGACCGGCACCCACGGCACCGGCCGCGACGTCGGCGGCATGGCCGCCCAGGTGGCCGGCCTGGAGATGGTCCTGGCCGACGGGACGATCACGACCTGCTCGGCGCCCGCTACGCCGCCCCCGGCCGAAGCCGCCGCCACGCGGCCCCCCAACTCCGCCGCCGCCGCTCCCCCCGCCGGCCTGTTCGACGCGGCCCGGGTCGGCCTGGGCGCCCTCGGGGTGCTGACCGCGGTGACGTTCCGGGTGGTCCCGGCGTTCCTGCTCGAGGCGCGCGAGGAGCCGATGCCCTGGTCCGAGGTGATCTCCCGGCTGGACGAGCTGACCTCTGAGAACGAGCATTTCGAGTTCTACTGGTTCCCGCACACCGAGGGCTGCCTGACCCAGCGGAACAACCGGACGGAAGGGCCGCCGCG
>Ga0335073_10010577_pt1 | contig 12974 bp, 14 predicted proteins | sample Lox_Sample_22_FD_207093 | JGI IMG/M metagenome (GOLD analysis project Ga0335073, IMG submission 207093) | Soil microbial communities from Loxahatchee National Wildlife Refuge, Florida, United States - Lox_Sample_2.2 | ecosystem: Environmental > Terrestrial > Soil > Wetlands | place: USA...
AGCTCGACAGCTTCGACCTCCCGGCCGACGCTGGCGCGGAAGTAATCAACGGCTCGGGCCGATATGTCATCGGCGTTGGCCTGAAAGCCGTAGGGCGTGTCGAGAAGCACGGACGGGACGGGCGGCCGCCCCAGCTCTTCGAACAGCTGCCGGTGGGGTTTGATCATGGTGGGGGCGGTCTCGCCCGAACCCATGATGGCGAGAATCCTGGTCATTCAGGCCACGGACCCGGTCCGGACGCGTCGTGAATCAACTGGGCCACCAGATCCGGGTGCTGGGCGTGCAGGTCGTGGTCGCCCCTGATCCACTTGGTCACGGAGCGCTCGAAGCCGGCGTTGGCCCGGGCCACCTCCTCGCGCTTACCGTTCATCCACCGTTGGTTCGATGGGTCCTCGGCGGGCAGGATCAGCACGGGCACCTTCACCAGGCCGTATCTCTCGCCGGGATGGTGCTCCCAGAGGTGCCAAAGAATGGTCATGTGATGGGGCCGGGACAGCCAGGGTCGGATGGTCCCGTCGGCGAGGACCTCTACGTTCGCCAGGGTCCCGGCAATCCCGCTCTCGGGCCAGTCCGGGTGGTAGCGGCGCAGCATCCGCTCGAATTCGACCGCGCTGGTCCCGGCCAGGTGGGGCGGGGCCAGGGCCGCCTCGCAGGTCGGCCAGTCGGCGAAACGGGCCGACAGCTCTATCGTTCCACCGTCCACCAGAGCCAAGGCGGTCGTGGCATCGGGATGGCGGGCAGCCAGCTCGAGCACCACGTTGGCTCCCCAGCTCTGGCCTGCCGCCACCGGCTTCCTCGACCCCACCCAGCCGAGTTGCTCCAGCACGGCCACCAGGTCACCGGCCAGGGTGGCGAAGTCGTAACCGGAGTCGGGCTTACTCGATTGGCCATGGCCCCGTTGGTCGACGGCGGCCACCGGGTGGCCGGCTCGAGCCAATCGCTCGGCCACCCCGTCCCACAAGCGGGCGTTCGAGGCCAGTCCGTGCACCATGAGCACGGGTGCGAGCGGGTTTTCGACCCCTGCCGTCAGGACGCGAAGGTCGACCGCCCCGGGAACGGAGAACATCCCGCTCTCCACCGGTTCAGCGATGCCTGTCGGGACCGGCCGTGGTCGGAGTGATGGCGATGATGAGCCGCTCGTCCCGCACCATGGCCGCCCGATAGTCTTCCCAGTCCGGGTGCTCACCCTGGATTTGACGGTACAGGTCGACAAGGGGCTCCATGGCCTCGGGCAGAGAGATGATCTCGACCGTTCCGTCTATCGCCACCCACGGGCCGTAGAAGTTGTCGGTGAAGGCGCACAGCGTCGCTCTCGGGTTCCGGCGGAGGTTGCGAACCTTGAATGCGGGCTGGCGGCTCGAAATCACCACCCGCCCGGAGCCGTCCACCCCGTGGTTCACCGGCGAGGGCTGAAGGTTGCCGTCCTGCTTGTATGTAATGAGGACGGACTTGTGGTTGGCGCGAAGGAAGTCCAGGGCGTCGGCTATTTCCATATCTCAAGTCTGGCCGGACAGCGCCTCAATTGCTTCTCCCAGCAGAAACGTGAGCCAGCGGTACACGGACTCTTCAGGGGTGGCCGGAAGGCGGCCCTCGTCTTCCTCGCTCAGGTCGAGATACGTTCCCAGAACCAGTCGAATGCTGTTGACCGCCCGCGACCAGGCTTCGAGCTGGTCCGGCGTCAGGGTGCGGGCGTCGGCCGTCGAGGCCAAGAGCTCGAACTCCTCACGGTGTCGGTCGACCAGGTCCTCCTGCATGAGGCGCCGGTACTCCTCCTGCCGTTCCTCATCGTCGGCGCTGGAATAGGCAGGCGGGAACAGACGCCTCAGCACCGGCTGGTTCGGGTCGGCCAGCAGTTCGGTGAACTGAGGCGCCAGCTCCCGCAGCACGGTGCGGTCCTGATCGCTCAGGTTCAGCTGGAAGTCGCCGCTGCTGCGATCCCGTCGAATGACCTTTCGGGAGAAAAGCGGGCTCAGAGGTCGTGCTCCATGGTTGCCCACAACCCGTGCTCGTGAAGCCGGAACACATCCAGCTCGGCCTTCTCTCGTGGCCCGTGGGCCACGATCGCCTTGCCCTTCAGGTGCACGTCGAGCATCAGTTTCTCGGCCTTCTCGAGGCTGTATCCAAACAGCTTCTGGAACACGAAGGTGACGTAGGACATCAGGTTGATGGGGTCGTTCCAGACGATGACCTTCCACGGCAGGTCGGCCGCCGTCGCCTGACCCAGCTCTGGCTCCTTGATCTCGGTAGGTGCGGCGGTAGGCATCGGTCAGGCAGGGGTCGAGAGGGCGGGGCTGGCGTCGGAGGCCAGGCGGCTGCCGTCGACGGCGGAGCGGCTGTCGGATTCGGGCGGCCCGGGTGGTTCGGCCGGATACGCCCACAAGCCAAGGTAGAAGCGGATGACCGCTATGACCAGGATGCTGGCGCCGGCCACGTGCACCGCTACGAGGGCGACCGGATCACCATTCAGGTACTGGGCGTATCCCACCGCGGCCTGGGCGGCCAGGGCCACCAGAACGATCTGCGCCCGTCTCATCACCGGTCGGGGTGCCGCGCTCCGGCCCAGGCTCCACAGGGTGATGATGGTTATGGCCAGGAAGATCTCGACGGAAGTGCCATGCAGTTGGGCCACGCGATGCAATGAAAGGTGGAAGCGGGGAGTGTCCGGGCTGCCTCCGTGCGGACCGGTCGAGGTCACGATCGTGCCCAGTACCACCACCACCCCGAGCGCCACCAGCGTCAGCCGGGACAGGAGCACCTGGGTGCGTCCCACGAGGGGAACGGGCGCGGGCCGGCCCTGCAGGACCGGATCATCGGGTAGGCCGGCCCGGTAGCTCAGAACCACGGCGTCGGCCAGCACGACCAGACCGAGCAGGAAATGGGCAGACACCAGACCCGGGGCCAGCTTGAACTCCACCACGAGGGCACCGAGGATGACCTCAGCGAGCAGTCCCACCAGCAGCCCCACCGACAGCAGAGTGAGATCGCGCCGCTTCGGCGAGCGGAAGATGGCGGCGCCCAGGGCGGCCAGTGAGGCAATGGTCACGAAGGCGTTGATGAGCCGGTTGCCGAACTCGATCCAGGCGTGCGCCTGCAGGGGGGCGACCACGCTGTGGGTCGTGCAGGAAGGCCAGTCCGGGCACCCCAGCCCCGAACCGGTCAGGCGCACGGCTGCGCCGGAGATAATGGTCAGCGCCAACGCCCAGACCGACACGATGGCCACCGTTCGGAACGCTCGCGGCGACACCGCCGGGCGACGCCGCAGTGAACTTATCGGGCGCTCGGGCGGGCTGGCCATCGGGACCATGCTAGGACCGGAGCCGCCGCCGTCCCACCCGGGCGGCCGCTTTGTTCGCCACCACTCCCCTGCCGTAGTGTCATGGTCCGATGTCGGTCGTGGTCGCCCCGGCGCAGCAAGACACACCCTCCCTTGGCCGGCGCCTGGGTGGGTTTCTTGCGCTCACCAAGCCGCGAATCATCGAGCTCCTTCTGGTCACAACCCTTCCCACCATGGTGGTGGCGGCCCGGGGCTGGCCGAGAATATGGCTGATGGTGGCCACCCTGGTGGGCGGCACCCTGGCCGCTGGGGGCGCCAACGCCATCAACATGTACGTCGACCGGGACATAGATGCCGTGATGCACCGGACCCGGACCCGGCCGCTGGTGACCGGGATCGTCTCGCCGGCCCAGGCCCTGGTGTTCGCCATCGCATTGGAAGCGGTGGCATTCGTCGAACTCTGGACGGCTGTGAACCTGCTGTCGGCCGTGCTGGCGATCACCGCCATGTTGTTCTACGTGTTCGTTTACACCTTGTGGCTGAAGCGGACCTCGCGCCAGAACATCGTCATCGGCGGGGCGGCGGGGGCAGTGCCGGTCCTGGTCGGGTGGGCGGCGGTGCGCGACAGCGTGGGCTGGGCGCCGGTCGTGCTCTTCGTCCTCATGTTCGTGTGGACTCCCCCGCACTTCTGGGCTCTGGCCATGCGGTACCGCGACGACTACAAGTCGGTCGACGTCCCGATGATGCCCGTGGTGACCACCCTCAAGCGCACCGCGGCCCAGATCCTGGCCTACTCGGTGCTGGTGGCGGCGGTGTCGTTGGTGTTCGGGTGGACGGCCGGCATGGGCCCTATCTACTGGGCCAGCGCCGCCATTCTGGGCGCCGTGTTCTGCGCCATGGCCTACCGCCTGTGGCGCCAGCCCACCGAGGCCACGGCCATGAGCCTCTTTCGGTGGTCGATCACCTACGTCACCCTCCTGTTCGTGGCCATGGCCGCCGACCAGCTGATCTTCCACTAATCAGTTCGCGCTACTCCCAGTGGAACGTCCGGGCCGCCGCCAGGGGGGTCAGGACGGCCCACAGCACCAGCACCAGCCAGGCTCGCCCGGGAACGGATCCCCCCGCCACGGTGGCCCCGTGCAGGGCGTCCGACAGGGCGCCGGCGGGCAGCGCCTCGGCCACGTCCCGCAGGCCTCTCGGCAGCTTGGACAACGGGAAGATCATCCCGCCCAGGAGCAGGAGGGCCAGGTACAGGCCGTTGGCGGCGGCGAGGGTGACCTCGGCTCGCAGGGCCCCCGCCAGGAGCAACCCCAGCCCGGCGAAAGCCAGGGTCGCCAGCAGGATCGCCGGTACGACCAGCCCCACCGATCCCCCTGGATTCCAGCCCAGGACGATGGCCACCACGACTATCACCGCCACCTGAACCACCTCGATGGCGAGGACCGACACCATCTTTCCGCCCAGCAGACGGGGGCGGCCCAGGGGGGTCGAACCGAGCCGCTTGAGTACCCCGTACTGACGTTCAAAGCCGGTGGCGATGCCGAGGCTGACCATGGCCGTAGACATAACCGCCAGGGCCATGATGCCCGGCGTCAGGAAGTCCACGGCGTGGGTGACTCCGGCCGGCTTGGGCAGCACATCGACCAGAGAAAAGAACACGAGCAACCCGACCGGGATGGCCAGGTTCAGGAGGATCGAGTCGCCCCGCCGCAGGGTGAGCCGCAGCTCGGCCCCCACCTGGGCCGAGAGAGCCCTCATCGAGGCCGTCCCCGTCGCCGGTGACCGGGACCCGACGGCCCGTCGACGGCTACCGGCGGCGACGAGCTATCGGCTGTCAACTGCAGGAACACGTCCTCCAACCGCGGCCGGCTGACCCGGAGATCAGTCAAGGGCAGTTCGTGTTCAGCGAGCCAGGCCGTCAGGCTGGCCACCAGGGCCGGGGTGCCCGGAGCTTCAACGCAATACTCGCCCGAGGACTCTTCGCGGACGGCCGCCTTCAACAGCAGTCCGAGGCCCGCCGTGTCCAGCCCGGGCGGGGCGCCGAAGCGAACCACCTCGGCCTCGCCCGAAGCGGTGGCGGTCAGTTCGGCGGGGGTGCCGGCGGCCACCACCTGTCCCCTCTCGATGATGACGATGCGGTCAGCCAGCCGTTCCGCCTCCGGCAGCTCATGGGTCGTGAGCAGGACACAGACGCCGGCGACGCGCAGGGCGCCAATTTCCTCTCTTATAGCCAGTCGGCCTCGCGGATCGACGCCTGCGGTCGGCTCGTCCAGGAACACCACCTCCGGCCGCCCCACCAGGGCCAGGGCCAGAGAGAGCCGTTGCTGTTCACCACCGGACAGGCGACGCCATGGCGTTCCGGCCACGGTCCCCAGGTCAAGGCGCTGGATCAGCTCGGCCGGGTTCACCGGGTCTTCGTAGTAGCGGGAGAACAGATCTAGAGCCTCGGCCGGGTTCATGGCCGGATATACGCCGCCTCTCTGGAGCATGACCCCCATGCGCCGGGTCAGCCGGCGGTGCTGGTCGGCCCGGCGAGGGTCGAGGCCCAGGATCTCGATCCGCCCTTCGGCCTGGCCCCGGTACCCCTCCATGGCCTCGACCGCGCTGGTCTTGCCGGCCCCGTTGCGGCCGAGCAACGCCACCACCTGACCCGGTTGGGCCTCCAGCTCGATGCCGTCGACGGCCACCACTGCCCCGTAGCGCACGACCAACCCCGACACTGAGATCGCGGGTTGAACAGCGGTAGGCACGGCGCCCGACGGTACCGCGCTGACCGGCCCGCGCTCATGCCGGCGCCGACGCTCCCCGGGTCCCCGGTTGGGCGGGTGGCGGCCGGCGGCCGGCGGCGGGGGCGGGGGGCGGCGGACGGGGGGCCGGTCGGTCGCCGGCGCTGGACCCACCCGCCCGGCCCGGCCCCGCGGCTCTCGGTGCCATTCTGGCGTCTCGGTAGCGAATCGTGCGCAAAAACACCCGAATTGACTCCGAGAGCACCAAAAGACACCGAGAGTTCGACGGACTGGAGCGCATACCCCACGCGCCGGCCCCGGCGCCGGCGGCGGCGAGGAAGGGAGGGCGTGCCCGCCGCCGGCCCAATAGCCTCCCTCGAGTGGCGACCGACGACCAGCCGACCGTCTGGCTCATCCGGCACGGCGAAACCGAGTGGAGCCGGAGCGGTCAACACACCAGCCGCACCGATCTGGGTCTGTTGAAGGACGGGGAGCACCAGGCGTTGGCCTTGCGCCCCTTCGTTGCCGGCGCCGGCTTCGACCTGGTGCTGTGCAGCCCCCGGGCCCGGGCCCGAGAGACGGCCGAGCTGGCCGGGCTGATCCCGTACATGACCACGGACGACCTACGCGAGTGGGACTACGGGGAGCTGGAAGGCCTGACCACACCCGAGATACAGCATCGGTTGCCGGGCTGGACCATCTGGGACGGCCCCTGGCCCGGCGGGGAGACCGCCGATGAAGTAGCGCAGAGAGCCGACCGCCTTCTGGCCATGGTGCTCGAGTCGGGGGCCCGTCGGATCGCCCTGGTCGGTCACGGGCACTTCAGCCGGGTCCTGGCCGCCCGCTGGGTCGGTGCCGACACCGGCGCCGGTCGGTGGCTGGACCTCGACACGGCGACCATCAGCGAACTGGGGTGGAACCGGGGGACCCGGGTCTGGCGGCGCTGGAACGTGCCCGCCACGTCCTTGGCCTAGCTGTAGGCCAGGATTGGAGGAGATGTCCAGCCCCGAGCCCACCGCCCCTCCGGCCCCGCCGCGCTGCTACGCCCATCCGGACCGGCTGGCGGGCTCGATCTGCCGGCGCTGCAACCGGCCGATCTGCCCCGACTGCATGCGGGAAGCGCCGGTGGGCTGGCAGTGTGCCGGTTGTGTAAAGCAGGGAGCCCGCATTTCGCCCACGGTCCGTTGGCGACCCCGCAGCTCCGGCCGCCTGGGCAACACCCGGATGACGCCGGTCGTCCTGACCCTCATCATCATCAACGCCGGCATTTACCTCTGGGAGCAGATCAAGCTCAACCACAACATCGAGCGCTTTGGCCTGCAGCCGGTGAGCATCCATTACCAGCACCAGTGGTACCGCCTTGTTACCAGCCCCTTCCTGCACGCCAGCATCGAGCACATCTTCCTGAACATGCTGACCCTGGCGATCGTCGGGCCGCCCGTCGAAGCCGAAGTGGGCAAGCTCCGCTTCCTTGGCATATACCTGGCGGCCGCCCTGGGCGGCTCGGTCTGCTCCTACCTGCTGGGCCCGCTCGGAGAGTACGGCGTAGGGGCATCCGGCGCCATCTTCGGGGTCATGGGGGCCTACTTCGTGCTGGCCCGGCGCAACCGGTGGGATACCAGCACCATCGGGGCCCTGATAGTCATCAACCTGGTCATCAGCTTCGCCACCCCGAACATCGACTGGCGGGCCCACGTGGGCGGTCTCCTCACGGGCGCCGCCGTCGGCTATGGCATGGCCCGAACGATGGAGCGGCGGCGCCCACCCGCCCTGTCGGCGGCCTATGGAACGGCCGTATTCGTGGCAGCCGTCGTTCCTCTGATCCTGCTCTCGTTCTTGCCGCCCGGGAAGGTCTAGCTACTTCTCGCTGACGTGCTTCTTCAAGGCCGTGACGAAGGCGTCGGCGGCGGGGGTAAAAGGACGGTCCTGTCGCGACGCCAGCCCTATGGTCCGCGTCAACGTCCCGCCACGGAACCGGATAGCCCTCATCCGGCCGGCGGGAGGCACCACTGATGCCGGGACCACGGCGGCGGCCACCCCGGCGGACGCCAGGGCCAGAACCCCGTCCATCTCGAGACCCTGCATGGCCATCACCGGTGCAAACCCGGCCTGACGACAGGCGGTCAGGGTGGTTTCGCGCAGGTCGTAGCCGTCCTTGAACATCACCAGCGGGACCTGCTCCAGTTCGGCAACCCGGACCGATCTTCGGTTCGCCAGCGGGTGGTCCACGTGGACGGCCAGGACCAGCTCCTCTTCCATCAGGGCCTCGGTCCGCACCCAGGGGCGGTCCACCGGCAGGATCACCACGGCCAGCTGCATCTCCCCCCTTTCCAGCCGTTCCACCAGCTCCTGTGACCCGGCCTCGTGGACCGCCAGCTCCACCCCCGGGTGGTCCGAATGGAACGCAGCCAGGACCGGGGGCAGGACGTTGGTGGTGAGGCTCGGGGTGGCCCCGAGCACCAGCCGGCCCCTCTCCAGCCCCAGGAGGTCCCGGACCGCAGCCGCCCCCGCCTCACAGTCGGCCAGCACCTGCCGGGCCCAGGGCAGAAACACCTCGCCGGCGCCGGTGAGGCTCACTTCGCTGCGATCCCGGTAGAAGAGCTGGGCGCCCAATTCCTGCTCCAGGGCGGCCACGGCACTGCTCACCGACGGTTGAGCCACGTGCAGGCGGGCGGCGGCCTTGGTGAACCGGCGCTCCTCGGCCACCGACACCACGCAACGGAGCTGGTGCAGCTGCATATGCATAGCCTACGTCTATGGAGCCAAGAGGAAACTTATCCTTTACCTGTAGTTCACGGAGCCTTAGGGTGGGGGCGCCCAATTTCGCGACCACGATCGAGGAGAGAGATGGCAGCTCCAGTAGCGCCAGCGCCAGCGCCAGCAGCAGAGGAACGAGGCGGGCGGGCCTCCATACCCGAACGCACCCTCCGTACCGACCGCTGGTGGGTGGCACCTCTCATATCGTTCGTCGTGCTGTTTGCGTTCGTCGTCTACGCCACCTGGGCCGCCTTCGTCAACCGCAACTTCTATTACAAGCCCTATCTGTCCCCGTTCTACTCGCCCTGCCTGTCAACTAACTGCGCCTCACCCCACGCCGGCAATGTCGGCGTGCCACCCCACCTGAGCATCTTCGGCTCGTGGTGGGGCATCTCGCCCGCCATCATCGTCCTGATCTTCCCCCTCGGGTTCCGCCTGACTTGCTATTACTACCGACGGGCCTACTACCGGTCGTTCTGGTTCTCCCCGCCGGCGTGCGCCGTGGCCGAGCCGCACAAGTCGTACAGCGGAGAGACCCGCTTTCCGCTGATCCTCCAGAACATCCACCGTTATTTCTTCTTTCTCGGCCTGATCCTGAACTGCATCCTGACCTACGACGCCGTGCTGGGTTTCGGCAAGCACCCTGACGGCGGCCACTTCGGTCTCGGCACCGCGATCCTGGTCGTCAACGCCACCCTGCTCTGGCTCTATTCGATCTCATGCCACTCGTGCCGGCACATCATCGGCGGCCGGCTCAAGCATTTCTCCAAGCACCCCATTCGCTTCCGGATGTGGGGCGTCGTGTCCAGGCTCAATCAGCGCCACATGCAGCTGGCTTGGGCCAGCCTGATCTTCGTCGCTCTGACCGACCTCTACATCCGCCTCGCGGCCAGCGGGACCCTAGGACACGGAGGGTGGATCTGATGACAGATCTCGAACGCCATTCGTACGACGTGATCGTGGTCGGGGCCGGCGGCTCCGGGCTCAGAGCCGCCATCGCAGCCCATGAGGCGGGAGCCAGGACCGCCGTGATCTGCAAGAGCCTCCTCGGCAAGGCCCACACGGTGATGGCCGAGGGAGGCATCGCGGCGGCGATGGGAAACCTGTACTCGGAAGACAACTGGCAGGTTCACTTCCGGGACACCATGCGCGGTGGCAAGCTGCTCAACCATTGGCGGATGGCCGAGCTGCACGCCAAGGAAGCCCCCGAGCGGGTGTGGGAGCTCGAGCAATGGGGCGCCCTGTTCGACCGCACCCCCGACGGCCTGATCAGCCAGCGGGATTTCGGAGGCCATCGTTACGCCCGGCTGGCCCACGTCGGGGACCGGACCGGGCTGGAGATGATCCGGACCCTTCAGCAGCGGGTGGTGTCCCTGGGCGTGGACGTGTACATGGAATGCACGATCACCAGGCTCCTGAAGGACGGGGACCGGATCGCGGGGGCGTTCGGTTACTGGCGGGAGTCGGGTCGGTTCGTGGTGTTCGACACCCCAACGGTGGTGCTGGCCACGGGCGGCATAGGCAAGTCGTGGAAGGTCACCTCCAACTCATGGGAGTACACCGGCGACGGCCACGCCCTGGCGCTGAAGGCCGGGGCCACCCTGGTGAACATGGAGTTCGTCCAGTTCCACCCCACGGGCATGGTGTGGCCGCCCTCGGTGCGGGGCCTGCTGGTGACCGAGTCGGTGCGAGGTGACGGTGGTGTGCTGCGCAACTCCGAGGGCCGGCGCTTCATGTACGACTACATCCCCGAGTTCTTCAAGGCCGAGACGTCCGACTCCGAGGAGGAGGGCGACCGCTGGTACACCGACAAGATCAACAACCGGCGGCCGGCGGAGCTGCTCCCGCGTGACGAAGTGGCCCGAGCCATCAACAACGAGATCAAGGAGGGTCGGGGATCCCCGCACGGAGGGGTCTTCCTCGACATCGCCAGCCGGCGCAGCCCGGAGTTCATCATGAAGCGGCTCCCGTCCATGTACCACCAGTTCAAGGAGCTGGCCGACGTGGACATCACGAAGGAGCCCATGGAGATCGGGCCCACCTGCCACTACGTGATGGGCGGAGTGGAGGTCGACCCGGACAGTCAGATGTCCAGGCTCCCGGGGCTCTTCGCCGCCGGGGAGGTGGCCGGCGGTATGCACGGCGCCAACCGGCTGGGAGGCAACTCACTCAGCGACCTTCTGGTCTTCGGCCGGCGAGCAGGCCAGTACGCGGCGTCCTACGCGGCCGGGCTCAGCGGCACCCGGCCCTCGATCGCGGAGGCCGACCTCGAGGCGGCGTCGGCCGAGGCGCTGGCCCCCTTCGAGACCGACGGCGGAGAAAACCCGTACTCGATGCAGCAGGAGCTGCAGACGGTGATGCAGGACCTGGTCGGGATCATCCGCAACGAAGAGGAGCTGCTGGCCGCCATCGAGAAGATCGGCACCATGGAGGACCGCATCAGCAAGGTGACCGTTGAGGGCCACCGCCAGTACAACCCGGGCTGGCACCTGTCCCTCGACCTGCACAACATGCTGGTCGTGTCCGAGTCGGTGGCTCGGGCCGCCCTGGAGCGGAAGGAGAGCCGGGGCGGGCACACCCGCGACGACTACCCGATGACCGACTACGACTACTGGGGTCGCCGCAACCTCATCGTCGAGCTGGGCCCCGACGGCCACCCGACCGTCCGCCAGCAGCCGCTACCTGAACCCCCGCCCGAGTTGGCGGCCCTCCTGGAGGAACAGCACTAGATGACCTACGACTTGAAACTGCGGATATGGCGCGGTGACTCCAGCGGAGGGGGGCTGGTCGACTTCACTGTTCCGGTTGACGACGGCGAGGTGGTCCTCGACGCCGTCCACCATGTGCAGGCACTCCACGCTGGAGACCTCTCAGTGCGGTGGAACTGCAAGGCCGGGAAGTGCGGTTCCTGCTCGGCCGAGGTGAATGGCAAGCCGCGTCTCATGTGCATGTCGAGGCTCTCGGATCTCCCCCCCGACGAGCCGATCACGATCACGCCGATGAGGACCTTCCCGGTGATCCGCGACCTGGTGACCGACGTCAAGTTCAACTACGTGAAGGCGGCGGAGGTACCTCCGTTCACCCCGACGGCCGAGCAACCACAGGCCCCCTTCCGGATGCAGCAGGTCGACGTGGAGCGCTCACAGGAGTTCCGTAAGTGCATCGAGTGTTTCCTCTGCCAGAACACCTGCCACGTGATCCGTGACCACGACGACAACAAGGAAGCGTTCTCGGGTCCCCGCTTCTTTATCCGCTATGCCGAGCTGGAGATGCACCCCAACGACGGCCTGGACCGGCGACACCTGGTGCAGGAGCACCGAGGTCTCGGCATGTGCAACATCACCAAATGCTGCACGGAGGTGTGCCCCGAGCACATCAAGATCACCGACAACGCCATCATCCCGATGAAGGAGCGGGTGGTGGACGTCAAGTACGACCCGATCCGCTTCCTGGGGCGCAAGCTCCGGGGGAAGGGCGCCGACGGGGGACCAACCAAAGCAGCAGCCGATGACGGCCACCGGACGTCATCGGCTGCACCTGCAGACACCTCCTCCGCGGCCGGAAGCGGCGGCTCCTAGCGCCCCGCCCGCCCCGATCGGGGCGCGCTAGGATGTCGCTTCAGCCCTTGCGGGCCGGCAGGCCTTCGGGCTGGTCATGCAGCAAGGACCTGTGGTGCAGTTTGGAGTGCACGCCGGCCTGTCAAGCCGGAGGACGCGGGTTCAAATCCCGTCAGGTCCGCGGTCGGATAGCTCAGCTGGTAGAGCGCGCGCCTGAAAAGCGTGAGGTCACCGGATCGACACCGGTTCCGACCACTCAGGAAAGGGGCGCTGAGCAGGGATTATGTCCCTGGTCAGGGCCGCCTGTACACACCGCTCAACGGCCGAGGACGCGAAAAGGCGCGAAAAGACGCACCTGGTCTGATCTTCTCCGGCGGAGCATCGCGGTGACCGGTCACGATCTCGCCATCGCGGCCCGCCAAACTGAACATCTCGTAGGTCAGAAAGCACGGAAATCTCCGCCGCCCTGCCGGTCGTATATCACCTGTGGAGACTTCCACCAAGCGACCGTACCGAGGGGGAGCTGACCTACCCGAGGTCTTGGTCGCTCGTAGGCCGCCGCCAGGAGGTCGGTGTGACTGTATTAGCCGCGCCTGATTGCTCACCGGCCCTGGCTCGAGTGGAACAGAGAAGTCGCCGGGCCAGCGCGCGGCACCCGAC
>Ga0335073_10010578_pt1 | contig 12973 bp, 8 predicted proteins | sample Lox_Sample_22_FD_207093 | JGI IMG/M metagenome (GOLD analysis project Ga0335073, IMG submission 207093) | Soil microbial communities from Loxahatchee National Wildlife Refuge, Florida, United States - Lox_Sample_2.2 | ecosystem: Environmental > Terrestrial > Soil > Wetlands | place: USA: Florida...
TCTTGTTGTCGATCCAGAGGTTGGGAGCGATCATCTGGTTCGACGTCAGGGAGGTAATTACGTTGTCAAGGACTTCTCTTTCGCTCAAGCCCAGTTTGGCGGCGTGGAGCCGATTGACATTGATGCGCAGCGAAGGATAGTCAAGGTCCTGGGGCATGAAGACGTCGGCGATCCTGGAGGATGTGCGCAGTTTGTCAACGATCTGCTGGGCGACCTGATTATCAGAGGCCAGATTGGCGCCGGAGATCTGGATGTCAATCGGCGCTGGAGCGCCCATATTCACGACCGCGTCGACTAGACTCCCGGTTGAGAAATAGGAGGACAATTCGGGCATCTGGCTCGCCAGCACACGCTTGATCCTGCGGATGTAGGTATAACTCCCGATGTGGTGATCTGGCGTGAGCCCCACCTGGATGAAGCCGGTATGCATTGCGGCGTTCGGTGTATAGACCGCGGAAAAACCATTGTCGACGCCGATGTTGTCCACGATGATCGACAGGTCGTGGGGGCCAATTGCCTGCCGGATGAGCTGCTCCGCCCGGGCGAACTTCTGTTCTGTAACGGCGAGGCGGGTTCCCGAAGGGGCCTTGATGTTGATGACGAACTGACCCGCGTCGGTTTGAGGGAAATAAGAAAATCCAAGGAAAGCGTAGAGAGATAGGCTGACCAGGAAGAGCGCCCCAAAGACGGCCAGAACAAACACCGGGCGCCGCAATACACGGTGGACCAGACGTTCATAGCGAGCCAGCATGTGTTCAAAACGGGCGTTGAACGCGTTGTTGAACCGGGTAGCCCAACCGGCTTTTCCGCTGAGCGTACGAGCTTCCGCGGAATCAGTCTCGGAGATGAATTCCGGGTTGTTAATCTTCAGATACCTGGAGCAGAAGAGCGGCACCACCGTCATGGCAACGACGAAGGAAGCCGCCAGCGAGATAACGACGGCGAGCGCCATTGCGGTAAAGAGGAACTTGCTCACGCCGGCCAACAGGGTGACAGGAAAGAACACAACGGCGGTTGTGAGGGTTGAGGCCAGCACGGGGAGGGCGACCTCGCGGCCCCCGTTTTCTGCTGCTGCCACCTGGGACTCGCCCATTTCCAGATGACGGTAGATGTTCTCCAGAACCACAACGGAATTGTCGATGAGCCGGGAAAGCGCGAGGGCCAGACCCCCGAGCACCATGCTGTTGATCGACGACCCACTCATCTGCAGGATGATGAAAGTCGCGAGAACGGAGAGCGGGATGGAAAAGAAGACGGCGACTGTGGCGCGCAGGCTGCCGAGGAAAATCAGGATCATGACGCAGGTCAGGAAGAGTCCGATGCCGCCTTCGTGGAGTAGCGTCTCGATTGCGGTTTTCACAAATCGGGACTGGTCAAATACCACGTTGGTATGCATGGCCGCCGGCACATCGACAAGATGCTTCAGCATGGCCCGTACGCCATTGGCCACCGCGATGGTATTCGAGTTGCCACCTTGTTTCAGTACGGGCAGATAGACAGACCGCTGCCCGTCGACGTGGACGACGTTGTACTGGAGGGCGTGCGCATCTTTCAATTCTCCAACGTCCGACATCAGGACCGGATTTTCGCCGTTCATCTTGATGGGGTATTGCGCCGCATCCTTAAGATTGAACTGCGCGTTGGAGTAAATGTCGTAGTCGAGATTGCCGATCTGAACGTCACCTGCGGGAAGGACCAGGTTGGACTGGTTGAGAGCGCGCACCACGTCCATAGGGCTGAGTTGCCGTGCTTCCAGCTTGTAAGGGTCAACGTAGAACTGTATTTGGCGCCATGGACCGCCGAAGGGTTGAGGAATCGAGGCCCCCGGAACCCCAGCCAACTGGTTGCGGACGAAATTCTGCGCAATGTCCTTCAGTGCGCCGTCGCTCATCCCCGCACCGTTCATGGTTACCAGGCAAACGGGAAGGCTGGATGCGTCTGACTTGAGCACAACCGGCGGCAGTGTGCCTGGAGGAAGATCTTTCATGTCCGAGACCGCCAGGTTGGCGATGGTGGCGGCATCGGTGTCGGCATTGGTGTCGGGCTGGAAGTACACGCGGATGATGCTGACGCCGTTGAGTGAACGAGACTCGATGTGGTCGATTCCACTGGCCAGGGTAAAGAAGCGCTCGAGGTGGTAGGTGATGTTGCCCTCCACCTGTTCGGGCGGCATCCCCGAATAGAAAGTGGCAACGATCACCACCGGCACGTTCATGGCAGGAAACATATCGACCGGCATGCGCACAACGCTGCTCACGCCCAGCACTATGGTGATGAGGCAGGCAACGACGATGAGATAAGGCGTGCGAATGGCAAAGCGCGACATGGAAAATCCTCAATTGATGAGCGAGTGGGCGGATCTTATTCGAATCTTGGCTGCACCCGTTCTCCATCCTGAATTGCTGACAGGTTTCCGGTTACGACTGCCTCACCGGGCTCGATACCTGAAACGATCTGGACGAACTGGGGCGTTTGGATCCCCGTAACCACGGTTCGCGTATGTACAACCCCGGCCGGGTCGATCACGTGAACCTTGCTTGCGTTTCCGGCGCCGTCGATGGCTCCTACCGGAAGCGCAATCGTCTGCGGAGCCTCGGCCAGGGTCAATTCCACCTGTGCGTACATTCCCGGAATCAGATCGCGATGCGGGTTCTTCACGTCTACCTCGGCGGTCATGGTTCGAGTCGACATCTGTACCTGCCCGGCAAAACGCGTGACCTTGCCGGAGAAGGAACGGTGCAGCGCGGGAACGGTGACGGAGACGGGCTCGCCGTCTCGTATGGTGCCCGCGTCCGCTTCCGGTACCGGCAACATCAGGCGGAGGACATCGTCCTGAGCTACATGCACGACCGGCATCGCTTGTGTGCTGGAAGATGTGCCCGCCTGGATCATGGCCCCATCGCTGGCATAGCGTCTGGTGATGATTCCATCGAACGGGGACACGATCCGGGTGTACGCGAACAGAGCGTTTTCGTGGTCGAGGTTGGCTTTGGCTGCCTGCAGACGGCTTGCAGCGGCCTGGGCTTTCTGTTCGGATGATGCTACCTGAGCCTCGGCTTCGAGATCACGGGAATGAGCTACATCCACTTCCTGTAGAGGGATCAGGCCTGGCTCCCTCTTCGAGACGTCAAGAATTCGCGTGAAGGAGAGATGGGCGATGGCTTCGGAAGCGATGGCTCGCTTGTGATCTTGTTCAGCAGCGGACTGCTCGGCAGCGGCGGTGAGTACATCCGCCTTGGCGCTCTGCAACTCATCCTGAAGCTCGGGAATTTCCAGGACGCAGATGAGTTGGCCGGTCCTGACGTGGTCGCCGATGTCAACCAGCATGTGACGTATGTACCCAGCTTCCTTGGCCATCACATCCACCTCGTAAAAGGGCTGGAGTTCAGCAGTCAGGGTCACGTCGTTACGCATATCCATGCGTACGGCCCTGCTTGCCGGCACCACGGCGAGTTCCTGCGGGGCTGCACTTGTGCGGGCGGAGCAGCCACTTGCACAGACGGCGACTGCAACCAGCGCGGCCGCCCATGGTTCCTTGCCTCTGATTTCTGGCACGCTTTTCTCCTAGTGCAGATCACCCAAGGTGAAGTGAAACGCGCTCATCGCACGTTGGTAGTCGAACTTTGCGGTCGCGGCGCCGATCAGGGCCGACGTCTGATTAAGCTGGGCCTGATTCAGCTCGACGATGCTTCCCAGGCCCGCATCGTATCTGGCCTGCGCCAGGCGCATGGCAACGTTTGCTTCCTCCAAAAGCCGCTGCGTTACCGCAATCTGTAGATAGGCGTCGCGGGCATCGGCCCAGGTCATGCGCACGTCGCGCACGATATTCACTTCCAGGGAAGAGGCATCTTTGTCCGCCGCTCTGGCTTCCAGGTTGTCTGCTGCAGCGCGCTCCGAATATTGCCTGCCATTGAAGATCGGGATGTTGAGATTGACGCCTACCGCGCCATACTCCCGGTGGATGGTCGAATCGTGGATCGGGACCTCGCCACCCGTTGCCAGGGCGTTGAGCGTCGGGTAGTTAAGGTCGCGTTCAGCCCGTGCCTGGCTCATTTCGGATTGACTATGAAGGTGAAGCGCCTTCAGGTCGGGGCGATCGGCGATCGCTTCCGCCACATAATTCGCCGGATCCGGATCGGGGACCGCGGGCAGAGGTTCGTCCTGCAAGGTGAAATTCACCGCCTGCTCTTCCCCCATGGCAGCCGTCAACTGGGCTTGCGCTTTTTCGACGTTTGTCTGCGCCCGGACAACCGCAAGTTCCGCTTCAGAAACCAGAACCTGCGCAAACTGTACATCCAGAGTCGATCGGAGCTGGCTTTGCGCAAGCGCCGAAAGCTGGTTCAGCGTCAGACGCCTGTAGTCGAGAACGGACTGCGCGGTCTGGCGCACACTTTGGGCGGCTTCGGTAACAAAATAGGCGCTCTGCACCGCCGAAAGAATCGCCTGGCGCGTAGTTTCTTCGTTCTGTGCGGTGGCTTTTCCCTGAAAACGCGCTGCGTGGACGAGGTTCGACGTGTGTCCGAAATCCGTAATCATCTGCAGCAGGGAAGCTCCCGCGGCAGTGCGGGTGGAAATACTTGAGGTGGTGAGGGCCCCGGCCGCAACCGCGGTATCCCCATTAGCCTCCACGGCGGTGACATTTCCGTATGCCTGCGGGAAATATCCCGATCTGTATGCCGAGATTTCTCTGCCCGCCGCCTGGGTGCGGAGCTGCGCGGCCTGGATCCGCGGCTGATTGCGCAAAGCGCGTGTCTCCGCATCGGTCAGGGTGAGGGCAACCGTTGGCCTTCTCTCCAGGGCGTCGTTTGAGGATAGAGATCGCCCGGGTGGGCCCGCCTGGGCAGCGGACACCGGATCGAGCTTAGAGGACTGCGCACGCGCGACACTGGAAAACTGGAGCAGGATTATGCACCACAAGGTTAGTCCAGGCAGAAGCAGCCTCATCCACTCCTGCCCTTTTTCGGGACCAAATTCATCATGGGCCTAGTTAACCTGTAGAAGGGCCGTGCTTCCTGCAGGCAGTTTCGCCGAGCGCCCGCGAGCGGCAAGCGTAAAGGTACCGCCGTCATGTCCGTTGTCGGGCATGTAGTTTCCTGGAAAGCCATAGAGGCCGCACGCATCGGGAGAGAAGATGGCAACGGACTGCTCAGTTGTTGTTCCCTGGCACGCGAAGGAACTCCCCGCGCCATTCGACCCTGCAGGCAGCAACCTGGCGAAAAGTCCATCCCCGCGGTTATAAGCGATCGCGTCGCCATCTTCCGTCTGGATCATTTTGTCGAGCGGCGAGTAACTGGTGCCCCCAATCAAAACGATTGTCCCCAGGGTATCTGTGTCGTTGGTGTGCTGCGGGAAGGCGGCCTCCTGAGAGTCGATGGAGCCTGCAATCGCGCGCACGAATAAGCTGACGGGAATGCCGTTCTCGCCCTGCTGAATCTTGTCGAAATGAATCGAAATCAGCGAAGGCTTCTGGTGTGCGTAGGGGGTTGTGTCGAAGCGATAGGAATCGACGGCCGTGACGTGGCCGATGACGAGGGTGCCCTTCTTAATGCGATCCCCGGATGGCAGAGAGATTACCTGCATCGTCTTCGCGGTCACGGTGTCACCCACCCTGGCCTTTCTGGAATCAACCGAATGGACGAAGCGCACAGGAAGTACGGTGAGATCAGGCAGCGTGGCAGACTGAGCGTAAGCTGCACCGGCGCCTATCGGGAGACCTGCAGCTCCAAGAGCAAAGATTGCTATTTTTGAAACCAGCGTCTTCTGCATTTCCGTAATCCTCAGCGGGTATTGGCCCGGCTTTGCGATCACACCACGCCTTCGCCTTACGGAATTCTGAAGTTTGCCTGAAGTCTTGGGGCCTCCGTACCGGTTGCCGCGGGACTGCGATAAAGTTTGAAGAATGAGCGCGGTAAGCCAACAGCGGCCGGACCATGCCTTGCGCATTCTGCTGATCGAGGACGAGCGCAAACTGGCGGACGCCATTGCCGAAGGACTACAGGGCAACGGATACGAGGTTGCGGTTGCCGATTCGGGAGAAACGGGAATTCGCCAACTAAGGAACTCGGCGTTCGACCTGGTACTCCTTGACGTAATGCTTCCGCGCCAGGGCGGCCTCGAAACATTGCGGGAGCTTCGCCGTAGCGGTTACCGAACTCCGGTCCTGATACTCACGTCGCGTGGCTCTGTGGATGATCGTGTGCGAGGCCTGGATGCGGGCGCGGACGACTACCTGGTGAAACCGTTTGCCTTTCCTGAACTGCTGGCGCGCGTCCGGGCGCTGCACAGGCGGGCTCATCCAGAGGCCAGCTCAGTGCTTCAACTGGCAGATCTTAAGATGGATGTAAGCGGGCGGGTCGCCACGAGGGGGAGCGTAGCCCTGGATCTTACGGGGCGTGAATTTGATTTGCTGGAGTATCTGCTGCTCAACAGTGGATCGGTCGTCTCACGAGAGATGGTGGCGCGCGATGTATGGAAGACCACGGTTCGCTATACTTCGCTCGACAATGTCATCGATGTGCACATCGCCCGCATACGAAAAAAGCTGGATGATCCCTTCTCTGTGAAGCTGCTGCATACGGTTCGTGGCCTGGGCTTTATACTGCGCAGGGAAGAGGAGAGATAGTGCGGCTTCGGCCGAGGTACATCCGCGACCGGCTTACGCTCTGGTATGTGGGTATCTTCGGCGCGGTACTCGCTGTTTATATCTGTGGCGCGTGCGCTCTGCAGTACTGGCAGCTCCGCGACCAACTGCACCACGCAGAAATAGAGGACCTGGAGACTGTCGAGGGCCTGCTCTATTTTTCGCCCGATGGCCGTCTGTTGCTGCACGAGGACTACCACAGTCATCCGCAATCGCGCCTCCTGCTCGATCGCTACATGGAAGTGCTGAGTCCCGATGGCGAAGTGCTGTTCCGCAATGAGCGGCTGGGCAACATGATGCTGGGATCGGCCCCCCTGCCTCAAGAAGGCGACGTTGGGTATAAGGCAGAGACGGTGCGACTCGAGGATGGGACACGAGTTCTGGCGATCAGCCATCTGCATTACATGAATGGCAAACCACTGCTGATCCGCCTTGGCTACAGCACAGATCCTCTGCGCGATCGTCTATTCGAATTTGTTGGTTTGCTTCTCCTGGCTGTGCCGGTTGCCTTAGTCGCGGCCGGATTTGCCGGCTATCGCATTGCGGGTAAGGCACTCAATCCGCTCGAGCAAATGGCCCGGCAGACCGAACAGATCACAGCACGGCGGCTGAAGGAGCGAATTCCCGTCGATAATCCCGATGACGAATTTGGTCACATGGCGCGCGTGCTGAATGATTTACTTGCCCGCCTGGGCGAATCGTTTGAGAAATTGCAGCATTTTACTTCCGACGTGGCGCACGAATTGCGGACACCCTTGGCTGCGATACGCAGCGTTGGCGAAGTGGGTTTGCAGGAAAAGCAAAGTGCGGAACGATACCGCGATATTATCGGCAGCATGCTCGAAGAAGTGGCAAGGCTGACGTCGATGATCGACACCTTGCTTACCATCGCCCACGCCGATTCCGGGGAAGTACAACTGCATCGCACAAGCTTCACTCTCAACGATCTGATTCAGGAATCTGTAACCGTGGTAGGTGTGCTTGCGGAAGAGAAAAAGCAAACGATCATTGTAGAAGGTAATAGCCAACTAAGGGTCTTTGCAGACCGCGGCTTTCTTCGTATGGCGGTCATCAACTTGCTGGACAACGCCGTGAAATACTCTCCGGCGGGAAGTACGACCCGTCTGACATTACGTGACGATGAGACGGCTGCACCAAGGCAAGGTTTTGTTGAGGTTGTGATTGAAGATGAAGGTCCCGGGATTCCGGAAGACAAAGCAGAACGTGTGTTTGACCGGTTCTACCGCGTAGACGAGGGAAGGACACGTGACGCGGGAGGCGCGGGCCTCGGGCTGGCGATTGCGAAATGGGCCGTGGAAGCGCACGATGGCGCGATCAGCCTAAAGCCTCGCGTGCCCAATGGGGCCGCTTTTTCTATTCGCCTTCCGAGTGCCGAGACGAGCGAAAGCTAGAGGCGCCGAGTTTTCTTCGTGCAGATCGATTTGCGAAGAGGTTGGAGTTGTTCAACGAAGAAGCGTGGATTTGCGGCTGCGGAGTGAGGCTGGTTTTGTGCCGCCCCTGCGGGGGACCCCGTTTTTTAGTGTCGTGCCCGGTACTGCCGCACAGATTATTCCATCCCTGCGGGACTGGTCTGCGGTTGCCGCGTATTAGTCTGGCGAATGCTCCGTAAGCCATAACGCAATACAGATGATCTCGCCGATGAGTACCAGCAAGAGCAGAATTGCACTGATGATTTCGACGCGCGTCCAACGCACCTGTCGTACCTTGCGCCGGTTGCCCCGGCCAGGATCGATGGTCTTCGGCACAAACGCCTCCTTTCCGGAAGTTCGCCTTCAGGACGGCACAATCGCGCCGTCCTGAAGAGCCAGAAAAGACAGTGAGTGCTGGACAGGGCTAGAAGTGGAAACCCACTTGTGCCGATAACGTTCGCGGAGTTACGTAGTGCGTCCCGCTGAACGTTGAAAGAAAGTTATAGAGAGCGTAGTTGTTGGCAAGGTTGATGCCAGTCAGTTGAAGGCTCCATCGGTATCTGTCGCCTTTGAAGAGATTGTCTTCTCCAATGGAAGCATCGAAAAGACTTCGATGCGCGATGCGCGGGGGATTATGGTCATTGTTGCCGGTACCCGGAGCCGGAATGCTCACCAGGTTCGAGGTGTATTGCGAAGCCAGGCAAGGCGTTGGTAAAGGAGTTGTCGGAGTAGCTTTGATTCCATCGCAGGTTAGCCCTGCTTGGAACTCCTCATCCGCGGTCAATCCACTCAGGTCAACGGCCGGTTGACCATTGAGTGTGGTTGAGGTATCGCCGCAAGCGGTGTTTGGATCATTCGAAACGGGGTTATAACAAGGCACCGACCCGGCGACCAGCCCCGAATCGAAGCGCCAATTGAAGGATACCCACGGCCTGAGGAATCTTGTTCCAGGAATTTGATACTGGGCATGGGTGGTTTCGTTGAACTTTTCGTCGTGATCGATACGGAACGGATAGAGAGCGGTTCCCGGGGCAACCCCGCTGGTTGCGCCGGCTCCGGCGATCTGCGGCGGAAAGAAGCGGGCCGCAACCGAGGAGGTTACGAAATAGGCGCTGAAGCCATGGGTTTGGGGGATTTCCGCGCGGATCGCGAAACCCGGGATTTTCGAGTTATGCCAGTCGATGGGGAAGGTAATGGGGGTGTTGCCCAGCACGCTGAAGTCGAAGGCGTTATGGGTGTACTTCCAGATATATTCGCCGCTGATTACAGCGTGTTTGCCGAAAGCCTGCTGCACGCTGGCGTGGAACTCGTTGCGGAAACCGGGCTCTAGAGTTGCGGAAACGGGGGAACCCGTCACGCTCGCGGTGCAGAGCAGCAGTGGCGCAAGCACTGCATTCGTGCATCCCTGGCTCGACAGAACGAGGTTTTCGTTGAACGGCGTTTCCAGGGTTCGCGCGTAAGAGACGGCAAGCACGGTGCTGGTCCGCTTGACGTTGTACGCAATGCCCACGCGCGGCTCGGCCTGGCGTTGTACCGCCAGACCGTTGTACAGATCCCCGCGGATGCCAAGATTGAAGAGCCAGTTTCCCGTCTTGATCTGATCCTCGATATACAGAGCAAGCTCCTTGATATCGGCTCGGCCTTGATAGTAGTACTCCCCACCCCCGCGAGTGAGATCGTAAGGCGCCAGCACCGGTAGGTAATTCCCGTTAGGAAAGCTGGTGACGCCATCGCAGTCATTGGGGCTCGAGTATCCCGGCAGGGAATTGCCGTTGATGTCTGTACAGGGCGAATTGAGGGTGCTGTCAACGATGCCCAGATTGTCGCTCTCGCGCAGGAACGTCTGCCCGTACTGGGCTCCAATTTTGATGTTGTTTATCCCCTTGGTGTAAGAGAGATCGCTGTGAACCGCGGTATTCAAAAGGGTGCGGATCTGGGAGATAGAGGATGTCTGCAGGTTCGGCGGTCCAAGATCGGCCAGAGGGTTGCCGCTGGGAAAATAGTTGTACTGGTCCTTGCGGGCAAAGGCGCCGAAGTTGAAGACAGCATTACTTCCGATGATTCGCGTGTAAGTCGGCGAGATATTGAAGGTCTCAATCTTGGAGCGCTGATCGGCATCGCCTACATCCCCAAACGTGGGGTTGGCACTGGTTCCGCCGGCGATCACATTTTGCACGTTCAGATTGTCATAGGCGTTGGGAGTCTGAAACCATGAGCGGCTGTAGTTCAGATCCAGATGCACTGAGTCATGCGGCGTAAACGTGTAGTCGACGCGATCGAAGATATTTTGCTCGTTTCCCTTGTCGTGGAAGACGGCGAACTCGGCTGGATCGAGGAAGCGTCCGGTGTTGAGCAAATCTACAGAGAGGAAGTTGCCCCAATTCTGCTGCCCGTAGCCGAGTTCGCCGCCAGCGGAGGCGGAGCCGAAGGTTCCATAGGAGCCGTAAACAGAACCCGTAGGCTTGGTAAGGCCCTCCCCGGAGCGGGTGGTAGCGACGATCACCAGGCTGGTTTTTCCGCCGTATTCTGCCGGCGGGGCGCCGCTGATCACCTCAATGGATTGAATGGAGCTGACGGGTAGCTGGTTGGAGAAGACTTTGCTTTGCTGGTCTGTGATCGACTGGCCGTCGATGGAAAATGAGTTGGATGCATGATCACCCAGCCCATGAAACAAGCCGTTGGAGTCGGCGGCGACGCCTGGAGTGGACAGGGTCACGAGTGAGCTTAGCGTAGAAGACTGGCTCTCCAGTGGCACCTTCTGGAAAAGGTCGCGGCTCAAATCAGTATGAAAAGTGGGGTCATTCTCGAGCAGATCCTGGCTGCCTTCGACTGTCACCGTACTGGAAGCACTGCCAACCTTCAAAGAAAAGGCTGCAGTCACCGGCACAGTAGACCTCACGTCGACATCGCGCGCAGTCGAGGCAAAGCCCGATGCAGAGACCACCACGTGGTAGGGGTTAAACGGGATGTTAGAAAACTGGTACTGACCGGCCGAATTGGTAGCGGTTGTACGCGAGTATTGGCTGACTGGGTTCTCGATCGAAACCGAGGCGCCAGGAACGACCGCGCCAGACGGATCGGTGACGGTTCCAGCCAGAGAGCCGGTGTTGGATTGCGCCTGGACGGTCCAGGGGATCGCCGAAAATAGAAAAAGTAATAGAAACGCGAGCATGCCGCGCGTAGGCGTACGCATAGGAAGCCTCCTGTGATGTCGCTGATTTGTGAAACAGAGCTGCTAAGCGTTTGCAGTCTTTTGAGGAGGAGGCCGGGTGAAGAGAGAGAAGAGAGAATAGATCTGCGTGCGCGCCGGCCTTGGGGCAGCCGACACCCTTGCCACAACCACGACAGTGCATGGCAGAGCATGAGAAACAGCGGGTTGCGTGACCTGGTGGGCGGTGTGGCACAGTGCGCAATCGGAGTGGACGGCGTGTCCATCCGCGTGCGTGTGTACAACCTGCGCGACTCCGCCCAACGTGATGAGTGCGCAGCAGAAAAAGCCGAGCATCACCCACAGCAGGTGGTGTTTCTTCAGATTACGGTTGCGCCCCAGCATAAGGGCCTCCATAGATCCTGTGTTGTGACTTGACTTTGCTCTAAGCGAAAGCTAAGTCCACAGGCGGAGGCCGGGTGAAGAGAGAGAACACAGAGAGATGCCGCGCTCGCTTAGGCGATGCCGAGGGTATTAGGCTGGCGACAACCACTAATCCACCGGGCAAAACCTGCGGAACGGGCACTTGTACGGCTACGTGAGCGATGTGACAAAGGGCGCAAAGGGATTGGGCGGTTTGCCCATCTGGATGGATGTGCGCTGCCTGAATCCCAGCAGCACACGCGATCAGGACACAGCAAAGAATGCCCAGCAGCTTCCAGAGTGCTTTCCGGTTGGAGCCGTAGCCTGACATTGGAGGTCAGTATACCTCACAAATCCCGTGCGCTTCGCTCACACAGAAGCAAAGGCTATTTTCAAGTTATAGCAGCAAAATGTGTCCAGCAGCGGTGAAGCACAAGGGACGATAGCGATCGGCTGCTGTTCCCGCCTGCTGTTCCCGCCTGTCCACAAGATGAGATATTAGGAAAGCGTACAGCTTGGCCGCACGCCTGAACCACAGAAGCACGCTGAGCGTACCTCGCCCCGGAGACTTGTGATGCCGCGTGCTATATCTTTCTTGTTGCTCGCCGCCGCGCTGGCGCCTGCCTTAGCGCAGCAGGCGCCTCCGAAGACACTCAAGGCGCTTGACCCTAAACTGATGAATACCCGCGTTGATCCATGCGTGAATTTCTATCAGTATTCGTGCGGCAATTACCTGAAACAAAATCCGATTCCGGCAGACGAATCTTCCTACGGCCAATTCAATGAGTTGAGCGATCAGAACCTGCAGGTACTGAAAGGGATACTGGAGCATGCGGCGGCGGGCGGAAGTGCGCGAACCGCAAATGAGCAAAAAATTGGGGACTATTATGCGACGTGCATGAACGTGGACGCGATCGACCGGCAAGGGTTTCAGCCGTTGCAGCCCCTGCTCGATCGGGTCGCGGCGCTCCAATCGAAGGAGCAGCTACCGGAGCTTACAGCCTACTTCGATGGGGTTGGGGTGAACACCTTGTTCGCTTTCGGGTCCGACCAGGATTATAAAGACGCGACGCAGCAGATTGCGGTGTTTGACCAACTTGATCTGGGCTTGCCGGAGAAGGGGTACTACGAGCGCCAGGATGCCGATACCGTCAAAGTAAGAGCGCAATATCTGGCACACATCGCACGGACTTTTGAGTTGCTGGGCGAAAGCAAGGGACAGGCGGCAAAAGATGCAGCCACAGTGCTTACCGTTGAGACAACGATGGCAGGCTTTTCTCTCAGCGCCGTGGAGCGGCGAGATCCGGCGCGCCTTTACCACAAGATGGAGCT
>Ga0335073_10010579_pt1 | contig 12973 bp, 10 predicted proteins | sample Lox_Sample_22_FD_207093 | JGI IMG/M metagenome (GOLD analysis project Ga0335073, IMG submission 207093) | Soil microbial communities from Loxahatchee National Wildlife Refuge, Florida, United States - Lox_Sample_2.2 | ecosystem: Environmental > Terrestrial > Soil > Wetlands | place: USA...
GTTGCCGCCGAGTTCCATGGAGCAGTTGGTGATGGTCTGCGCGGCGGTCGCCAGCAGCGACCGGCCGACCTCGGTCGATCCGGTGAAGGACAGCTTGCGCACCCTCGGGTCGGCCAGCATCGCGGACACCAGGGGGCCGGCCTTCTGCGTGGTGAGCACGTTCACCACCCCGTCCGGCACGCCGGCCTCATGCAGGATCTCGGCCACCGCGAACGCCGACAGCGGCGTCTCCTTGGCCGGCTTGAGCACCACGGTGCAGCCCGCTGCGAGCGCCGGCCCGATCTTGCGGGTGGCCATGGCCGCCGGGAAGTTCCACGGGGTGACCAGGACGCTGACCCCGACCGGCTGGTGCTGCACCATGATCCGGTTGGCCCCGGACGGCGCCGTGACCAGCGCCCCTTCGTTGCGGACCGCCTCCTCGGCGTACCAGCGGAAGAACTCGGCCGCGTAGGTGATCTCCGCCTTGGCGTCCTTGAGGGCCTTGCCGTTCTCGAGCACCATCAGCCGCGCCAGCGCGTCGGACCGCTGGATCATCAGCTCCCAGGCCCGGCGCAGGCACTCGCCCCGCTGGCGGGGCGGGGTCGCGGCCCAGCCCGGCAGCGCGTCCTGGGCGGCGGTGACCGCGTCCAGGGCGTCCTCGATGCTCGCGTTCGCTACCTCGGCGATCGCGTCCTCCGTGGCCGGGTCCACCACCGGCAGCACGCCGCCCCGGCCCCCCGTCCACTGCCCGCCGATCAGCAGGTCCGTCGGCACGTCGATGCCCGTGATGGTCGCGAGGTCAGCCGTCACGTTTCCTCCCATGTCGCAGGCGGCAGGCCGGGGGGCCCTGCCACGCCTTCGACACTACCCCGCCCGGCCTCCCCGTTCCGCCTTCGCGGGCCGGGCCTAGTCCTCGCGGTCTGCTTCCGCCTCCCCGGCTCCGTCCGCGCTCTCGTCGGCGGGCCCGGCGCTGTCGGCGGGCTGGCCGGCGATGGCCCCGGTCTCCTTCTTGCCCCCGATGGCTCCCGCCAGGAGCGTCTCCAGGCGGGCGCCGGTGAGCCGCCGGAACGTCCGGTGCGGCCGCGCCCGGTCCAGCAGGGCCACCTCGAGCTGAGCGGCCGTGACGTCGGAACGGTCGCCGTTGCCCTGGCTGCCCAGGGCGGTGATGGCGACGGTGAACGCACCTTCGAGGGTCATCCCGTCGCGGTAGGCGTCCTTGAGCGCCGCGGCGACCTGGTCGGCCTGGCCCCCCATGACCACGAAGCCGTGCTCGTCGGCCACCGAGCCGTCGAAGGTGATCCGGTAGATCTGGTCGTCGTCCGCGGTCTTGCCCACCTCGGCCACCACAATCTCGACCTCGTAGGGCTTGGGGCTGTCGGTGAAGATGGCGCCAAGCAGCTGGGCGTACCAGTTGGCCAGCCCGCGGGCGGTGACGTCCTGGCGGTCGTACTGGAAGCCGGTCATGTCGGCGTAGCGGACCCCGGCCTTGCGCAGGTTCTCGAACTCGTTGTAGCGCCCCACGGCCGCGAACGCGATCCGGTCGTAGATCTCGCTGAACTTCCGCAGCGCCCGGGACGGGTTCGGCGCGATGAACAGGATCCCCGCGTCGCAGGCGATCACGACGCCGCTGCGGATGCGCGTGATGGCCTTGCGCGCGTAGTCCGCCTTGTCCTTCATCGCCTGTTCGGGCGAGACGTAGAACGGCATCGTCACCGCTGAGGTTCCTTACTGTGCTGGTCGGGATGTACGGGTGGGGCAGTGCCCGGTGGGCGGCACGGGCCTAGCGCTTGGGCAGCGCGCCCCGCGAGCCGTTCGGGGTGACGGCCGGGGGCAGCGCGGCGTGCGGGCCGTCCGGGTCGGCCATCCGGGCCTCGACGACCGTCCGGGCGTACTCCGCGGCGGAATCGTCGGACACCCGCTCGAAGCCGTCGGCGGTGATCGTCGCGACCACCGGGTACAGCCGCCTGGTCATGTCGGGACCGCCGGTGGCCGAGTCGTCGTCGGCCGCGTCGTACAGCGCCTCCATGCAGGCCAGCACGGTGTCCGCGACCGGCATGCCGTCCCGGTAGAGCTTCTTCAGCGAGCCGCGAGCGAACACCGAGCCGGACCCGATCGCATAGAACCGGTGCTCCTCGTACCGGCCGCCGGCCACGTCGTAGCTGAAGATCCGGCCGACGTCGCTGTCCTCGTCGTACCCGCAGAACAGCGGCACCACGACCAGGCCCTGCATGGCGCCGCCGATGTTCCCCCGGACCAGGCCAGCCAGCCGGTTGGCCTTGCCGTCCAGGGACAGGGCGCGGCCCTCGATCTTCTCGTAGTGCTCGAGCTCGACCTGGAACAAACGGACCAGCTCGACCCCGATGCCGGCCACCCCCGACACCCCGATGGCGGAGAACTCGTCGCTGCGGAACACCTTCTCGATGTCGCGCTGCATGATCATGTTCCCGGCGGTGGCCCGGCGGTCTCCGGCCATGACCACGCCGCCGTCGCAGGCCGCGGCGACGATCGTGGTCCCGTGCGGCAGGGCGCGCGCGAACGAGCCCGGCGCGGCCGCGTCCGGTGCCGTGGCCGGTGTCGGCGGCGGCGCCGGCGCCGGGGCCTGCGGCAGCAGGTCGGGGGCTGCGGCCGCGAGGAAGTCGGTGAACGACGACGTCCCCGCGCTCAGGTACGGCCCGGGGAGCCACCGTTCGTAAGAACCGTAAGAATCGGCGCCCACGCGGATCCTTCCGTTAGTACGCGTCTGGTGATGTCGACCCTACTGCCGCGGATCGGGTCGCGGGACCGCGGGCCTGGCCTCACTCGCCGCCCTTCTGCACGTACGACCGGACGAACTCCTCGGCGTTCTCCTCGAGCACCTCGTCGATCTCGTCCAGAATCGCGTCGACGTCGTCGGTGAGCTTGTCCTGGCGCTCCTTGACGTCCTCGCTGCCCTGCGGCGCGGTGTCCTGCTCCTCTTCGCTGCGCCGCGGAGCCTGACGCTGGCCGCCGGTGTCCTTCGCTGTCGCCATGCTGAACCTCCGTGATCCGCGGGATTCGCCCCGCAGCCTCAACGCTATCCTCGCCCGCGAGCGGCCCGCCCAACCCTGTCATCCGGCATCGGTACCGAACCGGGATCTCGCCCCGGGCTCCGGACCTGCCCGGTCATCCCTGGCCGGTGAGCGCCGCGACCAGCTCGGTGGCGGTCTCGCAGCGGTCGAGCAGATCGCCGACGTGCGCCTTGGTGCCGCGCAGCGGCTCGAGCGTCGGCACCCGCTGCAGCGACTCCCGGCCGGGTATGTCGAAGATCACCGAGTCCCAGGAGGCCGCAGCCACCGCGTCCGGGTACTGGCGCAGGCAGCGGCCGCGGAAGTAGGCCCGGGTGTCGTCGGGCGGGTAGTCGATGGCCCGGGTCACGTCCTGCTCGTCGACCAGCCGGATCATCCGCCCCCGGGCGGCGAGGCGGTTGTACAGGCCGCGTTCCGGCCGGATGTCGGCGTACTGCAGGTCGACGAGCTGCAGCTGCGGATGGGTCCAGGCGAGACCGTCCCGGGTCCGGTAGCCCTCGAGGATCTCGAGCTTGGTCACCCAGTCCAGCTCCCGCGAGCAGAGCATCGGGTTCTCGCCGAGCCGGGTCAGCACCGACTCCCAGCGGTCGAGCACGTCGGCGGTCAGGTCGTCCACGTCCGCGCCGAACCGGTCCTCGGTGTACTTGCGGGCCAGGTCCAGGTACTCGAGCTGGAGCTGGACCGCGGTCATCTTACGGCCGTCGCGCAGCGCCACCAGGTGCCGGCACGTCGGGTCGTGGGAGATGGCCCGCAGCTCGGCCACGGGCGCCTCGATCGCCAGGTCGGAGCCGAGGAACCGGTCCTCGATCATCGCCAGCACCAGTGCGGTCGTGCCCAGCTTGAGGTAGCTGGAGATCTCGCTCATGTTGGCGTCGCCGATGATCACGTGCAGGCGGCGGTACTTCTCCGGGTCGGCGTGCGGCTCGTCGCGGGTATTGATGATCGGGCGCTTCAGCGTGGTCTCCAGGCCGACCTCGACCTCGAAGAAGTCGGCCCGCTGGCTGATCTGGAAGCCCTCGTCCCGGCCGTCGGCGCCGCGGCCGACCCGGCCCGCCCCGCAGACCACCTGCCGGGACACGAAGAACGGGGTGAGATGCCGCACGATGTCGGCGAACGGGGTGGCCCGGTTCATCAGGTAGTTCTCGTGGCAGCCGTACGAGGCGCCCTTGTTGTCGGTGTTGTTCTTGTAGAGCTGGATAGCGGCCCCGCTGGGCATGGACCCGGCCCGGGACGCCGCCTCCGCCATCACCCGCTCGCCCGCCTTGTCCCAGATCACGGCGTCCAGCGGGTTGGTGCACTCGGGCGCCGAGTACTCCGGATGGGCATGATCCACGTACAGCCGGGCGCCGTTGGTGAGGATCACGTTGGCCAGCCCCAGGTCCTCGTCGGTGAGCTGCGCCGAGTCCGCCGCGTCGCGGGCCAGGTCGAACCCGCGGGCGTCGCGGAGCGGATTCTCCTCCTCGAAATCCCACCGGGCCCGCCGGGCTCGGGCGGACTTGGCCGCCTGGTAGGCGTTGACGACCTGAGAGGAGGTCACCATCGCGTTCGCGCCCGGCTGACCGGGCACGGCGATGCCGTACTCGGTCTCCGTGCCCATGACCCGCCGCACGCTCATGGTTTAGAGCCTAGTGCCGACATACCGCCATCGTGCCCAGGTGAGTCCGTGCCGGCACATCGAACCTCTTTCATCCGCCGACGTAAGGCCAGGTTACGTGGGCAGCCACGGGAGGATGAAAGGGGTTCGTTCCTAGGCATACTTTCGCCGCGGTTACAGGTACTGGCCAGTGTGGGCCACCGTGTCGATAGACCGGCCCGCCTCGGTGCCGTGCTTGCCCGAGACCAGGGTCCTGATGTAGACGATCCGCTCCCCCTTCTTGCCGGAGATCCGGGCCCAGTCGTCGGGGTTGGTGGTGTTGGGCAGGTCCTCGTTCTCGCTGAACTCGTCGACGCACGCGGCCAGCAGGTGGGCGATGCGGATGCCCTTCTGCCTGGTCTCCAGGAACTCCTTGATGGCCATCTTCTTCGCGCGGGCCACGATGTTCTCGATCATCGCCCCGGAGTTGAAGTCCTTGAAGTACAGGACCTCCTTGTCCCCGTTGGCGTAGGTGACCTCGAGGAACCTGTTCTCCTCGGTCTCTGAGTACATGCGCTCGACGACGCGCTGGATCATCTCCTCGACCGTGGCCTCGGCCGACCCGCCGTGCTCGGCCAGGTCGTCGGGGTGCAGCGGCAGGGCGCGCAGGACGTACTTGGAGAAGATGTCCCGGGCCGCCTCGGCGTCCGGCCGCTCGATCTTGATCTTGACGTCGAGCCGTCCCGGCCGCAGGATCGCCGGGTCGATCATGTCCTCCCGGTTCGAGGCGCCGATCACGATCACGTTCTCCAGGCCCTCGACGCCGTCGATCTCCGACAGCAGCTGCGGCACGATCGTGTTCTCCACATCCGAGGACACCCCCGACCCGCGGGTGCGGAAGATCGAGTCCATCTCGTCGAAGAACACGATCACCGGCATGCCCTCGCTGGCCTTCTCCCGGGCCCGCTGGAACACCAGCCGGATGTGCCGCTCGGTCTCGCCGACGTACTTGTTCAACAGCTCCGGGCCCTTGATGTTCAGGAAGAAGCTCTTGCCCTCCTTGGCCTGGCCGGCCGCGTCCGGCTCGCCGCCGGCGCTGACCTCCGCCGCGGTCCGCGCCGCGACCTGCTTGGCCAGCGAGTTCGCGACCGCCTTGGCGATCAGGGTCTTACCGCAGCCGGGCGGCCCGTACAGCAACACCCCCTTGGGCGGCTTGAGCTGGTGCTCCTTGAACAGGTCGGCGTGCAGGTACGGCAGCTCGATCGCGTCCCGGATCTGCTCGATCTGCGCCGCCAGGCCGCCGATCTCGCGGTAGGTGATATCCGGGACTTCCTCCAGGATCAGCTCCTCGACCTCCGCCTTGGGGATGCGCTCGTACACATACCCCGACCGCGGCTCCAGCAGCAGCGAATCGCCGCCGCGCAGCGTGGCCCGGCGCAGCGGCTCGGCCAGCCGCACGATCCGCTCCTCGTCGGCGTGGGAGATCACCAGCGCCCGGTCCCCGCCCTCCAGGAGCTCCTTGAGCATGACGACCTCGCCGATCGTCTCGTAGCCCTGGGCGATGACCACGTTGAGCGCCTCGTTGAGCACGACCTCCTGGCCGGGCCGCAACTCGTCCAGCTCGATCCCCGGGCTGACGCTCACCCGCATCTTCCGGCCCCCGGTGAACACGTCCGCGCTGCCGTCCTCGCAAGCCGCCAGGAAAATCCCGAAGCCGGACGGCGGCTGCGCCAGCCGGTCCACCTCCTCCTTCAAGGCCACGATCTGGTCCCGCGCCTCACGCAACGTGCCGACCAGGCGTTCGTTCTGACCTGTGACGCTGGCCAGGTTCGCCTCGGCTTCGCGTAGCCGCTCCTCGAGCAGCCTGGTCTGCCGTGGTGAATCCGCGAGCCTGCGGCGCAGCGCGGAGATCTCCTCCTCGAGGAAGGAGATCTGAGTGGTCAGGACCTTGACCTCGTCGTCATATCGTCCGGCGCGCGCGCTGTCGTCGCGAGAGGCCATGCCCCTCACCCCCTCCCGAGAGCCGATTTACCCTTGACCCTACCTATCCGGGAAGCTTCCGTAACCTACAGAGGGCGCCGGCTGTGCTTTTCCCGTTACGATCCGGGAACAGTCAGGTGGCGTTTTAGCTTCCCGCTGCAACTCCTGATGCAATTTCCGGCCCGGTCCGGCCGTGCCTCCCACCCGCCTCCCCATCCCCCTTCACGCGGCTCCGCCCTCCTTCTCCTGGTCAGCGTGCGCGCCCTTGGACGGCCGGCGGCGCCGCGGCGGCGGGGTCACCCCGTCCGCGAGTCGGCGGGCCGTCACCAGGAACCCGGTGTGGCCGACCATGCGGTGCTCGGGGCGGACGGCGAGGCCGTCGACGTGCCAGCCGCGCAGCAGCGACTCCCACGCCGCGGGCTCGTCGAAGCTGCCCTGCGCCCGTAGCGCCTCCACGGCGCGCGACAGCTGCGTGGTGGTGGCCACATAGCAGCAGACCAGCCCGCCGGCCCGCAGCGACCGGGCCGAAGCGTCCGCGTACTCCCACGGCGCCAGCATGTCCAGCACGACCCGGTCGAAGGCGTCGCCGTCGGCCAGGCCCTCGGCCGCGCCGTCGGCGGGCAGCTCGCCGGTCACGAGGCGCCAGGACGGGTGCGGGCCGCCGAAGTAGCGCTCCACGTTCTGTCGCGCGATCTCGGCGAAGTCGGGCCTGCGCTCGTAGGACACCAGTAGCCCGCTCTCGCCCACGGCGCGCAGCAGCCAGCAGGACAGCGCACCCGAGCCCGCCCCGGCCTCCACGACCCGGGCGCCGGCGAAGATGTCGGCCTGGGCCAGGATCTGCCCGGCGTCCTTGGGGTAGACCACCGCGGCGCCGCGGCTCATGGACAGGGTGTAGTCGGCCAGCAGCGGCCGCAGTGCCACGTAGGCGGTGCCGCCGGAGGACACCACCACGCTGCCCTCGGGCCGGCCGATGAGGTCGTCGTGCGCCAGCGAGCCCCGGTGCGTGTGGAATGACCGCCCGGCCTCCAGGATGACCCGGTGGCGGCGCCCCTTGGGGTCAGTGAGCTGAACCTGGTCGCCCGGGGCGAGCGGGCCGCGTGGCTGCCTGATCACGCTGGACAGGCTAGCTAACCCGGCGCACCGCCGGGGTCTGGGCCAGCACAGCTCAGGCCCCGGCGAAGGCGCGGTCCAGGTCGCTGGTTGCCAGCACGCCGAAGACCTGCCCCGAGGGCTCGATGAGCAGGTACTCGGTGGCCGGGGCGCGCTGCACCGCCTCGATGAGCTCCATCCCGGACAGGTCCGCGGACAGCACGATGCCCGGCTCGATCGTCCGGGCCAGCGAGCCCACCTCGATCCACGGCCTGCGCTGCGGCGGGGTGGCCATGACCGCGGTCTCGTTGACGATCGCGATCGGGGTGGACTCGTAGTCGACGACCACGAGCGCGCGCGCCTGCGCCTCGTCTGCCCGCCGGATCGCCTCGGCCAGCGGTATGTTCCCCGGGATCGCGATCGCCCGTCGCGCGAGCCTGCGTGCCTGCAGGCTGGGCAGCCGGTCGCGCACCTTGGCCGCCCGGATGGCCTGCCCCGAGTTAATCCACATGAAGATCGCGATGAAGACCAGCCAGAGCAGGTAGGTGTTGGTCAGGCTCAGCCTGCTGCCGAGCAGCAGGAACGGCACCGCGACCAGCGCCACGGCGAGCGCGCGGCCGACCCAGGCTGCGGCGATCGTGGCTGTGCCCGGCCGCCCGGTGAGCTTCCACACCCCGGCGCGCAGGATCCGGCCGCCGTCCAGCGGCAGGCCCGGCAGCAGGTTGAACACCCCGACCACCAGGTTCGCCAGGATCAGCTGGTCGATCAGCAGGCGGGGGATCCCGCCGAGGTTGAACACGACGTCCAGAGCCCAGCCGCATCCCGCGAGCGCGAGCGAGGTCAGCGGGCCGACCACGGAGACGGCGAACTCCCGGGCCGGGGTCTGCGGCTCCTGCTCGATCTCGGAGAACCCGCCGAGCGGGTACAGCAGGATCCGCCGCACGGCCAGTCCGAAGGCCCGCGCGACCACGCAGTGGCTGAGCTCGTGCACCAGCACCGAGGCGTACAGCAGGACCACGAAGGTAGCCGCCACGGTGTACCGGACCGCGGCCGGGTGGATCGACCTGGGCAGGGTGTCGCCGTAGAACAGCACGATCAAGACGGCCACCAGGAACCAGTACGGCGAGATGTACACCGGCACGCCAAACGGCCGCGCGATCACGATGCCGTACCCGGTGAGCTGCCGCGGTCCTCGCGGCGGGTCACCGGGCGGCCGAGGCTGCTGGCCGTCCTGCTCCGGGCTGATGCCTGCCACGTAACCGATGCTACGTGCTGCGAGGCACCGGGAACGGCCTGGCACTCCGGGAATCGACGCGCCGGCGCGGCCGCCAAACACGGGCAACTGTCGGTGCCGTCCCCTAGTCTCCGGAGAGTGGGCAACAAGACGATGGCACAGGCGCCCGTGGCACAGGCGCCCGTGGTAGAGGCGCCCGTGGTAGAGGCGCCCGTGGTAGAGGCGCCCGTGGTAGAGCGCGCCGAGGCAGAGCCGCCCGGGACACCGGGCGCCGGGACAGAGCCGGCCGAGGGCCCGGCGGGCGCGGACGCCGCCGGGGCCGAGGCACCCGCGCCGCCGCCGCCGTCACTCTCGCCGTCGCGGGCCGGCGACTTCCTGGCCTGCCCGCTGCTGTACCGGTTCCGGGTGATCGACCGGCTGCCCGAGCCGCCGAGCCCCGCCGCCGCGCGCGGGACGCTGGTGCACGCGGTCCTGGAGCGGCTGTTCGACTCCCCGGCCGCGGGCCGGACGCCGCAGGCCGCCCACGCCCTGCTGGAGCCGCAGTGGGAGCGGCTGATCGCCGAGGAGCCCGAACTGGCCGGCCTGTTCGACGACGACGAGCAGCGCAGCGCCTGGCTCGCCGAGGCCCGCGACATGCTCGACCGCTACTTCACGCTGGAGGATCCGACCCGGCTCGAGCCCCGGCACCGGGAGCACGCGGTCGAGGCGGTTCTCGAGTCCGGCCTGCTGCTGCGCGGCTACATCGACCGGCTGGACGTCGCGGTCGGCGGCGAGATCCGGATCGTCGACTACAAGACCGGCACCGCTCCCCCGGAGGAGTTCGAGGGCCGCGCGCTGTTCCAGATGAAGTTCTATGCCGTGGTGCTCTGGCTGACCCAGCAGCAGGTGCCGAAGCTGCTGCAGCTCATGTACCTGGGCAACGGCGAGATCGTGCGGTACGCGCCGGACGAGTCCGACCTGCGCGCCACGGTGCGGAAGATCGACGCGCTGTGGCAGGCCATCGCGCGGGCCCGCTCCACGGGCGACTGGCGGCCCCGGCCGAGCAGGCTCTGCGGGTGGTGCGCACACCAGGCGATATGCCCAGCGTTCGGCGGCACTCCCCCGCCGCTGCCCGACTCCGGGACCCCGCCCGCCGTGCAGGCTCTGTCCCGCGCCGGGGCGCCCGCCCCGGCTCAGGACCAGGCGGAGTCACCAGGCCAGCCCGATCTTCCCTAAATCGCGGCTGAACTGGTGCGTCAGGTGGTGCCAGGGCGGCGTGGTTGGCCCGGTGCTTCGGGTGATACCAGGGCGGCGTAGTTGGCCCGGTGCGTCAGGTGGTGCCGGGGCGGCGTGGTTGGCCCGGTTCGCCGGGTGATGCCAAGCACGGCGCGGCTGGCGTGGTGTCTCAGTTGATGCCGTGGCGGCGAAGGATCTCGGCCACGTCGGCGTCCAGGCCGTCGTCGTCGGCCGCTCCGCCCTTGGCCGGCTTGGCCTGCTTCGCGGGCTTGCCCGCGCCCACCTGGGCGACCGCGCGGGTGGGCGTCCCGGCCGCGGTCGGCGCGCTGCCCGCCACGGACTGCTGCTTGAGCTCCTTCTTTCTGGCCCGCCTCTTCTTCCTGGACAGCAGCGGAAGCCCGCCGAAGGTCATCAAGATCAGTACGATCAGGATGAGCAGGGCCACGCCGGCCCAGGTCTTCGGCGAGAACACGAACGAGCTCGCGAACTGCACGATCGCCGAGCCGAGCCGGCCCACCAACTCGATCGCGCCGGTGAGGTAGAGAGCGATCGGCAGCAGGGACCACGCGACGCCCTTAATCGCGCTCCGGGCGCCCTTGCGCCGCCAGGTGAACCAGCTCAGGATCAGCCCGACCACGGCCAGCCCAGTGCACAGGGGCAACCACTCGATGCTGTTCCAGGTATTCATGCCCGCCTCCCGTCATGCCGCGCGCAGTCGAACGCTTTGCTGCGGAAGGCGCGGCCAGGCGTGTCCATATTTCATCGTACGCATACGCCGGGACCGCCTCCGCCGGCGCCGGGCCGACCCGGTCGCGACCGGCTACCCGGCGGCGACTAGGCCGCGCAGCCGGGCCAGGCTGACCTGGCTGAGCGACGCGGCGACCACCCGGCCCGGCCGGGCCGGGATCGGCACCAGGCTCGGCACCGCGATCAGGCGGCATCCAGCGGCCTCGGCCGAGGCCACGCCGTTGGGCGAGTCTTCGAGCGCCACGCAGGACCGCGGATCGGCGCCCAGCAGCGCGGCCGCCCGCAGGTACGGTTCCGGGTCGGGCTTGCCGTGGGTGACGTCGTCCGCGCACACCGTCGCGGTGAAGCCGATGCCGAGCTGCGCCAGCACGGCATCCATGATCGGGCGTTCCGAGGATGTGACCAGGGCGTGCGGGAGGCCGGCGGCGCGCACCTCGGCCAGCAGCCCGGCCGCGCCCGGCAGCAGGGTCAGCGGCCGCGACTTGAGCAGCGCGGTCATACCGTCCACCAGCCAGCGGCCGACCTCCTCGGGACTGGCCGGGCGGTCCGCCCTGGCCAGCAGGTAGGAGACCGTGCGGGGCAGCGACCCGCCGATGAGCGCCTGCTGGTCGGTCTCGCTCCACTGCCCGTCCAGCCGCGCCATGACCGCGCATTCGACCTCGAACCAGAGCGGCTCGGAGTCGACCAGCAGCCCGTCCATGTCGAACAGGACGCCTTGCAGTTCTCTGGCTCCGGTCGGCTCAGCGGCCCCGCCGGGCTCCGTGGGCTGGCGCAGCATGATCAGGTGCTGAAGTAGCTGGCTTCGGGGTGATGCGTGATCAGCGCGTCGGTGGACTGTTCGGGGGCCAGCTGGAATTCCTCCGACAGGGCGACGCCGATGCGCTCGGGCCGGAGCAGCCGCATGACCTTGGCCCGGTCCTCCAGGTCCGGGCAGGCCGGATAGCCGAACGAGTACCGGCAGCCCTGGTACTTCACCCTGAGGATGCCGTCCAGGTCGGCCGGGTCCTGGGCGGCGATACCGAGCTCGTCCCGGACGCGGCCGTGCCAGTACTCCGCCAGCGCCTCGGCCAGCTGCACGGACAGGCCGTGCAGCTCCAAGTAGTCGCGGTAGGCGTTCTTCGCGAACAGTTCGGCCGTGGCCTCGCTGATCTTCGCCCCCACCGTGACCAGCTGGAAGCCGACCACGTCGGTCTCGCCCGACGAACGGGACCGGAAGAAGTCGGCCAGGCACAGGTGGCGGTCGTGGCGCTGTCGCGGGAACGTGAACCGCTCGCGCTGGTTCCCGTCCTCGTCCAGCACGACCAGGTCGTCGCCCTCGCTGACCGCCGGGAAGTAGCCGTAGACGACGCCGGCGTCCAGCAGGCCCTCGGTCTGGATGCGGTCCAGCCACATCCGCAGCCGCGGGCGCCCCTCGGTCTCGACGAGCTCTGCGTAGGACAGCCCGCCCTCGCCGCGGGACGGCTTGAGGCCCCACTGGCCCAGGAACGTGGCGCGCTCGTCCAGGAACGCCGCGTAGTCGGCGAGCTGGATGCCCTTGACGACCCGGTCGCCCAGGAACGGCGCGACCGGCAGCGGGTTGTCCGCGGTCACGTCGGACCGGGCCGGCATGGCGTCGGGCTCGGTGAGCCGCAGCCGCGGCCCGGCGGGCACCCGCCGCTCGCGCAGCGCCGGCAGCTCGGCGCCCTCGTCCCCGCGCTTGACCGCCATGAACGCGTCCATCAGGCGCAGTCCCTCGAACGCGTCGCGAGCGTAGCGGACTTCGCCCTCGAACAGGCCGGCCAGGTCCTGCTCCACGTACGCCCGGGTGAGCGCGGCCCCGCCGAGCAGTACCGGCCACCGGCCGGCCAGGTGCCGCGAGTTCAGCTCGGCCAGATTGTCCCGCATCACCACGGTCGACTTCACCAGCAGGCCGGACATGCCGATGACGTCGGCCGCGCTCGAGTCCGCGGCTTCCACGATCGCCGATATCGGCTGCTTGATGCCGATGTTGACCACGTCGTAGCCGTTGTTGGACAAGATGATGTCCACCAGGTTCTTGCCGATGTCGTGGACGTCGCCCTTGACGGTGGCCAGCACGATCTTGCCCTTGCCGGCCTCGCCGGAGCGCTCCAT
>Ga0335073_10010581_pt1 | contig 12973 bp, 12 predicted proteins | sample Lox_Sample_22_FD_207093 | JGI IMG/M metagenome (GOLD analysis project Ga0335073, IMG submission 207093) | Soil microbial communities from Loxahatchee National Wildlife Refuge, Florida, United States - Lox_Sample_2.2 | ecosystem: Environmental > Terrestrial > Soil > Wetlands | place: USA...
GGGCTGGCAGGACTTTGCCGTCGAGCTGGATCTTGCCCCGGTCTGTCCGCTGCAGCCCGGCCAGCGCGCGGGCCAGGGTCGACTTGCCGGATCCCGACTCCCCGACGAGGGCGAGCGCTTCGCCACGCGGGATTGTCAGGTCGACCCCGTCGACGGCGTGCAGGATGCGTTCCTCATGCCGCATCCGGGCGATCAGGGCGGAGCCCAGCGAGAAGCTGACTGCGAGGTCGGTGGCTTCCAGCAGCGGACCATCCGGCGGCGGCAGCACAGCTGGCCCGCTGCCGCCGGACACTGCCGGGCCGCTGGGGAGCGAGGTCATCGGTCGGCTCCTTCGGTTCGCAGTTCGTCCAGGCAGCGCTCGTAGTGCAGGCACGCGGTAGCGTGCCCCGCGTCGATCAGCCGCAGCGGCGGGTCGGTGACCGTGCAGTCTTCCTCCGCGAACTTGCACCGCGGATGGAACCGGCAGCCGGCCGGCGGACTCACCAGGCTCGGCGGCGATCCGGGGATGGCAGCCAGCGACGAGCGCGGGTGATCCACATCGGGAGCTGACCTCAGCAGCCCGAGCGTGTACGGGTGGCACGGCCGGGTGAGAACCTCCTCCACCGTGCCGCGTTCCACGATCTCGCCGGCGTACATGACGGCGAGCTGGTGACACACCTGCGCGACGACCGGCAGGTCGTGGGTGACGAAGACCAGGCTCGTCCCGGATTCACGGCACAGCCGGGCTAGCAGTCGCAGGATCTGGTCCTGGATCGTCACGTCGAGGGCCGTGGTCGGCTCGTCGCAGAGGATCAGGGATGGCTCGCAGGATAGCGCGATCGCGATCATGACACGCTGCCGCATGCCGCCGGAGAATTCGTGCGGGAACGACCGGTACCGGCGTTCGGGATCGGGGATGCCGACCCGTCGCATGAGCTCCAGGGCGCGCTCGGCGGCCTGCCGCCGGTTCATGCCCAGATGTACCAGCGGGCCTTCGGCGATCTGACTGCCTACTCGCATCACCGGGTTAAGCGCGCTCATCGGCTCCTGGAAGATCATCGCGATCTTGGGCCCGCGGATCTGGTTGAGCTGCCTGTTGTCGAGATGCGCGAGGTCCGCGCCGTCGAGAAGGACCTTGCCGGCGGTGACGCGGGCCTCCGGCGGCAGCAGGCCGAGGATGGCCCGCAGCGTCATGCTCTTGCCCGAGCCGGACTCGCCGACCAGGCCGACCGCCTCGCCTGCGGGAACTTCCAGCGATACTCCGTCGACCGCCCGGACGATGCCGCGGCGGCTGGCAATCTCGACGTGCAGGTCATCGACTTGCAGCAGGGGCTGGCTCACGCTGTCCCCGCCGTTCACTGACCCGGCCGCAGCAAGTCGGCCAGCCCGTCGCCGATGAGTGACAGCCCGAGGCCGGTGACCACGACGGCCAGGCCGGGGATTGTCGTCAGCTCCCAGTGCGTAGTGAGGAAGTTCTGCCCGTTGGAGATCATGGTCCCCCAGTCCGGTGTCGGCGGCTGGATGCCAAGGCCGAGGTAGCTCAGTGTGACGATGGCCAGGATGTCCTGAACGATGTCGGACATCGCGTAGATGATCGCCTGGGTGATCACGTTCGGCAGCAGATGCCTGCCCATGATGCGCAGGTTCGACAAGCCGCCCGATTGCGCGGCCAGCACGTATTCCTGCCGCTTGGCCACCAGGATCTCGCCGCGGATGATCCGCGCATACGACACCCAGCCGACCAGCGTGATGGCTATGTAGATGCTGCGCTCGCCCGGCCCGAGCACGAAGACCAGCGCGATGATCAGTACGAAGAACGGGAACGCGACGACGATGTCGACGAGCCGCATGATGAGGATGTCGATCCAGCCGCCGAAGTAGCCGGCCACGCTGCCGAGAACTGTTCCGAGTACGAACGGGAACAGCACCGCGATGAAGGCGACCCGGATGTCGACCCGGCCGCCGTACAGCAACCTTGCGAAGGTGTCGCGCCCCTCCTGGTCGGTACCGAGGAGATGGTGCGCGCTCGGACCAAGCAGCGTCGCGTTGAGGTTCTGGGCGTCAGGGTTATAGGAGGTGAGCAGCGGTGCGGCAATGACCGCGAACAGGATCAGCCCGATGATCACCAGGCCTGCCATCAGAGCAGGCTGCCGGTACCAGCGGTGCCGTCGCGGCTGCGCACGCTCCGCGGTTGCCGCCGGCGGCGAGGAATCGGGCGAGCCGGTCCCTCGCGAAAGTGAGATCGCGCTCACCTGTCGAACCTCACTCTCGGGTCAAGCGACGCGTATGCCACGTCGGTGAGCAGGTTGACCAGCACCACCATGATCCCGAAGGTCAGGGCGATACCCTGAACGACCGGGAAGTCACGGGAGAAGATCGAGTTGATCATCAGCGCCCCGATGCCGGGGATCGCGAAGACCTGCTCCACGATCAGCGTCCCGCCGATCAGGAAGCCGATGTTGATGCCGAGCACGGTGACGGCAGGAATCACTGCGTTCCGCAGCACGTGCCGGACAAACAGCCGCGGGCCTGGCACGCCTTTGGACCGCGCGGTCGTAACGTAGTCAGCGCCGAGGACGTTGAGCATGCTCGCGCGCAGGCTGCGGATGACCACCGGGCACAGCGCGATCGCCACCGTCAGGGCCGGCAGGAACATCGCGTGCAGGTGACCGGGGATCCCGGTGCCGTACCCGGTGACCGGGAACAGCCGGTACTTGACCGCGAACTCGGTCTGCAGGATCAACGCGAGCCAGAAGGCCGGCATGCCCAGGCCGAGCAGCGGAACCGCGCGGACTACGTGGTCGCGGATCCCGTCCTTGCGGCTCGCCGCGATCATTGCCAGCGGCACGCTGATGATGATGGCCAGCACGGCCGCATAGCAGATCAGCCAGAGCGTCGCAGGCAGGTGACTAGTGATCAGGCCCCACACCGGAACGTTGTAGTACAGGCTCATGCCCAGGTTCCCGTGGAACAGCCGGTCCATGAACAGCCAGTACTGGCTGGCCAGCGGGCGGTCCAGGCCCCACTCGCGGTGCAGGATCGCGATCGCGCGCGGGGTGGCGTGGATGCCCAGAATGGTCCGGGCCGGGTCGCCGGGGATGAGGTGGATCATGAAGAACGTAATGATCGTCACGCCGAGCGCCGTCGGCACCAGGAGCAGCAACCGCCGGAACACGAAGGTCATCCGGCCCATCAGAACCTCGCTTCAGGTGGGACTCGGGACGCGTGCCGGGCACCCTCACGGGTGCCCGGCACGCTGATCTGAGTGATCACGGGTGATGTCAGGCTGATGGGGTTACTTGCTCAGCCAGACGTCCTGCATGTGGTAGTTGCCGAGCGGCGTGACGAAGAAGCCGTGCACGTTCGACGCGGTCACGTAGGGATACGGCGAGTAGTACAGGAACGCCATGAAGGCGTCGTCCGCCGCATCGGTCTGGACGGTGTTGTAGAGCGCCTGCCGGGCGGACGGAGTCTCGATCTGCTCGGCAGCGTGCACGTCCTTGACGACCGTCGGGTTGTCATAGTTGGTGAAGAACGACTTGGCGCCCGAGGTCGGGTCGAGGCCGAAGGTGGCCAGTTCATCCGGGTCGGGGATGTCCATGGTCCACAGCGTCAGGCTCATGTCGTACTTCTCGCTCTGGAAGTTGGCGTTCGCCGTGTTCGGGTCGAGCGTCTGGACGTTGACCGTGATGTTCAGCGGCTTGAGCTCGGCCTGCAGGATCGTCGAGATCGTGGCGTAGTCCGAGTTCCCGGCCGGGATCAGGATCGTCGTGGTGAATCCGTGCGGCACGCTCGACTCAGCCATCTGCTGCTTGGCCTGCGCCAGGTTGTACTGAAGGCCGGGGGTGTTCGGGTCGTAGTAGGGCACCTGCGGCGGGAACAGCGAGTTGGCCGGCTTGCCGTTACCGAACAGCACTGCCTTGATGATCGACTCGCGGTTGATCGCCAGCGAGATCGCCCGCCGGACGTGCACGTCCTGGAACGGCTTCACGGCCTCGTTGAAAGCCAGGTAGTTCGTCTCGGTGGAGTTGAACAGGTCCATGTCCACGCCGGGGGTGGCCTTCAGCGCGGAAACCGTGGACCACGACGGGAACTGGTCGATCTGGGCCTGCCCGCCCTTGACCTGGAGTTGCCTGGTGTTGTCACTGGGCACGTCGGTCCAGGTCACGCTGTTCAGGTACGGCAGGCTGCCGCCACCTGGCGCCTTCTGCCAGTAGTAGGTGTTCTTGACCAGCTTGAGCGCCGAACCCTTGTGCCAGTAGTCCCACTTGAACGGGCCAGTCCCGATCGGCGCCTGGTAGAACTGCGCCGCGGTCTTACCGCCGTAGTTGTTCGGCACGATGCCGTTGGCGAACAACGACAGGTCGGCGAGCAACGGCGCCCACGGGTACTTCAGGTTGATGACTACCGTGGATGGCGTGGGGTCCTCGACCGACTTGAACGCCGCGTCGATGTAGCCCCACCCGGAGGCGGCTGCCATCGTCTGCTCGAGGGAGAACTTCACGTCCGCGGACGTCATCGGCGTTCCGTTGGAGAACTTCACGCCCTTCCGCAGGGTGAAGGTGTAGCTCTTGTGGTCGGCCGACTCGGTGTACCCGGTCGCCAGCCACGGCATCTCGCTCTTGCCGTTCGGGGTCACGGTGTAGAGCGGCTGGGTGATCTGCTCGAGGATCCAGATCGAGTTGTTGTCGAAGACGGTGGACTCGTCCATCGACTGGGCGTCCTGCGGGTTGGCGAACACGAGGTTGCCGCCGTATTTGCTGCCGCTGCCGGACGAGTTGCCAGACGATGGGGCGGACGACCCGCACCCGGCGACCACCGCCAGAGCAGAGCCGACTATCAGGGCCTTGAGAAGAGCGGATCGGTGTCTCACATGCAGCTCCCGGGGTATGCGGGGCGGCGGCCTTGCCGCCGCTGTGATGCTGTACAGAATCGGCCGGTTTGAGGCTTCCGGCCCGGAATGACACGTCGCTGTGCCGCGCTCAAACTCGTACGCAAACCTTTGCCTAACCCAATGTGCGGTACAGGTGATCCGGTTGTAAATAGTGCGCTAGCGCTCTTTACATGGCGTTACGGTGTTGTAACGTTCACGCCGTGCGATACCTCGTTCTCGGCTGCGGCGCGATCGGCGGGACGGTCGCGGCGGGCCTGGCGCGCGACGGACATGATGTTCTCGTCTGCGACGCCGACCTGTCAGTCGTCAGCGCGGTGAACGCGGCCGGCATCCGGATCGAAGGACCCGTCGAGCAGTTCACCGCGCGCGTTCCCGCTGTGGCACCTGCTGATCTCCCCGGCCAGATCGGGTGCCCGGTGCTGGTCGCGGTCAAAGCGCAGCACACGCCGGCGGCTGCGGGACTGCTGGCCGGGCGCCTGGACGGCGACGGCTTCGCCGTGTCAATGCAGAACGGGCTCACCGAGCCAGTGCTGGCCGCCGCGCTCGGACCGGACCGGGTCGTGGGAGCGGTGGTCAACTTCGGCGCGGACGTGCTCGAGCCCGGAGTCGTGCTGCGCGGCAACCGCGCCACGTTCATGATCGGCGAACTGGACGGACGGATCAGCGAGCGGGTATCGGCGCTCGCCGCCGACATCGCCGATGCCCGGGCGACCACCAGCATCCTGGGCTACACCTGGGCCAAGGAAGCTTACGGGGCGATGCTCTTCGCCACCGCAGTCAGTGACCTGCCTATCCACGCGGTGTTTGCCGACGCTGCCTACCGCCCGCTGCTGACCGCCGTGGCCGCCGAGGTCCTCGCGCAAGCGCCGGTCCCGGCTCTGCCGCTGGACGGATTCGACCCTGCGGATCCCGGCGGCTCGCTGGACCGGCTGGCTGAGTTCAACCGGCAGTCCGCCAAGACCCACTCGGGCATCTACCGCGACCTCGCGATACGCCATCGCAAGACCGAAGCCGAAGCGATACTCGGCCCGCTCGACGGCTTCTTGCTCCGCCGCATCGGGGATCTCATCGCCGCGATTGAGCGCGGGGACCGCGCCTGCTCGCGAGCGAACCTGGACCTGCTCGCCGCCTTCGAGCGGCTCGACCGGCTGGGGAGGCCGCTGAATGCGGTCGTTTCAGTAGCGGGAGCGCCGTCCCGTTCACCCGCCGGGCCGCTGGCCGCCCAGCCAGTCGCGATCAAGGACATTGTCGCGGTAGCGGGCTTGCCGACGCGCTGCGGCAGCCCGGCCAGCGATCCCGGGCCGGCCACGGCCGACGCCGAACTTGTGACACGGCTGCGCGCCGCGGGCGCGGAGGTGTTCGCTACCTCGCAGTGCCTGGAGTACGCGGCCGGTTTCGCGCACCCGGCTATCGGTGACACCCGCAACCCCCGCGATCCGTCGCGTACCTCCGGCGGCTCATCGGGCGGCTCGGCTGCGCTCGTCGCGGCGGGTGTGTGCGACCTGGCAATCGGCACTGACACCGGCGGGTCGATCCGTATCCCCGCTGCCTACTGCGGCATTGTCGGCCTCAAGCCGACCTACGGCCTGGTGCCGCTGGACGGCATTTTTCCGCTGTCGCCGAGCTGCGATCATGCCGGGACGCTCACCGCGACTGCCGCCGGCGGCGCCGCGCTGCTTGCCGTCGTGGCCGGCCTGGCCACGCCGCCTGCCGAGGCGCTGGCGGCCGCATCCGGCGCGAGGATGGGCGTGCTGGCTGCGCAGCTAGCCGATCCGTCGGTGACCACCGGGGTCCGCAGCGCGCTCGATGAGGCACTTGCCGCCCTCGATGCGGCCGGCTTCCCAGTCAGCGAGATCCGCCCGCTATGGGCGGACGAGCTGCCGCGGCTTGAGCACGCCCTGGCGGTCATCGTCGGTTACGAGGCGTGCCGGGTCCATGAGCACCGCGACACCAGCAAGTACGCCGACGGAACCAGGGCACTGCTGGACTTCGGCCGGTCGGTCACGGCGGCCCAGTACGCCGACGCCCTGGTCATCCGCGCGGAGCTAACCGCCGCGATCGACGCGAGCCTCGACGGTGTCGACGTGCTCGCCGGGCCGGCGGTGGGGTATTGCGCGCCGGAAGAAGATCCGCCGTTCGGCGTGGGTGACGATAACGCCGAAGGCCGGTTCACTGGCCCCTACAACCTCTCCGGGCATCCGGCGGTCTCGTTGCCAGTGCCCGTTTCCGGCCTTCCGGTGGGTTTGCAGCTGGCCGGCCGGCGGGGGAGCGACCTTACCCTGCTCGCGATCGCGTCAGCCGCGGAAAGCGCGCTGGCAGGAACAGTGTGAACAGATTGGCCGAAGCGAAGGAGTAGCAATGCCACCGACCGTAACGCGCCGCAGTATCGAGCTGGCCGGGCTGACGGTGCCGTTCGTTGAGGTAACCGGCTCGCAGGACGGTCCGCTGCTGACTGTCATTGCCGGCGTGCACGGTTGCGAGTACGCGTCGATGGACGGCGTGCGGCGCTGGCTGCGCGGGCTGGAGACCAGGGATATCCGCGGCCGGGTCCGTGCCGTGCCGGTGCTGAACGTGACGGCGTTCGCCGCGCGCACGCCGTTCGTGGTGCCGGAGGACGGCAAGAACCTGAACCGGTGCTTCCCTGGCGACCCCGCGGGCACGCTCGCCGATCGGCTCGCCTACGACGCGTTCACGCAGCTCATCGCTGGTTCGGACGCGTACATCGACGCGCATTGCGGCGACATGGTGGAGGCACTGCAGCCGTTTGCACTCTACGAGGCGGGCTCAGCGGAGGGCCGGGCGCACCAGCTGGCCACTGCCTACGGGCTGCCGTACGTGATCCGGCAGGTGGCCGGGCCGGACCGGGCCGTGTCCGGCACCAGCAGCGGCGCCGCTGCAGCAGCCGGGATCGCGGCGATTACCGCGGAGGCAGGAGAGTGCGGCCTCGTGCAAGAGCATGCGGTGGCGATGCACGTGGCAGGCCTGAACGGCGTGCTCGAATCCCTCGGCATGGCCGAACCGGCTCCCGGCGGTGACACCTCGCGGCCGCAGCAGACGCAGCTAGGCCGGTTCCTGTGGCTGCGCTGCAAGGACGCTGGCTGGTGGGAGCCGGCTGTCGGGGCAGGCGGGTCAGTCGCAGCCGGCCAGGTCATCGGCACAGTGAGCTCGCTCGACGGATCTGCGGTGCTCGAGGAGATCATCGCTCCGGCGGACGGAGTGATTATCTTCCTGACTAGCTCGCCGGCGGTCGCTGCGGACGGGCTGCTGCTCGGTCTCGGTGCTAGCTGACCTCGCGTTACAGCGCGCGCCCGGTCACTTTGTCGACTTCTATCCGGACAACGATCCGGACCGCGCCGGGGCGGTCCGGCGCCGGGTCCCTGCCGTCATATTTCCAGGACAGCTGGGTGTCCACCTGGCGGCCGACGTCGTGCGTAATCGCTGACACCCGGCCTCGCAGCTCGACGTAGTACTCCGGGTCGTCCGAGTCGATCACGGTGATGCTGACGCGCGGATCGCGCACCACATTGCGGTGCTTCACCCGGCCCTCCACGGTGGTGAACAGCACGCCGTCGTCGTCGCGGCCGATCCAGATCACCGAGGTCTGCGGACTGCCGTCGGCGTTAATCGTGGCGAGAACGGCGTAGTTCTTGCCGTCGATCAGGGCGAGCGTCGGCTGCGTCAGCGAGATCGTCATGGCCGAACGGTAGCAGCGCGGCCTCGCTCCGGTTCTTTTTCAGGGCTGCGCTCCGGTTCTCTTTCCGGGCTGCCAAGCCCGTCCAGAACCGGCAGCGCGATCAGCGCGAGACCGATGAGCGGGAACACCGCGCACATGACGAGGAAGATCGACCCGTCAACGGCGGCGGTGAGCTCGTGGCTGTAGGCGATTGCGGCCAGATCTCCGTGCAGCAGAGAGCGCAGCCCGGCGATACCGAAGAACTGACGCTGACCGTGGTAGAGCCAGTCCCGCAGCCAGGCTTCCTTGAGCGTGAGCGCGGTGGTGCCGGTACCCAGGGCGCTGACGAGCAGCGCGCCGACCAGGTTAGTGAGCAGCCCGGCTCCCAGGATCTGGCGGGCACCGGCGGCCGGTGCGGTTGCCGTGCCGGCCGCGGTATATCGCCGGTGGGCGACGAAGGCTGCGGCAGGCGGCGCGAAGATCACGAGGAGCCAGGCGAGCGACACGAGCGGGTCGACATCAGATCCAGGCAGCCACGGATTCGTGGCAGCCTTGCTGAGCCCGAGCGGTGCCACCGCGTAGACAGCAGCGCCCACTGTGATGCCCCCAATCGCCCCGATGCCGAGCGTTCCCGGCGCGACCCGTGACCGCTGCGAGGTTAGCCAGAGCACGGCACTCACGCACAGCGCGATGATGACCAGGAACATGAACCCGTCGAATGACTCGGTTCTAGCGACCCGGTGCTCGGTGTTGACAACCGCGTAGACGCGCAGGTCAAGGCCTCCGCGCGGCGGCACGTCACGGAATCCCTCGATGACGTTCCTGGCCGGGATGAGAGCGAGCACCGCGGCATACGTACAGACCCGAAGAGCTCTGGCTGTCCGGCTGCGGCTGACAGGCCCGAACAACCGGCGTGCCAGCAGCGGCAGCCCGGCCAGTACCACGATCACGGCAACCACGAGGGCCCGGTGATTTGAGATGGCTAGATAGGAGGGCGGGCCCGGCCACGCCGCCCAGGCCGCTGCTCCTGCCGCCACCGCGAACAGCAGCGCTGTCCCGATCCTGCGTTGCATCAGTGCCTCCCGAACTATGAGCTGCACACCGCCGGCGCGCCAGGCCAGCCGACGCCATCCCGGCGGCACGTCAGGGGATTCAGCCCAGACCGCGTCAACCCAGTCACGCCGCGCGGCCGGAACTATCTGCAGCGCGGCGCGCCGCATGGCGTCGCCCGCCCGGCCGAACTCGCTCATGGCACCGCTCGCGCTGTCGCACCGCGCTTCGTGAGCGGCGCTCGCGCCCGCTGCCGCGCCTGCGACTCGGCCGCGGCCGCAAGCGCGGCACCCGCTACGGCAATCCCGTCGGCGGTCAGCCGGTACAGGTGCCGCCGCGGCCGGCCCGGCTGAGGCTCGTCCTGCCAGCACGCCTCCACCAGCCCCCGGTCGGCTAGCCGGATCAGGATCGGGTACAGCGTGCCCGACTTCAGGCCTGTGTGCTTGGCCAGCGCGTAGCCATGCCGCCACTCAGACGGCTGGTCAGACAGCGCCGCCAGTACCGACAGCGTCTGCGCCGAGAACCCGGAACCTGTTGCCACGCCACGAAACTCTACATAGGTAGACCACTCCTGTCAGCGTTTTCCCGAAACCACGCCGGAGCCGGAGTTCGCGGCCATCTGCCGGCCGGATCAGGCTGTCTGGATCCCGGGCAGCCACAGGCCGGGCTTCAGTTCGCGGCACCGGCCGGCCTGGGCGTCATCCGGTCACTCTCTGCGTCACGGTCCTGGCTGGTCGGCGACGCCGAGGCTAGTGCGCCCGACTGGGCCGGGTCTACGATCTTCGGAGCGCAGCTGTTCGCATATTCCCGCCCAGGGGGAAGTCGATGCCGCTCTACATGTACCAGGCCTCCTATACCGCCAAGTCGATGGCGGATCAGCTGACGGCACCGCAAGACCCGGTGGAAGTGATCCGGCCGATCCTGGAGGAACTGGGAGCCACGATGGTGGTGGCGGGCTTTCCGTTCGGTGAGTACGACGTGGTGGTCGTCTATGAGGCACCTGACGACATGACCGCTGCCAGCGTTGCGATGGCAGTTGCCGCGGCAGGCGAGGTCAGGTCGGGCAAGACCACGCGGCTGCTCAGCGGGCAGGAGTGGCTCGAGTCGTTGCGCAAGCGCAGGATTGTCACCAGGCGGAAAGCGCGCCAGCCGCACGACAGCCAGTCGGGCTAGGAGACGGAACTGAGGTTGCCTAACCCGCGGGCCGCTCTTCCACTGGCAGCCCCAGACCGCGAAGCAGTTCGCCCAGGTTGCTGAACTGAGCCTCGTCTGGGAGCGAGGACACCAGGTCGACGAGCCGCTGCCCGGAATCCTGCCCGTCCAGGGCCGCGAGCAGGTGCGACCGGGTCGCCGGAAAGCTGGTCCGGTTCAGCCGGCGCGCCAGTTCGCTGCGCAGCTCAACTGCCTGCCAGTCCTCCAGCGGCCGCGTTCCGGCGAACCTGCCCTCCGGAGCCCAGACTGCCCCTCCGTCCGTCTCCGCCGACTCCGGGTCAGGCCATTCGTCGCTGCGGGCTTCCAGATCGCTGCGGTCCTGGCGCTTGATCGCGTCGTCCTCGACTGGTCCGTGCTTCGCGCTGACCTGTTCGCTCATCGGCATACCCTCGCTTACCTGGACAACCCGGACCGGGTCCGGGTTGGCTGGCGGTTAGCCAACGGCTCATCCCCGCTGGCAGCTCGCGGAAACGTCCCGGCTCCGTCGCCTCGCCGCTAGGCGAGGCGAGCGGCCAGCAGCCGGTACAAGCGCGGGAAGCTGGCCTTCACCCGCGCCGGAAGCGTCAGCCATAGCGGCACGACAACGTCGTCACGGCCGCGGCAAACGGCGTCCACGATGGCCCGGGCCGCAGCCTCTGCCGTTATCAGCCGCGGGTACCGTCGCTGGTACGGCTCGTTACGCCGCTCGAAGTAAGCGGTGTCGACGACGCCGGGACTGATCAGCGTCACCCCGATGCCGGCTGGCCGCAGTTCTGCGCGCAGGGCGTCGGCTAGGCAAGACAGGCCCGCCTTGGTAGCCGAGTACCACGCCTCGCCGGGCACGCCCACCAGGCCCGCCACGGATCCGACGAATACCAGCCGGCCGCGGCCGGCCTGGAGATGGGGTATCGCCGCGCGCGCGAGCTGAGCCGCCGCACGCAAGTTGACGTCGAGCAGCAGATCGATGTCGTCCTCGGTCATCGACGCAAATGCGCCCGCCCAGCCGATGCCGGCATTGGACACCAGCAGGTCCAGCCCGCCGAGACTGGTGACAGCAGCGTCGATGGTCGCTCTGGCGCATCCCGGCTCACGCAAGTCGCCGGGCAAGCACACTGCGTTCGTGGCCGCGGCGACCTGCTGAAGCGCGGCAACATTGCGGCCGGCGATTGCGACCCGGCTGCCGCGGGCTGCGAACGCCCTGGCGGTAGCAGCGCCTATGCCGCTCGACCCGCCGGTGATGACAGCTCGCAGTCCGGCCAGGCCTCGCGCTCCTGCCACGGTCATCACCTCCGGGACAGCGGGAGATGGACGTACAGCTCTTTCCGGTCCGGCGTCGCCACCGGCTGATCCGCTGGCGGCGGAAGCTGATATTCGACCGGTTCAAGGTGCTCTGCATATTGTCGGCCGGCGTTGTACACCTTGTCGAACTTCCAGATCATCCTCGCGAAGTTGGTCTGCCCGCGGAGCAACTGCCGGGCGACGATGCCGGCGGTCTTCGCCAGCGCCGCTGCGCCCAGGTGCTTGCGGGCCAGGACCGCCTGGGTCCTGACGAGTTCGGAGTAGAACAGGTCCAGCGGCAGGCGGGTCGGCAGCACGGCATGCTGCACGTCGAAGAGTCGGTAGTCCAGCGTGGTCAGACGGCGCGACTCGGTGAGCCAGGTCTCGGTACCGGGATAGGGCGTCTGGACAGTGATGTTGACGATTTCCGGCACGCTCATGGCCCACTGCCGGACGAACGCGAAATGCGCCTCATCCCAGTCCGGGTCGGCGATGATGTTGATCGCCACCGACAGGCCGATGGACCTGGCCACCTCCAGGGCCTTGTTGTTGACCGACGGCGTGGTGCGTTTGCGGAACGCGGTGAGACCTTCTTCATCGAGCGCCTCGAGGCCGAGGAACATGTAGTTGAGCCCGAGCCGCTTCCAGCGCCGGAACACTTCCTCATTGCGGATCAGCACGTCACAGCGAGTCTCGAGGTAGTAGTCCTTACGGATCCGGCGCTGCTCGAGTTGCCGCGCGATCTCGTCACCCTGCTCTGCCTTGATGAATGCGACATCGTCGACTATGAACACGCCCGGTTCGCGAATGCGGGTCATGTCCTCGACGGCCGCCTCGGCTGACAGGCGGCGGTAGCTGCGCCCGTAAAAGGTCCACGCGCTGCAGAACGAGCAGTCCCACGGACACCC
>Ga0335073_10010582_pt1 | contig 12972 bp, 8 predicted proteins | sample Lox_Sample_22_FD_207093 | JGI IMG/M metagenome (GOLD analysis project Ga0335073, IMG submission 207093) | Soil microbial communities from Loxahatchee National Wildlife Refuge, Florida, United States - Lox_Sample_2.2 | ecosystem: Environmental > Terrestrial > Soil > Wetlands | place: USA: Florida...
TCCGCCCGATCAGCCATGCGTCGAGAAGAGTCTCGACGCGGCACGCAGGAGTGCGTGCGCCACGCACCCATACTGGTCAGGGTTGATCAAGGTTGTGTCAACGATCTCAATGACGCGATTTTGTTGTTGTCACTGTATTACGCGATCCTCAATAGCGCACTACCCGCGGCAGGCTGGGAGCCTGCCCCACAAGAAACGGATTATGCTCAAGAGCGAGGGCCGGCTATGACGCGAATCGCAACGCTGCTGATTTTTCCCGTGATTTTATCGGCTCAGCCGCTCAACTGGACCGCGCAGCAGGATCATCAGAACATGATGGATCAGCTCGGCATCAAAGCGCTGCGGCCGGGTCCGAGCGGCCGGCCGGAGGCGCCGAATCAGGCCAATTACGATGAATCGAAGGCCAATCCTTATCCCGATTTGCCCGATCCGTTGACGTTAAAGAATGGGAAAAAAGTCACGACCGCGTTGATGTGGTGGGAGCAGCGGCGTCCGGAAATCGTCGAGGATTTCGAGCGCGAAGTTTACGGACGCGTGCCGAAAAACGCGCCGAAAATCACGTGGAAGGTCGGCTCGGTGCGGGTTACGGCGGATGGAAACCAACCCATCCAGACGACGGATCTCATTGGGCACGCGGACAATTCGGCGTATCCGGAAATTTCGGTCGACATTCAGATGAAGCTGGTGACGCCGGCCGGACGCGGGCCGGTGCCGGTGATGATGATGTTCAGCGGACGCGGCGCGAATCCGATGGCGGTGGAGCAGCTCAGCAAATACGGCTGGGGTTACGCGACCATCAATCCGGTCAGCGTGCAGGCCGATAATGGCGCGGGGCTGACCCAGGGAATTATCGGGCTGGCGAATCACGGCCGGCCGCGCAAACCCGACGATTGGGGCGCGCTGCGGGCGTGGGCCTGGGGCGCGTCGCGGGGGCTGGATTATCTGCAAACCGACAAGGACGTGGACGCGCGGCACGTCGGGATCGAAGGCGTTTCGCGCTACGGAAAAGCGGCGCTGGTGGCCATGGCGTTCGATCCGCGATTCGCGGTGGTGCTGGTGGGATCGTCGGGTGAAGGCGGCGCGAAACTGCATCGCCGCAATTTCGGCGAGGCCGTCGAAAATTTAACCGGCGCCGGCGAATATCACTGGATGGCGGGAAATTTTCTGAAGTACGGCGCGTCCGATGCGGCGTTCGGCAGCAAAACAGCGGCCGATCTGCCGGTGGATGCACATGAACTGATCGCGCTGTGCGCGCCGCGGCTGACGTTTATCAGTTACGGGTCGCCCGAGCATGGCGATGCGCCGTGGCTCGATCAGAAGGGCAGTTTTATGGCGACGGTCGCCGCCGGGCCGGTGTTTCGCTTGCTCGGCGCGAAGGATCTGGGCACGACGGTGATGCCGCCGATCAATACCGGGCTGCTCGATGGCCGGCTGGCGTGGCGGCAGCACGATGGCGGGCATACGGATGGTCCGAACTGGCAGTATTTCGTTCCGTGGGCCGGCAAATTTTTCGGACGCGGCGCGCTGGCGGATGAACCGGTGGCGCGGACGGATCAGAATTCGTGGATCGCGCACGCGCGGCTGCTCGAAAAGGCGAAGGAGCCCGGCATCAAGGTGTACTTCGAAGGCGATTCCATCGCGCGGCGCTGGGATGGCGACGATTATCCGCAATTTGCCGCGAATTTCAAAAAGAATTTCGCGAAATGGCACGCGGCCGATTTCGGCTGGGGCGCCGATACCACGCAAAATATTTTGTGGCGGCTGGAACATGGCGAAATGGACGGGGTGAATCCGAAAATCGTGGTGCTGCTGGCGGGGACGAATAACATCGGCCGGGCGGCGCCGCACGCGGGCGAAGCGGAAGACGTGACGCGCGGCGTGGAGGCGATCGTTCGCGTGATCGAGGAAAAAGCTCCGGGCGCGGCCATCGTGGTGACCGGAATTTTTCCGCGCAACGATAATAGGGCCGCGATTCCGGTGATCGAGGAGATCAATCGCAATCTGGCGAAATTCGCCGACGGCCAGCGGGTTCGTTTTCTGAATATTAATGACAGACTGGCCGATGGCGACGGCAAATTGCACGACGGAATGACAGTGGATCAGCTGCATCCGACGCTGGAGGGTTATCAGATTTGGGCCGACGCGCTGAAGCCGATTTTCAAAGAAGTGCTGAGCCGGTGAGTCCGCTGCACGCGCTGCTCGAAAACATTGTCGATTACGCGGGATTGTTTCCGCCGGCGTCGCTGCCGATGGTGCGCGCTCTTGAAAATTACCGGCGCTATCGCGATTCACCGGAATCGTGGATGCTGGGCCGGTTCGTGGCGCCGGTGGCGCGGCTCGATGAATTCGAGGCGTTGAACGGCAGGGCGGCGGCGCCGGTGAGCGCGCTGATCGGCGGCGATTTGGCGAGCGACCTGAAACGAATCGCGCATTCGCCGGCTGCGATCGACGCGATTGAGCTGAAGGCGGCGGACGCGGCGCAGATCGAATCGGCCATGCGGCTGATTCCGGCGCATCTCGCCGCGTATTTCGAGATCGGTGACGTGAAACTGATTCCCGCCATTGGCGACGCCGGCGCGCGCGCGAAGATTCGCACCGGAGGGATAACGCCGGAGGCTTTCCCATCGGCCGGGTTTGTCGCGCAATTTCTGATGAGCTGCGCGGAGCGGCGCGTCCCGTTCAAGGCCACCGCGGGGCTGCATCATCCGCTGCGCTGTTATCGTCCGCTGACCTATTCGGCCGATGGACCCTCGGGATGGATGTTCGGTTTTCTGAACGTGTTCGTCGCGGCGGCGCTGGCCTGGCGAGGCGCGGGCGTGGGTTCGATCGAGCGCGTGCTGCTCGAAGAATCGCCCGCGGCGTTTCGCTTCGGCGACGCGGGGATGGAATGGTCCGGGCAGACGTTTGCCGTGGACGAAATTGTGCGGATGCGAAGAGAGTTTGCGATTTCGTTCGGGTCGTGTTCGTTTGAGGAACCGGTCGCGGATTTGCAAACGCTGCGGTTATAGCGGTGCATGCGCTCCTCGGCGCCTTCATCGCGGCACATCTTCGCGCGACGCGGCATCGAGATGAGTCTCGATGCGGCACGCACGAGTGCGCGCGCCACAAATCGTCATCGGATCAGCATGGCTCGAATGTCCATCACATTCGTGCCGGTGGGACCGGTTTTGATCAATCCGTTAACGCGTTCGAAAAAATGATAGGAATCGTTGTGCTTCAAAAATTCGCGCGGATCGATTCGTTGCGCGCGGGCGCAGGGGATGGTTTGATCGGTCGCGATGGCGCCGGCGGCGTCGGTAGGGCCGTCGATGCCATCGGTGCCGGCGCTCAGAATGGTGAAGGGAGCAAAGCCTTCGAGCGCGATCACAGCGGCGAGAACAAATTCCTGGTTGCGTCCGCCCAGTCCGGCGCCGCGGACGGTGACCGTGGTTTCGCCGCCGGATAAAACGCACGCAGGCGGACGCAGCGGGCGGGCGCTGGTCAAAATTTCCTTGACGATGGCGGCGTGGGTTTTTGCGGCGTCCACGGTTTCCCCTTCGATGAAGGTGGAAAGAATCAGCGTCCGGTAGCCGCGCTCGCGAGCCTTCGCCGCGGCGGCGTCGATCGCCAGGCGATTGCTGCCGACGATCAGATTTTGCACGTGGCGCAGCGCGGCGTCTTCGGGACGCGGCGTTTCGGGAATTTTTCCAGCGATCCCGGCGGCGATTCGCGCGGCGACGGCTTCCGCCGGAACGACGCGGTATTTTTTGAAAATCTGCGCGGCATCGGCAAATGTGGAGGTATCGCCGACCGTGGGGCCGGAGCCGATCACGTCCAGGTCGTCGCCCACCACGTCGGAAAGGATCAGCGCGATGACGCGCGCGGGCGAAGCGAGGCGCGCGAGCTGGCCGCCCTTGAGCGTTTCGACATGCTTGCGGATGGTGTTCAACTCGTGGATGGTCGCGCCGCAGGCGAGAAGCTGGCCGGTGGTGCGCTGCATTTCTTCGAGCGTCAGCGGATCGGCGGGCGACGGCATCAGCGCCGATGCGCCGCCGGAAATGACACAGATCAGCAGATCGCGGGCCGTGGCCGCGCGGGCGATGGACGCGATGCGGCGCGCGCCGTCGAAACCGCGCTGGTCGGGGACGGGATGGCCGGAGGGATTCAGCTCCACGCGGCGCGTGCGCGGAGCATCGCCGTCCTTGATGTTGACGAATCCAGCGGAAAGTTTTTTTCCGGCGATGCGCTCGACGGCGCGGGCCATCGCGGCGCCGGCCTTCCCGGCTCCGATCACCTGGACACGGTCGAAATCGTTCAGGCGATAGCGGCGCTTGCCGGCGATGAGCGTATCGCCGTCGCGGCGCAGGTGGCGCAGAACGGCTTGTTCGGGATCGGCCGCGCGCAGGGCGGCGCGAAAAATCTGAAGGGCGTGATTCATTTACAAGGCCCGGCTGCTGGTCATTTAAATAAAGGAAGCGCCAGGACGCGCGCCACGGCCGCCGCTGTGTCGTCGTCGAAAACTTCCAGGCGATAATCCGCGCGGGAGTAAGCGGCGCGGCGCGCTTCGAAAAGTTTTTCGAGTTTTTCCGGATCGCGCGCCAGCGGCCGGTGTGTCTGGCGGCCGATGCGCCGGCAGATGTGCTCGAACGCGCAATCGAGCCAGATGGTGACGCCGTGGTTCGAAATCAGGTCGAAATTTTCCGCCGGCAAAAAAGCTCCGCCGCCGAGCGCGACCACTTGCGGACGGCCCATCTGCGCCTGATGCACGCGTTCATGCAGCACCATCGATTCGATCTCCCGGAAGGCCTGTTCGCCGCGCGTGTCGAAAATTTGGGCGATGGCCAGGCCTTCGCGGCGCTCGATTTCTTCATCCAGGTCGAAGAAGCGCCAGCCCAGCTCGTCGGCGAGCGCGCGGCCGATCGTCGACTTGCCGCTTCCCATGAACCCGACCAGATAAATGGCCGGGGTTCGCTTGAGCTTCAGGATCATCAGGAGCGCAAACCAGATGCGCGAAAGCCATAATAGTAACATGCAGCAGGGATTGTTGCCGCTGTTTCCGCTCCAGGTGGTGCTGTTGCCCGGCGCCGAACTGCCGCTGCATATTTTCGAGGACCGCTATAAAGAAATGATTGGCGAGGTGATCCGCGAAAAACTGGAGTTCGGCGTGGTGCTGGCCAACGAAAAAGGAATCGTCAACACCGGCTGCACGGCGACCATCGATAAAATTCTGCGCCAGTATCCGGACGGCCGCATGGACATTCTGACGCGCGGGCGGCGGCGGTTTGAAATTATGCTGCTCAACGATGAGCGCGCCTATCTGCGCGGCGCGGTGGAGTTTTTTGACGACGAGGAATCGCGGCCCGCGCCGGAGGATCTGCAACGCCGCGCCATCGACAGCTACAACGAATTGCAGGCGCTCAGTTCCAGCCGTCCGCTCGAAAACGAGGAAGCGGCCAATCCGCGGCTGAGCTTCAAGCTGGCGGCGCCGGTTCCGGATCTGACCTTTCGCCAGGTGCTGCTCAACACCCGCAGTGAAACCGAGCGGCTGAAGCAGATCACCGAATTTCTGCCGAGTTTTCTGATTAAGCAGCGGCGCATCCAGCATGTGAAGGAAGTGGCTCCGCGTAACGGGCACGGCAGAAATTTCGCGGAATGAGCTTTCTGATTTTCGACGCGGACGATACGCTGTGGGAAAACAATATCTATTTCGAGCGGGCTTTTGATGACTTCGTCGATTTCCTGGATCATTCGCGGCTGAGCGCGGCGGAGATTCGCGAAATTCTGAACGAGATCGAAAGCGTGAACGCGCGGATTCACGGCTACGGATCGCTAAATTTCGGGCGCAATCTCCAACAGGCCTATCGCCATCTGGCGGAGCGTGAAATTCGCGACCAGGATTTGAAGCACGTCATGTCGCTGGCCGAGCGCATTCTGGAACAACCGGTGGAAGTGATCCAAGGCGTGGAGGAAACCCTGGCCGATCTTGCGTCGCGCCACGATCTGACGCTGTTCACCAAGGGTCACGCCGAGGAGCAGCGGCTGAAAGTGGACCGCTCCGGGCTGGGCCGCTATTTCAACCACATGGCGATCGTGAAGGAAAAGGATGCGGCGGCGTACCGGTGTCTGTCTCAGGAGCGCGGCTTCGATCCGGCGCTGACGTGGATGATCGGAAATTCGCCGAAATCGGACATTAATCCGGCGCTCGAAGCGGGGTTGAATGCGGTTCTGGTGCCGCATCCGCACACCTGGGTGCTGGAGCGCCAGGATCTGCACGAAGGTCATGACGGACGGTTGATTAAGGTGCAGCGTTTCCCGGATTTGCGCCGGCATTTTTAATTCTGGGGCGGCGCTGCCTGAATCAGGGCGGCCTGCGAGGCCGCCGCAGGCCACGGGCCTGCCCCACCTGTTTCGCGCCGCATCAAAAACGTGATAATTTACATGGTTCATGTTCTTACGCCGACTTGCCCTGTTCCTTTGTCTCGCTCCGTGCGTTTTCCCCCAAGCGCAGGAGCCGTTGAAGCCGACCGGCGCCGCGTTTCGCGGCATGCATTACCGCAATATCGGACCGTTCCGCGGCGGACGGTCGCTGGCCGTCACCGGGATTCCCGGCGATCCGTACGTCTATTATTTCGGCGCGGCCGGCGGGGGCGTCTGGAAATCGACGGATGCCGCGGTCACCTGGACGCCGATTTTCGATCACCAGGCCGCCTTTTCGATCGGCGCGATCGCGGTTGCGGCGTCGGATCCGAACGTGATCTACGTCGGTACCGGCGAGACGGCGCTGCGCGGCGACATCGCCCAGGGCGACGGCGTTTATAAATCGATCGACGCGGGGAAAACGTGGAAAAACGTCGGCTTGCGCGATTCCCGGGCCATCGCGAAAATTCTGATCAATCCGAAAAATCCGGATGTTGTTTATGTCGCGGCGTTCGGGCATACCTTCGGGTCCAACAGCGAACGCGGCGTATTCCGCTCCCTGGACGGCGGGAAAACCTGGGAAAAGGTTTTATATAAAGACGAAAATACCGGCGCCATTGATTTGTCGTTTGACCCCAATAATCCGAATATTATTTTCGCGGCACTGTGGCAGGCGCGGCGTTCGCCGTGGGGATTTGAGAGCGGCGGACCGGGCAGCGGTTTGTATCGCTCGGCCGATGCGGGTGCGACCTGGAAAGAAGTTCGCGGCAACGGATTGCCGGCGAAACCATGGGGCAAAAGCGGTGTGGCCGTCGCGGCCAATTCGGATCGCGTGTATTTCCTGGTGGAAGCGAAAGAAGGCGGCGGATTGTATCGCTCCGAAGATGGCGGATCGCACTGGACGCAGGTGAACGAGCAGCGCGAATGGGTGCAGCGCGCGTTCTATTACATGCACCTGTTCGCCGATCCGAAAAATCCGGACGACGTTTATATTTTGAACGTGCGGTTCGGCAAATCGATCGACGGCGGACGCACGTTTACGCTGGTTCGCCCGCCGCACGGCGACAATCACGCGCTGTGGATCGATCCCACCAACACGCAGCGCATGATTTCGGGCGACGACGGCGGCGCGACCATTACGGTGGACGGCGGCAAGCACTGGTCGCCGCAGGAAAATCAGCCGACGGCGCAGTTTTATCACGTGATCACCGATAATCGCTTCCCCTATTACGTCTATGGGGCGCAGCAGGATAACACCACGGTGGCCATCGCCAGCCGCAGCGATTCGGGACGCATCGACCGGCCCGACTGGTATCCGGTGGGCGGCGGCGAATCCGGGCATATCGCGCCCGATCCGCGCGATCCGCTGATCGTCTATGCGGGCGGCTACGAGGGCGGCCTCACGCGCTTCGACAAACACAACGGCCAGAACAAAGATATTTCGCCGTGGCCGGAGATTACCGACGGCGAAGGCGCCGCGCATCTGAAGCATCGTTTCCAGTGGACCGCGCCCACGCTGATTTCGCCGCACGATCCCAAGGTTCTGTATCACGGCGGGGAAATGTTGTTTAAAACCACCGATGAGGGAATGCACTGGGACGCCATCAGCCCGGATTTGACGCGCAACGACAAATCGAAACAGGTCGCCGCGGGAGGCCAGATTGATCTGGACGATACCGGGACCGAGTATTATGACGTCATTTTCGCCATTTCCGAATCGCCGGTTACGGCGGGAGAGATCTGGTGCGGCACCGATGACGGGCTGGTGCAATTAACGCGCGACGGCGGGAAAACGTGGACCAACGTGACGCCGAAGGATCTGCCGGAATGGAGCCGGATCAGCATTATCGACGCATCGCCGCACGATCCGGCGACGGCGTACGTGGCGGCGAATCATTATCAGCTCGACGATCTGCATCCGTATATTTATAAAACGTCGGACTACGGAAAGACGTGGACCAAGATCGTCGACGGGATTCCCGAAGATGTTTTCGTGCGGGCGGTGCGGGAAGATCCCAAGCGCAAGGGGCTTTTATACGCCGGAACAGAATCGGGCGTTTTTGTTTCATTCAATGATGGCCAGAAATGGCAGCCGTTTAACCTGAACCTGCCGACCGTTCCGGTGCACGATCTGGTGGTGCACGGCGACGATCTGGTTCTGGCGACGCACGGGCGCGCCTTCTGGATTCTGGACGATCTGGCGCCGCTGCGCCAGTTCAACGATCAGATCGCGGCGAGCGAGGCGCATCTTTATACGCCGTCGCCGGCCATGCGCTACTACGGCGGCGGGCGCGGCGGTGGGGGACGCGGCGGCGCGGCGACTTCCGGGGAAAATCCTCCGGGGGGCGCAACCATTTATTACTTTCTGAAAACGGTTCCCAAAGGCGAAATCGCGATCGAGATTCTCGATTCGGCGGGGAAGGTTGTCCGGCGCTATTCGAATCAGAAGATGGTACGCGTCGACCAGTCGCCGCAGCCCGAGGCGGAACGTCCCCGGCATGAGCTGGAGCCAACCGCCGGGTTGAATCGCTTCCAGTGGGATTTGCGTTATGAAGCGGTGCCGCAGGTGCCGGGATATTCGCTGTTTTTGTATTCGCGAGGTGAATCGGGTCCACTGGCATTGCCGGGAAAATACACCGTGCAGCTGACGGCGGATGGAAAAGAGTACCGTGCGCCGCTGGAGGTGACGCTCGATCCGCGGATTCGCGTGCCGATGGACGATCTGAAAAAGCAGTTCGACCTGCTGACGCGGATTCATCGCGATCTGGCGAATGTTTATAACACGGTGAACCAGATGCAGGACGTTCGCGGGCAGCTGAAGGGGTTGCAAACGCGACTGCCGGAAAACGCGGCGGCGATGGCGAAGGCGGCGCAGGACCTGGATAAAAAGATCGAGGCCGCCGAAGACGTGCTGGTGAATTTCAAGATCACTTCGAGCGAGGATTCACTGGCCTATCCGCTCGCGCTAGACGGGAAATTGAGCGTGCTGGCGTCGACGGTCGAAGGGCGATCCGATTCCGCGCCGACCGAGCCGGAGAGTCAGCTATTCCAGCAATTGAGCGCGAAACTGGATACGGATTTATCACAGTGGGGGCGGATTCTGGCGACGGATCTGGCTGATTTTCAGAAGCTCGCTTCGCAGGAGCATTTGCAGACCATCGTGGTGCGGCCGCTGGACCGTCCGGTGGTGACGCGAGAGAAGTAACCCGTTGAACGGAGCCCTTCAGGACTTGCGTTCCGCCGTGCGCGCTTTGCGGCGCAGCCCCGGTTTTACGGCGATCGCGGCCGGGACGCTGGCGCTCGGCATCGGAGTGAACACGGCGGTTTTCACGGTGGCCAAGGCGGCCCTGTTCTCCGGGTTCCCGATGGTGGAAGCGAATGACCGGCTGCTGTACTTGTCCAACAGCAACGGTTGCTGTGTTTCCTACCCGGATTTCGAGGATTGGCGCGCCCAGGCGCGATCGTTTGAAGGCATGGCGATCGTTCACGGCGCGAGCAGAATCGTCAGCGATCCGGGCGGATTCGCGGAAACCTACGACGTGACGGAGGTGAGCGCCGAAACGTTCAAGCTCACCGGGCGGCAGCCCGTTCTGGGCCGCGACTTCAGCACCGCGGATGAAATCCCCGGCGCGCCCGCGGTTGCCATTTTGAGTTACGAATTTTGGGTGCGCCGTTTCGCGAAGGATCCCGCGACCATCGGCCGCACGGTGCGCATGAACGGCGAGCCGGCGGCCGTGATCGGGGTCATGCCGCAAGGATTTTCCTTCCCGCAGAAGCAGGACCTGTGGGTGCCGCTGGTGAAGACGGCCGAGGTCATGCGGCGCGACAATCGCGGACAGTGGTTCGCGTTCGGACGCTTGAAAAAGGATGCCACCATCGAAAGCGCTCGCGCCGAGATGGAGACGGTCGGACGCCGGCTGGGCGCGGCGTATCCGGCGACGAATCAGGGCCGGAACCTGGTTCCGGTGGTCCAGACGTTCCGGGATTTTTTTATTTTGCAGAGCGAAACGCCCGTCTATTGGGTCATGTGGGGCGCTGTGGGATTCGTCCTTCTGATCGCCTGCGCGAATCTGGCGAATCTGATGCTGGCCCGCGCGGCCGGCCGGTCGGGCGAGATTTCGGTGCGCATCGCGCTGGGCGCGGGGCGCTGGCGGATTATCCGTCTCATTCTTCTGGAGAGCGTCGTTCTTTCCGCGCTGGGCGCACTGCTGGGATGGTGGCTCGCGAATTGGTCGGTGCGGGTGTATGCGCTGGCGGATCGCGGGCCGGGACGATCGTCGTGGCGAATTCTCGATTATTCGATGGATGACCGGGTGCTGTGGTATCTGGCCGCGATTTCGATCGGAACGGCGGTGCTGTTCGGATTGGCCCCGGCGCTGCGGCTTTCCCGGCTCGACATCAACAGCAGGCTCAAAGATGGCAGCCGGGGCGCCATCGGAGGACAGCGGGGAAAGCGATTGTCGTCACTGCTGGTGACGGCCGAGACGGCTCTCGCCCTGGTGCTGCTGACGGGAGCGGGACTGATGATCCGCAGTTTTTGGAACCTCTACACGGAAGACCTCGGCGTGAAAACGTCAAACCTCCTCACGCTGAGCTTTCATCTGCCCGTGGCCAAATACCCCGGCGCGGAAGCGCGATCCGCTTTTTACGATCGCGTTCAACAGAACTTGCAGGCGATACCGGGTGTCGAGTCGGTGGCCCTCTCGCGCGGCCTTCCGGCTTTCGGCGGCGCAAAGCTGACGTTCGAGCTTCCGGGCGAACCCGCGCTCGATGATCAGCACCGCCGCGCCGTGGGGGGAATCGTCGTCGGACCTGACTACTTCAAGACGGTGGGATTGGCGGTGCTGTCGGGGCGTGATTTCAACGATCGGGACGGCGCTTCCAGCCTCCCGGTGGCCATTGTCAGCGAGCGCTTCGCAACAGAACTCTGGCCGGAACGAGAAGTGTTGGGAAAACGCTTGCGAGTGTTTCTGCGGAATTCACCGGGGCCGTGGCTCACGGTGGTGGGCGTGGTCTCCGATATTCCGCGGAATTATGACCATCCGGAAACCAAGGAGTTGGTCTATCTCCCTTACCGGCAAAGGCTGAGCGGCGATCCGGATGCATGGGTCGAGGGCAACGTCATCGCCCGGACGCGCGTTCCTCCGGTCAGCCTTACGGCCGCGTTCCGGCACGGAATGCAGCAGCTCGATTCCGATCTGCCGATCTTCGGCCCACTCACTTTGGATCAGCGTTTGGAGGCCTATTATTGGACCAGCGGCCTGGACAGCGCGCTGTTCTTCATCTTCGCGTGCGTTGCGCTGCTGCTTGCTGCCGTCGGATTGTACGCGGTGGTCGCTCACTCAGTCAGCCAGCGCACGCGGGAGATCGGAGTGCGGATGGCGATGGGCGCGATGCCGCGCGACATCATTTATTTGATTTTTAAGGAGGGCCTGCTGCCGTCCGGAATCGGATTGGTGGCCGGTGCGGCCAGTTCACTTGGCTTGAGCCGGATTTTGAAATCTCAGTTGGTGCAGGTTGCGACCGCTGATCCGGTGGTGCTTGCTGTGGCGTCAGCGGTCCTGGTGGTTGCGGCGATGCTGGGCTGCTGGGTTCCCGCGCGCCGCGCCGTGCGGGTCGATCCGGTGGTCGCGCTGCGGCACGAGTAATTCATCCCGAATCGCCGGCCTGGTGACGCGGGAAAAAAGGTCGCTCGCGGGTATTCGCACTAGGGCTCTTCAGCAACCCGCTTTACTTCAGCGCGGCGCGGCTGGCGAAGTCCAGAACGAAGGACGGGAAGATGCCAAGAAATAGCGTGACGACGGCCGAGCCGTAGACAGCGAGCTTCAATGCCGGACCGGCGGCGGGCAGCGAATCAGCGGCGCCATCGGGATCTTTCATGTACATGACCACGAGCACGCGCAGGTAATAATAGGCCGCGACGGCGCTGTTCAGCAATCCGAGCACGGTGAGCCACACTAAATTCGAATCGAGCGCGGCTTTAAAAATGTAGAATTTGCCGAAAAATCCGCCGGTCAAAGGGACGCCGATTAATGACAATAGGAAAATTGTCAGCATCGCCGCCATCCCCGGCTGCTGTTGCGCGAGGCCGGCGAAATCGTCGATTTTGACGTAGCGCTCGCCTTTGCGCGCGACGTGGGTGACCACGGCGAAGGCTCCGAAATTGGTGAAGGCGTAAGCGGCGAGATAGAACATCGCGGCGGCCGTGCCGATTTGCGACGCCGCCGTAACCGCGACCAGCACGTATCCGGCGTGCGCGATGGAGCTGTAGGCCAGCATGCGCTTGATATTCGATTGCTGGATGGCCCCGAAGTTGCCGATGATCATGGTGGCCAGCGCACAGATCCAGACGAAGGGCTGCCAGTTTTCGGCGATGGGTCCGAAAGCGGTCTGGTAGGTGCGAAGGAGAATCGCGAACGCGGCGGCTTTCGGTCCGACGGACAGAAACGCGGAAACCGGAGCGGGCGCGCCCTGATAAACATCGGGCGCCCAGACCTGGAACGGCGCGGCGGAAACTTTGAAGCCGAAACCGACGAACATCAGCGCGGCGGCGGATCCGGTGAGCAGCAGCGAGGG
>Ga0335073_10010586_pt1 | contig 12969 bp, 9 predicted proteins | sample Lox_Sample_22_FD_207093 | JGI IMG/M metagenome (GOLD analysis project Ga0335073, IMG submission 207093) | Soil microbial communities from Loxahatchee National Wildlife Refuge, Florida, United States - Lox_Sample_2.2 | ecosystem: Environmental > Terrestrial > Soil > Wetlands | place: USA: Florida...
ATGGACCGCTTCCTCGATACCACATTGTCGGGAGGCACGGGCGATCAGTACGATCCGACGCACTCGCGGCCGCTCGGCTATTACGATCAAACCGATCTCCCGTACTACTACGAATTAGCCACGCAATTCACCACGGACGACCAATGGCGGTCTCCCATCCCGGCCAACACCATTCCCAACCGGATGTATTTGTTCGCGGCGACCTCATACGGTCACGCTTTCCCGCCGACCAGCCCGAGCGATCCGGCATGGCAGCGGCCGACCATCTTCCGCGCGCTGACGCAGGCAGGAATCACCTGGCGCTACTATTACCAGGACAACAGCGTCTTCCTGGCGAATTGGGCGGACTGGAACGATCCGCAGATCCAGGCCAATGTGCGCAACATTCAGGAGTACTACAACATTCTAGCCAGCCCGAACGCCGATCAGGAGCTGCCGCAGGTGGTCTTCATCGAGCGCGCCAGCTCGACCGGGTACGACGAGCATCCCGGCAACAACGTGCAGACCGGCGCCGTGCGCGCGGAGAACGCCATTAATGCGCTGTTGAATAGCGCTGCCTGGCCCGATTCTGTGTTCATCCTCACTTGGGACGAGGGCGGTGGCCTGTTCGACCATGTGGGGCCCATCCTGGCCACGCCGCCGGGCGACTTCCTTGAGCCGACAGATCTCAGTCCAGGGGATCAAACGGGCGAGTTTAATGTCACGGGCTTCCGGGTGCCGGTGATTGTGGTCTCGCCCTGGGTCAAGCCGCAAACCGTTGTACACCTGCCGGCCGACTACACGTCCATCCTGAAGCTGATCGAAGAACGGTACAACGTGCCGGCGTTGACCCAACGCGATGCCACGGCCGCCGATATGGCCGATCCGCAAAACGGCTTCTTCGATTTCAGCTCGCCGCACCTGCTGCAGGTGCCGCCGTTGCCCACCCAGCCGACCAACGGGACCTGCAACTATCAACTCGAGGGTCATCCGTAACGCTGAAGCAAAAGGCCTCCGTGACATTTGCCGCGGAGGCCCTGCTTCGTTGTTAAAAAACTTAGCGAGGCCCGCAGGCCTCGCCGCATCAGTTACTTCTTTTTCTTCGAGGCCTTCTTGGCAGCCTTTTTCTTTGCCGGCATCAGATATCCTCCTTTGTTAGAACTTCCCTTGAAAACTTTCTGGCCTTGACTTCATGTGCCCAACATATAGGTTGCGCACAACAGCTACGCAAAATATTGCGGTTACTTTTTGGGAATGTCAATAGAATTTTTGCAAAATCTTATTGTGCAACCTCCGGATTTGTGATCCCACGCCCTTGCTTCCGCCCGTCGCGTCGGCTGCGCGGGTCGGTTACACTCGCAAATATGCGCTCCGACCCGATCGAGCTCGAGGTTTTCAAACATCTGTTCCATTCCATCGCCGAAGAAATGGGTGCCTCGCTTCGCCGTACCGCTTTCTCCCCGAACATCAAGGAGCGGCGCGATTACTCGTGCGCATTGTTTGACGCGACGGGACAGGTGCTCGCCATGGGCGACCACATGCCGGTGCATCTCGGCTCCATGCCGATGTCGGTCGCCGCTGCCATCGCCGAACTCTCGTTGCGTGACGGCGACGTCGCGATGCTGAACGATCCCTTCCGCGGTGGTACTCATCTGCCCGACATCACCGTGATTTCGCCTGTGTTCGTCGCGCGCGGCAACCGTCACCGTTCTCCGGACTTCTTCGTCGCTTCACGGGCCCATCATGCTGACGTGGGCGGAACTTACGCAGGCTCCATGGGGCCCTGCCGGGAGATCTATCAGGAAGGATTCCGGATTCCGCCCGTCAAGATCGTGCGCCGCGGCGAAGTAGATCGCGACATGGTTGCTCTGCTCCTCAACAATGTTCGAACCCCCGCAGAACGCGAGGGCGACTTACGCGCCCAGCTTGCTGCTTGTCATACGGGGACCATACGCTTGCGCGAACTATGTCACCGATACGGCCTGGCCCGCGTGGCGCGCGCTGGTGAAGCTCTGCTCGCGTACTCGGAGCGAATGATGCGCGCGTTTCTCGCCACCGTCCCGGCCGGGAACTACGCCGCCGAGGACTTCCTCGACGATGACGGGATCAGCGATGCACCAGTTCGAATCGCGGTGCGCATCAACTTCCCGCGCGACCGCTCCAAAACCGTGACGGTCGATTTCACCGGCAGCTCGCCGCAGGTGGAAGGCAGCATCAATGCGGTGGAAGCGATCAGCTTTTCGGCGTGTTTCTACGTTTTCCGTTGTCTGCTGCGCGAAGACGTTCCCGCCACGGCGGGACTGATGCGGCCAATTCGGCTGGTTGCGCCCGCGGGCAGCGTCGTCAATGCTCGTCCGCCGGCGGCCGTCGCCGGCGGTAACGTAGAAACCTCGCAGCGCATCGTCGATGTGCTTTTGCGTGCGCTCGCCGTGGCTCTGCCCGAACGCATTCCGGCCGCGTCGGCGGGCACCATGAACAATTTGACCATCGGAGGCGCGGATGAGCGCAGCGGATCATCCGTTCCGTTTGCGTATTACGAGACCATCGCCGGCGGCTCCGGGGCGAGTGCGGCGCGCGATGGAGTTGCGGGCGTGCACACTCACATGACGAATTCGCTCAACACGCCCGCCGAGGCGCTGGAGTACAACTATCCCTTTCGCGTGACAAAGTACAGGTTGCGAGAAGGCAGCGGCGGCGCAGGACTGCATCGCGGAGGCGACGGCATTGTCCGCGAACTTGAGATGCTGACCGACGCCGCTGTCACACTGCTCAGTGACCGCCGCAAGACGCGTCCGTATGGGCTTTCCGGCGGAAACGACGGCGCGGCCGGCCGTACGGAAATACGCCGCGAGGACGGTTCGATCGAGGTAATGCCGGGCAAAGCTAGCAGACATTTGCGGCGCGGCGACTGCATTCGGGTAGAGACACCCGGCGGCGGTGGCTGGGGCATTGTTTAGTTTTCGAGTCTTGAGTTTCGAGTTCAGGCACACTGCGCACCCAACCGGAAAGCCTGCGACTTCGTTGTCGCTTCTTTTGGTGCAGCTTCCGGCTCGGCAAGTTGGCCTTTGAAGCTGCCTTAAGTCGGCCTCATGCATTCACGATCCCGCCAACTCGAAACTCGAAACTTGAAACTTGAAACTTGAAACTGCCTTAATATAACGATCAGGATGTGGGACTAAAGCTACATGCAACGTTGTCACACCTGCGGTTCGGAGTTTAAGGATTCGAGTCCGTTCTGCTCGCAATGCGGGAGCCGAATCGTGCGCGACTCGGCCGCGAACTCCGATGCTCCTACGCTGGGGACGGCCATGGGCGCCGCGCCCGCATCGGCGCCCCGCCGCCGTCCCATCTCGACGCATTCTTCGCTGGACGAAGGCCGCTTCGTGCCCGGCATGCTGGTCGCGGGGCGCTATCGGGTCATCTCGCTGCTGGGACGCGGAGGGATGGGCGAGGTCTACCGGGCTGACGACCTCAGCCTGGGGCAGACGGTCGCGCTCAAGTTTCTTCCCGAAGCGGCAACCGACCAGCAAACACTGGAGCGGTTCCGCAACGAGGTCCGCATCGCGCGCCGCATCTCACATCCCAACGTCTGCCGGGTATACGACATCGGACAATCCGACAATCAGGTTTTTCTTTCGATGGAATATATCGATGGCGAAGACCTGTCGTCACTGCTGCGCCGCATCGGTCGCCTGCCATCGGACAAAGCCGTGGAGATCGCGCGCAAGATTTGCGCCGGGCTGGCCGCCGCGCATGACAAGGGCGTCCTGCATCGCGACCTGAAGCCCTCGAACATCATGCTAGACGGGCGTGGCGAAATTCTCATCATGGATTTCGGCCTGGCCGGCCTGGCCCACGAAATTCATGACGTGCGCAGCGGCACGCCGGCCTATATGGCCCCGGAGCAGCTCGCCGGAAAAGAGGTCACGGCCCGCAGCGATATCTATGCGCTGGGACTCGTCCTGTACGAGCTGTTCACCGGGAAGCCTGCCTATCTGGGCTACACGCGCGACGAAATTCAGCGCGTGCGCCGCACTACCACGCCCCATCTTCCCTCCAGCCTGGTGCGCGACATCGAGCCCGCAGTCGAGAGCGCCATCCTGCGCTGCCTGGAGACAGAGCCGGAAAAGCGGCCCGCATCAGCATTAATGGTAGCGGCAGCTCTTCCTGGAGGCGATCCGCTGGCCGCTGCGCTGGCGGCAGGAGAGACGCCGTCGCCACAAGTTGTCGCCGCCGCTGGCGAAACCGCGGGCCTGTCGGTGCGTGCGGCGCTCATCGCCCTCTCGGCGGCAATCGTGGGACTCGTCGCTTTCTTCGCGCTGGCGGCGCACACCAACGCGACAGCTCGCATGGACCTTCCCTACTCGCCCGAGGTGCTCGCCCAGAAGGCGCGCGATATCGTGCGGCAGCTCGGATACACCGCTCCGCCCCTCGATGCTGCCAGCGGCGTCTCGTATCGCGACGACTATCTCGAGTACCTCGATCACGCCGGCGGTGAGCATCCCAACTGGAACCTGGTCTTCGAGAACCGGCCGGCGCTGTTGAACTATTGGCGCAGGCAGAGCCCGGATTATCTGGTCGCCACGGAGATCAAGAGCAATCTGCTGACGCCGGGTATCGTCGATCTCGAAGATCCCGCTCCCATTTTGTCGGGGATGACGGCGGTCTCGCTCGATCCCGAGGGCAAACTGGTACGCTTTACCGCCATTCCGCCACAGAAAGAAAACGAAAGGCCGCCGGCGTCGTTGCCGCCTTACAACTGGAACCAGTTGTTCGCTTTGGCCGGCCTCGACATGACGCAATTTCATTCAACGCAGCCGATCTGGAATTCGCTGGGCAACTCCGATCAACGCGCCGCGTGGACGGGCGTCTGGCCGGGGACTTCGATGCCGCTGCGGGTGGAGGCCGCCGCCTTCCAGGGTAAGCCGGTGTTCTTCGAATTGATCGGCATCTGGACCAAGCCCGACCGCATGGCGTCGGCCGCCGACTCGGGACCGAAGGCCCCGGAAGTGCTGCTGGTCGTCTTTCTGCTCATTCTCCTCGCGGGAGCGATATGGCTGGCGCGGCACAATTACGTGCGACAGAGGAGCGATCCGCGCGGCGCGCTGCGGCTGGGATTTCTGATTTTTGCGTTGCAGATGCTGGTATGGCTGTTCACCGCGCATTTCGTGCCCAGCCTCGGCTCGTTTGGGCTCTTCGTGCTGGCCGCAAGCGGGGCGATTTTCCTCTCGGCAGTTTTCTACATTGTGTATCTCGCCATCGAGCCGTATGTGCGCCGCCACTGGCCGCATGCGATCATCTCGTGGTCGCGCATGATGGCGGGACGCATTCGCGATCCGCTGGTGGGGCGTGATGTTCTCTTTGGAGTACTACTCGGGATCAGTTGGGCACTCATCTTCGAGGCGGCCCGGCTGGCCTTGAAGCATATCGGTGCCGAACCCGACCTGAGCTCGCCCGAATTTCTTCTCGGGACCCGGCAAATCATCGGCGCCTGTCTGGCGCATGTAGCGTTATCGGTGCAGGCCACACTGGGTTTTTTCTTTTTGATGTTCGTGTTTCGCGTGCTCTTCCGCAAGCCGTGGCTGGCGGCGCTGGGCTTTGTCGCTTTCTGGACGGTCATCAAGTGTTGGGGCGAGCACCATCTGCTTTTCAGCGCCCCAGCGTGGGTGCTGATCTACGGGATTGCGGCCTTTGTAGTGCTGCGCTTCGGCTTCATCGCTCTGGCCGTCGGCATCTTCACTGTGGACCTGATTGCCAACGTGCCCATTGCCACAGATTTTTCCAGCTTCTATATCGGAGCTCCGATTTTTGTACTGGTGCTGATCGCAGCCATGGCGGCCTGGGGATGTTACGCTGCGCTGGGCGGCCAGAAGCTGGTGAAAGAAAACCTATTCGATTGATCCAGAGAGAAGAAAGACGGCCCCATGCTGTTGCCATGGGGCCATCGTTTCGCCGGTCACTTTCTCAGCGCTTACAAAGATCGCAGGAAGTTCAGCAGGTCCTGCTGCGAGGAAGTTGTGAGGTGGTTGTAATTGTTGACTACGGCATTCGCTTCCGAGCTCTGATATTGGTGATTGCCATTGCTGGCGTGTGCCTGGATGGTCTGCACAAGGTCCGTGGTGCGGCCGTCGTGCAGGAAGAAGATGCGTTGGCCGAGTCCCCACAACGGAGCAGTGCGGAACTGGTCGCCGGCGGCCACGCCCTGGCTGACATTATCGGCGAGGCCCGGTCCCATGTGATGCAGGAGCAGGTCGGAGAACAGGTTCGCCTGAATGTTGCTGAGCGCGGCAATCGTCGACGGTCCCGTCTGCATCGACGGGCTGTGGCACAGAGCGCAGCCAATCTGGCTGAAGACCTGCGCGCCGTGCTGTGTCGACGGTGAGCCTGGGCCCGGCTGCGGCTGGTCCAGCATCTTCATAAACATCGCAAAGCGGATGATGTCGCTGGGCAGTTGCGTGCCATCCAGGTCGAAGTTCGTGCTGTCCTCGGGGGTGGCGTTGAACTGGCAGCCGGGGGTCTGGTCGCGCTCGGTGTTGAACAGCTCGTTCGTCACTCCGACCTCAACGTTGTAAGCTTCACCGGCAAATACTTCGACGGATTTGTTCTGCGCTTTCCATCCGAAGCGGGTGATGGTGCCATCATTGGCGCTGGTATTAGGACTTCCGGCGATTCCCAGCGAGTGCTTTTGCTGAAGGTTGCTGTTCATGTTGGCGATGATGGTGGCGTCGGAGATTTCCTCCATCAGGCCAGTGCCGAAGAGTGGAGTCGGAATGCGAAAGATCAGGTTACCCTGCTGCTGGGCCTGAGCGAAGTTGGGCTGCTGAATGTCGCAGCCGGGAGCGTCCGTGCGGCCGGTGATGGTATAGAGGTTGTGAACGCCGCCATCCGGTTGCCCGCTGGGCAGGTAGGGGAAGCGGGCTTCGCGAATCGGCCCGTTGATGGTGACGAAGGACGGCACCTGATTGGTCGCACCCTGATCGGTGGCTGCCGCAACCTGCGGATTGGTGGACGGACTGGTGCCCCCGGTGGCCGGCTGGGCGTGACATTGCGCGCAACCTTCTCCGTTGTAGCGCGGTCCCAAACCATTTCCGGTGTTCGGTATCGTGCCGGTGACGGAATCAATCTCGGCGAAGTTCGTGAGACCGGCATTGAAGAAAGCCAATTGCCCCGAGGTGAGGCCGGCGATCGGTGTTCCTGCCCCCGGCGGGCCTCCGCGCACTCCGGGATCCTGGGCGCCACCGCTGTTGGCTTCGACGCCGCCCACGAACATCAACGCGAGAGCGGGAATGAGGAAAAAGAGCGACCAATTACGCTTGCGTGAACGCTGGAAGAACGTGCGAACGTTGCAGGGGAACTTTACGGACATGAGTATCTCCTCCGACTCCTGACGAGCCATGTTGTCGCCAAACTGGCGAATGGTTTGTTCTCACCCCTCAAACGCGGGGGAGGTGAAGAGACGCAAGGAGAAGGGGCGCGATCAGACAGGCCGGTAGAAGGAAGCTGGCCTGTTAGGCAGGTATGGGAAGTCAGCGAGAGTGCGAAAACGTGCTGCGTTTCCCTGGTAGTGTGCAAACAATCTAGCAGCTATGCTCCAGCAGTCAATCGATTTCAGTTAGCCGAATCGGCTATTCCTACCGAAAAATTGCCGGCATTGCGATAGTCCTGGGGAGCACAACCAAATCGCTTGTGGAAAGCGCGAATAAAGCTGGCCGTATGGCGGTATCCCACAAGGTAAGAGATTTCCTTTACCGGCGTCTCTGCGTTCTGTAAGAGCTGCGCGGCCCTATCCAGACGGCATTGCGTGAGGAAGCTCCGCAGGTCTTGTCCGGTTTCAAGCTTGAACAAATGGGAGAGCCTTGAATTGCTGAGGCCGACCATCTGCGCCAGGCCAGCGGCGTCACAGGAAGGAGCAGATTGAATGGTTTGCAAAACGCGCCGCACGCGCAGGTCAATTACGCGCGCTTGCGAGCAGCAGGGAAGGGTATGGACCGGAGACTTGACGGCTGTAGGCATCAGTTTCCTGAGGCGACGGTGGCAAACAGCACAAAGCCTGCGGTGACGCAAGTCTTTCGCGCAGTCATCCCCGGCCAGGAGCAACTAACGCCGCAACGCAATGCGTTTTCGATTTCCACTGTAACCCAGGCTTTGCGAGGATGTTTCGGCAGAACGCCTGAGAACCCGCCACTAAACAGCCTGAGCAGGGAGGTAAGTAAAATCCACGTGGCAGAGACACACCGGGCGCCTTCGCACTTTGCAGGCGGGAGCCCGTCAAAGCCGTCAAGGCCTGCACATAATATCGTCGCCGGCGCTTATTTTTTCTCGGTCTTGCTGGCGCTGGGCGGTAGCAGATTGTTCAAGCGTAGGTACATGGCGGCGGCGCTGTAGTGATCTCCCCATCCGACGGCGAGCCGCACCAACAACGCGCCCTGGGTAGTGTTTTGTCCTCCACCCATTGTGACCGTCTGGCCGAGATTGCTGTCGTCTGCTTTCGCCAGGACCTGCTCGCAATACGCGAACGACTCCTTGACCGCGTTGGCCAATGTCTCTTTCGAATCGCTCTCGCTCAACTTCACTTCGTGGGTTTCTCCGGCAATCGCCGCACACAGGGCATTGTTGGCTTCCGCCACGTGCACCATGAGATGCGCGAACGTCATTTGCTCAGGCGTCGGCCGATAGCTGTACTTGTCCGCCGGCATTTCGTTGGCGGCGCCGACAAGGTTCTTCGAATAGCGCCCTTCCATCTGGCGCACCGCGCTGACCACGGGATTGCTCGCACTCACGGATGCTTTCGACTGTTGCGCGAATCCGGGCGTGACCGAGGCGAGCAGGAACGCTGCAATTGCGATGTGCTTCATAACCCCCCCGAATGAGATTAGAAGAGCATACGCCAATCGCGTTCCCGCCGCCGTCGAGCCTTCGCTGCCCTCACAAGCTCACGGTCACGTTGTCGGGTAAGTGGATCGCTCCCGCCGGATAAGAAAAGCTGTCGGCCTTGGGATCGGCTTTTCGTTTCGCATCTGCCACCAGGGTCATGGTCCCGGAAATCGACTTCTCATCGACCGTGAAGGTGGTATAGCCATGCTGAGTGTCGTCGGCAGCAACCAGCTTGGCCTGCGTATCGGGGTCGGTGTAGCCGGGCTTCTGCGTCAAGCCGTGCAGGTTGTAATAACCGCCGTGGCCGATGACCAGAAACGGCGTCGGCGAGCCCTTCACCAGGCTGCGTTCGCAGCGCTGATAGTTGTGCACGTGCGCGGTAAACACCATGTTGGGCACCCGTCGCGAGTCGTTAATGGCGTGCTGCACGGCGTCGGCCATGCGCGCGCTGCCGCTGTGATGGTCGTCAAACGAATAGATGGGATGGTGCAGGGCAACGATGAGCGCTTTGTCCGGTGGCGCGGTAGCGAATTCGTTGGTCAGCCACTGCTGCTGAATCGAATCGATGGAGCCGCCTTCGGGAACATTTGTGTACATGCCGACGATAGTGGCGAACGGGCATTGCAGCGTGAAGTATACGTTGGGCTGCGACATCGTGGTTCGCGGCGCGTCCTGCGACTCGGGATTTACGTGCGGCTGTGCCTGCATGAAATACCGCACCCAGCCATCCAGCGACACCTGCGAACTGTTGATGGGATCGCCATCGTGATTGCCGGGAATGGAGATGATGGGAGCGGTGTATTGATCGTAGGGCTCGTAAAACTGGCTGTAATAGTCGGAGACCTGTCCGTTGTAGTACACAACATCGCCCAGGTGATAGAAGAAACTGGGCGCGTTTGGACCGGCTTCCAGGTCCTGCTTCATGGCATTGGCAACCGCCATCTGGTATTCCGGCGTCTTGATGCCGCCGGTGTCTCCGGCGCAGTGGAAGACGATTTGTCCCTGCTGGTTCGCGTGGGCGGTGATACCGGGAATCACCGATTCCAATGCGTAGGCGTACGGCGGTTGACCGAGCGGCTTGGGCAAGGGCTCAAACTGCTGGCTTGCATTCAGCGGTTGCAGCGGATGCACGCCGGGATGGGCTTGCGACTTGCCTTTCGCAGGACGGTGCCGGGTTTGTCCGGCGAGCATTGGTGTGGCGGCGCTCGCCGTTGCTTGCGGCGGGGTGGCGGATGCAACAGTGTGCGATGCCGATGGAGTTTTCTTGGCTGGGCTTGAATGTGGATGCGATTTGGCAGGCATGTCAGCTCCTCTCATTTGCAATGGGGCTGACATGTTAGCGGTGTTTAGGCCGATGTCAACGTTAATCTCGGATGAAAAAGACGCTCCCGCCCAGCCGGAACACAATCAGGCGCATCAACTAACGCACGGTTTCAGGAGAAAGAGGTCCTTCGGGTAAGCTCTTCGGGGCAGGCAGTTCCGCGGACGGCTGCATTTGCACCGGGGCCGGTGGCGGAGCTGCCGCCTTCTGCCTCTCTTCCATCTCGATCTTGAGCAGCTCGCCGCGGACTTGCCGGCTGAAATCGTCGCGCATCATGCGGAATTGCGCCATGAACTTCGCAATCTGGCGAGCGACTTCGGGCAGCTTTTTCGGGCCGAAGATGATCAGCGCCAGCACCAGGATAAAGAGAAAGTCAGGCATCGAAGACGGTCCTGCAAATGAGAGATCGACCCGGCACAGCTAGGCAGCTATGGCTTCTTTTCGCCTTCGGAAGGTGTGGCCTGGTCTTTCGCGTTCATCGAATCTTTGAAGCTGCGGATTCCTTCTCCCAACCCTTTTCCAAGCTCGGGCAGTTTCTTCGGCCCAAACACGAGCAAGGCAATAAACAGGATCACGAGCAGATGCATCGGTTGAAACAGGTTATCGAGCATAGTGGCTCCTGCGACAAGCATAGCGCATTTTTGGCAAAGCCGCACACTTTCCGTTCATTTTCAGATCCCACTAGAGTGTGACGATTCTGAGAACACAGGTTTCATCGCGCCCTCGATCCTATAATGTCGCCATGCAGAAGCATTGGAAAACCAAGCTGATTCACTCCGATGTTCAAGTGCCGCAAGGATTTCGGGCGCTCTCGGTGCCCACCTTTCGGGCCTCGACCACGCTTTTCGCCGCCGCCGCTGAGGTGACCGATGCCTGGGACCAGTATGAGAGCGGCTACACCTATGGCCTGTACGGGACGCCTACCACGCTGGAGCTCGCGGGCCGCATCTGCGAACTTGAGCAAGGCTACCGCACCATCATCACCGCCGGCGGGCAGGGCGCCATTTCCTTGATCAATCTTGCCTTGCTTAGATCGGGAGATCACATCCTGCTGCCCGAGAGCGTGTACGGCCCGAACCGCAAGCTCGCCCACGATCTGCTGCAGCGATTTGGGATCCGCGTCTCGCATTATCCTCCGACCGCGCGGGCCGAAATCGCCGAACTCATACAGCCGAATACTCAACTAGTGTGGTGCGAGAGCCCCGGCTCCATAACCATGGAGGTGCAGGATGTGCCGGTTATCGCGGAGGCGGCGCACCACGCCGGCGCGCGCGTGGTTATGGACAACACCTGGTCCGCCGGAGTGTATTTCGACGCGTTTGCCCACGGGGTCGATGTAACCATGCAGGCGCTGACCAAGTACGTTGGCGGACACAGCGATGTGTTACTGGGATCGGTGACGGTGAAAGATGAGGCGATCTACAAACGCCTGGGTGCCACACACCAGCTTCTGGGCTGTGCAGCCTCACCCGACGACTGCAATCTTGCGTTGCGCGGGATGAAGACGCTGGCCGTCCGTTTGGAAAAGATCGAGGCGTCAGCGCTGACGATTGCTCGCTGGCTGGCGGCGCGCCCCGAGATTGAGCGCGTACTTCATCCCGCACTGGAATCCTGCCCCGGCCACGAGATATGGGAACGCGACTTCACCGGCTCGGCGGGAGTTTTCTCTATCGTGCTCAGGCCGGGCGTCAGCAAACAGCAGGTTCTTGATTTTGTGAATTCGCTTGAATTATTCAAGATCGGTTATAGCTGGGGTGGAGTAACCAGCCTGGCCGTAGCCTACGATTTTAGTCATTCCAGGCGTCATCCTAACTATGAACATCGGATAGTTAGGTTGAATATCGGACTGGAAACTACGGAAGACTTGATCGCCGATCTAGAGTCTTCTCTACCGAAACTGTAGTAGGGCGAAAGCTTCCGGCAACAGACTGCGTCTGTCAATCCTCTGTCAATATTATGACGAGCTCTTCTCCACTGCCCTTATCCATAAAGAAGTTGCCGCGAATTGGTGTTTTCCCATTTTGGGAATAAATCCTGCTTTTGATGTTAGCAACGATGGTACCCATCTATTTCTTAGCCTGCGCGACAGTTCCCATTTTGGGAATTGCGGAAGGCAAGCTGGTAATTGCTGCGAACTTTGGTGCAAGCAGTTGCAGCGACAGCTACGTGGCAATTCGTAGTTTCAGTTACTTGAAATGGCAGTCCGATTGCAACTTTCCTAAACGGTTTTCCTACATAGCGAGAGGGCAGGGAACTGCTGAATAGCAGAAACGAGATGGGCGGGCTAACCCAGCTCAGATCGGCCCTGTTCCTGATCCAGTGCCGGTCTCCAGGTCCTCGACTCCTTGCGGCGCTGGCCACTAGCTGTCGCTTTTCTTCTCTTTTCTCGAGCCGAGGCATCGTTCCCATCGAGCTGCTTGATTGGGTGTAGGGAGACGACCTGATCGCCAGTGCGCGAATCCTGCCGACCATCAGTTAGAGAGGCGGTGGTGCTTGCGGATGGGAATGCACGTGGATAACAGCATGCGTTATCCCAACGTCTTTGACTTCGAACCCAAAGGAGGATCTTTCCTTGAAACTGCGTATCGCTTTCGCACTCTGTCTGGCACTGGCGGCGATTCCGGCCCTGGCACAGCAGACAATTTATAGTAACGGTGCCATTAACGGCACAACCGACGGTTGGACCATCAACTTCGGGTTCGTCGTTAGCGACACCTTTACGGTGGGTAGCGGCGGAGCCACGGTAGGTGGGTTGAATTTTGGCGCCTGGGTAGAGCCGGGCGACGTGCTGGAGA